>Ga0315336_1000831_pt1 | contig 71854 bp, 47 predicted proteins | sample ASW5metaG_FD_204512 | JGI IMG/M metagenome (GOLD analysis project Ga0315336, IMG submission 204512) | Ammonia-oxidizing marine archaeal communities from Monterey Bay, California, United States - ASW #5 | ecosystem: Environmental > Aquatic > Marine > Intertidal zone | place: USA: California... | reverse complement strand
CAGGTTCGACCCCTGTAACACCCACCATCTCTTTATAAGAGAACACGGAGCGGTAGTTCAGCTGGTTAGAATACCGGCCTGTCACGCCGGGGGTCGCGGGTTCGAATCCCGTCCGCTCCGCCATTTTGTCTTTCCTCTGTGTGTGGGTCCCGATGGGATCCTTAGAACTTCCCATCATTTCAAAGACTTAGCGCCTCTGGCTACAGAGAATCGGATTCTCGAAAGCCTTCAATAGAGGAATTCCGGCACCTATTCGTCGAAGTTTCTCTGTATCGCGGTTTTCAGGTCCCAATAGGGTTGATATCAGCATCGAGGACGGATCACGGCCGGGACCTTGGGTTCGAGCCGACTACAAGCCGTCATTAGCGTTACCAAGTCCTCGTCCGTTTGAAAACTGTCCGTTCTTCCCAGATCATGAAGCAATGATCAAGTTACCAACATGCTCGCTTTCGTCTAAGGATGGATGATCTCCTTCAACACCGATGGGTGGCCAGCGACAGGGAGATAAATGAAAAGATCATGGCCGTCCAAGCTGAAATGAACGGTAGAGGCCTCTTAGTCTCGAGTATCGCGGTCAAAGCAATTCATGAAGTCTTTGGCGCAGAGTTTGAATCGAGCAGAAGCACTATTGTGCAGACCGTCATTGATTCGCTCAGTTCGAAGAAAGTGAAATTCGATCGAGCGGAGCTTGAGCATTGGGCAGTCGCAAAACTCGCTGCTAGGCGTGACATGCTTGATGGTCTGTTCAGCCAACGAGCTAAAGCGTCATTCCAAAGCCTACAAAATGAAGCGATGATCGCTCCCTTTATGAGCGTCGCCCAATATTATGATCATGCGACTGAGGAGTTAAAAGTTGAACTAAGCAGGGCTCTCGACGCGTATGAGCAAGGTTTTGGAGCGACAGTCACAGACAGAGTGGTAAATGGTTTTAAGAACCGACCTGTGGTCGCGTTTGGCATCGTTGTGACTCTTGCCATTTCTTCGATACTTGGGTTGGTTGCTTTTCTGAAAGAGGCGGGAAGCTAACATGCTCTTGGAAACGCTGAGATCACTTGCTGGATTCGCTATTTGCCTAACTGCGCTCCGATTTGTCCGATAGCTGAGTGTTCGCTCCGTCACCCCTACGACATTCGAATGATACTGATCGGATTCTCCAGTATCTGATGAATATGAACCGAAGCATCGAATCTAGCGGTTAGTTCCATCTCTTTGGTTCGTTGCGGTAGACACTCACCGAATTTTAGTTCGTCTACGAAACTCTCATCTAAAGGAACGGATACCTGGACCGTGTCATCTAGCACGAAGTTGGTAATTGAGTTCTTGATCGAATCTAAATCTATTCCACCCGCAAAGCTTACTGAAAGATTGTCGGATTCGACGAATTCGGCCTCATCGGTCAGAGCGCTCGCGATAGCAGCATTCACGAGCTTGCCCGCGAATGTCCACCAAACGATCTGGCCATCTGCGTACGAGATCAGAAAAGTCTTGTTAACCTCAATCCAATCATAGTCCTCGCTCACCTCATCCATCATTTCGGACGCTCTTTTCGAAAACGCAACAGGAACAGCCTCTTGTGCAAGGACACGACTGATCGCTTGGCAGAGATCGAATCCCAAGGGCTGTCCAGAGCTCAACCATTGGGATCTACCGCGTAGCTCGGTTGGTTCTACATAGGCCTTACGGCGCGCCCAATCAATGTACTTGGTTTGCCAAGATCGCCCTCCGAGGGTCAATACGCTCGGGCTTTCCTCTCTGACAATGAAGGTGGATTGGTGAACCTCTCCTATTTCTTCCCGTCCGTGGAACACTTTTACTAGAGGAGGAGTAAGGAATACGGAGAAAAGCTCCATGAAGTTCTTTCTTCCGAAAGTCCGTTCCCCGGTTTCACCGATGCTCAACAGTCCTTGATCGGAATGCAGTATTCCAGTTTGCGTCATGTACGCGACCAACTCATTCAATTGTTCAATACCCTGATTGCTCAACCCTGGCAATTTGCCTAGCCAGGCAGGCCAGTCAGCGGCAGTAATACCGTCCTCCTGCAGCGCCAACGCCATGATTTGTTGCGCAAAAATGTGCAATGGCATCGCCGGAGGTTGTATTGGTTCAACGTAAGTCTCAGACCAAAGCTGCATCAGTCCTACGGCTTGGAGGAAAGCGTCCTTTTTGGTGATTAAGAACAAGCAATTGCGGGAAGTTCCTGAGCGTCGACCAGTCCGCCCGATACGCTGTAGGAACGACGAGACACTTCCTGGCGCATCGATCTGGATGACCCTATCAAGATCTCCGACATCAATGCCTAATTCTAATGTGCTAGTAGCGACAATTACGCAGTCATCGCCTTGACTAAAGGCATCTTCAGCGGCACTGCGTTCTTCGAGACTGAGCGAGCTATGGGAAACAAAGGTGTTCACTCCCATACCTCGCAATAACATCGCTATTTCTTCGACACGCGCCCGACTATCACAGAAAACAAGACGCTTCTCGCCTCGATGCAGTCGGGACACGACTATGGCTGCATTCTTGATGCTACCCACCCAATCAATTTCGATATCGGGCTGAATTCCGGGATCCGCGGGTGGATTGATAACGCTTCGACGGCTTTGGCAACCTTTAGCGAGCCAATCACAGAGCTGCTCTGCGTTCCCAACTGTTGCTGATAGCCCTAGACGCTGAAGTTCTCGTCCTGCGATCTTAGTGAGTCTTTCAAGCAGATACATTAGATGCCAGCCGCGATCGTCACCCGCGAAAGCATGTACCTCATCAATAATCACGCAACGCAAATTGGTGAACATTTGCCGGTGATCGATTCGCTTGGAAACCAGCATTACTTCGATCGATTCAGGCGTCGTCAGGAGTATGTCGGGTGGCTCGGCAGCCATCTTTGCCTTGCTGGACGGGCTGGCGTCACCGTGCCATAGCCCAATTCTTCGCCCTAATAGGCTTCCGTAGTGAGATAGTCGTGGTTCAAGGTTGTTTAGGAGTGCTTTGATTGGGCAGATGTACAGGACGCTCAGGCCCTGCCAGTTTTCGTCCAACATCCTTGACAAGACAGGGAAGGAGGCTGCTTCAGTCTTCCCGCCGGCGGTTGGCGCAAGAAGAATCGCATGTTCGCCGCCAAGTATCGGATCAATTGTTGCTTCCTGTAGCGGCCGCAAAGCGGGCCAACCCAGGCTATTTACGATGTGGTGTTGAAGTGCGGGATGCAGACGGTCGAACGAACTCATAGATCCAGTTCGATGTCGTCAACACGATCTGCTGACTTCCCAGCGCGTTCGACGGCGGTCAGTTCGTTATCGCTGATCGTCAGCGCATAGTGTTGCCTCGGGTCGAAGTCATCAAACTGATCGACTCGATCGAGTACTTCACCGACTAGTTTCTTAAGAAAGATGCGTGGTGCAATACCGACCTTTCCGCCGAGGTCTCCAGTTACGGCTCGAGCCAGTTCATCCACATAGGCATCATCAATCAAGGTTCGGATACGAGTAGATATGCTACCTTCGGCGTAGAGATCTCGAACCTTGCGTCCGACTTCACCTAAGGAGTCGATGCTAAATCCGCTGAGCCTAATCTGCACAGCCCGCGGATTGTCGAATCGCGAATCGGTTGAGAAGTCCACTGCCAGGCGCTGGGCAAGCGGGGGTAACCGCTGCACCCCCATTGGCCCATCGAAGAAAGGTGGGGTTCCTGTGATGACTACATAGAGTCCAGGAAAACGGCCGCTGTCGATTTCATCCATGATCTGGCGAAGTGCGTTTAGACTCTTGTCCCGCACATCACTACGCATGCGCTGCAAAGTCTCTACCTCGTCGAGAACCAACAGCAATCCAGGGTGGCCTGAGTCCTTAAGGATGGTTAACACGCCCTGGAGGAAGCTCAATGCGCCAAAATGATCAATGTCGCCTTTGATTTTTGCGTACCGCTTAACTGCGGCCGAGACATTAGGTTGGCCCGCCATCCATGCTAGCAAACCATCCGCGATTTCATCTTGGTTTTCCACAAGCGCGCGCCGATAAGCACGCAGTGTAAGGGCGAATGCCGGTGCCGTTTTCACCACATCACCTAGTCGCGTCTCCATCAACTCATCGGTGGCCTTGACCAATGTGTCTACATCGGTAGGATCGATCTCGTTTTGAGATATTACGTCTTCTTCCAGCGTGAAGAACCATGCTTCGATGACGTTGCGGAAGGCGCCGGAAGGTGAATCTGAAGTTGTCAGCCGCTCCATTAGCCGGCGATACACAGTCTCAAGACGATGGAGAGGCGTTTCAGTTTCGGAAATCTGCACTTCTGCGCAGGCGAATCCCATTCTATGTGCACGTTCCCGTAACCATCGCGCGATGAATGTTTTACCACTACCGTATTCGCCACGGATGGCTTTGAATTGACCGCTACCGCGAGCTACTTTTTCAAGTTCTTTGTCGAAAGCTGTTTCAAACTGAGAGAGCCCGACGGCAAGCGCATCTAAACCGTATTGCGGAACGGTACCCCGACGCAGGGCGTCGATGATGTCTTCGCGGCGCTGACTGCTAATGCTCATAATTCGAATTGCGCCTTCAGCGACTCAATATTGAGCTTAACCGTCTTAGATGTTCGATCTATCGACAGCACAGGATATCCATCCACATTTAGTAATTTCTGTACCCCGGCGAGTAAGCCATTTATCCGAATCCCTGGAATTCCGAGTTCCTGCACTACTGCCGTAATCATTTGTTGTCCTCCGCGGGCTGCAAGGAAATGCAGTAGGGTGCGGACTTGGTCATCGCCAATGACTATGCGACCTATGCGAGATTTCATCGCTAAATAGACGGGCGATTTGAACAATGTTTCAAGCCAGTCTTCAGCGTCTGGTTGTTGTGTTGCGGTTTCTATAGCCTTGTTAAACAGGTCCTCGGTACGCTCATCCTTTTTGATCCGTTTCGACTTCGAGTGCGGAATCTCTGAAACTCGTTCAGCTTTTTCGGGTGCTGCCACATCCAGTTGCCACCACACTGGCTCTTGGCGCGGAACTTCAATCCAACCACTGATATCATCAGTCTCTCCGGCGTTTCGAAAGACGCCAAAGGGGATAATGACTTCCTGAGGGCTTCCGCCACCGTGGTAACCCATTTTTTTTGAGGCGTAGCGGATTTTTTCGGACCATGGAACGATTGCTTTGTTATCAGGCAGAACTACGCGGTTGCCTTCGATGAGAATCTCGCCATCGTCGAGCGTCTCGGTGGTGGGCTTGTACCTCTCTGCGTCGCCGTGGCTTTGGCTGTATTGCATGTCGTGATCCAATACGTGTCCGTGGTCACTGGTGAAGATCACTAAACGACCAGACTCGCGCGCCGCTTCAAGAATCTGTCGAAGTAGACTGACTGATGCCACATTCCAGTTCACAGATAGCTGCGCGTTACTGCTCAGCTGGTCGTCTATGGCATTGATGACCGCGCCGATAACTCTATATTCGCGGCCTGCGATCACTTCCCGTACGTTACTTGCTAGTGCACCACTGCCGACTTGTTGGAGGTCTGCTTTGTGAAAGAGGGTTGGTGGAAATTTCGTTGATGCAAGTGGTTTTAGTGACTGATGCGACGAAAACGCTTTTTTTTCATCTGCACCGACACCTTCCCCGAGTTCGCCAGCGAGCAGCGAATAGCGACTGGTTCTAGTGATCGATGGTAACGCAGATATGAGACACTCTGGTCCGTCTCTTTCGACTCGCTGTAGCTCTACCCAATGATTGTGTAGTAGATCGTCAGCGATTTCCCGATAGACCGCCTGGCTCATACCATCTAGCACTAAAAGCAAAACTGGGTCGTGTTTGGCAAGCGGTGCCACCAATTTATCCAACGCAGATTCGACCGGCCATATCCCATCTGGCAGCTTGTCGCCTTGTGCGAAGGATGGAAGATGATTCGAAAAACTCTGGTTGAGCATTTCGCGACGTTGCGTGACGTTGCTCGTCAGCTGTTCGTAGACATGGCTGATTGCTTCATGTTGGTCGCCGGACCAAATACGACTGCGCGCCCAATCAAGAAATCCACCTTCGGTTACGTAGTTTCGGATGATCGCGGCAGCGCTCTCAGAGTTGCGCGGATCGGTGTTTAGCCAAGCACAGGTTCGAGCTGCCAATCTAGCTGTCAGCACTTGATCTTTACGTACTTCCGATAGTTGATGGCGCTCAACGGCTGCTAATGCAGAGATCGCAGGTTCTATTGATTCACCCCTGATTGACCGTTCCAGTGCAGCGGCGAATTGATCGAGACGTAGACCAAACCCCAGGTGGAGCAAATCGGACTCTGCGGCTAACGGCATCAAATCAAGGCTTGCCAAAATCTGTTCAGCGTTGGCTAGAGCGCCATTGAGCGTCCTGAGCGCTTCTGATTGGGCCACTTTTTTGGCGAACGCGCTGGTTGCTTCGCCAAAAGCTTTGAGTATTGAATTTTCGAGTGCTGCACCGCCAAGAAATCGTTCCGTTAGCCTCCCTCGCGCTTGGAATATCTCCTGATTCTGTTCTCGGCTGTCACTGTACAGCAGAGCACAGACTAGGCCGATCGCTACCATATCGCTCGCGTGACCTTGCTTCCATATCGCTTGCACCATTGGGGTCAGGTCATCGAGTCTAGGGGTCAGCCAATCACTTAGGTGCTCCGTTACCTCCTCCGGTAGCGATGCAACTCTTTTGGAGGCCTCAGTCTCCAATGACCAGCTCAATAGTGAATCCAGGTCTAGAGCAAGCTCTTGGTAGTCGAGCAGGCCTAATGCTAGTGCCTGCCAAGCCTTGTCGTAATCGAGCACCTCGCCAAAGCTTATTCGTCCGCGATAGCGATCGTAGACGCTCACCAGCCACTCGGCGATCCAACGGTATTCTTTGCCGGTGAGGCGAGGGTCAATCTGGCGAACTCGTAGAAGTTGTTCCAGGGTCCGCCAGGGGCTTATGCGTTTCGGCTCGTTGCTCCAAAGTCGAGCAAGCACATCCTTGGCCAGTCGGGTTTCATCGAAAGGGGAAAGGATTACCAATCTCTCGGTCCCGGCTTTGTGCTCTATTAGTTGCTCACGCATTGAAAGCTCTGAACAGCAATACACGAGTCGAACTGGTGTCTGAGCTATCTCTTGTTGCAACTGTGCCGGTTCAATGACCTGCGGCCAAACTAGCGCGATTCTATCTGCGTCTGAATCCTGGGTCAGGATCGCCTGCAACTGTGCTATCACTGGACCTGGAATCGCCACTTCGGCCATTGGCTCTATTCCTTACCAACAATGGTGTAACTGATATCCAAGGTGCAGCCGTCCTGGAGTTCCGCTTCGATCTCGGACAACACGTTCTTAGCTTCGCTTGTGCTCAGCCCCTTTCGATCCTCGTGCTTGAGTACCTTCTTACCTTGTGTCGGCTCGGGTCCCGGCTCCGGTTGTTGCTGCTCACGAGCTCGCGTAATGATGGCGGTCGCATCCGACTGGGCTTGCCTCAAGGCAGCATCCAGATTGGTGACTAGTTCATCGGCCGCTAGTGCGTCAATAACCGACTTCTTGATTCGGCTACCTTCACTGTTGTTACCGCTCCAGACGCTTTCGAGTAAAGCCCAGTTGTTATCGGCAATTGCATGACTCACACGGCTCGCGGAGGCGATGCTCTTCGCAAGTGCTTGAAGCGAGGTCGTAGGTTTGGTTCCTGCAAGCGCCTCAACCAATCCTGGCCCCTCATTTCCTTCTAGATTTTCAAGAATCTCAACAGCCAATTTTGAATTGTTAGAGCGGTTGGTGTCGGATGAGATGCTCAACGCGCTCATTCGGCTGGCAAGATCCATATTCAGAGTGCGGCAATCTTCCAAGTGGCGGCCAATCGATTCCTTGACCAGTTTCTGCAGTTCGTTTTGATTGTTCGCCGTGCGTAACGGGTTGATGGTCAATCCAAACAGCGCGCCTGCGTTATCAATTGCGGTTTTCCATTCCTCTGGTTCCGCTAGCTCTTGCTTTATAAGAACGAGTTCGTCTCGAATTTCTTTGAGAGTGATATCGTTATAGGGTCCGCCATGAAGGCTGAATGCATACTGACCATGTTCGGCGAACACCATGATCAATAGATTTTGCACGGTAGCCGGAAGACCTTTGGGCTTGGGTAAATCCATGGATTCGCGTAAAGCTGCTACCGTGATATCCCCTCCAGCCCTTGCTGATTCGCGGGCAAGATGTTGCGGCCAGTCTGGCTTGAAGATGAAGTGCCGCTCGTGCATTTCGCCGAGTTTCAGCGGCTGAGCTATTTGGCGCATCATTGGCCGTAGTGGGCTATCTACATCAATCCGCCCATTTTCCGCGTGCATGGCGCGACGGAGTTCAGCGAAGACTTTGCCAAGGTCGGCGATGCGAACTTCCCCATCGAACTCAGGATGATCGGGGTACTGGAACGACAAAGCTTGCCCAATTAGCTGAGCGAAAGCCGTCTCCATCGTGGCGCCCTGGGGTAATCTCGGCGTGAAACCCGGCTGCAACGACATGATTTGCGACTGCAGGAGGTCGTCATTGTCTAGAGAGCCAGGTTGCGGCGTGGCGATGCCGTAGGCTCCGATTAGGTAATCCTTGATTTGCTGACGTAATTGACTGCGCTGATTGTCTAACAACGTCCTGGCACTCGCACGGTCCTGGGGACTTAGTTGCGCGCTATATCGACTGTAGCTGTCGTCGCTCTTGAGAATCTCTTGGAGTACGACCAACTTTCCGAGGTTTTTTTGCGCACTTTGGCTGAAGAAGTAAGGCAGCCAGCAGAGTGTTCGTCCTTGCCCACCTTGGTCTTCGTAGCTGCGAACAACAGCCTGATCGTCGGTGGGCGAGTAGGTGCCAGTGTCAAATGGGAAGTCGATAATGATTTTCCATTCATCGTCGCGCGCTTCGAATAGGCTGTTATCGGTGATTTCACGGATATTCTGGAAGACGATTTCTATCCGGCGGCGGGTACCGCGCCAAAGCAGTTCATGTTCCACGAAGAGCTGGTTGTCATCGCGAATTCCGAAGGCTTCAAATACCATCTCTTTAATAAGTCGACGACGGTTTCCTTCGTTGTCATTGATTCTGGCTTGATCGATGATGCTTTCCGTATCCACGCCAGAAAGTTGGATACCAATAGTGGGATTGGCATCTTCGGAAATCTTGATCTCACCAACCTGTCCCGCCCATTTTCGACACTTTTGCAGAACAGTTTGGGACTCTCTGCCAGGAATTGGAGATTTGATCGTGCCGTGATTCAAGGCAGAAAGCTTGGTTGCGGTGAGTTGTTTAAAGCACTCAACTTCAGGCACTAATGCGGCTAACAGCAGTGTTTTTAGTAGGCGCACATCGTTGTTGAAAGCCTGGCGGGTGGGGTCGTTTGCGGGGAGCTCGACGAGTGCAGATGCCGTAACCCCATGTTCCTGTTCTAGGAGAGGAATCAGTTTACGTTCAAACAGCGACTTAGCGTTATCGAAATGGAGCCGCATCTGTTCGGAAAATGGCTCTGCTTCTGAACCAATTACGTCGTATAGATCGCCAACGGGTATCACATTGCCCAGCTCCAGTGTATCTCTCTGATCAACTAGGAGCATGAGCATTACCTTGAGGGCGGTTCGTTCCCTCTGCAATGCGGATGAAAGCGCAATAAGTGCCTGGACTAGGGCGGGGCTAAACGGGTAAAGGCGTCGAAACATCTCACGATCGCCCTGACTGGTCAGCAAGAGGGTGTATGCCTCTTCGCGCATCTTTTCGGTCTGAGCAAACGCTGTATCGATATGGATCTTTGCTGACTCATCAATTGGCCTGAGTAGTCGTCTTTCCGCTATCACAGGTAGATTGCGATCTTCCAATGTGATGGTATGGAAGCGACCCTCCCAATACTTGAGGGAGTCGCTCAAGACTTCTTGCTCGACGCCTGTGTATTGGTCGCCTACAAAATCCCGAAGGTCCCTTTGGCGGGCGATGAAGCTGATCAACGGCAGGGCACGAGGAATACCCGTTTCTACCAGCTTCACGACCTTTTGAATCTCGCTGCTGATGAACTGCTGATCCGATAATCGACTTGCCAGCCAGAGGATCAACTCATCAAGAAACAGAATTACTGCATCATATCCTAGAGATTTGGCGTGCTGAGTCATAACACGCAAGCCTTCGTCGAACTCGATGTAGCCCCCGCGTTCTGCGTTAGCCATTTGGCTGAAGGACTTGAATAGGGTGCCAACGAGATCGCCAACCAGTCGAGTGCGGTCTTCTTCGCTTCCCTGGCCATTGGTGACCGCGTCGAAACTGTTGGCATCCCAGCCAGCAGCTATATCGCCCCAGTCATCGTCATCACCCCCGGAACTGTTCGCTGTGTTGAGCGCTGCGAAGAATTTCTCGTCGCCCATGTGTGTTCTAGTTTCAATTGCATCAGTGAAGAGGTGCTCACTCAGATAGAAGCCGGGCGTAGGTGCTTCCGGATGGCGTTTCGCAATGTAACGGGCGTAACCACCGAGCACGCCAGATTCTATGCTTGATGCGCCAATCATGTGGTAAGGGACAAGCAGAATATTCTTGCTCTGCATCCACTCATCATGCTTTTCGATCGCGGGGGCTAGCTCGTGAATAGCACGAGCTTGGGTGTTTCCTTGCAGCAACAAATGCAGCACCGCCATGAAGTGCGATTTTCCACTTCCGAAACTGCCGTGGAGATAGGCTCCTTTGTTACGGTTCTGTTGGCTGGCGACGGTACTCTTGATGAAGCTCAGTGCATCTTCGAAGCACTTGGCCAACTGTGACGTAACGACGTAGTCTTTCAGGGTCTGGTCAACCGCGTCGTCTTCTAATCCGCTGGCAAGATTGAGTACGAAATCGCCACGCTGGACTTTCTCCGGGATCTCAATCAGCTCTTTCATCAAAGTCATAGTAGTTTCGCTCAACTTACTGTTCGTCGCCGCCCACCGCGTTGCGTTGGGGTGGGCGGCTCCCAGATGGTCAGATCATCGCGTGAGATATCGAGCTGTCGTAATTCTTCCAGCAGGAAATCTTCATAGTAGTTTCCCATGCGCTCGCCGTATTCTTGATCGATCTCGTTGTGCCATTGCTTCAGCCACGGGATTAGTTCATCCAAAGCGACAAGCATCGGTTTTAGTTGTTGGGCGGCCCAGCCCTCTTGCTCCTTTCGGTCGAGATACCAAGCAGCAATTGCTTGGGCTCGCTGCAGATGATCTAGTCCAGCCCAACCGATTACTAGAGTGCTATCACCCGCCTTTTCGCAGTAAGGCAGGCTGAAGAAGCGTTCTTTCGGCATGTCTAACTTGCCTCGCAGCGGCCAGTAGCTGGACTTTAAAAAATCGCCGGTGGAGTATCTGGGGGGCAACGGAATATCGCCGATCTCTAAGGCTTTTACCGATGCGGCTTGTTTCTCGTTGAGGCGTTTGGGGTCGGTCTCGTCCAATTCTTTTCGAGCGTCAATGGCGTCTTCGGCACGCTGTTTGTCCCAAGTCTCTTGCCAGACGCGGTATTTGGGGATCGACTTGGGCTTGTAGCGGGCGGCGGCCATCTGGGGAACGTTGTCGCCTGCCACTAGCTCACTAATTAGTGACTGAACCTCAAAGCTATCGGTGCCAGCATAGAGACTGGCCACCTGCTGGAATACGTTGTCATTACGAGTAAGGTCAGCAAGTTTGGCGCAGGTTTGTAATTCGGGCGCTTGACAAAGCTGTTCTAGGTGATTCAGCAGCCAGTTTCTTAAAGCACGTTGGCGCCTTTTCTCCCAGGATTCCTGGTTCCACCGACGCTTGTATTCGGGTTGCTCAATCAGCTTAATCCATGGGTTCTCTTCCGCTGCCCGCAAACGGCGCTCAATCAATTCGCGGTAATCTGATGGCCAGTGGTCAGGGATCTCTGTAGTAGGGCTGCCATTGTGGCGCTGAAACCAAGTGTCCTCACCTTCGCCGGCTGCGATTCGTCTAGCCAAACAAATCTCGAAGGAGCGCTCTCCAAGATTGACCTCTGGTGGCGACCCTCGATAACAAAGATCTTCATCAGTGAGGCCGTAGAGATGATAGATATGCCAATCCAGTTCCTCTTGATTAGATATCATTTCTCGAACGACGGATGCTTCTTCAGCCTCAACTTTGACTAGTGCCGTCTTGACAAGACTCTCGGCGTTTTCAAGTACATTTGACAGATCAAGAGGCCCCAATTGTTTAGCGTGGTGTTCCAAGTGTTGGGCGAGCATCTGAGTAACTCCAGAGGCATCATTCGCGATCGGGATTTTCTTTAACCCTGTTCCAGCAAATGCGTAGCGCTCATCCCAGCGCGTTTTCCTCACACGCGCACCTTCCGAACCCACTTGGTCACCTCCTTTAGGATAGAAGACTTGCTTCATCCAAAAACAAGCGGTAGAGCTGTTCAAAATACCTAGTAGAGAAAGATGTTCATCAATGGATGCGTCAGAAGGAAGCTTGATAATTGGTGCTGTGCGATTAAAGACACTCCCGCCATGATCCAGAACAAAGTGATTATGAGTTGTTACCTCTCCAAAGGTAATGGTAAGAGGCGTAGCGATTCTGTTTATGGATATTTGATGCCACTCCCACCAGGGGCGCCCTTCGCTAAAATATGTTCCTCTATTGAATGTTGCCCGATTACCTAACAACGTTCTCGCTCGCCACATCCATCTATGCAATCCCGGAAAATCTTCGATTTTCACCAACTCTTGATTAGTAGGGTACGGAAAGAGCACATCGTCTTTATTGCTTGAACGCCAATCTCTCACGGAATCACCGAGATAAATGGGGCGTATAACGTCTGATTCAATTCCCGCTCGCCGAAAGTCCCTTTCTTGACCTAGCATTACATCGTCGGCTGCTGTTATTCCGAATACACCAATCACTTGAATGGTTTTTTCCAAGGTGCATTTACCAGCTTCATCAAGCGCTTCCTTCAACTCCCACGCACCACCACCGCCTAGACTCCATGGGTGTGAATAGAAGCGCGAGCGCTCGTGATCTAAGACATTGATAAAGTCGTTGCTAGCTCCAACTTGCTCTACTAATTCAACAATTGATCGCCACACCTTCCCGTTAGCGGGATCGTCAGGGATTCCGTGTTCGCCGTGGACACTTAGTACCGCGCGCACTGCATCAGTCCGTGGTGATTGATTTCGAGCAAAGAGAATGACAGTAGACGTTCCGTGTCCTGGAATATACGCATCAGACGTATCAATCACGTGGGTTAGATCTTTGTTTGGTAGATAGTCCTCAATTAGCTTTTTCCCAAACTCTCGCTTCATGAAGCTATTGGCAGTGATCATGCCCATATATCCAGAGGGGTGATTGCCGTCTGTGGGTAAAGTAAGATCGAAGAAACGCTCCGTAAATGGAACGCCAAGGGAATATTTTCTATGGCAGGTCGGATATTTGTCCCGGTATGCTTGATTGAGTGCCCTATCCTTAACCGTGATATAGGGCGGGTTACCAGCTACCACGTGATACCGTTGGCCAAGAATGATCTCTAGCTTGTCACGATCTTCCGCCTCCAGTACATGAGCGATGGGATCATCCAATGCATCCGATTGAATGCCCTGCCCCTGGGATTCATAACGCCGTCCATGCAGTAGGGAGTCACCCACTCCGAGGTTGAAATGGAAATCGGGAGCCACCCTAATCTTGGTGCTACCAGAAACTTTCATCGCTGATGTTAGGAGTCGAAAGCGGGCGATGGCAATTGCATAGGGGTTGATGTCCACTCCGAAGACAGAGTCTAGGGCCCGTTGTGCTAGAGCTCGGGTATTGGTCGTGGGTTCTCGTTTAATCCAGTCGCTGAATAGACGTTCGAAGGTAGTGAGTAGAAAGTGCCCTGAGCCGCAGGTCGGATCTAATAGTCGCAATCCAGGTAATCCGAAAGTCTCCTTGGCCTTTTCGAGGGTATAGTCAAGGATGAAGTTTTCAACGAACTCTGGTGTCTGCAACAGGGCATACCGTTTACGAACCGATTCAGAAAGATCCTGATAGAGGTCGCCTAGAAATCGAGTATCCCAGTTGGGATCAGTGAAATCGTGGACAATCGAACCTGTTTCTGGATCCAGCTTTTGAAAGAAGTCCATGATTTCTTTCGCACCATCGGCAGAGACCGGTAGCTGCCAAAGGGGATTGTGTCGATGGTCCAGCAACTCAGCCATTACTGGAAACTGTTCCAATTCTTCAAAAAGACTAAGCAAGTATTCACGCTCTGCGTGTGTTGGGTGTTCGTTGAAGTACACTGTGAGGCGGCCTTTCGCGTGCTGTAGTTTTGGCCCGGCAGGCCCTGAGATCATCGATTCGTCTAGTAGTTCGTTGTCTTCAAGGAAACGAACAAAGACACAGGTCAATAGCCAGGCTGCTGCTGCCTGAGTGATCTGTGACTCTCGCCATGCCGCGAATTGCTCGGCTGTGCGGTCCGCTTCTTTGGCTTTGGCGTACTCCTGCTTGAGATGAGTGTTTAGCTCGGAGTTAGCTTCCGCGTAGACAAGTATGTCTTGCTCAATTTTGGGCAGGAAGCGTTGTAAGTCCTTTAGCAGTTGTTGTCGATTGATCATGAATTAGGAGCTCCGGCGGTAGGGTCAGCGTCACTCAGATTGAGGCGATCAGCTACCTGTGAAATAGGACCGTTTAGCCAAGCGCTGGGAATACGTGCAAACTCACGACTTCCCACACCGCTTGGGACGCTAACTCCATCAATAACCGCTGCGTTGCTAGATTTGTCAGTAGCAATCAAAAAAATTAGGGCCTTAGAATTCTGATCGCTCAATTGATGCTGTCGGAGATCACTTAGCCAGGTATCGATAAGGTCGTATCGTGCAATCAACCCTGTCTCTGTCAGGAGTACAGGCCCATCGGCCTGATTGATCTCTTGGGTAATTGCAGGAAGCACTTGCCTTACCAGACTCTGCAGTCGAGACCAATCCCTGCTGCTATGGTCGGTGGCATCAGCCTTCAACACCACTTCCCATCTGGGGGGATTTTGCATGCCCCCACATAGCTGGTGGAGATGGCGTAGGAGCAGTTCATCGAAGCTGATAACTAGCAACTCGAAATTACTTTGGAGCTGTTCCTTTGCGCGTTGCGACTTTCGAGGGCGAACTGAGAGCGCCAGAAAGCGCGCTGAGTCGATGCTGTTGCGCACGGTCGAGACGAATTGTTCAATCTCTCGTGCAGCCGTGACATCTCCGGCTTCGTGTTTCGTATCGTAGAATGTCGACGTTGTCTTTGAGGCGTAGCTAGTCAGGCCAGCCTGTGGCAGGCAATAAGCACCTTTCGAACCACCTCGTTCGAAAGAGCCGTCCCACTCAAATCCAAGATCGAGCTTTTGCATCAGTGCGTCAAGTTGCGGGCGTTTGGGTAACGGTTGCGCTTCTGGGTAACGCCCCTGTATTCGTGATTGAACTTCTGACACTGACAGTGCCCGTGTTCCTAGTAGGGCACCCTGGGCTAGTTCGATACTTCGCTCAGCTGGCATACCCCGCGGGTAGAATTCAGCTCGGCTAGAAAGTACTGCTCCTTGAGAAGCGGCGACGGCAAGGCGTAACAGGCGATGATTGCTTAGACCGATGAAAGACTCTGGGGTAGGCACTGCACGAATGCGCTCCAAGGCTCTTACGGGGGACAGAAGCGGCTGCTGAGAGGCACACTCGTCGGCCAATTGCCCCAGAGCTTCTCCGTAGTCGGCCAGCTCTTCGCCGCGATTCTGGGCGTTGTCGGCAATGAAGATTCGGATGCCAAGACGACGCAGGGTCCAGCGAGATTGCTGGCGACTGAGTTCAGTTTCGATAGCGGCCCTGGCTACCGCCTGCGCAATGCGCTCGCGATGAGGTGAAGGTTTAACTGATCCTCGATGCAAGAGAAGCGCGTCCGCCAGCTCCATGGCAGTCATCAAGCCCCCATTTTCTGCGAGCATTTCCGCGAGGTCGTTACGAAGCTGTGTAATGTACTTGCTCTTCCCCCACTGCGTAACGACGCGGCTTTGAATTTCTCGAACCTCCGAGGGTTCGATCTTGACCTCAGTAGCTACGCTGACAAGCGTGGGCCAGTGAACATTGTGAGTGCCCGTGGGCAAATCAGCGTCAAGCCGCCCCAAATATTCGTTTAAAAAGGCCGTGCGGGTCGGACCTGTAGCCTTGTTAGTTTTTGGCATGATGATGGAGAAAAGCTGATCAACGCTGAGCAACTCATTATCGGCTTTGGGCACGGGTAAGGCTTCGGGCTCTGTGCCAAGTTGGACCTGAAGTTTGGCAATCAGCTCTGACAACTCACGCCGAGTCTGCGTACCGACACCGGTCATACGAACGAGCTCGTTTCGGGGCAGCTTAATGAGTTCGGCAACGGAATTAATGTTGAGCCGGCTGAGAGTATCTAGCGCTTGAGGGGTTAGCGATAGCAGTCCGATTTGCGTATCAAGCTGCGCCTCTTCTATCGGGCATGGGGTAGGTTGTTCTTGCACTTCGGGGTGTTGCGTCGCCTGGCGTGCTTCGAGAAAGATCTGATGCCAGGCACGGCGCATTTCTTCTGCGTTTCCGAAGCGTTGTTTGACATTTCGCGCGAGTGCAGTGCGAAAGAAGTTGGTCATAACGTCTCGCACGCCGGGGTCGAAAATCGCCCCATCAACCTCGAGTGCGCCATCAATGAGTGGCGGCATTCCCTCGCCGTTAGCCCAGACTGGTAGCGTGCCTGTTGCCATTTCGTAGAGTGTGAGCGCAACTGAAAAACGCTCCGCATAGTCGTCCCAACGTCGCCGTTCCGGATCTCTAATAAACGGATCCATATATGCGACAGTGCCGGCGGTAAAGTTATCAGCGCCGACGTTTGAGAGTGAAAAGTCGAACAACACCAAATGTAACTGCCGCCCTTGCATGATCAAACCGATGTTTTCTGGTTTGATGTCGCGATGGGAGATGCCTTTTTCTTCAAGGTGGCAAATCGCGCTCAATAGGTCGTCGCCAAAACGCTCCAAAAGTTCTAGCTGCACTGCACCTTGCTCTCGCAGGCGGCGAGACAAAGTGCCTTCTCCAGCGAAGTCGATGAGCAGTCCGGTATGACCTACGAATTCTTGGGTGTCGTGATGGGCGATTATGGCTTGGTGTCGAAGCTTGTGAAGTGTCTCGCCTTCGGCCTTTAGCCGGCCATTATGTTCAGCGTCTGCGGCTAGTTTGAGCGCCCGTTCCTGACCCTCATGTTCGACAACAAATGCTACCGAACTAGCGCCTCGCCCCAGGCGCTTCTTGATGAGAATGCCACCGGCGAAGAGATCACCTGGTGCCGCTTCTGTTGGGTTGTTTTGTCGTTGGTTGTCGGGACGGGTGATCTCGTCTTCAACCAGATGCAGGTAGTCCATGAATTCATCAATGGATCCAATACGACTTCCCACATCCGGATGCGTGGCATATTGAATGAGGTCTTGCAGATCCTGACCAGCGCCATTGAGTTCATCAGTGATCTGCAAGCCGGTACCGCGGCTTAGTTTGTCTTGCAGTTCCAGATCGTTTTGGGCTGGCGGCTTGCTCGAAAACAGAAGGTATGCGATAGCACCCAATGAGAAAATGTCTAGGTAGACGGCGTCGGTATCGACAGAGGAGTGGGCTTCAAGCGCCAAATAGGGGCCTGCCTCTTCTTGCACCATACAGCTTAGATGGCTGAGTACGGTTAGATGGCGCGTTTCGTTCTCAAAGGAACGATCGGCGGTTGACCAGTTGCCAATCTTGACAGCGAAGCTACCGTCCTGTTTTGTACTAACGTAGATGCTTTGAGGGCTTAACGCGCGATGATACAGGCGTTGCCCATGGGCGAACCTTACCGACTCCGCTATTTGGCGGACTAGGTCTAGTGCATCAAGTATGTCGAGCTGTTGGTCCGGTCCGAGCCCTGTAATAAAGTGGTCCAGGCGTGTAGCCGCGGCGTCATGTTCGAGGATGAGGGCTGGGCCGTGGTCGTGCTGTTGATAATCGAGAGCTCGGAGTATGCCAGGGTGTTCGATTCCTTCCAGCAGTCGAGATTCAAGCCTGGCTGCTTTCTGTAGGGTTTCGGCTTCTTCAGTTGGTTTTCCATAGGTTAGGTATATCCGAATTCGCCGCTCGACCCCGGTTTCGGAATGCGTAGCGAGCCAATCTTGGAAGTGATCTGCCTCGTCGATGAGTTCGGTTAGCTCATAAAGACCAACCCGCCGCGCCCGCAATGATTCCTTTATCCCTGCTTCTTCTAACGCTCTTGAAACGGCTTTAGAAGTAGGTCGGTCGAGCTTTTTGTGTGTCCAGTACTCATCCGTCTTGCGCAGTTCATCAAGCACATTTTTGCGGGTGCAGACCTGTTGCCTCGCGGGCCCTTGCAGTTTGTTTACTACATTTTCAGCCGACAAGAACACGAGGGTGCCAATAAATGGGATAGTGTTTCTTGCTGAGCGCTGGCTTCGCAGGAGAGATGCGAGTTTTTTTGTTTTACGGTCAGCTAGGAGGCGGGGATTGTCGAATGCTTTGCGGCGCCCATCATTGGTCCAAACCCAAGTCCCTGCGTCGCCAGTGATTTCGCCTGGATGTGACTTTATCTCGACTAAGAAAAGTCCCTTGGGTGTGAGAACAAGCAGATCCACCTCATTGATAGAACCATCTTGAGCAATAAACTCGAAATTCGCCCACGCGCGATAGGGCTCATGGTCCGGGAGTCGGGTTCGCAGAAACTCCAGCGCCTCACGCTCCCAGGAGAAATCTGACGGTGTGATCTGCTTCCAGAGTTTATCCATCATTTGTCATCGCAGATTTCTAGGAGATCGCCTGGTGCGCATTTGAAGTAGCAGCACAGCGCGTTGATGGTTTCGATATTTGTGTTGTATCCGGGCAGGTTCGAGATTCGGGTAAGAGTTGCCCGAGAGATGCCTGTTTCCTTGCTGACGTCGCCAACTGTTATACGCCTCCGCTCCCTGAAAGACTTTTCATCTAGGTGTTGCTTGAAAAGGACTCTGATCATGACAATGCGAGTCTTCCTGTCTCGGATGATGCATCTTTGCATTGGCTCATATGTGAGTCAATTGAATCTTCTATGAAGGTCGCTAATTTGTTGACGCCGTCACGAATTTTAGTGGCGAATTATCGAGTCCCAGAATCGGATTCGATGCCCCACCGCAGATACTGAGTTTCAAATTCGGGCGTTATTGGCTCAGTTTTAGTGAGGGCCTGAAGTGTCATGTCGTCGGGTTGCGTGCCATTGATGATCGCTTCTTTTAGGCGTGGGGTAAGGTAGACGAGGTTAAGGATGCGTTTTACGTCTCTGGAGCTACGTCCGATTGCTCGGGCTAAAGCGGCTATAGATGGATAGTTGGTTGAGGACAGTTGCTCGTGCCACTGGTGCGCATCTGTTAACGCTTTTAGGAGAACTGGATCAGGCTCGTCGGTATCATCGGGCGTGAGAATTCGACGTTCGCCATTGTGGCGGCTGCGTACCGTGAGCGATGCCGTCCAGCGCTCATGCAACTTCAGCCCGTCCGGTATTGGAAGGTGATTTCGTAGAGCTTTACGATCTATTGTAATCGTAATGGAGGCATCGGCCAGGACGGCTGAACGGATGAGATCCCTGAGGAGTTCATCGCCAGCTGGAGACACGAGGACTCTCTGTCCAACTTCTATCGCTTTGTCGTATAAATCGATCGGTTGGCTGGTCTCTCCAGGAATCCACTTTTTGGGATCCGCGAGATGCTCGGCGAGCCGCTGGCGGATAAATGATTCCAAAGATTGTGCAGGCCACCGAGCCCGGGTCTTGCTCTGACCTCCGTCCATGACGGCTTTGCTGACGTAGTAGCGATACCGCTTACCCTTCTTATTGGCATGACAGGGATACAGCCGGTTTCCCTGTCCGTCGTATAGCTTTCCGGCGAGGAGGCTTGGAGATGTTGCCCGGCGAATGTGGCTGTGACTATTTTCCTTGAGCTTCTGTTGGATGGCGTCAAACAGTTCTTGATCGACGATTGCATCGTGGTTGCCTGGGTAGCTCTCGCCATGGTGCACGATTTCGCCGATGTAGATGCGATTGCGGAGCAATGGGTACAACGCCCCCCGAGAAAAGCGGGCATTGCCCCGGGGGGTGCCGTTCGTGCTGATACGTGCTTTAGATCGAATGTTGTCTCGATCCAGTTGTTGCATGAGCTTGTAAACACTACCCAGCGCTAAGTAGCGTTGGTAGATGTGCCGAACTTTTTCGGCCTCGGCCTCGTTGACGATGAGCTGCCGATCAACCGCGTCATATCCCAGTGGAACGCAACCGCCCATCCACATCCCCTTTGCTTTGGATGCAGCGATTTTGTCACGGATACGCTCACCGGTGATCTCGCGTTCGAACTGGGCGAACGACAGCAGGACGTTTAAGGTCAGGCGCCCCATGGAAGTGGTGGTGTTGAAAGGCTGGGTGACGGCAACCACCGACACGCTATGCGCGTCGAACTGATCGACCAGCTTGGCAAAGTCCGCAAGCGATCGGGTCAGGCGATCAACCTTGTAGACCACCACAATGTCGACGTCGCCGGTGTCGATGACCTCGAGTAGCCGTTGCATTGCAGGGCGATCAAGATTGGCGCCAGAGAATCCACCGTAGTCGTAAAGCTCTGGCAAGGCGATCCAGCCCTCGCTACGCTGGCTTACGATGTACGCCTCGCAGGCTTCGCGCTGTGCCGCTAGTGAGTTGAAATCCTGCTCCAGGCCTTCTTCCGACGATTTGCGCGTGTAGATCGTGCACCGTTTACGGGCAGTACCGCTCATTTCAGGCCGAAGAATTTTGGCCCAGACCACTGGGTGCCGGTGATGAGGCCAGCGATTGCCGTCAGGCTTCGGTAGATGGTACCGCGGTAGAGAAAGCCCTGATCGGTCACCTGGACTTCGTGGGTTGCGCCACCCCATTCGCGTAGTAGCCGGGTGCCTGGCAGGATCTTGTTCGTTCGTGGCAGGGGGTGTCTCGCGAGCTGCTTGAGGCGTTGATTTACCTGCCTGTCGAGCCGCTGAAGGGCGGGGTCTGCTGCGACTTGCTCTGCATAGCGGATGCCTCGAAACAGCCGGATCGTCGAGAACCCTGATGGCGGTGGATTACCCATCAGCGCTTCCCAGCGGGAGATCAGCTCCGCGCGTGCAGGCATCGGGTCTGGAAGATCTGGCCCGCTCATCGGGTTTTCCGCAGCCGATACAGACGGATACCATCCCTATTGGTGATCCGTTCGATTCTGTGACCGCGATGGCGCAAACGGGACAGGGCTGAGCGCACACTGTGCGCTTGCCATCCCGTGATTTCTGCCAGATCGGATATGGTCGCGCCGGATTTGCCATGCACGGCGGCGAGGATCAAGTCCGCCTTGCTGGTGTTCGGCGATCTAGGTTCTGGCGAATTTTGACTTCGCTTGGACATTGTAGGCTTCCGCAATATGGCGTCGTGCGCCGGTACTGCCTGAAGCCCCAAGCCGGGGCGGTAGACCTACTTCGCGTCGCGTAGGCATGCCCCCAATGTCGCTCTACCTGCCAAAGAAGTCCAGTTTTGCAGGAAGATCGATCTGATCAGGTAAAACCTCACCAATCATCATCCCTGTGAAATCGGTCCATCTGTCCTGGGTGTTTCAGGAATAGATCAATCAATATCTTGGCGGCGCGATTGTCGCCTTGGAGCGCCCTGGCCATTGCGGATCTGATCAAGGCCTCTTGTTTGGAAACCGTCATCGGACATCCGTCTTCCTTGATGTCGACATTTTCACGTGATACGTCCCGCAGCACCTGCTTGATGTTACGGCTGTCTTTCGGTCGACCGGATGGATTTCCAGATTGGCCTGGCTTGAATTGAGCATGCTTTGGCGGCTTGCGATAGCCGACTTCATACTCGTCGTCGTTGGTATCGTCAGCCATCGTCGGTGTCCCCATTTGCAGTGGCGCCACCGGTGGCTTCGGCGCGTTGGCCTGTGATCTCATCGAATGTCAGTCCGGATTCGGCGTGCACGACATCGCCGCCGACAGCCTGTTTAAAACGTCGGATGGTGACATCGGTATACCAGGGATCGAGCTCTATTAGACGGGCTGAACGGCCAGTCTGCTCGGCGGCGATCAGGGTCGTACCGCTGCCACCGAAACAGTCGAGTACGATTGCGCCGCGTTCCGAGCAGTCGAGGATCGCATCTGCGACCAAATTGACCGGTTTCACGGTGGGATGCATCGCTAGATCTTCGAGACGACCATCCCGGAGAGTGTTGACGCCCGGGTAATCCCACACGTTAGTGCGGTAGCGGCCGTGGCGTCCCAGCTCAACATTGTTGATGTGGGATCCGGTACCGTTCTTAAACACGAAGATCAGCTCATGTTTTGAACGGTACAGCGACCCCATGCCACCGTTGTCCTTGTTCCAGACACATAGGTTCTTCAGCTCGGCATACGCGGCCTTGCCAGCCGTCGTCACCTCGAGAAGATGACGCCAGTCCATGCAGACGAAGTGGATGGCGCCATCGTGGCTGTGGTTTGCCAGCTGCCCGAACACGGACTTCAAGAAGGCGGTGAATTCAGATTCCGTCATCTCACCGGATGCCATCGCGAACTCGCGATGCTTGATGGACCCGGATCCACAGACGTGGCCGTCTATAGGCACGTTGTACGGCGGGTCGACGAATACCATTTGTGCCCGATCGCCATCCATTAGTTGCTCGAAGCATGCCGGTTCTGTCGCGTCACCACATAGTAGCCGGTGACGGCCAAGTCGCCAGACATCGCCGGGTTGGCTGATTGGTTTGGCGTCCGGGTCAATGGACGGAAGCTCATCCGCCGGGTCATCATCGAGTGTGTCGTTGGCCATCAGCAGGACGTCGATTTCCGGTGGTTCGAAGCCTGTGAGCGTCAGATCCAGATCGATGTCGAGTTCGACGATGTATTCCAGCTCGAGAGCCAAGAGCTCGCGGTCCCAACCGGCGTTTTCAGCCAGCTTGTTGTCTGCCAGCGCGTATGCTCGGAGCTCAGCAGGTGTTAGGCCATCGACACAGATGGTCGGTACCTTCTCTATGCCCGCACGCTTCGCGGCCGCTAGACGGCCGTGCCCGGCGATGATGGTGAGGTCCAGATCGACCAGGATGGGGTTGGTGAACCCGAACGTCCGCAGACTGTCGGCGATTTGCCGAATCTGGCCTTCAGAGTGCGTTCGAGGATTGCGCGACGCGGGTTTCAGCGCCGTGATGGGGCGGTACGTGACCGCTAGGTTTTCGCTTTGCATGGCTAATGCCCTCATGCCATGCGGGTGCTGCCATAACGAAAAAAGGCAAGACCCGCGATGAATAACAAATGTGTTTATCCATCGGGCGTCTCGCCCTCACTGGAACCTACTGCCGGTCGTCTCGCATCGCGCTTAGGTGCGTCGCGCACCCCGACCGGGTCTCGATTCAGACACGCGCAGTATATGGTTGAAAGGGGGTCAACTGCAAATGAGTGGACGATCAATTCCTAGTGGCGATCAACTCGGATTGACGGATTGGGTCAAACCGCCGCTGTGTATTTCTGCGGCGAATGATGCGGTCGCTAATCATTTGATAATTCACGATTCAGCGGCGACATCATCTAACCCGACCAGTCTGATACCGTTTCCGACATACGCGTCTAGCTTAGCAAGCGGGTTTTGAACAATGAGCAACTCCGGGATTCTAGGTCTCTCAAGATTCCAGGCGAGCACGAGCCAGAAATGTTCACCCTTTTCCTTGGCCCGGATTGCCTCTGATCGTTCCAGACGGACGATGTTGGTACGGTCACGGCCAAAAGTCTTTAGCTCGACCCAGATATCCTTCTCGCGGTCGATCGCATCGGCGCCAACGTTCCCTTGGGATCTAACGTCATCTAAGTGAAGATCGAAGGCTTCACGCAGATATGCCTCAGAGACAAGATATCCAACGTCCTCACGCTCTGTAGCTGTGTAATGTCTGTCGCCGGCAATAGGAGGTGCTTTGCCACCTCTGGGACTGGGTGTGGCAGCTTTTGGGTTCACGAGCTTTTTCTTGGGTGGGGGAAGAAGTTTTCCGATCTTTCCTTTAGATGCCATCGTCGCGCGTACATCGGCAAGATCGATCTCGCTGGGCTCAACCAGCTGACGAGGCTTTTCCTTCTCTCGCCGCGTTCTTTTACGCATTTTTCCTTTCACGGCGCGTTTTTTCGCGCCTCTTCGGCGGAGCCAGTCTGGCACTTCGTCTGTATCTGCACCGTCCTGCGTTGTTGGAGCATCGACGTTGATGGATTCCCCGGTTTCGCTACGACGGCGGAATGCGCTTTCCCATGCTAGGGCGATGAAAGCACGATCTTTAGCACTAGCATCATCTCCGAGAAGGTAACCGGCGATGGCAAGTCCGCCCGCATCGTTGTTTCCGGCGTCTTCCTCGTCCCCTACGCAGAAGGTCAACGGCGTTCGAAACACATGAGCTCGCGGCGTAATCCGAAGTGCGCGTCGGCCCTTTGCTTTTACTTTTGCAGCCCAAGCCGAGCCTACGATAGCTCGAGCGTCGGTGAGCTCCTCCCACTGGCTTGCCGCCACGCGTTCCAGTAGGTCTGGCTGATGCAGCACAAGATAGTTCTTCAAGTGTGTGACAATAGCTGGAAAATCCGCCTGAAGATCAGACTCAATAGCGGCGTCGCTCGACAGGTCGGGTTGAAAGGCATCGTGGTCCAATAGCACGATTCCGAGAACGTCTAAGAGCGGTTTTGCTTCATCTAGCATTATTGGTAAGTGCCAGACTGGCCAATGAATCCCTATCTCCTCCGCAAGGTTACGATTCCGCACTGCGTAAACGCTTTCGGCGGACCAACCGCTGTATGTTCGAATCGGCATTCCGGCGAGCGTCTTTCTGAGTCCGCGTTTGTCCGCCAGACTTATCAACCGACGCAAAACAAGTATTTCAGTCCCGATCTCGTCAGCGTTTTCTTTGGCTAGGTCCTCAATAACTCGCCGGCAATCGAGCACGTCGCTCGTTGGTACGTCAAGGAGCTTCCATAATTCCGTTGGAGTTTCGACCCAAGGAACACGGTCCCCAAGATATTCGCCTTGACGGACGTCTGGTATTGACAACCAACGGCTTTGACAACGAATAAGCCCCGGACTTCCGGATTTGGTTCCGAACCAAGCTCGCCATTGAGTTTTTGGAATGTCCACATCGTTGGCATGGGAACCTCCCGGACAATAGGTGGACAACGCGCGATAGCATCGGTCAACCCACTGGTGCTTGATCTCGGCTCCGTCAGCTTCCGCGTCGCGCAGGTCCGCGAGACGTTGAATAATCGTTTCTACACTTGGCTTTCCTTCCAGCCCGATTACTTCAATCAGCGGAGAATCGATGTCTTCAGGCTCAAGCTCGTAGGCGTAGCGTGCGGGATGCTCGCCCTCTATTTCGTATGACGCCTCCGTAAGAACAGCCAGTTCACGGGGTGGCTTCGGCGTGAAGCGTCGTTCACGCGTCGACAGCCACGGATCGCTGGCAAGTCGACCTATCCAGGTTGCGGAGACCGGGCCGTCATGCTTCCAAGTGTGGTAATGGTAGGCCGCCGTTGCGACGTCTTGGCCCGCGTAGTGTTGATTCCAGGCGCGGTTTAGGCTTTTGAACAATGCCCTTGATCGTTTGCGTCGTTGCTTCACGCCGCGAGTGCTGACGATGCTGTCTAGAACAACTTTTAGGTCCAACGAATCCCAATCATGTTTGAGCGTAGTTGCGTTTGGGTAGTCAGCCAATTGGTCAAGTTGATGTTTGGTCAGACGCCCCTTGGGTAGCAAAGCATGTGGATCTGCGTTCGGCACCAATCCTTGGTGGAGACGAGGTGCTGTAGCGGCGCCTATGCTGCGGAGAAAAGCCAGTGCCCCCTGGCGCTTCATCTTCGCCGCGTCATCTCGACTGGTCCGGAGCAACTCCGCGTAAGTATCATCCAGCCAGCGAATTCCTTGGGTTTTTCCAGCGGCGGTGGGCCAGCCTTCTACCTTCTCTATCTTGTAGGGTACGTAAGCCGAGCTAGGAGAAACCGCAACGCTTACCCGGCGGCCGCGAGCATCATACTCAAATCCGTCAAGCATGATGTTTCTACCGACGCCTGGTCCAAGTCCTTCTCGTTCAGCTGTCGATAGCTGCTCGAAACCGTTTCGCAACCTACGAACCAGGTCGGGCTTACCTGACAGATCAAGTGGCTCCTCTCCAGATGCGTTTGACAACGCCTCCAAAATGAGCGCATCGCTGGCAGTCTTGTGGAGAACGCCACTCTTCGTAAGCCAATCGGTGACTTGTTTTGCCTCTCTGCTACGTTGCCGAAAAGGAGGCGCTAAGCGGTTCGCCCGGCCAAGGAGCGCGGCAATTCCCGCACTTGGAAGAGCGGCGACTAACAAGCGCCCCTTGGATACGAGGTCGGCTGGAGTTTGGCGTCCGTCGAGACCTTCAAGTACAAGACATGGCGATTCGAATAGGTCGTCATCCGCTCCTTCATCTAGCGCGGCTGAGACAAAGCGGACGAGCCAACTATGGCCTCGATCACCAAGCTCCTCGTCGGTCCAGGATAGCGCGGCCAAGGCTTCTTCTACGCTCAACGATCGGGTTCCTCTAACTTCATCGAGAACCTCTCGCCAGCGTCCAGTGTCGCGATAACGGCGAGGGATAGGATGCTTCGGAGTCGTGTCATGGCGCCAAGCCGGTAGTCGGTCCACGTCGAGCCGCTCCAGTTCTTGAGGGTCGAACAACGAATCGAGAGGCGAAGCTTCGACCAATAACTCGGAAAGCTTTGACTCGACGCTATCCGTGATTTCGACCCGGACCCTGGCTGAAACAAGCTTGCGGATTCGATCACACACTTCATCAACCTGTGTGCGAAGCCAGGTTCCAGATGCTCCCGCGCTCTCCGAAGACAACGGTACCCACTGCCAGGATTCCTTCGGATGGTGACGAAAGCTGTGTTCGGCCGCAGCAACGGCTAAGTCTCCAAGTCGGGCGAGTAGCCATTCATTCAGCTTGTTGTTGTCGAGGAGGGATGTACGATCGACGTTTATGTCGAAGGGCGCATGGCACGAAAAGGGAAGCGTCGACAGTTCATTCAGTGGAAGACCGGCGAAAAAACGGGAACCATCGTCCCGATTTGAGATTACTATGGCCAACTCGACAGTCGTCCCAATTGCCTTGTTTATTCGCTTCATCTCGCGTGGGACTGGATAGCTCACACGATAGAGAGCCCACCTGTGCCTCGAGCCAGATTGTCGGATTTCGGTTCTCTTTGCGTTCACTGCCCTTTGGAACGACAAGTGAACGTCATCTTCTCTAGCGACCTTGAGTGCATGCTCGACGATTTTCTTGCGCTTGCGCAGGTCTACTAGGGAAATGCTGTGGAGGGTGTTAAGAAAGATTAGCGATGAAGCATGCCAGTTTTCGATCCAATCCCTGAAGAATTTTAGATCAAAGCGCTCGTCTTTGAGTCTGAGGACGAACAAGGTTTCATGAGCTTTGGGATTCCAAAAGCCGGGCATTGCGGAGATGTCTTTAACACGATGGATGTGCCCATCTTGAATCTCGAAGCCTGGTAGCGGCGGGCAGTGGACTTCGATGCGGTCACCGAACTGATTGAGTGTTTTGAGACCGATTCCGAATCGACCGATTTTCTCCGCAGATTTGCGCGATCCTGAGAGGAGTGGGTAAGCCATGGAGACGACATCATGTAGGTAGACCGGAGATCCATCGTGTGCGATGAGTAACTCAGATCCTGACTTTCGCTGCCTTGTCGCGAATCGTACGTGGCGTGCGCCTTGATCTTGGGCATTCTGGACCATCTCCTGAAGGCCTTGAGTCGCCTGACTGTGAATCTGCTCCGCAAGTCTGTCGCCGCCTTCGACCATTTCGCTGAAGACCCAAGGCAAGTCGAGCAACTCGAGCGCCTCGATTGCGCTTTCTGCCGTCTCGCGGTCGAGCGACACTTCGTCTTTGCGGCCCTCGATTAGCATCTGCTCGACCAACAGAAGCCCGTCGGTGGGCTCACCGTCGAAATCGAGCCGCATTCGGACACGAGGCTTGCTGACTGTCATGGGAACGGTTCCGTTTCTGAAGTGGACTTTACCCACGAGCTTAACAGGCTGCGAGATCGCGATGCGGCAGCCTACCTATTCGACCTCCACAACTGGGTAGTACAGAGAGCCCCAGGACGTCCCGGGAAAATCCATCATTAGACCAACGAACAATGGCACCAATGCCGCCACGATGTTCGCGCCGTCTCGCACCTGATCACTGCTCACTGAGCTATTCCAGGTCGAGCCGCCGTGCACCAGTTGATTGCGTAGTACGTATATGCGGTCAAAAAGCGTCGATAGAATCACTCTTGTGTCGCGGTGCTGCCAGCTCAACGCTCGGTGGACACGGAGGCTTAGGTCGTTCGAGAACCTATCTCGAATAGCGAGGTTTGGACTTGAGCGCGTCGAATGACAGCTCATCTGGAACAGAGTTTGATGGCATGCAAAGCTCCTACAGTGCAACGACTCGAACTCGCATCGTAGCCATCAATGAGTTGAGACATTCCGGGTGTATCGACAAGCAGGGTAGGATGAGCAGCCCCAAAAATCGCCGTATCTTCCCGTGCGTACTGTGAGGTAACCCTTCGAGCACTGCTGACATAGCTCGAACCCTGCTTCGCAGGATTCGCAGACTCCACGATGATTGACGATTTTAACGATTCCGTTTCTGCAGTCGGGGCAACTGTTGGAGGTATAGGTGCATCGTGGATAGTTTGCACACCCAACGAACTTCCCATTCTCGCCGGGACGCAGCGACAACAGGCCAGTCTTGCACGTGGGGCAGTGCGCCCGGGAGGCGGGCGCGGCCCCAAATCGCTCAATCGAGTATTCGGGCTTCTCTAGCTCCTCCACAAAGGCTGAACACTTGGATTCCGGCGCAAGCAGAAACACGGCATGCCTTGCTCGCGTTACAGCGACGTAGAAGAGTCTGCGCTCCTCAGCGTGCTCAAAAGGTTCTTGTTCGGCGAGCACGAGGTCGAGCAAGGGATCGTCTTCGATTTCTGACGGAAATCCGTACATGCCAGCTGATAGCCCCACGACAACGACATAATCCGCCTCCAGACCTTTTGCGCTGTGGATTGTGCGGTATCGAAGCGTGAGTGAATCAAAGGTCGTTTCTAGCTCTTTCCAATTTTCTGGTCTGTTGTGCCGGTAGCGCCCCAATACCAGCACACTTTTTGACTTTGCCTCTCGCTGAATGCGGCGTAGAGATTCGTCAATTGGGTCGGCGATGTCTGTCGAGGGCCTACCGACGTACACGGCAGAGCCGTTTCGCTCTCTTATACCTTTGACCTGCTTAGACAACTGGGCGGGATTGGCCGCGATGAATTTACCGGAGACGTCCACCAACGCCTGGTTACAGCGATAGGTTGTGGAGAGATTAGACCTGCCCGTGGCACCAAAGTACTGATCGAAATTGCGCATCACCGAAATATCTGATCCTGCAAATCGATAAATCGATTGCCAGTCGTCGCCCACGGCAAACAACTGGTTGTCCATATTTTGCTCGCAAAGCGCTTTGATCAGATTCGCGCGCCCAACGGAGATGTCTTGGAACTCGTCCACCAAAATGTAGCGGAACGGTGACGGGTAGGTACCGTTTTTAACCATCATGGTGGCATCCCGAATCATGCTCTCGAAGTCAACTTCGTTGGCCCTGGACATCTGCGCTTGATACTTCTCGTAGATGGGCCAGAAGACGTTGGTGAAGGCGTTTGCTCGTTCGGTGTCAGAAAAGTCAGCGGCTCTTTCAAGCAGCATAGGTCTGTCGAAATCGTTCGATTTGAAGTGCCCGAGAAAGACGGCGACCAGCTCTGAGAAACGATCGTAGATAGTGCGTTCCCGGAGCTCATCTAACCGATCTTTCGCAGGTACTGGGGTGAATGTGACGCCGCGAGCTGAGAGCGCTTCTTTCAAGAAGGAGAGTAGCTGGCCTTCCCAGCGTAGATACGAGTACGTCTCAAGTAGGTCCGTCTCGTGTGTCCGATGCAGCTGGCGCTTCCACTCCATGGATCGGTGGTACTCCTGCTCATCGACAAACGGCGCTGTATGGCCATCTCGGTCGATACCGAAATGCTCGATATAGATGCGGTGATCAGGCAGGAAGAAATCAGGTTGATACTGACGGTACCTCGCGTCAGCCGTGTCAAACTCGTAGTTGGCCTCGTACTCGTAGTCGACGCCGTTTAGATGAAGGCAGTTTGCGATCATGCATTCTTCGTAGCTCTTAACCTTTTCCCCTTTCAGAGTAACGATGTCGTTTTCTTCTAGGTATTCGTAGTACTCGCCTAGTGATTCAAACTCGAATGCACTCTTGTACTGGTGTAGATGCAAGGCAAACCACTCCAGCAACGACCGTTCAAAACCCTTGTCCGAAAAAAGCTTCTCAATGATCTCGCGGATGTACTGCGCCGCTTTCCATGCCTCGTCAGCATGCTTCGCTACTGAGGGCTTGCGATCAGTCGCAGCGCCGATGATTGAATAACCAAGCCCATGGAAGGTCATGACCGAGGCGTCTTGCACGGACGGCGAATCGATTTTCTCGACGATGCGCTCTTGGAGCTCGTCGCGTGCCGCTCGGTTGAAAGCCAGAATCAAAATCTGAGACGGATGAATGTCGCCTTGCTTTAGCAGGTGCGCTAGCTTGGCCACTATGACGGAAGTTTTCCCTGAGCCAGCGGCGGCGATAATCAGATTGTGGTCTTCATCGGTGATGACCGCGATCTGTTGTTCCTTCGAAAGAGGGTTGGACTCGATGGTTTCAAACAGTCCCTTGGAACGTATTGTTTCCTCGTCAATGAAGGTCTTGTTTGCTGCCGATACCATTGGTGCGGGATCCGTGACGAAACGTCGCAACGTTGGAAGCTTTGCATAGACTGTGTGAGCCTCAAGGTCGGCCGATAGCTGTTTTGGTAGGCGTTCGAGCCCCTGTGAAAATGCGAGCCTGTGTTGGGCCGTCTTCGACTGACGGATGTACCTCAACGGACTTTTCAGCGAATCAACAAATTCGATGCTTTCACGATGGTCTTCATGCCACTGATCGAGCAGCCGCTCTAGAGACCGAATCCATTCGCTCCGGGCGGACTCATAGAAGCGGCGAGCTCGGTCGATGTCGAGTCCTCGGAGCGTGTATGTCGAATCGGTGGTGGAGGCTGTTAAGTGAGCACCCGTAAAGCCTCTCTCTAGCGTCAATTCCGTTATCTCGCCATCCGCTAGTATCCAGGTGCGTTTTCGTGAATTAAACTCAAACCCATCCGGTAGCCGTTTAACACTTCGCGCTGCATGTCGATCAAACAGGCCGGCAACCATGCTCCAGAAGCTGGAGTTTGTTTGGAGATCGATAATTGTGCTTGGAATAGTCACAGTCGACGCTCATCCGAACAAGATGAAGAGAGCCGCTGCTGCGATGAGCCACCAGAGCCAGCTCCAGTTCGTTTCACGGCGCGAATGAGATTTCTCAGGTCGTTCTGCATTTGGATTTCTTGTTGCACTGCGCTGCGTCATTGACTCCATCTTTACATGCGGTGTTGCCCACGAACGCTCATCGTTTTGAGTCTGAGACGTGGCCTGGTTCGACCTCGCTACCGGGATTCTAGTGCCCGAGGATGTCTGGCTCACCTGAGCGGCATTCGTGCGCCGACGCTGCATCGGCTTAGAGCGCGCATCGATTTTCCGTCTTTTCTGATACCTTGCTAGGAATTGTGAATCTATCTGCTGCTCTGGATACAGTTCATCGAGATCTGTCAGTATCCTGAGGAGCAGATGTGCGGTAACGGACGCATCCGCTAGCGCTCGGTGATGACGCCCGCTAGAAGGCAGCCGATGAACGCTGGCCAGGGTGGCGAGCTTATGGTTGTGTGACCAAGGATAGAGGCGCCTGGCCATTAGCATTGTGCACAGAAATCGCGTTTCGCCTGACTGACCGAGTCGGCTTCGCTCAAAATTCCAAAACGAGCGGTCGAAGCTCGCGTTGTGAGCGACTAAGGCAGATTTCGAAACGAACTCGTTGACTTCAGGAAAGACGACTTTCGGTGGAGGCGCGCTCTGCACCATGCTATGCGATATTCCCGTCAGCTGGGTGATATTTCCGGGAACCCGCACGCCAGGATTGATCAGACTCTGATATTCATCGGTGATCCGTCCGTTTTCGACTATCACTGCACCAATTTCAATGGCTCGGTCACCGCCTCTCGCGGTTAATCCCGTTGTTTCAAAGTCTATGACGGCGTATCTGTCCACCTGATGATTCTAAGCCTCTGTTTCATTGTGAGCCGTAGCCATCTCCAAGTAGCGACAATACGCGTTCGCAAGCTTCGCTTGGGCAGGTGTGCGGCAATCCACTTCAAAGAGATCGGGATTTGCCACGACAATGACAGTGCAGCGTGCACGGGAGCTAGCCACGTTCAAACGGTTACCGCTGTAGAGAAAGTCCATCCCGCGCGGCGCCTCATCGGCGCTCGAGGTAGCCATCGAATAGATTACGATGGGCGCTTCCTTACCTTGAAACTTGTCGACGGTACCGATCGCCATTCCTGGTAGAGCTTCTAGTAGCGCAGTGACCTGGGCGTTGTAGGGGGCGACGATGAGGATGTCCCCGCTACTCAGTGGCACTTCCTCTTCGTCCGCATTGACCCACGTGCCGTTGGCGAGCAGTCGATCCACGATAGAACGAACGGCGCCAACCTCTTCTCGCGAGATGGACTGGTTGCCGGAGTGCTCGACCGGCATTAGATGCAGTCCGGATCCCGAGAATGGGCCGCAGTTCTTGAGTTCCTGGTTTTCTAACCCGGGCAGAGGACTTAGACGACCCTCGTAGAAGACCTCGGAGGTAAATGCGCAAATGCCAGGCGCAAGGCGTCGGGTTTGCGGCAGAAAGATACCGCGCTTATCGCTGATGGTCTCAGCTCCTCTCAGCAGGTGGTCAAGCGGCGATGCCTCAATGCCCGGGGGGTGCGATGCCTGTTGCGGTTGCTCAAGCTGCCTGGGATCACCGATCAAGACCAGACTCTTGGTGCCTTGGCTGATCGCGAGTGTGTCGGCGAGCGAGAGCTGACTGGCTTCGTCGACGATCAGGACGTCCACGGCGTCGGTCATCTCAGGCCGGGCCCAAAGAAATGTCGTTCCACCCATGACGTCGGCCACATCGTCAATCGCGTCTCTCGCTTCGGGGTTTCCCGTCACACACTCGATGCCGGACCCCTCCAGGCCCTCTGGGTCATCGGGTTTTGCATAGACCGAAATTGACATGCCTTGCTCGGCGACCGCACGCATGACTTCGAGTAGAAGATTGCGCACGACGGCATGGCTATTTGCAGCAACGCCCACCTTCTTGCCTTCGCCAACGAGATGCGTGATGAGGCGTGCACCCAGATAGGTTTTTCCTGAACCGGGTGGTCCTTGGATGGGCAACACCGTACGCTCGAGCCGAGAGACGATGGGTTTGGCGTCCTCGACCATCGTGTCCGGTTCCTTCGGCGCTGAAAACAGACCACCGTCTGCAAGCCTTGGCGGTTCGCGCAGCAAGAGGTCCCGAGCTGCACGATAGGGGCCGGCAGCGTGCATGCCGTTTTCGATCACCCAGTCGGCGAGCTCTTCAAGGCGAGCTTCAAACTCCGGCTTGCCAATAAATTTGTAGCCGAAGACCGCGCCCGGGTGCCAATCTTTGGTCTTCCCGTTGCGTTTGATGTCAATGAGGCGGTGCTCAAAGTCGATGTTCTCGGTCTCTCCAACGTTGGTGCCGTCTGGCGCGTGGAGCGTTTTCTCGCGCATGACGCAGTCCTGTGGCGCGTAGCGATAGCGATGTATCGGTCTACGCACCGTGCCACCAACGTGCTCGACGAATTCAAGACCCCAGAGTGCTTCGCGTTCGTCGATGTAGTCTGCGGGATCCATCTCCATGAGCCGGTATTTCTCCCACAAGGCGGTCTTGTTCTCCCGCCAGTGGAAATCAAGACAATGTGCAAGGAGCCAGCGGGCATGTTCTTCGGCTGAGCGCTCCTCTTCCTCCGCAGGTACGTCCTCGGTGAGTGCACGGATCTTGGCGAGGATTCGCTCGCGCCGCTCGTTGAATTCTTCTTGAACGTCCGTTGATGTGAGGTCGGGTCGAGGCACTTCTCTACCGGCCGTGATCTCCGCGCTCCGCAAAGATTCAAGCCATGCTTGAAGCGCGGTAGTAGACAGGCAATCGTCGCGGTTGTACGACTCGACCGCCTTGGAGATCTCAGGGTCGTCAATTGGCAAGCGGAGCTCAAGCGCGCGTTCCATCTGAAACAATGCAACACGCGCGTCTTCCAAGTTTGTGACTCGCGTGAACTCGTAGAACTTACCTCTTTCTAACTCTTTGATGGAGTAACGCTCAACGCTGGCAATCAGTGCTTCTCGGACTATGCGGTGCAGATCAACGAAGAGGTGACTGCGGAGCCAATTGTCAATCTGATCTTCGCATGTGGCGTGGCGGGACATTAGCCGTTTTATCGCCGATGGCTCGTAGTGGCCGAAGTGATAGACGTGCAGATCAGGGAAGGTCTTGCGTCTGGTTTCGATGAAATCCACAAACCAATCGAGCGCCTTCTTTTCATTCTCAGCGTTGAGCGCCCATTGGGCGGTATAGTCCAGCTCATCGGTGCCATTCCAATACGCAATTCCAAAGAGATACTCCAGACCGTGTTGGCCAACGTTGATGTCACCCTCGATGTCAAAGAAGACGTCGCCGTTTGATGGCTCCGGCAATCGACACAGGCCACGTTCGGGCTCGACAGTCTTGAGTTCGTGGACGGGTCCATTCGCTTCGCGACCCGCGACCTGGACGCGTGCTTGCTCCCGTGCGCGCTCAAATGACTCCGCCGCGCCGCGGTTTGGCTTGAAGGGGATGGGTAATGGAAGATTGGCGAGGGCGGCCATTGTAGGCACTTCGCGCTCCACTAGCTCTTTGCGTTGGCCACGCGAGATACCGGCAACCAGAGAAAGGTGATCATCAGCTCGCCAGGTATCGCGGCAATCCGGCTGCCAACGACAGCGGCTGCAATGCGGGACCGGATCAGGGTAGGTCGATGGTTGTTGCTCCTCGCTGCCCAGCAGCTGTTGCTTCACATAGCGGAAGTAGGCCGCATAGTCGTCTGTACGATACCACTCGGGGTCGAAGCTGAGCGGGGTTACTACGCCTAGGCGCGCCGGCATTGCGCCTTGAATACCCGCGATGAGTTCAGCGTAAACACAGAGCTGCAGAATGGTATCCGCACGAGTCTCCCGCGCGAGCTTGGTGTCGACGATCTCGTAGGCCCAATTTCCCAGCTCGCTGGGTGTATTGCACTTTAGTAGCACGTCCGCACGACCGTGCCATTGCTCACTGGCAAGGCTTGCCTGCACGATGACGGGAACGCTGGATCGCATCAGCTCGATGGTGCGGTCGATCGCGGGCTGCTCTTCGAGCTCCTCTGGGATGCGCTCGATGTCGTAGCCGTACTTTTGGTTAAGGTGATCGAGGTAGGCTGCCTCGTGCTCGAAGCCTCGTTGCTGCAAGACCTCAAGGTAGGGGTCGTTCCAAACTGGGGGCGACAGCTCACCCTTCACGCTGCGACGATTCAGGTGGGTCAGGTGGGAGCAGCCGAGATGATTGGCGACGTCGGTGGCGGAGAACCGGATGTGATTGTTGAGTAGCTTCATTGCATCTCTCCGGCATCTGAGCGCGTTCTCAAATGTTGGCGTAGCTCTCTCCGGATTGCTTCAAGCGCCAAATACCTTAGATTCTTTGAACCAAATGTTCTGGGTTTTCCGTTACCGAGTCGTGCGATCTGCGCTTGGTTCTCATCGTATGACAACACACAGCGTACGCCGAGACCTGCCATTGTTGGATGGAAGGCGAGATCACCGGGCTCTGGGTCAGCTTCGAGTTCGGCGGGGTTTGCCTTGCGATCTTCTAGAACCCGATGCACCTGGATGGCTTGTTGAAGGCCTGCCATGGCTGCTGCGTTGGTGACTCTGATGGTTTCTCTTGCTTCGTCTACGGCTAGGGCGTCATCAGCCATCAGGTCGCCGAGTGCAATGAAGTTGGTGTTGTTCTGGATTCGTTCGCGGGTTCGCTGTCGGGTCTCGTTGAATTCCCCCTGAAAGCTCAGGTGCACGCCGGACTCAATACCGAGCCAGAAGACGAGCCCCTTCAGCCGTCCGATTTCTTCGAAGTTCGCAAGGTCTTCTTGGTCGTCTTCACCGTGCGTGAGCGCCGAACCACTTGATTCAAGAAACGCCAGAACCTCGTCGCAAAGCGATCGAAGATGGTCACTAGGAACCGCGGTTTCTCCTCGTTTTGCGTTGACCCACCAAAGTATGGCTTCATGAGCCTTGAGATGACGCAATAGCGCGAGTATTGCTGTGAGCTTCAGAGCGGCATCGTCAATTGGGAGTTTTTCCTTGGTGGTTCTCTTCAGTTCGGTCTGTGTACGCCTGACCAACTGTCCGATCTTACGATGGCACAGCGCTAGGATTTTGGCGGCTTGCTCTTCGCTTCGCTGACCCTCCGCCTCCTGATCTTCGACGTCATCGTCAGCTCCAACCTGCTCTTCTTCGTCACGGCCGTGTGCGTCGGTTGCACCGTAGCTATCTGATGTCGCTTGGCTCAACGACTTGATGAGCAGATCAAGAATGTAGCCCAGGTCGGTGCCCTCGGACATGCGCTTGCGTCGGGTGGCACTCGCGATGGTGTCGATATCAACCTGTAGTGTGTCAGGCACCTCTGTGTCGTCGTCAGCTTGCTGCCCGGTGCCTGATCGTGCTTTGCGTCGATTGCGGACTTCAGGATCGAGAATGACTTGCTCTACGCAGCGGAAAAGTGTGTTTAGTTCGGGAGAATCCGCATCGAGCGATGCGAGACTGGTTCGAAACTTTCGTTGTGCACCGGTGCGAGCGTGTTCCTCGAGGGTCGCTTGATAGTGGATGAGATGGTGAGCGACGATGTTGTCATTGGCGAGCTCTCGGATGACCGGGACTTCAAGGCCCTTGTCGAAAGTGAGGCGCGTACGCTCGCCCTGGAGTTCGGTTCTATGATCGACTGCCAGCGCTAGCTCGTTTGTTCCGAGGAACTGAAAAGTTGTGCCGGACGCTCGGCTTGGCGTGTCGAGAATGACGACCCCAGGCTCTTCAGACACACCGAATTTGAGTGGCGGGGAAGTCGAGTCTGCCGATTCGTCCTGAGTTGTCGACCATTGAACTCCTACGGCATCCCACTGTTCGTCTGTTAGGGCCGGCCGGTCGTAGAGTCCTTGGATATCAATGTCCATTGATGCTGCGGCCGCTGACGCATCCGCTCCGCGCCGAACCAGCATCGCTTCGTCGTTCGCAGCTGCATCGGTGTCCAGCCATGCCGGTCGACTGGGGTTAGCGCTGCCGGAGGCGAACACGTGACGATCGTCTTGCAAGGCCAAGTAGATGAACTTCGCATGCAGATAGTCGTGGCCATCGGGCCCTAATCCTTCGGCGCTCACAAATTTCACATCGGGCAGTGCCCGTGCGGCGGGTGGCAGCTGAACGGTGTCGGGCTGAACGGCCACGATCAAGCGCTGTGGCGTGAAAACGTCCCGCAGCTGCTTGAGAAAATCCGCTTGGCCATCGAAGAATGCGCCCGACACCACGATGTCCCGAGCGGGCGCTTTGCAATGTTCGATTAACTGTGTAAGCAGTGCGGGATGGCCAGGCCCCCCAACCAAAAGGTGATTGCTGGGGTTGCTGTCAGAAGCCGGTTCTTTCAACCAGGGGGCGAGCTCCAGTAACTGTTCGAGAGCCTCATCGACACCCGGTGCGTCAGCTCGTTCAGCCCATGACCGTAAGATTTCTACAGCGCGCTTGAAGATTGGCAGGCTGCCTGAATTTGACCGTTTGTGAAAAGTTATTGCGTTGGTGACCTCACGGTTGCCGCCAAATCCAGAGTAGGTCAGGTTGTGGCTGCCCACGAAAAGCTGACCTTTGTCTTTACCGACTAACAGCGTGAGTTTGGGGTGGAAGGCCTTAGCGGAATCGATTGGCAAGAGCCAGTAATCGATGCCGGACCGGCTCGGGGGGTTCGAATCGATGGCGAGTGCAAGTTGATCACGATCGGCTAGCACGAGGTTGTGCCGACAGCCAACGGCCGACAGACGTCGGACAACCACTTCTTCCAGGAATGGTAGATAGCAATTGAATGTGGTCATCACCGCCGCTTCATAACCAGGGGTTTTCAGGGCTCTAAGTAGTGAGAATCGGTCAGTCACCGGCCGACTCCATAAGTGAGCGGCCAACGGCAGTCACATGAAACCGATCGTCGCCTTGCGACTCGAGTGCGCCGATGTCGACGAGCACTTGGCGTGCCTGCCGAAAACGAGGATTCGTGTGCTCTGGGGTGGGTGCGTCGTCTACAACCAAGAGCCCCTCGTCAGTGGGACGGATGCGAAAAGTATCTTCGGATTGACCTCGCAGCTTGCGAAGTGCGACGTGAAGGTGTGCGTCGGTGCTCCAGTGCACGAGGACCCAGGACAGCCAGTCGGCAAGGCTTTCTGATGCCCAGGTATTTGTAGATAGCGTTCGAAATGCCCGTAAATTTAGAGGAAAGTAATCGAAGTACCCGGCGGGGAAGGTGAGCAATTCGTAGTCGTCTTCTTCTTGAACCTGCCTTGCTGCGAGTGCCGCCAGCGCCTGTACTCCCATCTGCACGATCTCGCCGATAATCTCGTCGTTGATTGGTTGTTGTCCAAACGCCTCGATCTGAGTCATCAGCGCGACTTCGTGATCGTCGTTGTCCCAGCTAGTTAGTTCCGGTTGAGTGCTTTTAGCGTGGGTAACTAGGTCGCGCCAAGTAGCTGAGCTGAATTGCTCGACTACACTCTTTCCGATACCTGAACCGACAAACCAGCTCGCCAGCTCTCTGCTGTTTCCGGGAGCAGGTCTATCTGTCAGGGTCTCCGCGAAAGACAGCAATGCGTAGAAGATCCCTTGAAGCGCCATCGCCAGTACCTCGTTGCGGGCATAGATGGCCCAGCGGGCCCGAACGGCATCCAAGGTTTCTGTCAGCGTCCATACGGCACCGCTGGGCATCGCGCCTGAGTAAACGGCGCCGCGAAACAACTCCGGTGTGAGTGCCAGCGCCTCGGAGTCTGCTGCTTCAGCCAATGAGAGGATCAGCTGCAACGACATTCGACGAATGTGATCGGCATCGATGCTGTGTTCGTCCTTCGCGAACAGGATGTCGGACAGCACTTGCTGCTCTTCGACGTTGTCGGGAATTCCGCAGGGACAGAAAGCAACAAGCGCCTCAAGGTCGTCCTGATTGACTTGCTCGTTCTCAAGGCACTGCCAGAAACGATCTCCATCCACTCCAGCGTCGAATGCACGCGCCAGAACGGCGCCACGGCCATCGGAATAGCGGATTCCGGATTTAGTGTCGCCACCGAGGATTAGCATGTCGCGTAGCGAGCCCACGTAGTACTGGCCCAGTCCCCCAAACGGATTCTTAAAGTATCTTTCCGATGTGGTTTCGAGCTGTGCGTGTTGCGCTAGATCGACCAGCTCGCCGTCTTGTGTCGATCGGGCTCGACTGCCAAGGGTTAGTATTCCGACGGTTGCGGCGGAATGAGATCTATTGGCGTACTCGTTGTTGCGCTGGTGATATTCTGCAATGAGTGTATTTAGGCAATCTGCTTTTCTAATTAGATTTCGGGTCTCGTTATTCCAGGCTCGTTGGCCTGTTTGATCTAGCTTCCAGATCACCCACGTGTAAAAGCTGAAATACCTGGCGCGATCTGTGACATTTGTAATTCCCGGGAGTAGCTGGCCGTAGATGTTGATGCCGGGTGCGCGCACACCCAGGTGATCCAGTCCGCCGGTCGTTCTGGCACGCTCAACCCAAGCTGTTTGTACGGCTTCCGCCATATGCAATACCCACTCGACCCGGGGCGATCCCCGGAGTACGACAACCTGTTATTGGTAGATCAGTTTACTGATCCTACTTCGTATGTCGGTGATTCACATCAATGTCTCTTTATTCGGAATACTGGTTGCCTTCAGATGGCCTTGATCACTTGAATGCAGATGTTTTGTTCGATCTGGGGATCTTCTACTAGGGGAAGTGGCTATGAAGGAAACGACAATGACACGCCAAGAGCTGTATGAACTCGTCTGGTCTAAGCCGATGACGCATATCGCCAAAGACTACCGTATGTCGGATGTGGCGATTCGGAAACACTGCGTAAAGCATGGCGTTCCAACTCCACCCGTGGGGTACTGGACGAAGGTTGCGCATGGGAAGCCAGTTCGGAAAACAGCTTTGCGGCTGAAGAAGCGGGCCGGAGATGAGCGGGTATATCTGACCGTGAGGAATATTGAGCCGCGTTCCGCTGAGTCGGGTCTTGCCGCTCAGGAAGCGGAGTCCAAGCGAGAGCAGCTTGAAGCGGCACTCGAGGTGCCGGATGCTTTGCCGGCCAAGCCACAGACTGTCATTCGTTCCATCCGCACAGCGCTACGCCGCACGAAGGCGGATGACTCGGGATTTCTACTTCTGGAGGAGGCTGGCCTACCGGAAATCTGTGTCGCTCGAGCTTCGGTAGACAGGGCGTTGCGCATCTTGCAGGTATTGTTCATGGTCGCCGAGCAGGAAGGACACGAAATCAGGCGTGACGAACATGGATTCTATTGGGTCCCGCAGGGTGAACGGTTTTTGCTTCGCGTCTACGAGATTCAGGACAGAAAGCCACATGAACCGACTGCGAAGGAACTGAAGGAACAGGCGCGAGAGGATGAGTGGCGCGCCAGGTACCTCAACAGCTACTCATCCAGTCGCAAGGTTTATAGAACTTGGGATCACTATCCTTCGGGTCGACTGACGATTGCGTTGCGCGACACGAATAGCTATGGCTGGCGGGAACATGCATTGTCAAAGCGATGGCGAGACCGGAAGTCGAACGCGCTCGAAGGTCGCCTCGCAGACATATTTACCTGGCTAGAACCTGCGGCTGTGATGGCGCGAGAGAAGCGCTTGGAGATCGAAGAGCGTCAGCGCCTGGAAGCTGAGGAGGCTGAACGACTGCGTCAGTTGCGTGAACGTCGCGAGCACGCGGGCAAGCTAGAAAAGTATCTAGTCGAGTTGGTCGATACGCATGCCCGCATCACTCAGCTTGGTGAATTGATCAATTTCCTCGAAGAACAGGGTTCGATCGCGAATATCTTGATCGATCAATTCGCCGGAGAAGCCAGAGCGTATAAGCGAGTGCTTGAGCGGAGGCTGAGTGACAAGGAAATCTCGAATCACCTCGAGGAACTAGGGATCAGCCTTGGAGCAGAGTTGCTTATGCCCGTGCTCGAACAGATGCCAGAGCAGCCGCGGTATTCGTGGTTGAGATAGATTGCGTTTTAGGGGTAAAACCATACGGGTTGAGGTTTGCCACGAGGCCGTCGCCGTCGATTGAGTCGTCGAGGATCCCTGATCTTCCATGCCCATCCATCTTCAGTAGGCTGGCAACCCTCTATTTCCATGGTTCCAACGAGAACGCCAGTTGGCAGATCGCCGATATCTAACCCAAGTTTTTTGAAGCGTTTTGGGTCACCGGGTTTCAATGATGCGTAGATGTAGACGCGCTCATTGAGAATCTTCGTGCGCGTTGACCTGTATTCGAACTTCTTGGTGCCGCGCAGAATCTCTTCAGCATATGGCTGACAAATGCTCAGTGCGCGCATGCGATTCGACATGACCGTAAACTAACCTCGCGACATGGAATTGCAAATTTTCGAGAATTCCAACTAAGCGCCTAGTGGTGGGCTAACGCTCGGTTGCATCTATCGCGTGGACCAAGCCAGTATGCATCCTGGTGGGCATGTAAGCCTGCAACTGTGAGTGCTCTGGTTTTGTGGGGCTCGATTGAGCGCCAGTGGAGCTCTACACACAAACTTCCCTGCAAATACTTAGTGCCCGCACGCGTTTATCCATAATAGAAAATCTATCTTGCGGTTTCATTTGGAACACGACGGAATGGTTTGTTCCAAGGATACTGCAGCGCGATATCCATGTTTCGGAATTTTGTCGGGTCGGGGTAGGGTGGACCGGGTGGCGTCCTTACTTGCTATGTGGTCGGCTGACTCAGGATGCCTTCCGGAAGAGTCCTGCGGTCCCAACCAGAGCCAAGGTTAGGCTTCAAACAAAGAAGCCTGTTGTGTATCGACCCATTCGTATCGGACAGGTTTGGAGAGCTTACGAAGCCTTTTTTCGGCAAGTGCACGCCTTAGCCAGACATTTACTTGTGTCTTGTTTATATCGAGCAATTCAGCCAGTTCATCAGGGGTCTTGGCGGAACTGGCGCAGACTTTAGAGATCTCCCGAAGGAAAAGGCCATAGAAAGTAATGTCTACGTTCGATTTCGTAGCATCACTCAAAGGTGGCGCACCAGAGGTGGTGCCAGAAGAACTGTCCGCGGAAGCCGAGGACATAGCTGGCGGCGTATTTCCCGAGTCTGTCGAACAGGCTGGGTCAGACCGTAGTGGCGTGGTTGACTGCTTCGCGCTGCTCGAGGGTAAAGGTGGCCCAATGTCGGGACGCTCCGGCGGCGCTGTTCGCGAGGGGATCGAACTGTCAGGCCCCGGCTCCTCAGCTGTAAGGAGGTCCATCGGCTCGGAAACTAGTGCCTCGTCGTCAAGGAACAGGTCTCGAATTTGCAATGCGCCGGCGTTCTCCGAGGCCCATCGGGCCCCGCGTTTAGCGAGTCCGTCGTTGCCGGCAGAAGGATCACCTGTTGGCTTTACCCAGAGAGGTACCCAACCTTTCTGCAGATTCTCCGTTGCGCCATTCCAAGTCCCGCCCTTTACGCCCGAGTGAACAGCCAGGGCGGCGTCGGAGAGGCAATAGATGTATTTGTTCCGTTGCATCGCGTTGCCAGCGTTGAAACCTGCTTCAGGATGAAACGTCGAGGTGAGGACGAGGTTCCTTGATACCAAGTGACTCCGATACTTCGAGCTGGAACACGCACTTAGAAGACCGTTGGCTACCACGCCAACGGCCGTTCCCTCGCCCTCCAGCGCACCAAGCATCGCAGTTTCGTCTATGCCTCGAGCCCCACCCGATACAATGCTGTAGCCTTGGTTCGCAGCCTCGCCACCAACCAGTCGCGCGTATTCGAGATCGTCGTCTGCAGCGTTCCTCGAGCCTACGACTGCGAGCCCACCGCTATTGAGCAGTGCCCGATTGCCGCAGCCGTAAATGACCGGCGGGGAGTCCGTCCCTAATCGTTTCTTGAGGCGAGCCGGATAGTCTGTATCCGAACGAGTCATTACCCACAGACCTGCGCGCAACCACTTCTCCATGGCTATCGCGAGCGCCGAACCACGATCCAGTAACGACTCCAGCCGGTTCAGCGTTATCTTGCGATCCGACCATCCTATGAGGAGCTCCTTTGTATGGCTCCCCATTAGCTGCTCGGGAGTTAGCGCATGATCCTTTAACCAAACGGCGAATCGCCCCCACTCCTTTGGCGTGAGGGGCTTAGCTGCATCGCCGCTCGACTTCGAGAAGTGTGAGGTGAGCAGCAATACCGCCTGTGTGTTAGGGGTAACGGTCATCTAGTCTCCACTACTGGTCGATGCCAGCGCGACAGGATAGACGGGGCCGCTACCTGAGCGTCGCAATAGTGCCGCCAGTACCGTGACCGTCCATCCGGAATCAATTACGTCGTCAACGAGTAGAACCGGATCGTCGCATACATCTTCCGCGATCGCGAAAGCTCCGTCCAAGTTTCTGCATTGGTGAAATCGGTTCTGTTGAGTCTTCTGCGGTTCGTTCGCCCGCACCTTCTGGATGACATCACAGAAGGGGAGCCCGAGGCGCTCTGCCAGTCTGGTCGTGAACGATGGAACAAGAGTCGGGTGGTTCAGAGATGGAACGCACGTGACCCACTGAGGTGAAGGATTGGGTTGCCATCTGTTGAGCATTTCAGCCATCGCCTCGACGAGCTCATCCCTGAAATGGCCCGCATGTTTGTCCGCTGCTACGAGGCTTCCCCAGCCAGAATCGCCCCAACGCGAGAGAATTCTTCCTTCGGAAGCGCGCAGAGCAGCCGGCAGGTTTCCTCGCAATCCGTACTCGGGAAAGGCCCCCGCCGCGACCTGTATCTTGGGTTTGAATGGAAATTCGGATCTCCTCAAGAACCGAGTTGCCTCGACTGCCAGTTCGTGCTCGATACTGGGATCGATGACTGGATGGCCTAAGCAGTTGGCACACTTTTCACAGTTGCTGATTTCCGGGTCATCGAGGACACGCCTTAGGTACGCCATCAAGCACTCGTCGGTGTCGATGTACTCTTGGATCTGTTGCCACTCAAGCTCTCGTTGCTGAGTAAGGTGCTCGACGCGATCGTGATCGAGCTCGAAAGGAACCGGCGTGCGTTGCCACCTTGGACCTAGCTTGATGACTGGCGCCGGGCTCTCGACGCTGAGAATCTTGAGGACCTTGTCGATTTGGCCTTGGCGGAGATTCAACTTCTGCTGAAGTTGGACAATCGAAAGTCCTTCGGCGTCTTCCAGCGTGTCCAAAATGGCGTCGACATCGCGTTCCGGGGGAAACGCGGTTCTTCGAAAGTATTCGTGAATGTCGTCGTCCTCCCGGCCAGCTAACAGAACTCCGATAGCGTTGTCGATGGCTCTGCCCGCCCTACCTACTTGCTGGTAGTACGACACAACAGAGCTGGGTGCCTGGTAGTGGACGACGAACCCGAGATCGGGTTTGTCATATCCCATTCCCAACGCGGTGGTAGCCACGAGTGCCTTCACTCGATTATTGAGAAGTTGGTCCTCAAGATGCTCTCTGTACGCGTTGCTATCGGGAAAGTCGTCGTGTTCGACGTTCCCGAAGTACGCGGGCGCATCGATGCCTTGGCTAGATAGCCATGACGCGACTTGCTCTGCATCCCGTACGGTGAGTACATAGATGACGCCGGTACCAGGTAGTTCCGGTATGCGTTGCGCGAGCCATGCTAGCCGCGCCGCCTGATCAGTCAGGCGCACGGTCTGGAGTGAAAGGCTGTCGCGGACCAACGGCCCTCTTTGAATGGCGATCTCACCGAGTTGCTGCTGCACGTCTTCTATCACTCGATTGTTGGCGGTCGCTGTCGTGCCTAACACCGGCACGTTTGGCGGCAACTGTTGCAAGATATTTGTCAGCCGACGGTAGTCAGGACGGAAGTCGTGCCCCCAATCGGAAATGCAATGGACTTCGTCGACCACGAGCAGGCCGATGCGGTCGGCGATTGGCAGCAGGACGGCCTCGATGAAGGCGTCATTGGAAAGTCTCTCCGGAGAGATGAGGAGCGCGTCGACCTGGTCGTCAAGGACGTTTTGCTTGATCGCATCCCAATCCTCCGGATTGGTGGAGTTGATGCTTTCAGCTCGGAGCCCGAGGCGATTCGCGGCTTCGATCTGGTTGCGCATCAATGCCAATAGAGGAGACACGATGATTGTTGCGCCGGCCCCCCGATCACGGAGGATCTTGGTGCTGATGAAGTAGACCGAACTCTTTCCCCATCCGGTGCGCTGGACAACTAGCAGTGTCCTGCGGCGATTTACCAGGTCGTCTATCGCCTCCCACTGACCTTCGCGGAACCGAGCGTTTGGCTGCGCTATGGCGACTTGGAGAAGCTGTTCAGCTTGCGCTCGATCCACAGTTCATTGCTCTCGGGAGGTGGGGAAGGCGGCGATAAGCGCAGTTAACCCGCTGCGCACGATCAAAACAAACACAACTCTCTGATATTAAAGGACTATTGCCCTGCCGGTCGAGCGTTCGCGAGCGAATTCTGCGAAATTCCCTGTAACTACCCTGCTTAACAGGGAAAACGGCGATAGCGCTCCGCATGGAGCGCACTCGTACCACATTTCGGGCTGCGAACCGGAGATCCCGTTACGTTTGAGAATGATAGAACCATGATTCCCAGATATGTGGGGATCCAGACAGGATCGTTCGCTCGTGACTCCATCCACCTCGTCTACCCCTACTGATAACCGAAGGTCCCGTTAGGTTCGAGAAACATCGACAAATGATTCCCAGATAAGTGGGAATCCACACAGGACCGTTCGCTCGCGACTCCAACCACCTCGTCTACCCCTCTGCGAACCGAAGGTCCCGTTAGTTTTAGAGAATGATCGAAAAATGATTCCCAGATATGTGGAAGTCCACACAGGATCGTTCGCTCCCGACTCCATCCACCGCCATTTTACCTTGGGTGCTTACCGGAGACATAGGTAACACTTTATTCCGAGGACATAGGTAACACTTTCGGCGAGAAGGGTTATCTATCGGCTCAAGCCGTTTACTGTCCACATCGAAGTATCCTAAGTCGTAATCGAAGAAGGTGACAACCCAGATATCGTCACCGACTTCGCTGATTTGACCTGCCTGATTTCTTCGGACCGCTAGTTACTTGAGGATGGCCTTCTGTGTTGCCGCCTTTGGCCGTGTCGGGGCATCTCGCTCCGCGAGCTGTCGTTCAAGCCTCCCCTGGTGCGGGTGCAGGTAAGCTAGGGGGTTGGTGAGATACCCGATTTCTCGCCTGCGCCATGAATGCACGCCACGCGTTTTTTCTAAACACGGATACCGCCGCTGGCTAAAATCACTTCTTCGGTAATCCAGTCAGATTCCGGAATACACATCAGATAGATAGCGTTCGCGGCGCCTTCAGGTGAACCAATGCGCCCCAATGGCGAGGCCTTGCTATGTTCCTCGACCTGCTGATGGGTAAAGCCAACCTTTCGCTCTTGCCCTTTGATGATCGCGATGTTGGGCTCAGTCTCATAGGGGCTTGTAATGCGTGTATCAATGGCCCCACAATCTAGACATAACGGACAGGGAAACATCACTCGGCGATTTACCTAAGCTGCCTTCAGGCGAGCTTCCCATAGGTCATATTCAGCCTGCATTCTCACCCACATTTCTGCGGAAGTACCAAGAACCGCCTCTAATACAATTGCAAATGAAGGCGAGATCGCCCGTTTAGCATTCACAATCTCGTTAACTTTCCGTGGTGAGCAACCACATAGCTTGGCTAGAGCCGTCTGATTTAGACCCATTTGTGTCATGTAAACTTCCGCGAGCACTTTGCCGGGGTGCAGGGGTAGTGGGTTGTTGATCATGTTTACCTCAATGATAGTTCTCAATCTTAACTTCGGAAAATTCACCGTCTTTAAACTTGAAGGTAATACACCAAGGCAACTTGATCGTTACACTCCAGTATTCCTTCCGATTGCCTTTCAATTTGTGCAGCCGGATATCTGGCGGCTGCCCCTTGATCCGCAGATCCTCGATAGAACTTGTTGCATGCATTATTGTTAGCAATGCTTTAGCTCTTAGCCACATGTCCCCAGGTAACGTCTTCGACTGATTCTGCTCCCAAATGTCTTTGGCAATTTTTCCTTTGAAGCTTGTAATCATCAATGTGTGACTATTACATTAGGTGGTATAGTGTAATTCTTCAAAGAGCTTTTATCAAACTTTGATTTGTCAGCAGGGCACGTCGGATTTGTGTCCTGCTTTTGAGTCCTAGTGCGGACAAATATGTCTTTAATTGATCGCACGGACCTGACTCGATACACTGACCGGACGGTCAGTCAGTTGGGCTAGTCGATTTCTATGGCGGATAAGTAGTTATGGCAGAACGAAAAAGTGGTTTCGGCACCGCCAACGAGCGTTCGGAAGGAAGCGAGGGTGCGCGCAAACTATTGGCTGCGGCGGAAAGACTGTTTGCGGAACGGGGTTTCGATTCGGTGAGCGTGGCAGATATCAGCGAGCTTGCAGGTGTGAGCAAAGGCAACCTGTTCCATCATTTCAAATCTAAGAAGAATCTATATCTAGCGGCGTTAAACAGCGCGGGTATGCGAACGACAAGCAACCCCGATCAAGATCCGGACTCGAGTCCTGTGCAACGATTGCAGGTTCAATTCGGACAGCAGTTGAATCGGCTCACACAGGATAGTCAGGCAACCCGACTCGTTCTGCGTGAACTTCTCGATCACGGTTCAGAGCATAGCAAGGAGTTGGCCGAGGAAATTTACGCGGAAGCGTTTGCTCATGCAGTGTCTCAGGTGAGGGAAGGACAACAGGAAGGGCAGCTTCGTGATGATTTTGACCCAGGATTGCTGGCCTTCGTGATGCTTGCGACGAACGTGTTCTATTTTCAAGCTGAAAGCCTGTTCAAGTTCATTACAGACGCGACGTTCGTCTGGGATCCGGAATCTTACAACGAGGTAGTGTTTGATCTTCTTCTCAATGGTGCCGTGCAGGCAAAGCGATGATGGTGAGATCAACGCTTATTGTTGCGCTAGTTTTATTGTGGGGTACGGGCTGTGGTGAAGATAAATCTGATGCCCCTGCGGCCCCAGAAAACAAAGGTATCGCAATAACGGTAAGTCCTGTCCGGCGGGTAGACCTTGATGTACTGGAATCGTCTTCGGGACATCTTCAAGCTAAAAGTGCACCGATGATAGCAGCCGAGGTTTCAGGCCGTCTGTATAACGTTTCAGTCGATGTAGGAGATACAGTTGTTCCGGGTCAGGAGTTAGCTCTGATTGATCCAGAAGACTACCGGTTGAAAAGGGCTCTAGCCCAGGCAGAGATAGAACGTGTCCGATCACTGATACGTTCAAATTCTCTGCAGGTAAAGCGACTTAGGACGCTCGTTAGAAAACAGTCTTTCAATCAGTCAGCGCTCGATCAGTCGGAAGCTGACCTTGGCGCTCTTAATGCCCAATTAATCGCAGCCAGAGTTCAGCTTCAACGCGCCCAGAGGGATATGGATAGATCACGTGTTGTCAGTCCGATTGCAGGCAGTGTTGATGAACGTCAGGTATCCGCAGGGGATTTCGTGAATATCGGAACGGCGCTTTTTCATCTGACGACCTTAGCCGAACTGCAAGTTCGCTTACCTTTTCCGGAAGCCTTGAGTTCCGTGATCCGCAGAGGACTTAAGGTTCGTCTTTCGAGCCCCGCCTATCCCGATACGCTAGTTGAAGGAACCGTTAGCCAGATCCGTCCGATCATAACGCCTGAAAACCGATCGCTGCTTTTGATTGTGGATCTACCGAATCCGGGTGGCTGGGAGCCTGGCGCCAGTGTAAAGGGCGTGGTTGTTGTTGAAGAACGTCCAAATGCATTAGTAGTGCCGGATGTCAGTGTGGTGCGACGACCTCAAGGGTTGGTTGTTTACACAGTCGATGGCAATACCGCCAGACAACGGGTGGTGACCATGGGTGAACGTCGAGATGGGATAGTGGAAATTCTGTCGGGTCTGCAGGGACAAGAGATCGTAGTCATGGACGGTGCTGCATTCCTCACCGACGGTGTGATCGTAGATGTTGTAGATCGATGACGCTCCCCGGTATATCAATCGACCGCCACGTATTGGCGTGGATGATGAGTGCGGTACTCGTGCTTTTCGGTCTCATAAGTTATCAACGAATCGGCATAGATCGGTATCCCGACATTGAGTTCCCAAGAATCTCGATTACCACGACTCTGCCAGGTGCTAATCCCGAGATAATCGACTCGAGCATCACCAGCGTTATTGAAACTGCGGTCAATAGCGTCCCGGGGATTAAACACCTGCAATCCGATTCCTTTCCGGGCGCATCGATCACCAACATTACCTTTGGCTTCGATCGCGATGTGGATGTTGTTTTTAATGAAATTCAAGCCAAGGTCAATCAGGTTCTTAAAGATCTTCCAGATGACGCGGATCAACCGGTTGTTGCCAAACTGGAGTTCGGGGCGACGCCCATAATGTGGATTTCGTTAACTGGGGATCGGACCTTGCAGCAGCTAAATCAGTTCGCGCGGCTGGTCGTTAAAAAGAGGTTGGAGAATGTCGACGGTGTCGCTGAGGTGCGAATGGGGGGGCAGCGGGATCGAACCATAAGAGTGAATCTGGACATAGACCGGATGAACGCATACGGCATAACGACACAAGATTTGATTCGAGCATTCAGGTTCGAACATTTCCAGCTACCCGGTGGCTTCGTTGTGGGTAATGCCACTGAGCAGATGATAAAACTCGATCTGGAGTATCACGACCCAACAGAACTCGAAATGATGATTGTTGCCCATCGTGATGGGGCGGCGATAAGGCTTCTTGATTTTGCGAAAGTTGAAGACGGTTTGGCCGACTTTCGTCGCCTTGCTCGTTTCAACGATCGTGAAGCTGTCGGACTTGGTATCGTTAAAGTTACTGGTAGTAATACCGTGGCCATCATTCACGAAGTTCGGCGGCGTCTTGCGGAAGAGATCGTGCCGTCCTTACCTCCAGGGCTATCGGTTGAGATCGCTACAGATGATGGTGATCTTATAGAGGAACTGGTCGACGCCCTCAACGAGCATCTTGTGCTAGGTACGTTGCTAACTGCGCTGGTGGTGCTGCTGTTTCTCAAAAGTTTTAGGGCGACGATAATAATTGTGCTTGCGATACCGGTGTCTTTACTCGGAGCCGTGGCAGCCATGTATTTTTCCGGTTTCACTTTCAATACTTTGACTCTGTTAGCATTGTTGTTACTCATCGGCGTTGTCGTAGATGATGCAATCGTCGTTCTGGAAAACATCTATCGTCATCGTCAGCATCTCGACCCGCATCCGCGAACCTCAGCCGTGGTCGGAACCAATCAGGTAGTTTTTGCGGTATTGGCTTCAACGTTGACACTGGTATCGATCTTTGCACCAGTAACATTCATGGATGGCGTCGTCGGCCAGATGTTCAAGCCATTTGCGGTTGTTGTGGTCATAGGTGTGTTGGTGTCTTGGTTCATCTCAATGACACTCACCCCAATGCTGTGCTCGCGCTATCTCACAGTTTCCGATAGTCACGGCAAAATATATTGGTGGCTGGAAAACACGCTTTTGTTCGTCGATCGAGTATATCGAGCAGCGCTGGGATTCTCACTGAGATCACGATGGACTATCTTGTTACTCACTTTCGCCTTCGTAGGGACCAGCGGTTATTTTTTTGGTCAGCTCGGTAGTGCTTTCTTGCCCCCGGAAGACCAAGGCACCTTTGTAATCAGCATTCGCACGCCATTAGGTTCCACTGTCAAATACACAAGTGGCCGCCTAGCTCTAATCGAACAAAAGCTCAAAGCCAACCCCGACATCGCTAGTTATTTTTCGACGATCGGTACAGGCGATACCGGTCAGGCTCACAAGGGCGCCGTGTTTGTTCGGCTGACTCCGCGCGAGCAAAGATCGATCCACATGTATGCATTGATCGACGAACTGCGTACTCAACTAGCCGAAGTTCCAGGCGTCAAATCCTTTCCCTCACCGCCGTCAATCGGTGGGCAGCGAGGGGAACCACTACAGTTCGTATTGCTCGGACCCGACATTCAAGAAGTTGCACGACTCAGCCGATTGTTGCTGCAACGTCTGGAAGCGATCCCTGAACTAGGGGCCATCGATCTCGATCTGCAATTGGAATTGCCACAACTCAGTATAGATGTGAACAGGACGTTAGCGGCCGACCTTGGATTAACGAGTCGTGAAATCGCTGAAGCGGTGAACATACTTGCTGGCGGTTTCGACGTCGCAAAGTTTAATGATGAACCCGGTGACGGAGAACGTTACGACGTAAGGTTGAAGAGTCAGACCGGAAATTTTCGTGGTACACAAGATCTGCACAACATTTACCTAAGGAGCCGTAATGGTAGCCTTGTTAGATTGGATACTGTGGTCACAGTCAAAGAAGGACTGGGACCGGGAGTCGTTCCTCGCTACGATTTGCGCTATTCGGGAACGTTCTTCAATACGCCCATTGTCTCGATGGGTGAAGGTGTTCAAATCGTCCAACAAACCGCGCAGAAATTGCTGCCGGCAGGCTACCACGTAGAAATGATTGGGCAAGCAGAGGAATTCACCAAGACCATGACCAACATGCTGATCATGTTTTCCGTGGCCATCATTCTGGTTTACATGGTTCTCGCGAGCCAATTTAATTCTTTTCTGCAGCCCTTGATCGTGATGGTTGCGCAACCCCTAGCGATTGTGGGTGGTGGCGCAGCGTTGTGGCTGACTAATACTAATCTCAACATGTTTTCCATGATCGGTCTTGTGCTCTTAATGGGTCTTGTAGCGAAAAATTCCATTCTGCTGGTAGATCTCACCAACCAGCTTCGAGCGCAAGGTTATGGGGTACGTGAAGCATTGTTGGAAGCGTGCCCGTTGCGCATGCGTCCCGTGTTGATGACCTCTTTTACGATCATACTGACCATGCTACCTGTCGCGCTCGGCCTCGGTGCCGGCGCGGACACGAGTGGACCTCTAGCCATTGCCGTCGTAGGTGGGATGCTGAGTTCTACGCTTCTTACTTTGGTTGTCGTCCCCGCAGTCTATTCGTTGATTGAAGAGCCATTGTCGAGAAGTGCCGCTGCCAAGATTCCGGCTAGTGAATCATCCTGACCGGTGATGTCGCGGTTGTCCTGGGAGCATCGTAGAAGTAGATCTTGTAAGGCAGCTGAGCAGGGCCAGGCTAGTGCTTCGAGTCACTTCTCGTTGTGTTTAATGATGCGATAAATCGTGGACCCTGAAGCTACAGGTTCGCCGGATGTCGTTAGAATATCCACAACCGAATTAATCAGGTTGCCGTGACCACCAGCTGCTCTGGCCTGCACTACTACGTCACGACATACCCTTGGTGTGTACGACTGTAGTTTGGTGTTGAATCCCCTCGCTCAAAACTCCAGCCTATTTGCGCCATGTAGGGCATGCGACCGTCCATATTCTCGAGCATCGCGATGTTTGCATTGACGAATTGTGTGTTTCGCGATGAGAGGCTACCCAGACCTGTCAGCTTGTTTCCGATTTGCGGATCATTGTCAGCAGGTGATATCGGCGGAGGTGGTGGCAGCTCGGAAGGGCCAATATGGAAGATGTGATTGCCTGTTGCCAGTAGTTTACCTTGCGAATTCAATGCTTTGACTTCGCTATAGATAATCTCCTTGCCGCGTCTGAGTACCCGGGCTTCGCCAAAAACATCTTCACCGAGGGCTCCGGCAATGTAGCTGACGTCACACGTAAGTGTACGTCTTTCTACTGCCACCGGAAACCCACCGTAGATCGCCATGTGCATGATTAGGTAGGACTGTGTCGATGATGAATTTGCCCCAATCATCGCGTATTTCTTCTGGCGCTGGCAGTTGATCGGTGATCGCCCCGTTAGGTTTCAATCCAACGTACTTGTTGTCCTGGTTTTAGATTCTTTGCCGCAATACTATCCAGCGTCAGAAGTCATGCGCCAGGATTCAACGCCGGCGGGTAGGTTAAAGAGCCCAGCCACATTGTCGCGCATGATGGCCTGGCGTTCAGCCTCGGTCAGATTGGCGGTATGTTTTTCCAACAACGCTTGAGAGTTGGGCCAGGTAGAATCTGAATGTGGAAAATCGTTAGCCCAGATCAACTGTCGTGGATCCAGTAGATCCTTAACTTGAAAAGCGACCCAGTCATCTTGAAAGGTCGCCCACACGTTGGAGCGAATATATTCGCTGGGTAGTTTTGACAATCCAGGCAATATGCCGCCAGTAACGTTGAAACTTGCTGCATGATCCATGCGGTACATAAAATGGGGTAGCCAACCCGCATCCGCCTCGGCACATACCATCTTGAGGTTTGGATGGCGTTCAAATACGCCCCCCATTACCAAAACGCCGACCACGTCCTGAACAGCTCGAATAATTCTGAGAAAACCGTTAAGGGGGTGTCCTCGTTGCGACTTGAAGACAGACGCAAGATCGCCGTCCTGGGACGTAAGTATGTGGAAGCAGATGGGCATGCCAAGATCGGCTGCGCATTCCCAGAGCGCATCGTAGTCGGCATGATCGTAATCTTCATAAACGGGATTGCCGGGCATCATCATGCCGACCATACCCATCTTTTTGGCTCGTCTAACGTCATCGATAGCACTATCGACGTCGATAACAGGTGTTTGCGCCAATCCGAAAAGCCGCCCGTGGCCGTCTTCACAGAATGATTGCAGCCACCGATTGTAAGCATCCATACATGCCTTCTTATAGTCGCTGTCAGGGTGTGTGCAGAGCACCATACCGACGGTCGCGTAGATGATCTCGGCGGCGATGCCGTCTCGAATCTGGTCGGCCATACGTGCCTTGCCGTCCCATCCACTCCGGCGGGTATCATCAAACTTTATGGATTTTGTCCGTCTAGTACGATCTTCTATGGAGTAACCTGCGCCGTCGGCCAAGCCAAGTGGTACAGTCATTTTCAGGTCTTTAATTTTGAACACCTGACGACCATTGTCTTCTTGCACTATGTGGGGAGCGACGTCTTTAAACTTCGGGTCGATGAAGTCCGTGTAGCAATGGGGTGGTTCGGTCACGTGTGAGTCTGCGGATATGGCGCCTGGGGGGATCATTACTCTTCTCCTAAGAATTTGAGTCGATCGAAAGCGTCTGTCTTATTCAAGACACGGCTTCATTGTTAGTTGGTAACACTTAGAACGTGATTACCTGTCGGGCTACCTCACCCGTCTTTAGCGCTTCCATACCTTCGTTGATTTCTAACAAAGGAATGCGACGAGAGATGAGTGGATCAAGCTTGAGCTTGCCTGACATGTAAAAATCCACGTAACGAGGCATGTCAATACGAAATCGATTGGAGCCCATCATCGAGCCCTGAAGTTTTTTCTCTTGCAACAAGTCCATCCCTGATACTTCGATTAATTGTCCAGCGGGGACCATGCCGATCACCGTTGCTGTACCGCCGGTAGCCAACATCTGCCACGCTTGTTCGCAGGTATGTTTAAGTCCTATGGCTTCAAAGGAATAATCGACGCCCCCATGGGTCATTTCTTTGACCTGTTCTACCGCATCGCCTGCACTCGCGTTAACTGTATCGGTAGCGCCAAACTGCCTGGCCAATTCAAGTTTCGATTCAAGCTGATCCACAGCAATAATGCGACCCGCACCAGCGATCGCGGCTCCATTTATAGCGCTGAGACCAACGCCACCACAGCCAATAACCGCGACTGTTGAGCCTGCTTCTACGTTCGCCGTGCGCAGAGCGGCACCGGCGCCGGTTGTTACACCGCAGCCGATCAGCGCAGCACGGTCCAGGGGCATATCCTCACGAATTTTTACCACTGCGTTTTCGTGTACCAGCATGGCTTCTGCGTAGGAAGATAGGTGGGCAAACTGCGCAACAGGCTCTCCGTTCATAGACAGACGCGACTGGTCGCCTTTTTTTCGAGCCGTGGCGCGTCCACCGCATCGATTGGGAAAACCTGACAAACAGTGATTGCAATGGCCGCAGAATACCGACAAGCAGGTAATAACGTGATCACCGGGTTTAACGTACTCCACTTCCGAACCCACTTCCTCGACAATTCCAGCCGATTCGTGCCCGAGCACTGCTGGTGCGCGAAAGGAAAACAAACCCTCGACAAAATGCAGGTCGCTGTGACAAATACCAGCGAATTCTGTGCGCACGCGAATTTCTCTTGGCCGTGGTGCGTCCAGGTCCACATCTTCTATTGTCATGGGTATCTTCGGTCCGTGAAAAACTGCTGCTTTCATATTCTGTCTCTGGATAGTTTTAGTATGTGGAGATGCCCTATGTTCTAGAGTGCTGCTCCGTTTCGCAGTAGCCTTCCGGGCAGGTGATCTTTGGCTGGGTCAAGCTGGTCTGTGTCGTCTTCGCGCAGCACCACGCCATTGACGATCACGGCATCAATACCGGTCGCCTGAGAAATCAATCGGTCTTCCCCTGCGGGTAAGTCATAGACTCTCTCGAGGGGACTCGCGGCCACATTACTCAGATCAAACACAACGACATCTGCTGGTTTGCCTTCCGCTAAAGTGCCTCGATCGGTTATGCCGAAAACCTCCGCCGGTCGCGAGGTCAGCATGCGGATCGCTCTTTCTATCGGGATGGTACCTTTGTCCCGCACCCAGTGTCCTAACAAGTGGGTTGAGAAGCAGGCGTCGCATAGCTGACTCGCATGTGCGCCTGCATCGGACAGTCCAAGTACGGTACTTGGGTGATCGAGTAATTCTTGTACCTCGTCTTCATCGTTGTTGGCGACTGCCACGCGGAAGCGGACTTTCAGTTCATTTGCGAGTGAAAGGTCCAGTGCGACATCGACGATATGCTTGCCTTGTTCGGCGGCGATGTCAGAAAGCACGCGCTCATTTACATTACTATCGCTTTCGCAGTTGGAGACTATGGCATTTGGAAATCCTGAACCCAGACTATTGCCGGGTTTGTTGAGCATCTGTTTGAATTTGTCCCGGAATTCTGGGTCGGCGTAAACTTTTTTCCGGCCGTCGAAATCAGCTTCGGACACTTGCTTAAAAATATGCGCACTTTCGAAAACGAACGGTGCCTTAAAATTAAACTCAAAGTTTAGGGGTCGGCAGGTAACTTGCGGGACAACATCATGACCCGCCGCGATCAATTCTTCTGATTTGCGTAGTTGATCTTTGTAAGAGCCAGCACCCTGGATGCCAGAAAGCAGGGCGGTCCAGCTGACTCTTCGTCCGGTTTTCTCAGAGATGTCAGCAAATTCCTTGTACGACATGCCTTTACCGATAGTCGCCTGGATCATACCTTTCTGGGCGTCACCCAAGACACCGGTTAGCTCGCCGATTTCGTCTACGCCGGCCAGTCGGCTGGGCACAGGTTTGCCTCGATAGCCAACATGGGTACGCGCCTTGGAGGTTGCAAATCCGATAGCGCCGACATCAATTGCTTCAGCGACAATCTCACGCATTTCGGCGACTTCCTCGACTGTTGCCTCCCGTTCGGTGGCGTCTTCGCCCATAACGTACATGCGTAATGCCGTGTGGCCGAGTAAGACACCTACATTGATGGCGCTGCCAGCTTGCTCAATGACGTCAAGATACTCTGGAAAACTTTCAAAGCCCCAGTCCTCACCGAGGCCAGCCTTCAGTGCGTTGACACTCATGCCTTCTACATTTTCCAACGTTTCGGCGATCAAAAGCCGATGCTCCGGTCGGGTCGGTGCAATGCCGAAACCACAATTCCCCATCACAACAGTGGTCACGCCATGCCATGGTGAAATGCTGAGCATTCGGTCCCAGATGATCTGTGCATCATAGTGCGTGTGAATATCGACGAAGCCCGGCGTAACGTATTTGCCCGTTGCGTTGATGTCTTTGGCCGCATCACCCGGAGCATCGCCGAGGGCAACGACTTTCCCGTCCTTGATGCCTACATCGCCCGTGTAGCCTGTATTACCGCTGCCATCGAGAATAGTGCCACCGCCAATTTTAATATCGTATTGCATAGAAGATCCTGGGCCGTTTTCAGGATCCCACTTATTACACAACGATATTAAGTAAGCAAGCTTACATTGAGGCGAGCATGCAGTGAATGATAGCGGAGCTTCGATTCCGTTTGGAGTTTACTATGCTGCCGTTGGAAAACCGTACAGGCGCACGGCATTGTCATGCAGCAACATGCGCCGCTGCTTAGGTTGTAGGCTCGCGAATTGGGCATCGATGATCTCTAGAGAATCTGGCCATATGCCATCCGGGTGAGGGAAGTCAGAACCCCAAAGCATGGTCTCAGCGCCAATGCGATCGATGTTCGCGATGCCTGTCTCGTCTTGTTGGAAGGTCACGAACATCTGTCGACGGTAGTATTCACTGGGCTTCATTTCTAGTTCAAGATTCTGAAACTGATCTTCCCATTCATAATCCATGCGCTCTAAGGCGTAGGGTAACCACCCGACCCCGGCTTCGCCGATAACGACGCGTAGTCCAGGATGGCGTACGAGTGCCCCACCGAAGATGATTGCCGCCAGATGCGTTGCCATGGCCATCTGAAATTCAGTTAGTACAGTGGCGAGAAAGCGATGGTAGTCGAGCGGGTTAGTGAATTCAGGGGCGCCTGACGCGCTCCCAACGGTGTGCAGTTGTACAGGCAGACCAGTCTCTTCAGCCGCTATCCAGAGGGGCTCCCACTCGTCTTTCCAGAATGGCAGATTGCCCTTGATCATGGGCAACTCGCCACCGCTCAATCCCAATTCCGCACAGCGTCGCAATTCTGCTGCAGCCTGCTCGGCGCTGCCAGCAGGCAGGCAGCCGACCATGGCGAAGCGATTGGGGGCTGTTTTGCGAAAATCTGCAGCGAAATCATTGTAGATACGCCCCATCTCAGCACCGACCTCAGGATCATTGACGCGCCCGGCAGCGCCGAGAATGCCATAAATGACTTCCCCGGCAACGCCATCACGATCCTGTTCTTTGAGACGCAAGGCAGGATCGGCGGTTCTCATCACGCCACTCGCTTGATCATCGTATAAGCCGGTCTGCGCCATGCGGTCGGCGCGATGAATCACCCCGGGCACGTAACGCCGTCCGCCTGAACCCATACCACCATACAACCCCATGGATTTTCCCGCAGCGTTGTGCCAATGCCGCTCGCCGTCATTTCGTTCGACTACCTTAGGCATTCGATCACGCAAGCTCAGTGGTGCATTGTCGACAAATATCTCTGCCGGCATGCAGGGTAGATCGATGTGTCCGTCTGCGGAGTAAATGGGGTAATCCATCACAATTCCTCTTCTGAAAGCGCATCTGATTGCCAGCCAATTCAGGATGCCTTGTGGTTGGCGCGCAATCAAGCGCAAACTCAGACGCATGCTTACTTTTTTGAAAACTCTGATAGAGTCGCCATTATGTTCTGACAACCAGCACCATAATTCATAGGAGAATTAACGATGAACCGACTAGCGAACCGTGTGGCGTTTATTACCGGGGCGGGTACTGGGATTGGTCGAAAGGCTGCGTTGCTGTTCGCTGCCGAAGGGGCGCGTATTGTAATAGCTGACTTCAATGCTGAACTAGGTAAAGAAACGGAGCAGTTAGTTCTGGCTGCCGGTGGTGAGGCCCTGTTCGTTGAAACAGATATCACGGATGAAGATAGCGTAAGTGCCGCTGTTGCAGCGACCTTATCTAAATTCGACAAACTTGATTTACTGTATAACTGTGCTGGCGGCTCTGTTGACGAAGACGGAGCAATTACCAACATAGAACCCTGGGTGATCGATCATACGCTCTCGCTAGATCTGAAAGGCACCCTGTATGGCTGTCGCCACGCCATCCCGGAGATTATAAAAAGCGGTGGAGGCAGCGTCGTCAACATGTCCTCGACCGCGGCACTGCAAGGCACATCCATGCACGTTTATTCCGCTGCGAAGGGAGCGATCATCTCTCTGACTAAATCCCTAGCTGCTACCTATAACAAAGACCTGGTTCGCGTAAACGCAATCTGCCCGGGCATTGTGCTGACAGATCGAGTCAAAAAGCGCTTTGGTGATCTGCCCGATCAGGATGGAAATTCGAAGGATTCAATCGCCGCGCGGACCGCGGCGCGTTATCCATTCGGCGTAGGCCAACCCGATGACATTGCACAGGTTGCGTTGTTTCTTGCTGCCGATGAGTCGCGCATGGTCAATGGAACCGTTGTTGCTGCAGATGGTGGACTGTCCACGTTCTGAATCGACTAAATTTATTGCACTGAAGGGCTAGAGCATGCAGCAATATTGTTTGACGCAGGAGCAAGCCATTCTGCGCGATACCGTACGCAAATTTGCACCGCAACATCATCAGCGAACGAGGTCTTGGCATGCCGCGAGAGCCATTGGTTAAGTACGAAGGGGGCCAGTGGGCGCTGGGTAAGTGAATTTGTTAGGAAGGTAATCTAGGTCTACTAAATGGAGGAATTATTGTGGAATGGGCAAACCAAGCTGCGATCGTAGGGATTGCTGAAACGACCTACACCAAAGGAACCCAGCGTACGGCGGTCGATTTGATGTTAGAGGCAGCCAGAACCGCTATCGATGATGCTGGCTTGACGCCAGCGGATATTGACGGGATGGTTCCACCGCCGGTTATTACAACATCCGAAGAGCTTGCAGCCAATTTGGGTGTGCCAGTGCTGCATTATGCTGCGACGGTTCATATGGGTGGTGCCAGTCCGACCACGGCGATTCAAAATGCTGCTGTAGCAATTGCTGCTGGTCTTGCTGAATCGGTACTCATTGTTCTTGGCTGGAACGGCTATTCTGCGTTGCGCCCAAAGTCTGGCCAACCTCGAAGCCGACCGCTGGGTATATCTGCAATGTCAGCCACGATGAAAGACTTCTATATACCGTTTGGCGTCATGTTGCCGGTGCAGATGTATGCATGGCTAGCAACTCGTCACAAGGAACTTTTCCAAGTTCCAGATGAAGCAACGGGTGAGATAGCCGTAGCCTGTAGGAGCCACGCTCAACTCAATGAGCGGGCATTTATGCACGAGCGTCCAATGTCAATGGAACAGTATCTGGATAGCCGCATGGTTTCCGATCCGTTCAGACTGCTTGACTGTTGCCTGGAAACAGATGGGGCCTGTGCCATCGTTTTAACGTCAGCAGAGCGAGCTAAGGACCTACCGCATGACCCTGTATATGTTATGGCTGCCGCAGAAGGGCATCCTTATCCGGCTGATGATATTCCGTCACGCGAAGACCCCTTCAAGATTGGCTTGAGCTATGCAGCTCCGCGTGCTTTTGAAATGGCAGATATCAAGCCAACGGATGTAGACTTTCTGCAGGTCTACGACTGTTTTACGTATGTTGTCTTGTTGCAACTTGAAGCTATGGGGTTTTCTGAGCGGGGAGGCATCTACGATTTTGTTAAAGATGGACAGATTCAGTTGGGCGGAAGATATCCGCTAAATACTCATGGCGGGTTGCTTAGCGAAGCTCATGTATGGGGTCTCAACCACGCAGTGGAGGCCACACGGCAACTACGCCACGATGCCGGGGATCGCCAGGTGGAAGGTGCCGAAGTAGGGCTTGTCACGGGTTGGGGTGATCTTGGTGATGGCAGCATAGCGATTTTAAGGAGATAACAATGAGTGATTGGCCCATACCTAATCCCATCGACCCGATCAATGCCGAGTTCTGGCAGGTTTGTCAGGATGGTGTTTTACGATTTCAGCGCTGTACGAATTGCGACCGTTTCAGGCACCTGCCGCGGTATATGTGCGCGAACTGCGGCAGCACGGACTATGAATGGTCTTCGGTTAATCCCCGCGGTTCATTGTATTCCTGGACCGTGACACATCAGGTTTTTCACACCAGTTTTGAGGTCCCTTTTATCGCAGCCGTCGTTGAGTTTTCCGAAGGCGTTCGTCTCATGAGCCAGTTGGTTGATGCTAATGCGGAGCAACTCGAACTGGGGTTGCCAGTAGATGTCGAGTTTTTAGTGATATCTGATGAGTTTCAGACGCCGGTCTTTAGATTAGCGGCGTAGGTCGTCGACATGAACTTGAGGCGGGCATGGCTGGGTGTAAACCTGAGCTTTACCGCCGCATGTTGGCGGAACTTGGGGACTATGCTGGTTTTGCGGAGGAAGCAGTGTATTTTGCGTTCTGTCACCCGGAGCATCATTTTAAGTATCGAAAGCGGTGCCTATGGATGAGGTATTCTTTCTGCTGCCCCAAGGCATCCACAGCCCTGAGCAGATAAAGGACTCGCTTGATCTCTTTTCGCGTAAGGTCATGCCCAATTTCGCAGATTAAGGACGAAAAGTTTCGATGCGTACAGTAGGACTGGGTATCGCTTATGATGAACTGAAGGAGGGTGATCAATTCCGCACCCTTGGGCGAACCATCACCGAAACAGACTTAGTCAACTTCATAAATACCACGGGTATGGTTGAAGTCCTATTCACAGATGTGGAATATGCCAAGTTACATGCCCCGCAGGGTGGGCGGTTAGCGCCAGGTGCGTTGGTGTACGCCATAGCGGAAGGTTTGTTGGTGCAGGCGACATTGCAGCGCACCGGGCTTGCGTTTCTGAGCATGCATTTCGATATCCTCGGACCTACATTCGTGGGCGATACTGTTCACGTTGAGGTGGAAGTCTTAGAGTGTCGGCCCACTTCAAAAACGCCGGATAGGGGGCTTCTGCGCACCAAGAACGATATTGTTAACCAACATGGTGATACGGTCATCACCTACTCCCCACTGCGCATGGCAGCCAGCAGCGAGCAGCGGGATCGTGATGGATAGGTTGGGTAGCTGAACTTGTGAGGGTAAGTATTAGATCGGCTTTCATCAAACCGTCCGATACGCCGTTATGACACTAGAACGGGTGCCCTAGTTCTCGTCGAGAAGGTCTCCTAGGTTGGCCTTTATTGTATCGAGTACGCCTTTGGTAATTTTCAAATCCTTGCTGCTCACAGAAGACATGCTTTTCTTGTACATAACATCGGCTATTCGTTGCATTTCTGGAAGGAGTTTGCGCGCGCTACGGGTGAGAAAAACTCTTTTGACACGTTTGTCGCTAGGATCTTCGGTGCGCGATACTAAATCTTTGGATTCCATTCGATCGATCAGCCCGCTCATCGCCATGCGGCCCACGCCAATATATTCGCATAGGTCCGCCTGAGTAATACCTGGGAATCGGGTAACACAGGCAATCACCCGCGCTTGTGGTCTTGTCAGTCCCAACGGCGACATTAACTGTGCATAGGCGTTGGTAAACGCTCGCGCAACCTCGTACACCACGAATCCCATGTTCTCGCTTTCGACGTGGTCTGAGATTGCAATAATTTCGCGTTTACTCATCCATTTCCTCTTCGTATTGTGCGTATTTCATGCTTGGCCATGTTTCTGGAAGCGCGGGATTGTACCTATTTACCGGTGAACATGCCGGCTCGCCTTTGGGTCACTGCCATTCCCCCTTCTTTGGCTGCCTGAGTTATAGCTTATCGCCCCTCGTGTTCGACTTGATGACGGTCGATGCTTCCAATGCATTAATTTCTGCATCTTGAAATCCCCATGCGGCTAATATCTGGCGACTGTGTTCTCCGGGAATTGAAGGTGGACTGGCAATACTTCCTGGCGTGCGACTGAAACGCGGTGCGGGTCCAGGCTGAACAACTTCATCAACTTCTACGAACGTTTGTCGAGCTCGGTTGTGCGGATGATCAATGCTCTCTTGCAAATTGAGGACTGGTGCAAAACAAACATCGCTGCCTTCCATAATCGCACACCATTCCTGGCGGGTTTTGCTGAGAAATACTTTGCTCAATTCCTGCTTTAGTCGAGGCCAACCAGACGCATCCATTTGCTCTGGTAAACCGGCGTCCGCAAGGCCTAGCCTGTCGAGTAGCTCGGCATAGAATTTTGTTTCAATTGAGCCGATGGAGACATACCCACCATCTTTGGTTTCGTAGACATTGTAAAAATGCGAACCGGTGTCGATGGCATTTGTGCCGCGGCTGTCGTTGAATCTTCCCATGGCTTGCATGCCATAGAACATGGTCATTAGTGACGCAACGCCGTCGGTCATCGCACAATCTACAACCTGACCCTGGCCAGAAATTCGAGCCTCTAAAATTCCAGCTAACAATCCAAAAGCCAGGTAGAGCGCGCCGCCACCGAAATCGCCGACCAGATTGAGTGGGTGCAGTGGCGCCTCATCTTCCCGTCCGATGGCATTGAGTGCGCCGACGAGAGAAATGTAATTAATGTCGTGACCGGCTGCATGGGCCAGAGGCCCGTCTTGTCCCCAGCCAGTCATGCGGCCGTAGACCAAGCGGGGGTTGGTTTGCCAACAGAGTTCAGGTCCTAGTCCGAGCCGTTCCATGACGCCAGGTCGAAAACCTTCAATCAATGCATCGGCTTGATTGGTCAGTCGCAGTACGGTTTCGATGCCTTGAGGCTGTTTCAGGTCAATCGCTATTGATTTCCGACTACGTGTGAGCAGGTCACCTCGCGGGTCGCGAGATAAACCCAGATTTGCTGGAGTAACTCGATCAACGCGAATGACCTCAGCGCCTAAATCCGCCAACAGCATGGCGCACATCGGCCCCGGTCCTATACCCGCCATTTCTATTACTTTGATTCCTGTGAGAGGTCCCATGCAGTTGCACCTGGCTAGTGCCAGAAATGCACCTCGGGGATGACGGTCTTAGCAATGAATTGCATGTTCGCTTTCGCCTGTTAAACGTGCCTTTAAAATAAGTATACTTACAACAACCGGGCAAGGGGATGGTGGTGGGCTATCTTCCCTTGTAGACTGCTCTGCGCTTCTCCATGAACGCCTTCGGACCCTCAACCGCATCTTCAGTACGCATGATGCGGGCGGATATCTCGTTCTCTATGGGGAAGGCCTGCTCGAGCTCTAATCCACTGGTTCGGATGACCGCTTCTTTGCATGCAGCGACCGCCAAGGGGCCATTCTCGGCAATGCGGTTGGCTAATTCAGTAGCGCGTGCTTGAAGATCTTCTGCAGCTACAATCTCGTTAATCAAACCAATTCGCAATGCTTCCTGGGCAGACATTCGCTCGCCCAGCAGTAATATCTCCATGGCCTTGCAGTAAGGAATCTGTCTCGCCAATCTGACCAGGGAACCGCCGCCGGGAACAATACCCCTGGAGACCTCAGTCAAACCGAATTCGCCAGTTGGTGCGGAAACACGTAGGTCGGTGGCCTGCAATATTTCCGTTCCTCCGGCAAGTGCAAATCCGTTGACCGCCGCGATCACGGGCTTGTACAACTCGAAATCACGTAATAGTGCAATTTGCATGAGAGAGCGGTTTTTGATCAGTGCTTCATCATATTCGTCCTGCGCTTCTCGAGCGCGGGAAAATAGCGGAATCAGCAAGCCCAGGTCGGCACCGGCGCAGAAAGCTTTGTCACCAGCACCGGTGAGGACCGCGACGCGTGCCTCATCGTCGTCTCGAAAGTCTTGCCACGCGTTGGCCATCTCCACAATCATTTGTGGGCTTAATGCGTTACGCCGCTCTGGTCGGTTCATGGTGAGAAAGGCAATACCGTCGCGCTTTTCATAAATGAGGTGAGTCATGCTGTCATGCGCCAGGATTCGTTACCTGCTGGTAGGTTAAAAAGCTCTGCCGTGTTGTCCCGGAGTATTGCTTGCAGTTGTGCTTCGTTCAGCTCGGCAGTTTGATCTGCGATCAGCTGCTGTGAGCCTGGCCAGGTCGAATCTGTGTGCGGGAAATCACTCGCCCAAAGCAGATGCTCGTAATCGATCATATGCAGGGATTCGAAGGCAGTGCGATCGTCTTGGAAGGTTGCCCAAACGTTACTTCGCACGTACTCGCTTGGTAGCTTTGACAGCCCCTTAATGATACCGTTTTCAGCGTGAATTTTGGCAGCGTGGTCCATACGGCACATGTAGTGCGGTATCCATCCGGCGTCACTTTCCGCGACCACCAGCTTTAACTTCGGATGTCGTTCGAATACACCGCCAAGCACCATCAGCCCGACGATGTCTTGTATCGCCCGAATAATGCCGAGAAAGCTATTCATCGCATGGCCACGGGGTTTTATGTGCAAGCTGCCTGCGCGCCCGGTGAGAATGTGAAAACAGACTGGGAGATCTAGTTCTGTTGCACACTCCCAAAGTGCGTCGTAGTCCTCGTGGTCGTAATCTTCGTGCATGGGGTCTCCGGGCATCATCATACCGACCATGCCCATTTCCTTTGCTTTGCGAAAATCAGCGATCGCTGAATCGACGCTTAGAATGGCGGTTTGAGCCAGTCCAAAAACGCGTTCCGGCGCATCTGCACACATGCTTTGCAGCCATTGATTGTAGGCTCGCATGCAAGCGTCTTTGTAGAGCGGGTCTTTGTGCATGCACAACCCCATGCCGATTGAGGCATAGATAATCTCTGCCGCCAGCCCATCCTGGTCCATGAATGGCACCCTTGCGGCACCGTCGTAAGATGCTTTGCGAATGTCGTCGAATCGAAGCTTCTTGGCGCGGTCTAGACGCTCTTTGACACCGAATCCAGCGCCATCTATAAAACCCAGCGCAATGGGTTTTTTCATGCCTGGGATAACAAACGCCTCGGTACCGTCTTCTTGTTCCATGACACGAGGTGCGTCGTCTCGATATTTCGGGTCTATGAAATCTACGTAGCAGTTAGGTGGTTCGCAGACATGCCCATCTGCAGAAATTATGCCGGCGGGTATCATTACTAAGCTCCTCGCAGTTTCTACTCGTTACCCCGTTGTGACTACATTTATTGCACAATCGGGCATAGTAAGCAAGCTTACAGAAATCCGTTTCCCGCAGATAAGCTGGCGGCTTGTAACATGGCAGTTAGAATCATTTCGTGGTTGGTAATGCCTTTGCCAACGATATCGTAGGCGGTGCCATGCCCAACGCTGGTCCTATGCCGCATGGGTCGCCAGCGGTGATGGTAATTGTTGGGTTGCTCATTCTTTCCTCGGTGGCGTACGGTGGCGTAGTTGTGGCCGTCGATAAAAGTTAACCGTTACAGGCCCAGGTCTGGCACGCCAGAATGGATAGACTGGCCCCCATCGACAACGAAAGCGGCGCCGGTAACATAGGTAGCGGCATGGCTGGCGAGAAATCCAATCGTGTTTGCTATCTCATCGGGGTGTCCAAGACGACCTAGCGGCACCTGCTTGGCAATATGCTGAGCAATTTCAGGCTCCTTTAAGTAAGCACGTTGCACTGCTGGGGTCTCGATAAGCCCCGGGCAAACACAATTGACTCGAACGCCATGGGCGGCGGCTTCCAATGCGGCGCTGCGGGTCATGTTGATAACGGCGGCTTTTGCGGCATTGTAAGGAGACATACCGTCGTCACCACCGAGACCGCAGATAGATGCGGTATTGATGATCGAGCCATTTTGTTGCTTGAACATGACGTCAAAGGCGGCTCGCATACCGAAGAAAACGGCGTCCTGGGTAACTCGGAGAGAGCGGCGCCAATGCTCATCGGTTAGTTTTTGGATTCGATTGGCACGGGTCCAGAAAGCGTTATTAACCAACGTATCCAGACGCCCGGATTGCTCCATCGCTGTTTGTACCATTGCTTCGCAGTTTGCAGATTCACCGACATCCAGAGGAAGAAAAATTGCCGTTTCAAGTTCTTCGGCTAACGCGGCACCTTTGGCTTCATCGATATCCACAATAAACACACGAGCACCTTCGGTGCTGAAAAGTCGAGTTGTCGCCTCACCGATGCCAGAGGCGCCGCCCGTAACAATAGCCACATGTTCAAAAAAACGTCCTTTGCCATTAGTCATCGTGCGCTCCTTGTCTTAACTCACGTCTGGCAGTAGTCGGTTCATGCGGTCGTTTGTCTCAAGATATTCCTCAACCAATTGCATGACGACATCGCGCGCATCTAGGACCTGGTTCAATCGGCCGACGATTTGCCCAACCGGTACAAACATCAGCTCTCGTGACTGCTCTGGATGGCGGCGCATGCGGGCCATGGCTTCACCGATGGCCATCATTTGCATTGGTGCTGCTAGCGATTGTGGGTTGTTGCCTGAATCCCAGGCATCGGTCCAGGCATTTTTGAGCATGCGTACGGGCTTGCCAGTTACGCTCGCAGAACGCACCGTCTCATTGCTTGCGGCTGCCAACAGAAGCTCCTTTTCGATTGGGGAGGTGGCCGCCTCAGCTACTGTAAGCCATAGTGAGCCGCACCAAACACCTTGTGCTCCCGTGGCAAGAGCCGCGTACATTTGGCGACCGGAGCCAATGCCACCAGCGGCAATAACCGGTATGTCCCCAGCAACGTCTACAACCTCGGGCCAGAGGACCATGCTACCGATTTCGCCAGTGTGCCCGCCACCTTCGCCGCCCTGGGCAATGATGAAATCCAAGCCAGCATCGACGTGCATCTTCGCATGCTTGGTTGAACCACAAAGGGCGCCCACCATGCGCCCGGAGTCTTGAATTTGCTTGATAATCTCAGGTGGCGGGGTGCCCAATGCATTGGCGATAAGCTTTACGTTGTCGTGCTGTAGCGCGATGTCTACCAGTGGCGCGGATGTGGCTTCAGTCATCGATAAGCGATCATCCACCTTGCCGTCGTTGGGCAGTCGCGGTATGTCGTGGGCATCCAACAGTTCCGCGGCGAAATCTCGGTGACCTTGAGGAATTGCTGCGCTGATCATAGTGCGTAGCTTTTCTTCGTCTTTCTCGTCTTGGCCTTGGTACTTGTTCGGAATAATGACATCCACGCCATACGGCCGATCGCCCACATGTTCATCTATCCAATCCAGCTCGATGGCCAGTTGCTTCGGGCGGAAGCCGACCGCGCCCAAAACTCCGATACCCCCGGCATTCGTGACCGCAGCGACCACATCACGGCAATGAGTGAATGCGAAAATTGGGAAATCGATACCCAGTTTCTTACACAATTCAGTTTGCATTTAATTTCGCCCCTGCACCGGTGACTATCGCTACGTTGCTGTCTAGTAAACTCATCTCAATGCCTGATGTTTATAGTACGTATACTTATGATAGGCTGAGCGCTTGAAGGATGAAAGCACGATGTCTGTGTAAGATTTGTCGCTAAAATGGAGACAGTCATGTTGGGTCAGAAAGTCAGCTATGAAGACCTGGTTCGGAAAGACGCTGTGCACGGCAGCGTGTATCAAGACCCTGATATTTTTGCCGATGAGATGGACCGCATTTACTCTCAGAGTTGGATTTATATCGGTCATGAAAGCGAGGTCCCCAATATAGGGGACTACAAGCGTAAGGCGCTCGGTGTCCAGCCAGTAATCATGTGTCGGGATGACCGCGCTGGTATCCAAGTGTTGTTTAATCGCTGTCGGCACCGTGCCGCTACTGTCTGCCAGGCTGATCGTGGGAATGCCAAGCAGTTTCGATGTGAATACCACGGTTGGACCTACGGGCTGGATGGGGTTTTGAACAACGTACCTTACGCTGATGCTTATGTAGATTTGGACAAAACAGCTCTAGGGTTAGTCAAACCAAACAGGGTTGAGAGTTATCGTGGGTTTGTTTTTGCCAATATGGCTCAGGAAGGGCGTGACTTACTCAAGCACCTTGGGAAACCGACTACAGATCAGATCGACTTGTTCTGTGATCTGTCTCCAGCAGGTGAAATTCTCGTGCAGGCGGGCGCCTCGTTGCTTGCCTACAATGGTAACTGGAAGCTGCAGATGGAAAATTCCATTGATGGATATCACCCAAACTTTACCCATCAGTCTTTTTTTCACTCGATCAACCGTCTTACTGGAGTACGTGTCGATACATTTGATGCTAATGCTGCAACCCAGGTCCGTGCGCTAGGTCGAGGTCATACCCATATTGATTACCGTCCGGTCAATTTCGCGCCAAAAGAGAAAGCCGACAAGATCGCGAAATTACAAATGGTACCTTGGGGCAAGCAATACTATGGCGATATGGTGGATGCTTACGGTCAAGATCGAGCCGAGGAGGTAATTGCGGCGGCTGGTACACATATGAGTGTTTTTCCTAATCTTGTCGTGTTGGGGCAACAGGTGCGCACCATACGCCCGCTGAACCCGGAGCGGACAGAGGTCGAATTGGCGCCGGTTCTTCTCAAAGATGTGTCTGACGAATTCAACGCCATACGGCTGCGTCAATATGAAGCTTTTTACAGCCCCCAGGGTGGTGGAATACATGACGATATAGAAATGTTCAATCGTGTCGGTCAAGGATTGCACGCCACTGTCGAGCCGTGGTTAATATTTCAACGTGGGCTGGGCCGGGAACAGACGTTAGAGGACGGCACCATTGCCGGGCATGTAACAGATGAAGTTTCACAACGCGCTATGTGGCGCCACTGGTTGCAGGTGATGTTAGGTCATGACTGAAGATCAACGACGTAAGATTGAGGCGTTTCTGTATTTAGAGGCCCGCCTCATGGACGAAAACCGCTACGCTGAATGGCTGGAGTTATTTGCCGACGAGTGCGAATACTGGATACCGTCGAATGCAGAAGACATCGACCCCAATAAACATGTGTCCATCATGTATTGCAATCGGGGGATGTTGGAGAACCACGTCACGCGGCTATTGGAGGGAAAGGCTTTTGCCCAATCACCACAATCCAGATTACGGCGTATTATTGGAAATATTGAAATATCGGAACGAACCGATATCTGGCAGGTCGAAACTAATTTTATCATTACGGAGGTTCGTGATCATACTCAACGCCTGCATGGCGGTAGAAGCCAATATCAATTGGTCCAGGCTGATGATGAAATCCGCATTAAAGCAAAAAAGGTCTTGCTGGTAGGCATCGACGAACACCAGGAAAGCATTACTTTTTTAGTTTAGTCGCCAGCACGGACCTGAGCCGCTTCGGCTTCCGTTGTTCGTGCGTCCTTCAACATGCCTGGCATCGCGTAGCAAGTTATGGTCTCGCCTTCGATTTTAATCGGTGTAGGCCGATCCTGCGGCGCCGCTTTGTTCAGGCAATCGTCGTTGCGCGAAATATACGGGCTTCTTCGGGTGTAAGAACTGCCTCGTCTGAATGGTGTAACCGTGCGAAAGTCCCAAAGGCCTTCAGTTTGTGGATCGGCCCAGGTTGTTCTTTAGCCGTTATCAATTGAAAGAAGGTCATTGTAAGTACGCTTATCATCGCAGTATAGTCGTTTCTGATGGGCCATATTATTCGCAACGTATCACTATTCACCAGGGAGCAGGGTCATAGAAGGCATACATGAAAAAATAGAATTCCGTGGATTCGAGGATACCGTCATTAGGGGAGAGGCTTGGGGCTCTCGTGACAATCCGTCGGTGATACTGCTGCATGGTGGAGGTCAGACCCGGCATTCGTGGGCTGGCACTTGCAAGGTTATCGCGAATGATGGCTGGCATGCACTTGCCGTGGACTTACGGGGCCATGGCGAAAGTGATTGGTCTGCTGATGGTGAGTATGGGCTCGAGCGTTTCTCTGCGGATTTGCGAGCAATCATCGCGACTCTGGATTCGAAACCTGTAGTGGTAGGTGCTTCGCTGGGTGGCATGACAGCGTTGCTGACCGAGGGCAATGCGGAGACATCACTTATGTCGGGGATCGTGTTGGTGGATATCGCGCCTCGTATGGAACCAAAAGGCGTGGATCGCATTGTTAGCTTTATGACGGGAAAACCGGAAGGTTTTGCCAGTTTAGAAGAAGTCGCCGACGCGATTTCCGCCTACAATCCGCACCGCAAACGGCCAAAAGATTTAAGTGGTTTGGCGCGCAATTTACGGCGTTCCGAAGATGGGCGATGGCACTGGCATTGGGATCCAAGGTTCATGCAGTTTGGCGACACTGAATCTCGCCCGCCGCGAGACCCGGAGGTGTTAGAAGTGGCGGCGCGCGCGCTTCAGATCCCGACCTTGTTGGTCAGAGGCAAACAAAGCGACCTGTTAAGTGAAGAAGGCGCCCAGCAATTTCTCAAGCAAGTACCGCATGCAAAATACGTTGACGTTAGCGGTGCTGGCCATATGGTTGCAGGAGACAAGAATGATGCCTTTAGTAACGCAGTGGTAGATTTCTTAAGGTGTGAGATTCGCGGAACCTAGATCATACTCCATGAAGGCTGACTCGCCAGCAGGGCTGGCGCGCCAGATTTTGTCAGCTACCCCCCTGATACCCACCGGTCGTCCAGCGAATGGGCGGCGGTTGTCATTACCGATTAACAAACCGTCAGTATAGTTTTGGGGGCGAAGGTTTAGCCGGATAAAGGGCGATGATTGATAGCTGCTAGGTTGTATTATCATTTGATGAAGTTGGTTAACATAATGACAATTATGCTATAGAGGGCGGGTTTTGGTGGCGAGTGGTGATGGGACGATTGGCATCCTAGGTGCAGGCTTGAGTGGTGTGCTCATGGGCATGCAACTCAAGCGACGCGGTCTCGACAACTTTGTCATCTACGAGAAAAACCCGGATGTAGGTGGGACCTGGTACCGCAACACCTGGCCGGGGTTGCATTGTGACGTGGCGTCGCATCTTTACAGCTATACCTTCGAGCCAAATCCGGATTGGAGCCAGGCATTTGCCAGCCAGCCCGAGATACAACGTTACATTCGATC
>Ga0315336_1000830_pt1 | contig 71920 bp, 70 predicted proteins | sample ASW5metaG_FD_204512 | JGI IMG/M metagenome (GOLD analysis project Ga0315336, IMG submission 204512) | Ammonia-oxidizing marine archaeal communities from Monterey Bay, California, United States - ASW #5 | ecosystem: Environmental > Aquatic > Marine > Intertidal zone | place: USA: California... | reverse complement strand
GCGCGCATAGCGCACTTCTTCTGTATAAATAGCGTGCCTAGGGCACGTCTTCTGTCAAAAATCGATCTACCAGTGCATCAGCCCTCGTTCGATCCGCCGTCATGTGCGCCATCATGTAATTGCGCGTAGCCGATCCCAGATAGAACCGCTCGTATTGTTCATTACGGCTGGCTAAACCGCTACCTGCAAAATCCCACCCGAGGCGGAACACCCGCGCGCGGGTTTCGGCATCGACGTCGCCGGCACCGGTCAAATAATGATCGAGCAACGGCCGCAGCTCAGCGTCATCCAGCTCGCCGCGCGACGGCGCACAGAAAATATTGTGCGAGCCGATCTGCCGAATGATCTCATTGGTTCTGACCATCCACGCAGGCATGCAGGCTCTGATGGCCGCAAATGGTCTGCTGTCCGGCAGCCAGGTACCGTTGCCTGCATCCGCGGCATCTGCAATCGCCGCGGCCAGCGCGGCCCGGGTCAACTCCGCATAGCTCCAAATCTCACCCAGCATCTGCAGCGTCGGCGGCTGATTGGCATTGATAGCGTCTACCATGCGTGCCGCGACGCCCCAGGCAAACTCCAGCTTAGTCAACGCACGAACGGTGGTCTGCTGCATGATGTTCTGCCACCAGGATTGGCTCATGACAAAGTTGTACACGTCGAGATTGCAGTCCATGTGTACCCGCTCTCGAGGCACTTCCACGCGATCGAAAATCACAAAGGCGTCCTGCTCATCGAAGCGATGCGAAAACGGGTGGTCGAACAGATTGCTGGTTTTACTCACCGAGTCCCGGCAGATGAACTTCAACCCCGGTGTCGACATTGGAATGCAGAACGACAGGGCGTAATCGTCGGCACCGTCCGGCAATGGATGCCCGGGATACACCGCCAGCTCGTCGGCAAACGGGGCCAGGGTAGACAGCACCCTGGCACCGGACACGATGATGCCGTGTTCGGTGTCTTCAATCTTACGCAAGGCCACCGTATTGCCGGCGTGGGGCACATCGCCAAAGGCCTTGTCTATGGTGGGCTGCACGAGCGTATGTGTGAGCGAAATGTCTTCCCGGCGCAACTTCTTCTGGTAGTTAACGAGATTCTCAGCACCCTGCTCGTTGCCGTTGATGGCCCACTCTTCAGGGCGGCCGGCGAATCCGGCATAGGTGACATTCATGTAGTCCGGCGTTCGACCCATAAGGCCTACGGAATACTCGGCAATGGCTTCCAGCGCGCGGCCGCGCTGATGCAGGTCATCGCGCGATTGCGGAATCATGTGACTCGCATTGATCAGCTCGCCGGTTTCCGGATCCGGCATCAGACAACGCTCGGCATGCTCATGCTGTAGGTCGAACACTTCTGCCAGGGCATGCGCCGCGCCCCTCAATTCGTCGTGCGTCACGACATTGTCCACGCGATGCCCCTGCAACCAGACTTCCCGATCGTTCTGCAGGCCACGTAAGAACTGCTCACCCGTGCGTGCCGCCATAGATTCCTCCAGCTGCTATTTTAAAATGACTATAGTCATTTTGTACCGTCAGCGAGTGTTTGTCACGCCTGTTCTGGCCAGACGATGGGAAATCGACCGGCTTTCTCCAGCGGATCACCATCCACAAGGCTCACTGTGCGACGAAACGGCTCAGGCGACGATGGGCGCATGAAAAAGTGGCAGCCTTCACACGCGTAGCGGATCGACGCGGCCCGCCGCTTACTGTGCGCCGATACGTTGCCCTTGGATCCATGCAACGTGGCCCAGTGGTGCACGATCACGTCACCCGGTTCGACATCGAAATATTGGATGTCCGCCTCGTCCAACATGCCCTGGGTCAACACATCGAGGCCAGATAGATCAATGCCTTCCACCTCTGGAAACGTGCCGTTCTCGGTAGTGAAGTCGCTCGGTTTGAACAATTTGCCCCACTTGTGGGAGCCGATCACATACCCCATGGCGCCGTTGTCGGCAGTCACGGTGTCCACTGGCAACCAGGCAACTGCCACGTCGCCGCCATCCACCAGAAAGTACGGCTTGTCCTGATGAAACGGGGTCTTCACGCGCGAGCCGGCTTCTTTGAGAAACAGCTGATCGCTATACAGGTTCACCTGGGCACTGCTGGTAACCTGATGTATGAGCTCCGGCATCGGGCCGTGGGTGTGGTGTTGCAACAATCCCCGATGCCAGTGGGCCGCGTCGGTTTCGACAATGCTACGTCCAGTGGCGGCTACATCCTGACCACCTTCCATCGCCAGCTGTGCCGACGCGTTGCGGGACCGCAGATCTATTGCCACCTGAACCATATCGCTGTGCGAGCCGCGCTCGCTGTCGCCCTGGGCGACGTAGTGGGTACTCGCCGCACGCTCCTGGGCCATGGAAAACACATCGTCTAACTGCGAGCGCATGTAATCCACCCATTCGCTCGGGTAAATACCTTTTAACAGCACCACACCATCGCGTTCGAACGCTTCTTTTTCGGCCTCGGTCACCGCGCGGGCAAGCCCGCTGGCTTGCGGCAATGTATTCTGCATACTCCCCCCATAGTCAGAAATAAATGACTGTACTCATGTTTATCCTGATGCGCTAGAATGTCAATCGCCGTTTCACCCGGAACCTTGCCCACATGCCTGAACAGGCTAGCCCACGTGCTCGCAACTCGCAGTCTGGCGAAAGCCGCAGAGAGCGCAACAAACGCGACAAACTCGCTCGCATCGTGGCGGCTGCACGGGCGTTGTTCCAGACCCAGGGCTACGACAAGACCACCACCCAACAGATCGCCCGAGCTGCCGAAATCGCATCCGGCACGCTGTTTCTGTACGCCAAATCGAAAGAAGACCTGCTGCTGCTGGTGTTTAACGATGAGATGCGTGAGCTCATCGAACGGGTTTACGCAGAACTGCCCGACGACGACGACGTGGTCGAGGCTGCGATGGGTCTATTCAAGGGGTTTATTGACTATCACGAACAGGACGTCGACATCGCGCGCGCGTTGATTCGCGAACTCACGTTTGTGAGCAATCCTGAACGCAGCGACGAAGTCCGCGCTACGGTTACCGCCATACGTGCAAAACTGGGCTCGATCGTGACGCGTGGCATCGATAGGGGCCAGCTCTCGACCGAGGTCGATGTCAGAATGCTATCCAACATCATGTTTGCCCTGTATTACCAGCAATTGCAGGCCTGGCTCGGCGGTGGCACACCGCGCGAGAAGATGGAGCGCCGGTTGATGAGCATGCTGCATTTCGTGGCGGGTCGCGCATGACCAGCGCTGCACGCCTCAACGAGCTACGGCGCGCCCTAGCTGCCGATCGCACCATCGACATCACTACCACTGGCGCCCGCACGGGTACCCCACGCACCATCGAAATCTGGTACCACTACATCGAGGAAAAGGTGTACATCTGCGGCATTCCGGGCGAAGCCAACAACCCCAGTAAACGTCGACCGAGGAGCTGGTTGGCAAACCTGCGCGCCAACCCCGAATTCGATTTTTCGTTAAAGGAGTCGCTGCAGGAAACCCTGCCTGCTCGCGCCCGAGAGCTGACCGATCGGACTGAGCGCGCCGCGGTCATGCTGGCGCCCCAAACCCAATGGTACCGCGAGCAAGGTCATGAATTGGATGATCTCATCGACAATGCCCCGTTGATCGAGGTCAATTTTTACTTTGCGCTAGCCCGGTAGCAGATCAAAAAGGTCGTGATCGTGGGTGAACGTGGCCTGGCGCTTGACCATCTGTGACATCCACGCGAACGCACGCGCGTTGCTGGAGTCCAGGGTGCCGGCCACCGCGCTCACATAGCACCAGTTATACAGACCTGCCAACAGGTAGTGGTGCCATGCGTCGGCTACATCATAATCCGCACCGTGCTCACCGAGCCGTCCGGCGTACTGTTCTATCAACGTTCGTTCGTGCTGCCGCCGCACTTCAGTGATCGTGCTCTGCCCCAACATCAGCGCAACGTCGACCATGCCGCAACCCAACAGCGGCCCCTGCCAATCGATAACGGCTACGGCATGATGCTCTGGCTGAGTCGCATACAAAAGATTTTCCATACGAAAATCGCCGTGTATCAGAGTCACCGGCGGCTGATCCATGGTGGCTTGCAGGGTTGGCAGCGCGCGGGAAAACGCATCGCCCATGGCGATGATGTCAGCACTTAGAAATTCAGCGAAATTGGTCGCCATGCCCTGCCAGCCCATGAGGAAAAGGTTCACCATGTTGTCTGCGTGATAGCTGTTTGCGATATGCGGCACCCAGTCGATATCGCCCACGTTGTTCCAGAACGCCGCATGTAACTTAGCCAATTCCTGTATTGCGGCCTGGGTGTCAGCTAAATCAGCGCCCTTGATCTGATCGCCGGCGCGATAGTCCGTCATGTCTTGCAGCAGCAGCAGGAAATTATCGCCCTGCAGGTGCGCAACATGGGCCACCGGCGACAGCGCACTGGTCAGGGGGTCCAGTTCCTGGAAATAGCGCACCTCTCGTTCGTACAGGTTAAAGGACATCGCGACTTCGCGGTTGGTGGGGTTCTGTGACGGATACTTGGCAATGAAACTGGTCGGCGCGCCGTTCGCGTCGCCCTCATAGGTCAACAGCAGTTTGCACAGCTCGCTCATCATGCCTACGCCTTCACCAACCTGGGCGATGTCGACCCGGGCAACCTGGGTAGCGGCAGGAATCATCCCCTCGGCGCGCAACAACTGCGTCAGCCATGCGGATGTGAAGCCACCTGGCAGGCTCGGCAAGGTTACTGTGTCAGTCAACCTGGCACACCACGTCCTGCAGGATCTCGCCCATGCGTTGCAGGTCCTCCACCGTCGCGGTAAGCGGTGGCGCAAATTGAAGGGTATCGCCGCCCCAGCGCACATACAGGCCCTTGCTGAAGCATGCGATGCCCATTTCGTAGGGGCGCACTAACGGATCTCCGTCCCGGGGTGCGATCTGCAGAGCGCCCGCCATGCCCATATTGCGGATGTCTGTGATGTGCGGTTCACCACGCAAGCTGTGCAAAGTTTCTTCAAATACCGGCGCAAGGTTGAGCGAGCGTTCGACCATGGCGTCATCTTCGAAAACATCCAACGCGGCCAACGCCGCCGCACACGCCACCGGGTGTCCGGAATACGTATAACCATGCGGCAATCCGATCGCGTGATCCGGCAGGTCTTCATCTACGAAAGCGTCATAAATATCTCCGGTTGTGAGGACCGCACCCATGGGTACCGCGCCGTTGGTCAGCGCCTTGGCGAGATTCATGATGTCTGGCACCACGCCGAACGTATCAGCGCCAAATGCCTGGCCGGTGCGGGCGAAGCCTGTGATGACCTCATCGAAGATCAGCAATATGTTGTGCTTATCGCACAGTTCACGCAGCCGGCGCAGATAGGCTGAGGGCGGCACGAGCACACCGGCGGACCCTGCCATGGGCTCCACGATCACCGCTGCAATGTTTGAGGCGTCATGCAGGGCCACTAACTGTTCCAGGTGGTCTGCCATCTCCTCGCCGCCCTGGGGTTGACCGCGGGTGAACGCATCCTCGGCCCGCAGGGTGTGTGGCAGATGATCCGCATCCGCAAGATGGCCGAACAACTTACGATTGGGGCCAATGCCGCCCAGACTGGTGCCGGCGAAGTTCACCCCGTGATAGCCCTTGAGCCGACCAATGAACCGCGTCTTGGTGGGCTGGCCCACCATGCGCCAATACGCCCGGGCGATCTTCAGCGACGTATCCGCACTTTCGGAGCCGGAATTGGTAAAAAAAGCGTGCTGCAACGGCGCGGGCGCTAGCGCCGTTAAGCGCTCGGCCAGCGCCATGACGCCTGGATGGGTATATTGAAACGCCGGGCTGTAGTCGAGGGTCTTCAGCTGCCGGGCGACCGCGTCTGCTATTTCAGGCCGGTTGTGGCCGAAGCCGCAACACCACAGACCTGACAAGCTATCAAACACGCGACGGCCATCTGCGGTGATCAGATAACAACCATCCGCGCCGGTGATAACTCGCGGGTCTTTGCGAAAGCCGTTACGCGCCGTGAAAGGCATCCAATAAGCTTCCGTAGAAATCACTTCGCTGAAAGCCTCTTTGCTCGAAGCCCCAGAGCCGTCACCACCTGCGTTCATAGCCGTTCAACCGTTATCAGCACTCACGCATTGTTCCACTTGCGCCGGAGCTGCACCAGTGGCTAGTGCGCAAACCACCTTATATCTAGGGTGGTTTGCGCACTAGTTTCCGAAGCGCCAGCGAATCTTCGCTACGAACGAGTTGATGATCGGATCGTCGAATACGTCGCTAAACAGATCATCGAAGCTGGAGTCGACCTGGTCGGGTAATGAGTTGCCACGGTTGTAGACTAAGAACAGATCCGTCAGCGGTGCAATTTCCCAGCGATAACGCAGCTGGGCCGTGAGCAGACTTACTGTGAAATCCTGATCCTCAGACGGCGCCACCGGTATCAGGTCACCGTCGCCCGGCGGTACCACGAAAAAGCCATCTTCTTTGGCGCGCACGCCCGCCCACTGCAGGGACAGGCGCAGCTGATGGTTGTAGGCAAAGAACACATTCAGGTTGAGACTGGGCTGCCACTCGGTGCCGTTATAACTGCCAAAATTGCGCCCACCCTGATACACCAGCCATCCGCGCCGGCGCTTGTAACGCACATCCACATCGAGGGACAGACGATTGGACGGCCTTATGGTCACCCCGGCAGACGCATTGAGGGTCCAATCGCCAAGGTGCTCCTGCAGGCCGCCCAGCGAACCAGAGAAGCTGATCATCCTGGCCGAGTTCGTGGCGATGAGAAAATCCGCGTACGCGCGTTCATCGACCCGATAGGCGCCATTGCCCCGGCTGTCGATGTCCTCGAAGCGTTCCGGCATATATCCAAACGCGGTTTTGACCGTATTGCGCCCGGGAAACACCATGGAAGAGCGCCAGTACAGCCCCGAGTTTGTGACCTGGCCCGGATCGATGTTGTATTGCTGCTCGGCAACGACGGTGGTGCGATAGTTGCTGATGTTCTCGGTCAGGCGTTGTTTGTTGTACAGCAGGATATAGCGTGCGTTGGCGTAGTTGTTACGTCGTAGAAATCCAAGATCGTTAAAGTTTATCTCCTCGTCCATGTACTCGACTTCAACTTTGTGGCGCACGTTGCTGGACGCGGCATACATGAAATCAAACACGGCGCCATAACCCTCGGCGTCGTCCACGTCCGACATGATGATCTGTCCATCAGCCTTTATGCCTCCGGAAGGACTTGTGTAATGCGCGTCAAGGCTATGCACATGGCTGTCGTATACAGGGCCGCTGACCATGGTTCCGAGGTAACCCAGCGAACGCCGCGACGCGCGCACGTCCTCGTATAGAAAGCGCGTCACGGCGAAATCACGGCCTTCATCCTCTATGTCCACTTCCATACCAGTGCTGTCGAGCCCGCGCCACTCAACATCATCTTCAAAAGCGCCCATTACTCCGTAGCGCACATCGCCAACGCCACCGGTGAGTTTCATTGCGCCGAGCAGGTCGGTGGGCTGATCCGTTTGCCCACGTATCGGCGTCACCCCATCTTCCAGGCGCACCTGGTTCGCGGTCCCGCCTACGCGCCGTGTGTTGACCAGCGATATTGGAGTGGGAATGAAGTCCCGCTCGAAAACGCGCCTGGACGTGGAGGCAAAGTCATTATTGGTCATGATGCGCTGAATATTTCCGGTGCTGTTGCGTGGCATGGCGGAGAAGACTTCATTGCCCTCGAGAAAGAACAAGCGCTTTTCCGGAAAAAACGTTTCGAACGCGGTCAGGTTCAGCACCACATCGTCGGCTTCCACAGCGCCGAAGTCGGGGTTCAGGGTCGCAGTCAGCTCCAGCTTTGGTGAGGGCTTCCAGGCGAGGTCCATGCCGACCCGAACGTCGTCATCGTCATTGGCCTCATCCATAGTAGCCGCAACAAACGGGATCACCGCTGTTTGCGCCACCGGCTGCACGCCGCCCACCTGAATTTCATTGAACGCCGACAAAAAACGCGACGATGAATAAGGATGGCCGGGCCATTGGTAGCGCTCGTTCTTGTGCGACACCTGGCGCGTGGCAACAAACCCGATTTTGCGCTTACCCTTGACTACGGGCATGTTCATCATGGACCACGGAAAGAACATTTCCGCACTCCAGCCGTCCTCACGCTTGAATGATTTTCCGGTCCAGGGCCCATCCCAGTCGCGCTGGTAGTTGCGTTCCGGCAACAGCTTGCCGTCCTGCACACTGCCGCCAAGCGCAAGGATGAACCAGTAGCCCACCAGCGCCTCGCCGCTGGCATCGATGGTAAAGCCAAAAGTGTCCCGGTCCTGGAATTGATCACGAGAGGACAAGCGCTCAACCAAGGTCTCTGGGGGTTGGGATAGAATGGCGCTGACATACAAGCCGCGTTCGGTAGCCAATACCCGCATCTTGGTGCCATATTCACCACGAACACCCTTTGCCGGTACCGCCACCATGAACTCGTCGTAGTACTCAACGCGCTGCCATATAGGTTCGTTCACCTGACCATCGAGGGTTATGCCTATCTCTGCTTCGCTGAAGTTCGGCACTTCGATGCGGTGGCGCGGAACGCCATTTAGGGTCTCGATGATCTCGATCTCGCCGCTGCCAGCGCTGGCAGGCACGGTTTCGGGCACGGCAACGGTCACAACTTCTTGCGGCGCCGCGGCCTTATCCTCCTCCTGTTCACCTGCGGTTAACGCGAGTACCGGCGCGGCAGCTGCTTCAGGTGCCTTTGCTACCTGCTGGTATGCCGGCCAGAACCAGGCGCCCGCAAATCCTGCGTCGCGTAACGCGTCAACGAGTTGGCGTCCCGTCTCTGGCGCGCTGGGTACCGCTACGACCCGCATCCAACGCCTTCCATCCACATCAACAGGAACGACCACCACCTCGGCGACGCCATGCAGCGCCTCGAGCAGGCTGACCCTGCGTTGGGTTGCGTGTGCGTGCGAAGCGTTCTGAAAGCTACCCGCAACGGCCGCGCCGCGCGCTTGTGCTACTGCGGGCATGACACACAAGCACGCCAGCAGCAAACCTACTACCCTCACTCACCCTCCGAGATGCAAAGGACAACATGACACTATGCTTTATCGGACAATTCATTCCTAGTACGCACAAGTCCGCATATACAACCCGCGTAGCGGGCTCGCACGGCCAGAATCCGCGCGGCTGCTAAGGGTGGAGGAAACGCTCCTGCAGGGTTTCGCGCGCATCGGCGTCCAATCCGACCGCGGCTTCGATGTAGTGTTCGACGTCGTCAAACTGCGTCTTGACCGCATCGTAGGCAGCACGCAGATACTCTTCGCGCACGCCCGCCAGGGCCATGATCGACTCCTTGGGCGGCAGCACCGTGCCCTCAAACCGAGCCGCGATGCGTGGCAGCACGAAGCCTTCATAATCGATGGTTTGATTGGTCAACAGATAGTCGGCAATAACCGTCTCCTCAGCCACACCCAGCGCGTGCAGGATCAGCGCGCAGGCGATGCCCGTGCGATCTTTGCCAGCCGAGCAGTGCACCAGAAATGCCCCATCGCGCATGTCTAACAGGCCAGCAAACATCTCTGCATAATCGTCCGCATGGTCGCGTACAAGTTCAGCAGTCACCGACGCCATGAAACTCACGCGCTCGCTGAGATCCAGGTCGACTCGCCCCAGGCGCTCGCGCATCGCCACCGCACTGCCAGGGTCGATGGAGATCTCCAACCGTTGCGGTGCGCCCGCAGGAAACGGCGTGGGCTCTTCATTGCGCTCCACGTCCCGACGCAGATCGCAGATCAGCGCCACATCCAGCGCCGCGAATTGCTCTTTACCCTGCTCCGACAGATACGCCAACGTGCCTGAACGCAGCAGCTTGCCACGCATCACCTGACGTCCGCCTGAAGTCGTGTAGCCGCCTAAATCGCGCAGATTGACTGCACCGTCTACAGGTATGCTCTGGGGACTCATGCTGCTCCTTTGACAGTTGCAATGCCGCTTGTAACGAAGCGGCAATATACCCTAACGTCGTCAGATCGTTGCAGTTCAGGAGCATAAATGCCGCCAACCGAGCTCACGCTGTCCCCAGCCGAGCAACAGCAGTGGGACCAAGACGGTTATTTCTTGCGCACCGGCCAGTTCACCGATACTGAGCTCGCTGCCTTGCGCAGCGCCGCCGAGCGCGCCGCAGGTCAGGCCTGCGCACGCACGCATGAGGGCCGCGAATACCAACTGGACGGCAAACGCTTCGTCGACGTCGGACCAGCCACGCTGCAGTTTGAACATGAGCCGGGTTCCACTACGCTACGCGTCCTCGAGCCGGTACATTTGTTCGACCCTGTACTGGACGCACTGATCGACGATCCCCGCCTCGCGCAGCCCATGCGCGAACTGGTGGGCGACGAATCCGTTGCGTTGTGGACCTCCAAGCTCAACGTGAAAGGCGGCTATGGGTCGGCATTTCCATGGCATCAGGATTCTCCGTATTGGATGCATGATTGCGATCACGTTGACCAGTTGCCCAACGTAATGCTGGCGCTGGATTCGCAGAGCGAGAAAAACGGCTGCTTCCGGGTCATTCGCGGCAGCCATCGCGGCGGCATGCTGCCTGGTACCCAGGACGGCACCAAACTAGGCGGGTTCTATACCAGCGCAAGCAAGTTCAGCGAGCAACAACAGGTCGCGTTGCAAGTGGCCGCGGGTACCTTGATCTTCTTCAGCCCCCACAGCGTTCATGGCTCCCTGGAAAACACTTCCAGTGCGCCTCGGCGCGCTCTGATCTTCACCTATCAGCCCGGTACATTTCCGATGCTGAAGAACGCCAAGGTACGCAACGTCGCGAGCTAACCCGACTGTGCCAGGTAGGCGTCAAGACGCGCCATCAGATTTGCCTTGATTTGCGCATCCGCCCAACAGATGTCGAAGGCATTGCGGGTCAATTCGCCCAGCTCCGCCGCGCTGAAGCCGGCATCGTCTGCCAGCGCCAGCAGATTTTCATTCATATACCCTTGAAAATAGGCAGGGTCATCCGAATTGATGGTGGCCTTGATGCCATGCTGCAGAAACTGCCGTATCTCGTCGCCGGTGAGGTTCTGCACCACAAAACGATTGGATATCGGGCATACCGTCAGCCCGATATCCCGCTCCTTGATCGCCTCTACCAGGCGCGGATCGTCTAACGCATTTACTCCATGGTCGATACGGTCGACCTCGATCAAGTCCAGGCATTCCCACATGTGCCCAACGATGTCCTGCTGGTTTACGTCGCAATGCATGGTGAGCTTGAGCCCCATGGCGCGAGCGTCCTTGAACACATCGGCAAACTTGCGCGGCGGGTTATCGCACTCGTCGCTGTCCAGACCTACCCCGACAAGCCAGTCAAGGTGCGACTCTGCCATGGCCAGATGTTGGGCAGCAGAATGTGCATCCAGATCGCGCAGAAAGCACATGATCAGGTTGGACTGCACGCCCAGTTTATCGGCCGCTTCGAGCTGTGCCGCATGGATGCCTTCAATGACGGTGTCGAACGCCACGCCGCGAACTGTATGCGCCTGGGGATCGAAAAATGGTTCCACGTAGATCACATTCTGAGCTGCCGCCTTTTCGAAATAGGCCATGCTCAGGTCGTAAAAATCGTCCGCGGTGCGCAACACCTCCATGGCTTTGTAGTAGATCGCCAGGAACGACGGTAAGTCGTAAAAGTCATACGCCGCTACTACCTCGGCCGGCGTGGCATACGGCAGCTCGACGTCGTTGCGCTGTGCCAGCTCGAACAACAACTCTGGTTCCAGCGTGCCCTCGAGATGCACGTGCAGCTCTGCCTTCGGCAGTTTCTCGATGAATGTCTTCACGTCGACTTGCTCGATGGGATTTCATCCCGGTAGCGGGCCCAGTTGAAAATGATTTCGTCTATGACCACCGAGCCCACCAGATAGAGGGATTCCAAAGCGGCTTCCATACCCGCGTAGCCTTCGTTTTCGCGCAATAGATTCTCGGCAGCGCCCACGCCGGGGGGCTGCATGGTGAAGTTACTGCCCGCGCGCAACACCATGAAGCGATTCTTGTCTACCAATCCAGCATTGTGCAGATATTCAATAGACAGATAGGTACCGGTTTCTTCCATGGCGGAAGTGACAAAGTCGGTTTCGCCGTCGGACCAGTAGTGCACCCAACGATTGGCCCACTCGTTCATGCGCGCCCCATGCCAGAAGGTCAGCGCCGCGATGTGGCCCCCTTTGAGCACAAACGGCGGCTTCAGGGCGTTGGGATGTTCCGTATACGCCTGGCGCGCGTGGGCCAACCCAGGCGAATCGGGCAATACCACATCTTGCGTGAGATCGTAGGCCCAATCCCGTAAGCCGGTATTGATCAGAAACATTTCCCCATTGGGCTGCGGCTTGTTGACATCGAACGGACGCTGGGTACGCCGCGCGAAGTACCCGAACGGCCAGTCTTCAGGGATTTCACGCACATCAATTTCATGTCCCAGGTCGCCATCCACCAGATAGGCTGACCATGCGGCAGAGCCGATGGATGCATCCTCGGGATCGATCCCTGCGATGCCGGCGACCAACCAGTAAGCCCTGGTCAGATCAAAGCGCGGATCCAATCCCAAGGCCATGGTGGAAGATGCTGCTTTAGCGGTACCTACACCGGTCACGATGCCAAGAATCTGTGATTCCGGGTTGTAGAACAGATCATGATGCGAATGTGGGAACTCGAACCGCTGATCGAGATCTCTGCGCTCCTTCCAGAATTGAAACTCGCCAGGCTCATCACCTTCGTCCTCACCGCGCTCAAACATGGTGACCACCACCACTTTTACCGGCAGCTTTGCCGCGGCTTCGTGAGATGGCTCAGCCGTGCTCGGCGGCGCCTGTGCATCGCAGCCGAACACTGCCAGCAGCAGCACAGCAACCACTGCTGTTCGCGCAGATTCAATCATGGGCATACCTCGTAGTTTCGGCACACGAAGCCGCGACGCGGAGCATCCGCGCCGTCGAGCATAGCGGCGCCTTCGCGGCGGAAATTTCGTTCGAAGCGTTGTATGCGCTTGTCCAGACTTTTGAGCAGACGGGATTTGTGCTCGTCCTCAATGAAGCTGTAGCGCAACGAGTTGCGGCTGAGCCCGACGACCTCATCCCACGTTAGATCAAATTCGGTGACGGCCACGAAGAATTCATCCGTCATGGTGGAATCCCACATGCCGCGGTCGTCGGTAGACAGCGCTACCGGGATGCCGAGGCGCAGATATTCGGGAAACGGATGTTCGCTGTAGTCGTTCACGTATTCCAGGAGCAGATTGGAGATGAGATTGATTTCAATCAGGTAGGGCCCGTAGCGCATGAGTCGCATGGTGTCCGGGTCGGTAATCAGGTTGACGCCATGGCCAATGCGCTCCGCACCTAGCAGCAAAGTGTCGCGTACATGGTAATTGGGCTCATCGACCTCACCGGCATGTATCGACAAGTGCACCCCGCTGTGAGTACGCCGCAGATCTCGCAGCGTCTGCAGGAATCGCAATGGATAACCTTTGTCATTGTCTTCGCGGCCCACCATGTTCACCGCCACTACTCGAGGATGCTTGTGCGCGTACGCGTACAGCACCCGCAGCACTTCCTCGGCGTTCGGCAGAAAGCGCAACAGCGAGACCTGCATGCGCACCTCCACGCCAGTGGCTTGCGCGTCATCCTCGGCCATGCGGGCGGTGTAGATGCCCAGCGCCTGGTCAGGCGAGAGCGGCTCACCGCTGGCGGTGGCGAATCCGAATATCGGTATCTGTGGCTCGATGTAGACCACGCCTTCTTCGCCATAGGCACGCATGTTTTCGACCAGCACTTCGGCCACCAAATAGGGATTGCGTCCTAAATCGCCCAATCGCGGCCAATGCCGCTCAAAAAATTCGGTGCGCCCTTCGAAGTCCTTGTCGAGCCGTAAGCTGTTCAGCCAACGGCGTTTGTCATCCTCGGTCAATTCTTCGATAGGGACATATTCCCCCTGCTCGCACTCGCTGAGTTGCGGGTAGCGCAGCTGATCTACTACCGTGTGCAGCAGTAGATACGGGATACGACGGTTCTCTTCTGCCGCGCCGGGACAGTTGTTTATGCGCAGTTTCACATAGTAGTGGTAGCCGTTCTCGGCTTGCGCAACGGCATGACGGTAATACCATTCGGCAAACACCGATCCACCCAGGTGCAGGTGCAGATCGCCCCCCTTGGGCATCAGGTATAAAAATTGATGCAGCTGCGCGGGCGAAGCGCTGCTTTTGAAGTCTTCGAACCAATCTTGCGCTGCGTTGACCCAGGGGCTGACAACCGCCAGCAGTGCCACGGCGGCCAATCTCGTTGTTATTCTGTTCACACTCCTGCCTATTCGCCCGCCTGGGGCATCGTATCCTTGTATTGCGACCAGTTACCTAGCAGTGCGTCGACTACCTTGCGGCCAACCTGATACGCGACTTCCTTGGCCGGCAACCCGTCGCCAGCGTAGTCTGCCGTGGCGGTCCACGCCGCGGGTTTGCCCGGCGGCGGGATCGAAAAATTGCTGACCGTGCGCAGCACCATCACCCGCGCCGGATCAACTCTACCAACTTCCCCGAGTCGCGTGAGCGCGGTGAGCGTGCCGCTGTCTTCCATGTTCGTGGTCACGAATTGTGCCTCTTCCCCAGCATACAAACGCATCCAATCGTTGGCCCACTCGTTAAGCCGCGCGCCATGCCAGTAGGTACTGGACGACAGGGTATCGCCAATCATCACCTGGGGCGGCGCCAGCGCCGCGGCATGGTCGCGATAAGCCTTGCGCGCCGTCTGCAACTCCGGGGTATCCGCGATTTTTGTCTCGCGTGTCAACTCATAAGCCCACCGGGTAAGGCCCGCATCGAGGGCAAAATGTATATTGTCCAACGTCCAGCCCGTGGCGATGTCCGCTGGCTCCTGCGCCGGCCGATCGCCACCCAACGGAATCATGCCATACGGCCAGTCACCGGGAATTTCCCGGGCATCTATTTCGTACAACAGGTCGCCGTCCACCACATGATTCGCCCACACAGCGCTGCCAAGGGTACTGTCCGCCGGATCTCCACCGGCAATACCGGCGACGAGCCAGTAGCTGTTACGCAGATCAAATCTCGGGTCCAGCCCCAGCGCGGTGACCGTCGCTGCAGCGTTGGCAATGCCGCCGCCGATGCACACGCCCAATACACCATCATCGTGCCAGCGTAGTGGGTACGGTCCCATGGGAAAATCGAACTCTTCGGCCAGTGGCATCCGCTCTACCCAGAATTGAAATTCTCCCGGGCGGTCACCGGTCAGGGCGCCGTCTTCGAACATGGCGACCACTACCACCTTGACTGGCAGGGGTTCGGCGGCGTGGGCCGGAAAACCGGCCAGGGTCACAGCGCAAAGCGCCAACAGGCTGCTCGCCATCAATCGCACCATCCCACCTCCTGTCAAAGCACTATAATGGCATGAGCCTCAGCTAACTAAAACGAGTCCGAACCCTATCATGCCGAACACCACAGCTCTCACCCACGTCAAGATCTTCACCGTCAACTCAGATTTCGATGTGCTGGACGACGCCACGGTGGTGTTTGATGACGCGCAGATATTGGCGGTGGGGCCGTCCGCGGAGGTCACGGTGCCGGTAGACGCTGATGTCAGAGACGGCGGCAACCGCACCGCGATTCTGCCCGGCCTCATTGATGTACACAGTCACTCCAGCCTGCTGAAGGGCTTTTCCGAGAACGCCCAATTGATGGATTGGCTACCTGAATACCAACGTGAACATCAGGTGTTGAGCGAACAGGATGCCTTCTACGGTTGCATGGTCAGCTATATGGAAGCGCTCAAAGGCGGCACCACAACCGTGGCTGACATGTATCGCAAGCTGCACAAAGCTGGCGAGGCGGCGGAGCTGATCGGCATACGCGCCGAGCTGGTGCCTTACGCCGCAGACAACCCCGATAAGACGTTCTTCGAAACTCTGGACACCACCGAGGCGCTCATCGAGCAGTGGCACGGCAAGTGCAACGGCAAGATCCACGCCTGGGTAGGCCTGGAACACATCACCTACTGTTCCGGCGATATGTACCGAGCCGCCAACGACCTGGCGCTGCATTACGGAGTGAACATTCACACCCACACCAGCGAGCAGATCGAAGAAGTAGGAGTTGTGCAGGAGTTGTTTGGCCAGCGCCCGGTCCAACAGTTCGAAGCCTACGGCATCCTGCGACCAGGGACCGTGCTCGCGCACTGCGTCTGGTTGGACGATGACGAGATCGCGACCCTGGCCCGCACCGGTACCGGAGTCGCCCACTGCCCCATTAGCAATATGAAGCTCGCTTCGGGCACCGCGCCACTGCCTCGCTATCTACAGGACGGCATACCCGTCGGACTGGGCAGCGACGGTGGCATCTCCAACAATTCTCTGTCGATGTTCGAATGCATGAAGACCGCAAGCCTGCTGCAGAAAGTCGCGCACCTGGACGCCACGTCCATCAACGCGCGCCAGGCGCTGGAACTCGCAACCATCGGCGGCGCCAGGCTTTTAGGCCTGGACGCGAGCGTCGGCTCCATAGAGGTGGGCAAGCAGGCCGATCTGATCGCCGTCGATCTTTGGCAACCGCATCTGCTGCCAATCACCGCGGCAGAAGGCCACGATCCGGTGCTGTGGAACCTGGTATTCGCCGGACGCGCCAGCGATGTGCGCGACGTATGGGTGCAGGGCGAGCAATTGATCGCCGGCGGACGCTTCACGCGCATCGACGAACTGCCGATGCTGGAGGCCATCCACGAGCAGAGCATCGATCTGCTCGAACGCCGTCGTGCCGTTGCCGCGATTCCCATGGTGTAGCCGTGAGCGCAGTACGCTTGAATCTCTTGGACATTCAGCGTATCAAGCCTGTGTGATTCACGGGCATAACGGACAACTGACATGAGCGGGCTCTCGACCCACGTTCTGGATACCGCTCTGGGCCGCCCGGGCCATGGCATCAAATTGCATTTGTACCGCGCCACCGATACGCCGACTCTGCTGTCCAGCCACACCACGAACGCCGATGGGCGCACAGATGATCCCTTGCTGAGTGCGGACGCGTTTGCTCTGGGCACATACGAAATCGTGTTCGAAGTGGCCGACTATTTTCGCGCCGCGCACGCACAAACCAGTGAGCCGCCGTTTCTCGATGAAGTGAGATTGCGCTTCACCATCACCGAGCAATCCCACTACCACGTGCCGCTACTGTTGTCGCCATGGTCGTACAGCACCTACCGCGGCAGTTGAAGCCATCTCATCCAGATAAGGTAGCCTTCCCGTGACTACTGCACACCGCGGCAACATCGCCCACTGCACGAGCGATCCGGCGAGCAATGACAAGGGCAGCGTTGAATATTTCGAAGACGGCGCCCTGCTCATCGACAACGGCTATATAGCAGCGCTGGGTCCAGCGGACTCGGTGCTGGGAACCGTATCGGCGGACGTGCCCATCATCGAGCATGGCGACGCCACGCTGCTGCCGGGATTCATTGATTGCCACGTGCACTACCCACAAATCGACGTCATCGCCTCATACGGTACGCAACTGCTGGATTGGCTGGAGCGTTATACCTTTCCCGCGGAAGCGGCGTTCGCGGACAAGGCCCTGGCGCACGAACACGCAGCTTTTTTCGTTGATGAACTGCTCAAGAACGGCACCACCTCCGCGCTGGTCTTTGCAACCGTGCACGCGCATTCAGCAGACGCGATTTTCGCAGCCGCCGCCAAGCGCAACCTGCGCCTGGCCGCTGGTAAAGTGTTGATGGATCGAAATTGCCCGGCAGATCTGCGCGACAGCGCCGAGTCCGGGTACACCGACAGCCGTACCCTCATCGAAAAATGGCACGGCCAGGACCGGCTGCTATACGCGGTGACCCCGCGCTTCGCCATCACCAGCAGCCAGGAGCAACTTACCGCAGCCGGCAGACTCGCAGCGGAATTTCCCGATGTCCTGGTGCACACCCACCTGGCAGAAAATCTCGATGAAGTCGAACAGGTTGCACAACTGTTCCCGCAAGCACGCAGCTATCTGGACGTCTACCACCGCAGCGGTCTGCTGCGAGAGCGCGCGGTATTCGCCCACTGCATCCACCTGGATGATGAAGATCTCTCCGTGATGGCGCGCGCGCGCGGCAGCGTGGCATTCTGCCCGACTTCCAACACCTTTCTCGGCAGCGGTTTGCTGGACCTCGAGCGCGTGCGGGAAAGTGGCATCGACGTCGGCCTCGGTACTGACGTCGGCGGCGGCACCAGCTTCAGCCTGCTCACCACCATGGCCGAAGCCTACAAAGTAGCGCAAGCGCGGCAACAATCTTTACCGAGCGCTGCTGCCTTGTATTTGGCAACATTGGGCGCAGCAAAAACCTTGGGGATTGACGATAAGGTGGGAAATTTCGAGCCCGGCAAGGAAGCAGATTTCGTGGTACTGGACCCAGCGCCAACCGCCCTGCTTGAGCGTCGTTTGCAGCGCGCAGGAAACATGGGCGAAGCCCTGTTTGCCCATATGATGCTTGGTGACGATCGTTCCATACTCGCCACGTATGTCATGGGCGAACAGGCCTATTGCAAACAAGAGCTTTCACACCCATGAGCTCAGTGGTGCAATTCGTGCTGGACGGCGAGCCGATGGAGCTCGCCAACCCAAACCCGACCCGAACGGTACTGCAATATCTGCGTGAGGATCTTCACCGCTGCGGAACCAAGGAAGGCTGCGCCGAAGGCGACTGCGGCGCCTGCACCGTGGTGGTGGCCGAACTCTTGCCGGATGGACAGCGGCTGGCGTACAAAGCACTCAACGCCTGCATATGCTTCCTACCCACCCTATACGGCAAAGCCCTGTTCACGGTGGAAAGCTTGAGCCCAGGGACCGCGTCTCTGCATCCGGTACAGCAGGCCATGGTCGACCACCACGCCAGCCAATGTGGGTTCTGCACTCCGGGGTTCGTTATGTCGCTGTACGCGCAATATCAGCAGCAGCAGTCCCTGGACCGAAGGTCCGCGGACGAGGCGTTGTGCGGCAACCTTTGTCGCTGCACCGGATACCGGCCCATCATCGACGCCGCACTGAACATGTATAACTACCCACCCCCCGACGACGCCCTGGAACGTCAAACCATTGCCAGCCTGCAAACCCTGGAATGCAAACCCCTGAAGATTCAAGCACCCGAACGAGCGTACTACGCGCCACGTACGCTGCAGGAACTGACGACACTGGCCGGTGACCATCCAGACGCGCTGCTGGTCGCGGGCGGCACCGACGCCGGTCTGTGGGTGACCAAACAGTTGCGCGAACTGCCTGATCTGATCTATGTCGGCGACGTGAGCGAGCTCAAACAGATCACGCTCACGCACGACACGCTGAGCATCGGCGCAGCCGTGACGGTAACTGCGGCGATGGAGCCGTTGGCGCAACACTTTCCAGGTTTTGCAGAACTGTTCACACGTTTCGCGTCGCCCCCCATTCGCAACGCAGCCACCCTGGGCGGCAACATCGCCAACGGATCGCCCATCGGCGACTCCATGCCCGCCCTCATCGCCGCGGGTGCACGCGTCACCCTTGCCAGCGCGCAACAAACGCGAACCCTGGAGCTACAAGACTTCTATCTCGGCTATCAGCAAACCGCACGGCAACCTGGCGAAGTCGTGTGTGAAATAGCCATCCCCCTGCCGGACCCGGGCACCACGTTGACTGCATACAAGGTGAGCAAGCGCTTCGACCAGGACATATCCTCGGTGTGCGCCGCCTTCGCTTTGCACATACTCCCTAACGGCACCATCGGCGAAGCTCGCGTTGCCTTCGGTGGCATGGCCGCCATCCCCACCCGCGCGCCGCACTGTGAAGATGCTTTGCAGGGCCGCAGTTGGAACGAGTCTACGCTGCAAGATGCATTGGCGGCGCTGGCCGGCGACTTTACACCGATCAGCGACATGCGTGCCGGCGCGGCTTACCGCACCACCATCGCCGCTAACCTGCTCAAGCGGTTCTACCTGCACTCCAGCGGCGAAACCGGTCTGCTGAACGTTTATGACTATGGCCGCTGATCCACCCACCACCATCAGCGGAGGCGTGGGTGAGCCTCTGCCCCACGAAAGCGCGCACCTGCATGTGAGTGGTGGCGCTGCGTATACGGATGACATTGCGGAACCGCGCAATCTGGCCCACGCCGCTCTCGGCCTGAGTGAGCACGCCCACGCACGGGTCGAACACATCGACCTCACAGAGGTCGCAGCGCACCCGGGCGTGATCGCAGTGATCACAGCGGCCCACATCGACGGCGAAAACAATTACGGCGCGGTAATGGCGGACGACCCGATTCTGGCTCAGGACGAGGTGCAATACGTCGGCCAGCCCATTTTCGCGGTGGCCGCCAGCAGCGTGGAAGCGGCGCGCAAAGCCGCCACCCTGGCCAAAGTCACTTACACACCACTCGAGCATATTCTCCAGGCCGACGCTGCTGTCGCACAGGGTTCGTTCGTGTTGCCAAGCAGGACCATGCGAGCAGGTGACAGCGACGCGGCGCTGGCCCAGGCTGCCCACCGGTTGCAGGCGAGGCTTGATCTCGGCGGCCAGGATCAGTTCTACCTGGAAGGCCAGATCGCCATGGCCCTGCCCCGGGAAGATGGCGATATGCTGATATACGCCTCCACCCAGCACCCCAGCGAAGTTCAACACACCGTGGCCAAGGCGCTGAACAAGGCGTCCAACCAGATCATGGTGGAATGTAGACGCATGGGCGGCGCGTTTGGCGGCAAGGAGAGCCAGCCTGCGCTCATTGCCTGTGTGTGCGCCCTGCTTGCAGAGGTAACGGCAGCTCCGGTAAAACTGCGCTTGGATCGCGACGTGGACATGATTGTGACCGGCAAGCGCCACGACTTTGCCATCGATTTTGATGCCGGGTTCGACCCGGATGGGGCGATCAACGGGCTGGAACTGACCTTCTCGGCTCGGTGCGGCATGTCCGCGGATCTGTCCGGCGCCATCAACGACCGCACGCTGTTTCATTGCGACAATGCGTATTTCATCGGCGACATCATCGCCACCTCGCATCGCGCTAAGACGCATACCGTATCGAACACGGCTTTTCGCGGTTTCGGCGGCCCTCAGGGCATGTTCGCCATCGAATACGTGATCGACGACATTGCGCGCGAACTGCAGCTGGACCCACTCGACGTGCGCCGCCGCAATTTCTACGGAATTACCGAGCGCAACACAACGCCGTACGGCCAGCGCATAGAAGACAACCTCATCCACGAAATAGCCGACCAACTGGAAGTCTCCTCGGACTATCGTCAGCGACGCACGGACATAGGCGCATGGAACGCGGACAGCACGATACTCAAGCGCGGCATAGCGCTCACACCGGTAAAGTTCGGCATCTCATTCACCACCACCCACCTGAATCAGGCAGGCGCATTACTGCACATCTACACTGACGGCAGCGTGTACTTGAATCACGGCGGCACGGAAATGGGTCAGGGCCTGTTCACCAAGGTGGCGCAAGTGGTCGCCCAGGAACTACAAATTGACGTCGAGCACGTGAAGATTTCCGCCACTGACACCAGCAAGGTCCCCAATACGTCAGCCACCGCGGCCTCCAGCGGCTCCGACATCAACGGCAAAGCCGCCCAGGCAGCCGCGCGCGAGCTTAAACAGCGCCTGGCACGTTTTGCCGCGGAGCATTTCAGTACGAGTCCGGATAGCGTGCGTTTCGCAAACAACCAGGTACACGCAGGCGAGCATGTGATCAGTTTTCCGGAGTTGGTGAAGCTGGCCTATCGCGCCCGCACCTCACTTTCCGCGACTGGCTTCTACGCCACACCAAAAATTCATTTCGATCCGGACGCTTTCAGCGGACGACCTTTCTACTATTACGCTTATGGCGCAGCGGTCTCGGAAGTCGTGGTCGACACCCTCACGGGCGAGCATCGACTTACGCGGGTCGACATCCTGCACGATTGCGGAAAGTCGTTGAATCCAGCCATGGATCTTGGCCAGGTTGAAGGCGGCTTCGTGCAGGGCGTGGGATGGCTGACCTCCGAGGAACTATGGTGGAACGAACAGGGTGAGCTGCAGACCCACGCGCCATCGACGTACAAAATTCCCACCAGCTCCGATGTTCCCGCCGACTTTCGCGTGCACCTGATGCAGAGCGAAGGTAACCGTGAGGAAACCATTCATCGCTCCAAGGCCGTGGGCGAACCGCCTTTAATGCTCGCTTTGTCAGCTTTCTTCGCCATTCGTGACGCGATTGCCAACGAGAGCAATCCGCGGCCACCGCTGAGCGCGCCGGCCACGCCTGAAGCGGTGCTGCGCGCGGCCGGGGGGATCGGGACGTGAACGCATCCATCAACGTTCTGCATCAGGCACACAAGCTGTTGAGCGCAGGCACAGCCGTGGTCATTGTGACTGTGGCGCGCACGCGTGGGTCCTCGCCGCGGGCGGTTGGCGCCCACATGTTGATCAGCACAGCCGCAACCTGCGGCACGGTCGGCGGCGGTCAACTCGAGCACGAGGCGACCCGCATTGCACACTCTCTACTAGGCGAATCCGCTACGAACGCAACGCGGGTGCGACGCTTCACTCTAGGTGCAGATTGCGGGCAGTGCTGCGGCGGTGTCGTCGATCTGGCATTTGAACGCATCACACAAGCGCCAGGCTGGCTGGAGCGCGCCTGCGCCAGCCCACCACAGCAGGTGACCACCGCACTGCCCTTGCGTGACGGTGAAGCGCAACGCCACGAATTGCCCGCACCCGGCGAATTGGCGACTGGCTCGTTCGATGCGGCCATCAGGCAGCTCACAGCGCAGCGCGACTCCGCGTTGCACACGACTGTGCCCACCTCGAGCGGGCGCAATGAGCACTACCTGCTCCAACAATTCGGGCCGCCTGGCATCCAGCTAGCCGTATTTGGCGCAGGCCACGTTGGCAAAGCGCTCGTTGAGTTGCTGAGTACCCTCGATGTCGCCATCACCTGGATCGACAACCGGCCACATGAATTCCCGGCGCACATCCCCGCCAACGTCGCTGCCGCATGCCGGCTCGACGTTGCAGCAATCGCAGCCGATCTGGCGCCGCACACGTTGTGCCTGATCATGACCCACAGCCATGTGCTGGACTTCGACATCTGTGCCCGGCTGCTGGCCCGCGACGACATCCCGTTCTGTGGGTTAATCGGCTCAACCTCAAAGCGCCTGCGCTTCGACCGGTTGCTCCGGCAAGCCGGCCTCGAGCAGTACATAAACAGGCTGACCTGCCCCATTGGCATTGACGGCATCTCCGGAAAGTCACCCCAGGAGGTTGCCATCGCGGTTGCCGCCCAGATCCTACAACAACAAACGGCCATCAACGCCGACGTCGAGGAGCCTGCGCTTGCTTCCATACCTCATTGACTGGCTCAGCCTGCTAGGTCGCTGGCTCCACTTCATCACCGGCATAGCGTGGATCGGCTCGTCTTTCTATTTTGTGTGGCTGGACAATCACCTGCTGCCGCCCAAGCGTGCCGAAGCCGAAGAAGAAGGCGTTGGTGGAGAAGTCTGGTCTGTACACGGCGGCGGCTTCTATCACGCGCAGAAGTATCGCACCGCCCCAGCAGCACTCCCGGAGCCACTGCATTGGTTCAAATGGGAGGCTTACACCACGTGGATATCCGGCATGTTTCTGCTGGCGTTAATCTATTGGTACGGCGCGGAAATCTACCTGGTTGACGCCTCTGTTACACCGCTTTCCAACCCTGTTGCAGTGGCTATTGCCATCGGCGTTCTGATCGGCACCTGGTTAGTCTACGATCTGATGTGCAAGTCACCGCTGGGGGCAAACGATACGCTTCTGGCGCTCGGCCTGCTCGCGCTGGTCAGCGTGCTGGCCTGGGGCCTGTGCCAGGTATTCAGCGGCCGTGGCGCGTTCATCCACTTTGGCGCCGCCCTGGGCACGATCATGGTGGCCAATGTCTATCGCGTCATCATTCCCGGTCAGAAGCAGATGGTAGCTGCGGCGGCGCGGGGCGAGGCTGCAGATCCGAGCTGGGGTATCAAGGGAAAGCAGCGTTCGGTACACAATACCTATTTCACGCTGCCGGTATTGTTCGTAATGATCAGCCATCACTATGCAATGACCTACAGCACGGCGTACAGCTGGCTGATACTCGTAGCGATATCGGTTGCCGGCGCCCTCATTCGCGTGTATTTCGTCGCCAGGCACTCAGGCAATGCATCGCCTTGGCCGCTCGCGGCTGCCTTGCTGTTGCTGGCCGCAGTAGCGCTGGCGCTCGTGCCTGCACAGGGGGCCCGGGCCACCGCGTCGGTTTCCACGGCGGATGTGCAGACAATCATGACCAACCGTTGTACGACCTGTCATGCGCAATCGCCCACCTTCGCAGCTTACGCTTCTGCACCTGCAGGTGTGGCGCTGGAAGACGCGGTGCAGATCAGGGCGGCGGCGCCACGCATTTACGAACAGACTGTGGTCAGCCGCGTGATGCCCATTGGCAACCTGACTAAAATGACAGAGGACGAGCGCGCAATCATCGACGCGTGGTATCAATCCAATCAATGGAGCGCTAACTGATGGCCGAGGAATACGATCGCGATTTGCAGGGCTTTGCAGACGCCCCGCCCCAGGCAAATTGGCCCGGCGGCGCCAAGCTAGCCGTGCAGTTTGTCATTAACTATGAAGAAGGCGCGGAGCGCTGCCTGCTGCATGGAGACACCGAATCTGAGTCGTTCCTGTCGGACATTGTCGGCACCAAGCCCTACGCCGGCATGCGCAACATGAATATGGAGAGCCTGTACGATTACGGTGCCCGCGCCGGTTTCTGGCGCCTGCATCGCATGTTCACCCAGCGCGGGATTCCGGTGACGGTATTCGGCGTCACCATGGCCATGCAGCGCAACCCTGAAGCCGTTAAGGCCATGCTCGAAGCTGACTGGGAGATTGCTTGCCATGGTTATCGCTGGCTGGATTACCAGTTCATAGACGAGGCCGTGGAGCGCGACCACCTGCAACAAGCCATCGCATTGCACGCCCAGGTTACAGGCGCCCGCCCCGAAGGCTGGTATCTGGGCCGAACCAGCCCCAATACCCATAGACTGGTGGCGCAGGAGAATGGTTTTACCTACAACTCCGACACCTACGCTGACGACTTGCCCTACTGGAACCAGCAGTACGATAACCCGCAGCTGATGATCCCTTACACCCTCGACGTCAACGACATGCGCTTTGCCACACCCCAGGGATTCAATAGCGGCACCCAGTTTTACGACTACTTGAAGGACTCGTTCGACCTGTTGCGCGAAGAAGGTGCAAGCACGCCGAAAATGATGTCCGTCGGCCTGCATTGCCGTCTGGTCGGCCGACCCGGACGGGCTGCCAGTTTGCAGCGCTTTCTCGACTATGTGGGAGCGTTTGAGGATGTGTGGTGTTGCCGCCGCATCGATATCGCCAGGCACTGGCGCGCAGAACACCCTCTGGCCACCTGAGTGAGCCGTACCACGCAAAAGTGCGAGTTCGTAGAGCGCTATGGTGGCGTTTACGAACACTCGCCATGGATCGCCGAAAAGTGCTGGTGCGATCATCCGCAGACCGAAGACGCCACTGAGCTAGCCGCCGCCATGGCTGCCATTGTCGATGCATCCTCCGTAGAAGCAAAACTCGCACTCATCCGCGCGCACCCGGATCTGGCCGGAAAGCTCGCGGTGGCGGGCGAACTCACCAGCGCATCGAGCGCGGAACAGGCGCGTGCCGGCTTGGATCAATGCAGCGAAGCGGAATACGACCAATTCCAACGTCTGAACACCGCCTACACCGCCAGATTTGATTTCCCGTTTATCATGGCCGTGCGAAACAGCACTCGCACAGAGATCCTCGCGGCTTTCGAAGCCCGCGTGAACAACACTTACGAACAGGAATTCTCCACCGCCATCGACGAGATCCACAAAATTGCACGCTTACGTCTGCAGCAGGCCATCTGATGGTACATCCCTTTCACCATTGGATAGACCTTGCCCAACCGCGCTTCGGCACTGAAGTGGTTTATGCCACGGATGATTTCTTCGCGGACAAATCGCGCCTGATCGATCCAGCAGACCCGGAATTCATCGAGGGCAAATTCGACGACAACGGCAAGTGGATGGATGGCTGGGAGAGCCGCCGCAAGCGCACTCCCGGGTACGATTACTGCATCGTTAAACTCGGCATGCCCGGCATCGTACACGGCGTTGACATCGACACCAGCCACTTTACTGGTAACTATCCGCCGGCGGCGTCAATCGACGCGTGTTTTGATACGGCTGACGTGCCTGGTGATGACGCGCAGTGGTGGCCGATACTCGACAAGCAAGATCTGGCGGGCGACGCGCATCATTACCTGCCTGTCGAGAGTGCAAACGAGCTTACCCATCTTCGCCTCAACATATTTCCGGATGGCGGCATCGCCAGACTACGCCTATACGGCGAAATCCGGCGCGACTGGGGGGCAGGCTCAAACGCCACAGCAGTGGACCTGTTCGCATTGGAAAATGGTGGTCGGGCGTTGCGCTGCAACGACGAACATTTCGGCAGCATGCACAATCTCAACGTGGCCGGACGCGGGATCAACATGGGCGACGGCTGGGAAACCGCCCGTCGAAGGGTACCGGGCAACGACTGGGTGATTGTTCAGCTGGGCTGCCCCGGAAGCATTGACGAGGTGGAGATCGACACCGCGCATTTCAAGGGCAACTATCCAGACAGAGCGAGCCTGCGCGCTATCCTGTTAGCCGAGGGCCTGCCCGAGGACATCGAAACTGCTTCATCAGCCTGGCCGCTGCTGCTCGATGAGGTCAAGCTCGATATGGATAAGGTACACACCTTCCGCGACCATCTGGCGAAGATTGGCCGCGTCTCGCACGTGCGCATGGACATTTTCCCGGATGGCGGCGTCAGCCGGCTGCGCCTGCGCGGCACACCCGAACCTGACGGCGTAGACCCGGCATGAGCCGCCAACTGGCGCCACAACCTCTGACCCGAGCAGCTTTCGCTGCATTCGGTGCGGTGATCGATACCGACGCAGGCGAGGTCGCCGAGGCCTCCGAGGCAATGAACGACGCGCGTTTTCAACGCTTCGACGCGCTAGCGGAAGCCGATCATGACGCAGGCGCCGCTGCCACCATCAGCATTGCCAGATGCTTAACCGCATCCACCCTGCCTTACGAAATAACACTGTTAGAGCGTCATCCGCTGGGCAGCCAGGCATTCATTCCACTTACCCCTTGCGAATTCACCGTGGTGGTCGCACCAGCAGGTGATCAGCCTGACCTGGCCGAACTTTGCGCCTTCACCACCAATGGCCGTCAGGGAATCAACTACCATCGCGGCGTCTGGCACATGCCTTTGATCGCGTTTGCAAGTGGTCAGGAGTTCCTGGTGGTCGACAGCAACGACGGCCGGCCCAACTGTGACGAGTTTGAATTACCCGAATCGATATGGTTACAAGCCATTTCGCGCTGACAGGAACACGACGACCTGCATGAGCAAAATTGACGACTACTTCAGCTTGAGCGCGCGCGGCAGCGACATGCGCACAGAGGGGATGGCCGGCCTCACGACGTTTCTGACCATGGCCTATATCACTGTGGTCAATCCCTCGGTGCTAGCGCAAGCCGGCATGGATTTCGGCGCCGTATTTGTCGCTACCTGTCTGGCCGCGGCCATTGGATCCATCCTCATGGGGGTTCTGGGCAACTACCCCATCGCGCAGGCGCCCGGCCTCGGCCAGAACGCATTCTTCGCGTTCGGGGTGGTACTGGGCATGGGACATAGCTGGCAAGCCGCTCTCGGCGCCGTGTTCCTTTCCGGAATCCTGTTCGTCGTTCTAAGCGCTTTGCCCATCCGGGAGTGGTTGATCAACGCCATCCCGCGGAATTTGAAGCTGGGCATAGCGGCTGGCATCGGGTTGTTCATTGGCTTCATCGCCTTGCGTAACGCCGGCATAGTGGTAGACCACCCCGCTACCCTGGTCAGCCTCGGTGATCTGACCGACTTTGCGCCATTGATGTGTATGGTGGGTTTTTTCATCATCGCTGCCCTCACCGCGCGCAACGTAGTCGGCGCGGTCATCATCGGCATGCTGGCGGTCACTGCTGCTGGCTGGATTACCGGTAACGCCGAGTTCCAGGGTGTCATGTCCATGCCTCCCTCGCCGGCACCGGTGTTTCTGCAACTGGACATCGCCGCTGCCCTCAACATTTCCATGCTCACGGTAATTCTGACTCTGCTGCTGGTGGACGTGTTCGACACTGCCGGCACCATGGTGGGCGTGGCAACCCGCGCGGGCTTGGTTGATGAACACGGGAAGCTGCCCAGGCTCGGCAAGGCGCTGCTGTCGGATTCCGGCGCCACGGTGCTGGGGGCGCTGGCTGGGACATCATCCACCACCAGTTATATCGAAAGCGGCGCGGGTGTCGAAGCCGGGGGACGCACCGGTTTGACCGCCATTTTTGTCGGCATCATTTTTCTCCTCTGCCTGTTCCTCGCGCCCCTGGCCCAGAGCATTCCGGCATATGCCACAGCCGCGGCGCTGTTATTTGTGGCGTGCATCATGGCACGCAGTCTGGCGGACGTGGCGTGGCAGGACCTGACCGAAAGCGCACCTGCAGTGGTAACCGCCCTGGCGATGCCTCTTTCATTTTCCATTGCCGACGGTATTGGATTCGGCTTCGTCACCTACGCCGCCATTAAGGTATGCAGCGGCAAGGCCCGTGAATGTCCCGCCGCGGTGTACCTGATCGCGCTGATATTCGCCCTCAAGTTCGCCTACCTGTAGCGCCATGACGCGTCTGTGGATCAAGAACCCCCTGGCCAGCTTTGACGGCGTCGGCGCAGGATCCGCTGACGGCGGTGTGGTGGTAGAAGATGGCTGGATAACGCAATGCCTGGCCGCGGGCGAAGCGCCGGCAACTCCCGCCGACGAGATCTTCGACGCATCTGCCCATGTCATACTGCCGGGGCTGATCAATACCCACCACCACTTCTATCAGACCCTGACGCGCGCCTATCGAGAGGCGCTGGATAAACCCCTGTTCCCCTGGCTGCAGGCGCTGTACCCAGTGTGGGCCGAGCTCACCGAAGACATGGTCGCCGCGGCCACAGCGTTGGCGGGGGCAGAACTGCTACTGTCCGGCTGCACGACTGCCGTGGATCATCACTACGTTTTTTCTGATCGTCTCGGTCACGCCATAGATGCTCAGGTGGAAGCGGCTCGCCAGATCGGTTTACGCGTAGTGCTCACGCGCGGCTCCATGAGCTTGGGACAATCTGCCGGAGGTCTGCCGCCGGACAGCGTCGTCCAAACCGAATCGGAAATTCTCACCGACAGCCAGCGCCTGATCAGCCGCTACCACGACCGCGACCCCGGTGCGCTGTGCCAGATTGCGCTGGCGCCCTGCTCACCATTCTCGGTGACCGCCCCGCTCATGCGCGACACCGCGGACCTGGCCCGGGAAAACGACGTGCTGCTGCACACCCACCTGGCCGAAACCCACGACGAAACGGAATTCTGTCTGCAACAATTTGGTAAACGCCCGCTGGACTACGTCGAAGACCTGGGCTGGTTGCAGGATCGCAGCTGGTTTGCCCACGGCATTCACTTCAATGAAGATGAAATTTCACGTCTAGGCAGCGCCAACTGCGGGGTCGCACATTGTCCCAGCTCCAATATGATCCTGGCCTCAGGCATCTGCCCGGTCGCGGCACTCGAACGAGCTGGAGCCATCGTCGGGCTGGGCGTTGACGGGTCAGCATCTAACGACAGCTCCAATCTGATAGCCGAAGCGCGTCAGAGCCTGCTCATCCAGCGCCTCGGCGAGGCGCGAGCACGCGATGCAGACGCACTCCTGACTTCTCACCTGGACGCATTGCGTTGGGCGACCCGGGGTGGCGCCAATCTGTTACGGCGCCCGGAACTCGGCAGGCTCGAGGTCGGGGCCGCGGCAGATATCGCTTTGTTTACTCTGCACGACCTGCGCTTCAGCGGTGCGCAGGACCCGTTAGCCGCGCTCGTGCTGAGCGGCGCCCAACATGCCGACGCGGTGATGGTACACGGCGCCTGGCGGGTACGAGACGGCGCGCTGGTCGATGTCGACCAAGCCCAACTTGTGCACACACACACTCTACTTGCGCAAGAACTGTGGAAAAAGCTCGCATCAAATGAGTGATCCGCATGCGCTGTTGTTTGCTCTGGACGAGCGGCCACCGCCCGGCAAGTCATTAACGGCGGCCGTTGCCCATCTACTTGCCATCGTCGGCGGCATCGCAACCGCTCCGCTAATAATTGCCCGCGGCTTGAATCTGGACGTGGGGCAAACAACCTATCTCGTTGCTGCCGCCTTTACGGTGTCGGGCATCGCGACGTTCGTGCAGGTGTATCGCTTCGGCCACCTGGGCTCCGGACTGCTGTCGGTACAGGGCACCAGCTTTGCGTTTGTCGGAGTGTTTATCTATGCAGGACTGCAGCTGCAGGCAGACCACACTAATGCTGAGGTTGTCGGCATCCTGCTGGGAACCAGCGCAGCCGGTGGCATATTTACTATGGCAGCCAGCTTCGTTCTGCAGCGCCTCAGCACCATCATTACCTTGAACGTCGCTGGCATCGTGATATTTCTGTTGGGCCTGTCGCTCGTGCAGGTCGCGTTTGCCAATCTCAATGCCGCAGCGTCCCAGGCGGCGGGCATGCAATCAATGATGGTGTGGGTGCAGGCCGGCGTCGTCGTCGCTTGCATCGCGTTCCTGTCGAGCCGCAACAACCCGTGGGTGAAACTCAGCAGCATCTGCGCGGGCCTCATGCTGGGTGTCGCGTTCGCGTTCGCTACCGGCGGCCTCGACCGATCGCTGCCCGAGCTGACCCGCGGCGTAGCGCTGCTGCAGCTCGCACCCTTTCCCCTGGGCTTCGACCCCATCGTATTCCTGTTATTACTGCCCATCTTTCTCGTTACCATCACCGAATCAATCGGCGACTTAACTGCCACGTCGCTTCTCTCAGGCTGCAGCGTGCAAGGCAACAGTTATTGGCAGCGCATCCGCGGCGGCGTGATGGCAGACGGATTCAACACCACCCTGGCCGCCATGTTCGGCACTTTCCCCAACACCACATTTTCTCAGAACAACGGCGTGATCAGGTTGACCGGTGTCGCCAGCCGCTACGTCGGCATGATCCTGGCCGGACTACTCGTGTTGCTGGGGAGTGTGCCGCTGGTCAGTGCGGTGTTTCAGGTGCTGCCGGGCGGTGTTCTACATGGCGCCACCGGGCTCATGTTCGCCATGATCATGTTCGCCGGCTTGCGCATCCTGCGCGCCCAACCGGATTTGCGGCGAACCATGACCATGCTGGTGATCTGCACTGCCGGCGCCCTGGCGCTGACGCAAAGCGGTAGAGTTTCCGGCGCCGCCGGCGTCGACCTGCCGGATTACGTGCTGATACTCACCAACTTCCCTGTGGCGACCGGTGCAGTTCTGGCGATGCTATGGGAGCTGCTGGCGCCCGCGCGGGCACAACCAGCCGAACTCAGTTAGCTTTTGGCCTGCATGGCGCGCAACACTAGATCCGCGACCACGGGTTTCCGCCCAGCGACTTCGTCAGCGGTCAATCCACTCAACTCGTGGGGAAAAACCAGCCAACGATTGGTCTCTTGGACGAAGTAGTCGGGGGTTAGATCCGTCACGTTCCGCTCGGGCTTGAACCATACTGTAGCAATACGGATGTCCTTTGGCAGATTTCGGCGCGTAAGCCGTTTGAGCTCGGCGATGATCGCCTCGATGCTGCGGCCGCGGTCGAAAACGTCGTCGACGATGAGCACCGAATTGTCGTAGTTCAGATTCTCGAGTAGATAGCCCAGGTTGTGCACCTGGACCTGGCTGCGGGTTTTGTCGATGCCTTGATAATACGAAGTGCGGATGGCGATGTGATCCGTGTCCATGCCCGCGTAAGCGAACAACTCCTGCACGGCGATACCCACCGGCGTACCACCTCTCCACACGGCGACGATGAAATCCGGAACAAAGCCGCTCTCAAGCACCTGTAAACCAAGCGCGAAGGAATCGTGCAGCAGCTCATCTGCCGTGATGTAGATTTTTTCGTCTGTTTCCGGGTCGGGCTGTTCTGACATCAGCGGCTACGTGCTCGTCGTGGTGAGTGGCGATTGCTTAGTATAGACCCAGCCTCCGCGGCAACCTAACCCGACGTGACACTCAATGCCGCACGCACCACGCGTTTACTCACCAACGGCTTTTTTCAAACGCCTGTATGCCTGGGCGAGTTCTTCGCCGAGTTGTTCCGTGGCGGCGCCAATTTCCTGCGCGGATGTTTTCGCGCTATCGCCGACTCGCCCCAGGCGCGATTCAAAGTGGTGCCACTTCCCTTCAAGTTCTTCGAATTCATCGCGGGCCTCGGCTTTGAGCAGATGCAGTTGCACCCGCAACTCATCACGCTGAGTGGCCAGATCTTCTACGATTTTTTCAAATCTATCTTCCAAGTCATCGTTCATCGATCATCTCCTGCCACGAACATTGGGTGCCTTCCATGCATATTAAGGTAGCGCCGGTTACCATGGTTCCAATACGTAATTACCACACATCACCATGCCTGAACCCAAACGGGTTACCGCCGTATTCTTCGACCTGGGCGGTACCTTGTTCCATCACCTTCCCAGCACGCACACCAGCGAAAACCTGTTGCGCGTTGTGCGCGAGTTATCTGGTGCTGCTGAGCATACTGACGCACACATCGTCGCCACCTATCGCACCATGCGCAGGCTGGTAGAAAGCGAAGCTCTGACCTCGGCTTTCTATATGCACCGGCGGTTGGTGGCCGATGCGTTCATGCGCACTCTGCGAGCGCTTAACTTGCGGGGGAACCACCTCACAACTGAGTTTTGTGACGGCCAGGCGCTGGCAGTAACAGAACATCTACAACTGCGCGACGACGCGCGTTCGACCCTGCGGGCACTACGTTCCGCAGGAATCTATACCGCCATCGTGTCCAATATCGACGACAACTACATCGAACCCCTGCTGCGTAGTCACGCTCTACACGAGCTGTTTGACCATTGCTTGAGTTCCCAGCAGGCCCGCTCGTGCAAGCCGCACACGCAGATATTCAGTCATGCCCTGAACGCATCTGGCCACGCACCGGCAAACGTGCTTTTTGTTGGAGATTCATACCATCACGACGTGGTTGGCGCGCAACGCATGGGCATGATGGCTGCGTGGTTGACAGTGGATGACCCGCAGCCGCAGCAGCTACAGGAAGATTTCCAAATTCAGTCGCTGAGCGAGCTACCAGGACTGGTTGACGGGGAGCGTCTTCACGAAGCGTAAAGACGATTTAGATTCGCAAACTGTGCCGGGTCCAGATTCTTGTCGATGAGCGCGGCATGATCGGGACCGTAGCGATGAACCTTGAAGGTGATGTTGATGTTACCGCCAAGGCGCGGGTTGTTAACATAAAAAGGATTGACGAATTCCCACACGATTTCACCGTCATGACGTACTTCAATGAAGCGCCCCACAGCAGCATCGCAAATCAGGGTGTTTCCGTTGGGCAGCCGCTCGGCGCTACCCGCCATAAAGCTGTAGAAGTGGAAAGGCGGATTAGACTGGTATCGCCATACGATTTCGTCTCGCTCGACGTCCACTTCCAGAACCCGGGAAAATTCCGCCTCGCCGAAACGGTGCACGCCATTGTCGAACACCATCAGGTTGCCATTTCCTAACATCTGCGCATCGTGCTGATGTGCAAGGGTGCCCTTGCCCCACTGCCACACAAACTCACCACTGTCCGGATTGATGGCCGCGACCGTGTTGGTACGACGAAAACTCACCAGCCAATCGCCGTCAGCCGTCGTCGACATGGAATTGGCGTGCGTCCACTCCAGCCGGTGGTCGATGGGGCAGATCGCATCTTTAACCGGATCGAGGTACTCCCAGGAGCGCCACTCTTTAACGATTTCGCCGGCCGGATCCACTTCCAGGATAATGTCGCCGAGCATTTGGGCCGGATCCTCAGCCCGAGCCATGCCGCCATGTACGCTCGCTGTCACCTCTTTGGGCATCCGACGCCACGCCAACAGTAAAGTGTTTCCGTTTGCACAACGATGCTGATCATGGTGCAGCCAATCGTCGTGAAACGACCACACCACGTGACTGTTCCAATCAAGTTCGAATACGCACGGGCTCTGGCCATTCAAACCACGCACGCCTTGCACCTCAGGCAACTGTGTGGCGCGACCGAGCAGATTGCCACTGGGTAACAGCTGAGCGTACGCAATACCCTGCTCATGGCTCCACGTATGACAAACCCGACCCTGCATATCGATCAGATAGGCTTTGGCGGGGTGACCGGCGCAGAACAACGTATAGCCGCGGTAACAAAAGGCCTCAGTGTAGTGAATCAAGCCGGTGCCCAGCTGGTGCGATCGGCTCATGCCCCTCCCCTCTTTGCGATCGATGATTGTCACGATTGTAGCGAAAGGCGTTTAACAAGTGTGCACCATCGAACAGGACCAGCCACGGTCGCACGGCCTTACAAAACCCCAGTACTCGTTGGTGCACGCGCGTGATACCGTTCGTCGGGAATATATCCGCGGTTGTCGAGCGAAATGAAGTTTACTTCGCACATGGAAAATTCACTGCACATCGTCCGCGCCGACGAACTCGATATCACGAGCGCGGCGCAATACATGCAACGCGAGCGGCCTTCACATACTGAGGTCCTGGCGCAAAAAGGGGCGATACTTTTCCGCGGGTTCGACCTCAAGGACGCGGAAGCTTTCGCAGAATTCGGTCGCGATCTAATCACTACGTGGATGCCCTATCGCGACCGCGCCAGCAAGCGCAGCGTCGTCTGCGGACCGATTCTCACATCGACCGACACGCCAGCTTCCTATCCCATTGCCCTGCACTCAGAAAGCTCATTTGCGTATGAGTGGCCACGGAAGATTCTGTTTTTCTGCAGGCTACCCCCGGGCGGTGGCGGGCGAACACCCATCGCAGACACCAGGAAGATTTACGCGGACATCGATCTCGAGGTTCGGGATAAATTCGAGCGCCTGGGCGTGATGTACTACCGGAATTTCTATGCTGGGGTGGGCATGAACTGGCGTGAGGTCTTCCAGATTGATGACCCCGGCGACCTGGACAGGTACTGCGCCTCAGCAGGCATCCAGACCGAGTGGCTGGATCAGGAACATCTGCGCACCGTACAGGCCCGCAGCGCCGTGTCGAATCACCCGTCAACCGGCGAAAAGCTCTGGTTCAATCACGCCCTGGCGCTGAGCCAATACTCATTAGACGCGAAGCTACGCAGCACGCTGCTGCGCCAGGTTGGCCCCGAGGGTGTTCCGCACAACACTTTTTTTGGCGACGGCTCGCCTATTTCCGAAGCAGAGTACGACGTCATACGGCAAGCACACGCCCGCAACACGATATGGTTTGATTGGGCGCCGGGCGATGTGCTGTTGCTCGATAACATGCTCATGACCCACGGCCGAGAGCCTTACACCGGCGAGCGTGAAATCTACGCTGCTCTGGCCGATCCGCTGTGTTGGCCAGATATCGGACAAACCGTGGAGCTACCCGTTGGGGTACCCAGTTTTGATGCTAAAACAAGCGAGCAGCAGACGCCGCCGCTAGGCGGGCAGGCCGCCGAAGCTGACATCGACGCCTGGTTGATCTCGGCGCTGAACAACGAACTGGGCCTGGCGATCGAGGATCTCACTGACGGATTCATCGACTGCGGCGGCGACTCCGTCATGGCAGTGGAGCTTCTGGATCTGGCCATATCCGAATTCGGCGTAGAGTTCGACCTGGACGAGTTCTTAGAAGCAGAGACCCTGGCGAAATTCGCCCAAGCCTACGCGTTCAATCTACAGCGCGGCTGAGTCCAGAGCCGCGGTGTCGGCAGCCCACCGGAGCAGATCTTCCCGGGACCAATACATACTGTATACCCACGGCTCATAACGCCCGTCAGCATGGGCTTGCTTACGAGTCGCGGACTTTTCTACCGCATCACGGAACCCACCTACCCATGGGGGGCCGGTAGGTTGGAACTCCGCACCACCTTCCAGCGGTATCTGCCTTAAGAATTGCAAGCCTGGACTCAATACTTCCAGGGCCGGATCGAGAAACCAGCTAGCCCGATAAATCCCTTCAATGCCTCGATCCCGTAATACCAGTTCGGCAAGATTCAGGTACGCGGCATGGTGCTGGGCTGCATTGAAAAAGCGCAAATGCCGGTCAATGGTATGCACGACGAAACAGGTTCTGACCTGCCCCGACACCAGGCCAAGACGAATTCGCGCGCTATAAAACGGCCGGCGCTTCATCGCTTCGCGTGCAACACTTCCAACGGCATGCGGCGCTGGCATCTCAAACGTTTTTTTCTCCACCAGCCAGGCGCCGCCTATCGGAATCGCCCTTCCACTACTGATCGCAAGGTCTTTTTCAAGGGGCAATCGAGGCCGATCCAGCTGATAATAGTCATCGGATTGGCTCGCGAAGTCCCCCATAATACGTTGATAATTAAGAATAATTGAATCCGCCACACCTGAGTCGACATCTGCTGCACGGGCTTCAATGGCCTGTTGGATAAGTGTGCACAAAACCAGCTTGACGTATGTGCTCACGGTCTGGCGTCCATACATTCGGTGCATTCGCGCGATTGTAGTGTGCACTTTGCGGGGCAGGTTTTCGTAGTGGTCGTACAGCGAGCGCCTCGTGCACAGGGCAGCGAAAGCAGCTACCGGAAAGCGGCTGGTTAGCCCCGGTGCGTGGCCATCGAGTTGTGCCACAAATTGCACCGCCTCTTGCCTCAGAGTTTCGCTAACATTCGTCCAGTCCATGCCGGAGCAGTCTAGACGTTCTCCGTGCATTGTCATCCACGCCTTGCGGCACGCATGCCGTATCATAGTGACTCTGGACGAAGGAGATGTGATCTTGAACGAAAACGAAAAGCTCGTAGTCGATGCATTCGCAGCATGGCAAGCCGGCGATGGCCAGGCTGTGTTCCGCTTGATGTCTGACGATCTCGAGTGGCGCATCATCGGAACTACTGATATTTCCGGAACTTACGCCAGCCGCAAAGAATTTCTCGACATGGTTAACGCTAAGCTGACACCGCGCTTCGCCGGCCAGCTGCTCCCAACGGTAGAACGCATATTTGCCGAGGGGAAAACTGTCGTTGCGCAATTCACCAGCGTTGCACCCACTCACAGCGGGCCGGATTACAAGCAGACTTACTGCTGGATCATGGAAGTAGAAGAAGGCGAGATACGCAGCGGCACTGCCTATCTCGACACGGCATTGATTGACCGGGTAATGGCTTGACAGCCGTTTGCCCAACCGAAGCCGGCAATGTCAGATAAACAACAATTTCTGTTCGTGAGGCACGGCGAGACTGTCGGCAATCTGGAAAAGATTGCGCATGGCCAGACCGAATCGCCCTTGAACGAGCGCGGTATACGCCAGGCCGAGGCCACAGCTGAAATGCTCCGCGAGTGGGACACCGCTTACCATCGCGTGTATACCAGCCCGCTCTCACGCGCCCACCATACGGGCCAGCACATCGCGCAAGCCCTGGGTCTGCCCATCGACACCCACGATGATCTCGTCGAGGGTTTTCTGGGCGATTGGGAAGGCATCACGTACGAAGAACTAGGCGAGGTCGGATTTGCCAAGCACTCGATACGCGATGACAACTTCACCGGGCACAATGGTGAGTCGCCCAATCAGTTAGCTGACCGCATGGCCGCAGTGTTGGAGGAGGTCCGCGCGCAGCACCCCGACGAGAACATCATTTTCGTCAGCCACGGCGCTGCTATCGCACACCTGCTGGCCCGGCTGATGGATACGACGCCGGCATTCGGCCATCAATATCTCATGCACAACTCGGCAATCACCGAGATCACCTTTCACGACGGCGACGATAAGCCAGAATTGTCGACCTTGAATTTCCACGAACATTTACCAGCCGATCTGATCGCCCCTCCCATGCCTGATCGTGCAGCGAAAGAAAAAGCACGGCCACCAGGGACGGTCGACGACCTCACCACGGCCTGGCTGCAGCAGGCACTGTCGCCCAATCTCGACGGTGCAACGATCACAGCCTTTGATGCGCAAGTGATCGGCGTTGGCGAAGGTTTCATGGGGCAGTTGGCGAGGGTCACCCTCACTTACACCGAAAAACCCTCCCAAACCCCACACAGCGTCATCGCGAAATTCGCCTCAACCAAGTCAGATACCCGGGAAATGGCGCGGCAGCAGAACCTGTATCGTAGAGAGATCGGTTTTTACAGAGACATCGGCCAGGAGGTCGGCATAAGGGTACCGCTGTGCTACTACAGCCACTTCGACGAAGAAACACAGTTCTTCGTGATGTTGCTGGAAGATATGGCGCCCGGCGAACCAAGTGATCAGGTACAGGGCACCAGCCGGGACACCTCTCGGGAAGTGGTCGAACGCTTTGCCAGGTTGCATGCCAAGTGGTGGAACAGCGACAAGCTGGACGACTACGACTGGGCCAAGTGGATCATCAACGAAATGCCCATGGACGAAGCCCTTGCGCGCTTAAGAGAGAGCATCGCCCAGGTCGAGAAGACCGGCGAATTTGATCGCTATCCTGAAATGAAGCGCCTGATGTATTTGCTGCCACCGCTTTTTCGTATGCAACCTGCACCGCCCTATCCACACTCTCTCACCCACGGGGACCTGCGCTCGGACAACATCATTCAACGTTCAGAGCAAGGGGGTGAGTTCTGCGTGCTCGACTGGCAGCTGGCGGGCAAGGGCGATCCGATCAATGATCTGGCACGATGGCTCGCGCAAAGTATTTCTATCGAGGATCGCAAGGCAACTGAACAGGACCTGCTCAAACTGTATTACGACCAGTTAATGGCGCAAGGGGTCACCGGCTACAGCTACCGGAAGTTTATCAATGGCTACAAAATGAACCTGGTTGTCATCCTCGTTATGTTTTCGATGACCATGGAAGGGGTCGACCGTTCGTCCGATCGTGCCAAAGCGCTCTTTCACCAGTTCTACTCACGCCTGGATTCAGCGTTGGTCGACTGGGAGATTGAGAAACTTCTGAAAGCACTACCGTTGCTGCTGCCATTCATCAAGTTTTCGACCTGGATCAAATTGCTTTTCAAGCCGAAAACCGGCTCTTCTGCTCAATGACTACGCACAAACTCCATGCGAGTTGCACGCTATCGTTTAGCGTCGCCTTGCCTACGCCTATGACCCTGATGCTGCGTCCACGCAGTGGTCCAAACCAGTGGGTGACCCGGGAAGACTACCGCCTGACCCCGCTGGTTGAGGTTTCCGAAGTCGCCGACACGTTCGGCAATCTGTGCCAGCGCCTGATAGCCCCCGTTGGCAATTTCGAGGTCTACACGTCAGCCGAAGTTATCGTAAACGTTGAAACACACGACACGACGGAAAACGCATCGTTTACCGAGGTACCAGATCTGCCGCATGAAGTACTCGTGTTCTTGCTGCCCAGCCGTTATTGCGAGTCCGACCGCTTTGGTGACATGGCGACGGACATAGTCGGCGACGCCGTGGCAGGTTATGCGCAAGTGGCGGCCATTACAGACTGGGTGCGCACAAACGTGCGCAACGTCGCTGGCAGCAGTACCTATCCGATATCGGCGATTGAAGTAAACGAGCGGCGCGAAGGCGTCTGCCGTGATCTAGCACAAATCGCGATAGGACTATGTCGCGCATTGTGTATCCCGGCCCGGCTCGTGGTGGGCTACCTGCACGCGCTCGACCCTATGGACATCCACGCATGGTTCGAGGCGTTCGTCGGCGGACGCTGGTACACATTTGACCCATCTACGCTTGAGAGCACCACTGCGCGTATCGCCATTGCCCATGGTCGCGACAGCACCGACGTCGCGATTTACAACCAGTACGGCCCGCTATTGTTGCCCGATTCGATGACGGTAACCGTAGAAGAAACCTGATTTCAGGCTGCCCTGTTGAAGCGCATGACCAGGAACTGCTCCGCAGCATCAACGTCGAGCGGATAAGTCACCTGATCCACTTGCGCAGAAAACCCCAGACCTTCAACGCGACGAATAAACGGTCCGGTGAGACCGCGTCGAGGATCCACAATGACGATCGTGCAACGTGGATTGGCGTGGGTTTCGAGGAAGGTTACCAGCGGCGCTACGTTGTGATGATCGTAGAGTAAATCGCTGCCGATAATGAGATCGAACCGGCCCAGATGCACGTCGGTTTCGTTCCAGTTCGAGCACACACAACGGATCGGCGCCAGCTCATTGAGTTCGGTGTTTGCTGTGAGATACGCTTGTGCGTCCGGATTGAAGTCTGAGGCGGTAATGTCCGCGCCACGACGCTGCAGCACAATACTGGCCAGGGCTGTTCCACACCCCACCTCCAGAATGCGCAGGCCGTCTATCTCCTGGGTGAGCATGAGTTCAGAAAGCAGTTCTTCTGATTGCCAGAGCACGCCAAACAACGGCCAGGTCGCGCTGGACACACCCAGCCCGCTTGTGTCGACCAGATCATCGGGACATTGCTGCGCGTCGCGCAACGTTCTCAGGTGATAGTCGGTTTCACCGAGTTCGATGGTTTGGTAGCGAAAGCGTACGTTGGACATCATGTTCCTTAAACATGTACGCAGGTGCAACCATACGGTGTTTGGCAATGATTTGTTGGTTTATTTCCATTCTTCTAACAACGCGCGTGCCAATACTATCGTTAGCACGTCAGGCCTTGCGGCCGCTTTATCGCGCTGGAACCGCAAGCACCGGACACGGAGCGCTACGCAGCACCTGTTCGGTGGTAGTGCCGCGCAACAGATCCAACACGCCATCGTGACCTGCTGTAGTCATGACAATCAGCTCCGCCGCGTGAGCATCCGCCGCAGATAAGATTTCAGACACAGGATCTCCCTGCCTGGTTTCCTTCCGCAAAGTGCATCCATCGGCTTCCCCCAGCTCGGGGGCAGGCGGCGGATTGTCTCCAACATGCAGGAGCGTGATATCTACGTTGTGATCAACCAGCATGGTGGCCGTGCGCTTGGCAAATTCCACAGCAGCGGCACAATCCGGCGACGTGTCCACAGGCACCAGAATATTTTTCAGCGTGAGATTGCCAGTTTCCAGGTCTACCATGCCCCGAGGTGCGTCGCTAGGGACGAAAAGTGACATGGATTTTGACCACCTGGCCAACGCTTCGGCGTCGGAACGGTCAAACATGCGCGACCAGCCGTCGCGCCCTTCCGTCGCCAGCACCAGCAGATCCGGCGGATCGCGGTCAATAAACTCGACGGCATTAGCGACGGGGCGCCAGCCGGGCACGGCTACCTTCGATACCCTGACCCGAAATTCGTCAAACACGTCTGAACGTTGGCTTCCGGCTTCCAACAAGCCCCATCGCTCCAAGGTCTTGCGCACTGGCGGGAAACGGGACCACTCAACCTCGCCGTCCTTACCCTGCCCGACATGGAGAAGGGTCAATTGCGTCTGCCGCAACAGCGCAATGGCCAGAGCATGCGCAAACGCTCGATCGCTTGCAGGAGAAAAATCAGTGGGATGCAAAACTGACGCTACGAGCGGCATGTTGGAGATACTACTTGTCACAAGGCAACCTTATTCGATACAGACGGTTCAGGCATTTTCGCCCAAACACCTGACGTATGTCAGCGATCAGATCGACATTCCAGACAAACGGCGTTTTCACCGCTGACCCGCATGCGCAACTGGGCTAATATCCCCATACCAATTTGAGAGAAGCCTTTGTGAATCGATCAATTATCCAGTGCATCCTCCTCTTGTCATGTCTGAGCTCATCTTCGGCCCACGCGATATGGGAGTGGATCAATGACTCCGCCGTTTCAGAGTTCAACGATGCCGACTGGGAGATACTCAAAAGTACCGCGCGCGAAACCCTGAGCAACACACCTGACGGCGACCAGGTGAACTGGAAGAACGAAGCCAGCGGCAATCGCGGGGCAATGAAGCCGCTCATGACATTTAGCTACGACGGCCACACGTGCCGTCGCATGGCCTTTCTCAATGTCAATCACAAAGGCATCCGGGGCGTACTCAACTACAACTTGTGCCAACAACCTGACGCAACATGGATGTTCATTTCCGACAGTGAAGTCACCGCAGCAGAGAAATAAGGGAAGCAACATGACACGACGATTGGGCCACCTGGCCGTCGCTCTTCTGGCAGGCAGCGCGCTTTGGGGCTGCGCTGCTCAACCAACGATAAATACCGACGCCACGCAACGATCGCATGACGGACTCTATGCCATCGACAATTCAATTGTCGATCAGGCATGGGTGCGCGGTGATCTAGATCTGAGCGGTTACAACAAAATCAAGCTGGAAAGTTCGGGCATACAATACCGGCCGACTAAGGCTGGGGCGAATAGCCGCATGGCGGCCAGGCGGGGCGAAACTGATTTTCCCGTGCAACAGGAAAACCGGGACCGCCTGCTACAAATAGTAGCCGAAGCATTTACCCAGGAGCTGGCGAAAGCGGAACGGTTTCAGTTGACCGACGAGACCGGCAGCGATGTTCTGATCGTTCGCGGCCAACTACTGGATGTGGTTTCCCATGTGCCCCCAGAAACGCCGGGGCGGGGCGATGTTTATCTGGACGAAATCGGTGCAGCGACTCTAGCAATCGAAATCATAGACTCCGAGTCGAACACGGTTCTGCTTCGTGCCGTAGATCGACGCGCAGCCGAGAGCCACGGCATGCCTATTCCCTCCAACACGGCGACAAACTGGAGCGAAGTTCGCCGCCTGGCTCAATTCTGGGCGCGGCTGTTGCGCCAACGTCTCGATGGACTTGCCGAAGCGCTAAGCTTGAGCGAATCTGCTATTTAGCGACGTGCGCCACCCATTTTCTTCTGCCGCCTGGGAGAGACTTGCATCCCCGCAAAACCGGCTAGCAGACACTGCTATGATGCCGGTATGTCTGATGGTGATCCCAACAAGGATTCGTCCAAGGCAAAAAAGCCCGGGCGTTTCGCTCGCCACAGTCGCATCGTGAAGGAAATATACGCGGAGCCCCGCTCCCTGGGCGGACACGTTCGCGATGGCTTCATCGCGGTATGGCTGGCACACGGAGCCGGGTTTTATGGTCTGGGCTGGATATGCACCTTCGTGGTACTCGAGGTCAACACGTTCGGCGGCGAATTGGCGCAGAGCGAGGGCGTTGCCGAGTTTGTTGGCGGGCAGTTTATTGAGTACGTGATTCGCGTCGGCTTTCTTTCCTTCGTGAACAGCATCCTGGCCGCCATCTGGCCAGTCTATTTGCTGCAGTGGCTTTCTGGTTACGGCATTCTAGTATTGGTTGGCGGATACCTGGCGTTCGAGAGGCTTCTAAGGCCGGTAGTCGAGAACCGTTTCCCGGAATTGCGCGCCGCGCGCCAGGCTGCAGACGCCAGGAAGCTCGACAAACAGGAAAAGAGGCAAAAAAAGAAGGCGCGCAATCAGCGCCCCAACGATCAGTAAAAGCTCTCCAGATCTTCAAACACGGGCTCTCCATCCAGACACGCTACCGCCTTGGGCGACATCTGCATGTGGTAGTCGGCAACCGAGTAGCGATCAAATGCGGCCTGATCCGCGAAGCATATGAAGTAGACGTAGGTGAACGGCTCGTCTTTTACTCGCCTGACTTCATATACCTCCGCGCCGGATTCGTGCGCGTAAACATCGCGAACCAACTGCGCCACCAGGCCTTCAAACTCCTCGACTTTGCCTGGCAAAACTTTTAGCCGGATCGCTGAGGAAATCATCGCGCTGCCTCCTCGCCACAAACCAGCGCCACCGGCTCCACCGAAATGTCTGCGGATAAGGTCTGCATCACCGGCCCGAACAGCGCAAGCACCGCAGGGTCTTTGGCGTGGGCTTCACGGGCGGCCAGATCGCGGTAGCGTTCCATCATGTAGTACTTCCCGCTGTCACCCCGGTAGGGAGAATACAATACGGTCCCCTCTTCCACTTCAATGACCTTTGCGGCCACGTTGGCAATCGCAGCCTCAAACGCCTTTTCCTGACCTTCGGTAACCTCGAAAGTAGCGATGTAGCCCACCTCGTCACACGCCGCAAAAACGGGACCTGAGGCAATCGCCAGGCACATAATCAGCCAATTTCCGACGCGTTGCATCGCTCTTCCTCTAGGTTAATTCCGATTGGACATGCTACTTGATACGCAGCGCGTTACAAATTGGAATCAGCAATCGCGGAGGCATGGGCCCGCACCTGCGGGACGTCGCGAGTTCGGCTCGAAGTCGAAGGCAATTTCGCGTACGTTCGTATGCAATGACTTGGTTAAGCCAGAGAGCACGTCATGCAAAAAGTGTATACGAATACGGTCGTTGCCACCCCTGACCCCCCACCCAAGGGTGTGCCCAATCCAATCCATGATGCTGATGGTGCGAGTGCCGCGGGCTATGCAGGCGCGTTAGTAGCGGGGGTACGCACGTACGGCTGGGCAAGCGAAAGCATCGTCGATGCCTTAAGCGAACAGTGGTTGCAGGATGGATGGGTGGATTTCCGTTTACCCCGTCCACTGTTTGCCGGCGAGCCGGTTGACATCGAGGTGCGGGCTGGCGACGACTGCTGGCACGTACTCTGCCAAACTGCAGATGACACAGATACGGGGGCGAGAGTCGTCCTCAAAGGCACCGCTGGGTTGGGCTCTGCGCCCTGGCTGGACGAGTTGCAACCACCAGCACCCGCGCCAGCGGCGGACGCGCCAGACTCGTTACCGAGCTACGATCTGGACAGCGTTCCCATATGCCAACCGTTGCGGCCGCTGGGAGCGTACGTGAGTAACGATGCAGCTTGCAGCATGGTAACGGATGATCTGAGTCTGCCGGCGACGCGTTATCGCAAAGGGACATTGCCGCCCTACTTTCTCGCTGCGCGTATGGCGCCTCTGACTCGTCACAACTTTACCTACGGCCCTACTATCCACGCGCGCAGCCAGATTCAACACTGTGCACCGGCGCTAACAGACCGCCAGGTGACAGTGGGTGCACAAATCGTCGACGCCTACGAACGCAACGGCCACTGGTATCAGGTGCTCGACGGCCTGGTTACTGACACCGACGGTGTCATCGCCAGGATTCGCCACCATACGATTTTTCGTCCTCGCGGGACTTGAAACGGCAGTCCAGACGCTTTGCAGGCTGTCGAACAAGTCTGCTGGTTAGCGCAAGACATGTAGAAAGTGCAGGTGCTTCTCATATTGCTCCAGGATGTCGTGCAGCACCTGTTTTTCGGTCCAGTTCATCACGTCGTAATCCTGGCTGCTGTCATTGAGGCGCACCTCGGCGCGAAAATAGTCGTCATCGTTGTTGCCATCATCACCAGTCATCGCGTCGTTGGGTTTGCGATGCAGTCTGGCCGCAACAGAGTACTGAAAGTCGATTTCGTCTCCATGCAGTACGCTCAACTTCGCATGCCCAGTCGGGGTCACTTCTACGCGCACCTCGAGGCCATGTGTTTTCAGCTCTTGTGCAAACTGATCCATGGCTTTCACAACAATGTTAGTTATGAATTCGTCCACGTCGGTCAGCGATGGGTAGTGCAGCAGATTCCGAACGCGAACCTTCCAATCCGTCGACTGCGGCCCCCCGGTCGGGGCCACGTTAGTCAAAAGCAGTGTCTGGCGCTTGGCATGATCGATGGAGAGTGCCCGCACAAACCCCCATATCGAAAACAGTATGACTAATGAGAATGGCAAGGCACTGGCAATCGCTGCGGTCTGCAATGCCGGCAATCCGCCTGCCAACAGAAGCAACAAGGCCGACACGCCGATCATTGCCATCCAGAAAACCCGCCGCAGCAGCGGTGTATCATCGCGCCCGTTGGAGGACAACATATTGAGCACCATGGCGCCGGAATCTGCGGAGGTAATGAAAAACACAAACACCATTGCAATGGCCAACAGCGACAACAGCGATGCGGCGGGGAAATTTTCCAAGAACTTGAACAGCGCAACTGACGCATCCTGCTGGACCGCGCTGGCAAGCTCGACCATACCCTGGTCGAGAATCAGCGCTATCGCCGAATTGCCGAACACGGTCATCCATAGCAGTGTGAACAGCGTTGGCGCGGCCAGCGCGCCGAAGATGAACTCGCGCAGCGTGCGCCCTCGAGAGATACGCGCGATGAACAAACCAACGAATGGCGCCCAACTGATCCACCAGCCCCAATAGAAGATCGTCCAACCGCCCAACCAGTCTGTTGGTTCGTAGGCATAGAGGTTAAAGGTCTTGCCGACCAGATCGCCTATGTACCCACCTGTGTTCTGCATAAACATCTGCAACAGGTACACGGTGGGGCCAAACAGCAGAACCCCTACCAGTAGCGCCACCGCAAGAACGATATTGATCTCCGACAAGCGTTTAATGCCAACGTCCAGACCCAGCACAACGGAAACCGTCGCCAATCCGGTGGTCACAATAATCAGTCCAACCTGCACGACAACCGACTTGGGCACGCCAAACACGAAGTTGAGGCCGGAGTTTATCTGTTCAACACCGAACCCAAGGGACGTCGCCACACCGAAGGTGGTGCTTAAGATGGCGAACACATCAACCGCCGTGCCCAATGGGCCATAAATGCGATCACCAATCAGAGGATACAGAGCCGAACGCAACGTCAGTGGCAGCCCATGGCGAAAGCCAAAATAGGCCAGGATCACCGCCACGATTGCATACGTCGCCCACGCATGCAGACCCCAATGAAAGAAGGTCAGCTTCATGGCCTCTTTCGCGGCGGCAACGGTCCCGCCGTCACCTAAAGGCGGGTCCAGGAAGTGATTTACCGGCTCGGCAACACCAAAAAACATCAGCCCAATGCCCATGCCCGCGGCGAATAGCATCGCGAACCAGGAAAACAGCGAATAGTCAGGCTCGGCGTGATCCGGGCCCAGCTTGATTTCCCCGAACCGAGTCAGCGCAACGACGAATGCACTGACAAGGATGATTGCGACCACCAGTACGTAGTACCAACTGGCGTTGGCTACGATGGCGTTCTGGATACCGGCAAAGAGACTGCCCGCGAACTCCGGAGCAATGGCCGACGCGCCCAGCACTAGGCCCAGCGCCACCACCGAACCGTAGAACACAGGTGGATTAATCGGCGCATCCGGGCGTGAATCATCACTCATTGTGAGCCTCCTGCAACGCCGATTTCAGCGGCCCGAGCCAGGGTTCGAAATGGTGCCACTGCTCCATGGAATCGGTAAAAATCGGTTGGCGTACCTGTTCAGAACTGGGCGTTCTAATGTTCCGCTGGGTCTCAAAGTAGCGCAGACACGCATCCTCAAAGGCCAATCCGCAGAAATCCAAAATCCGTCGCACTTCAGACTCCAGATCAGCCACCACGCTTTCATGCTGCACACGCAACACGAAATCTGGCAACACGGCGTCCCAGTGCGACATCAGGTCGACATAGTCGCGGTAGTACCGCCCAATGTCTGTGAGGTCGTATGAGAATTCCTGGCCTTCCGCAAACAGCTGCTTAAATCCGCTGAAACAACACGCCATAGGCTCGCGCCGCGCGTCTATGATTTTCGCGTTCGGCAATATCAATCTGATCAAGCCGATGTGACGAAAATTATTGGGCATCTTGTCAGTGAACATTGGTGCGCCCTGGCGATGAATGCGGGTGTCGCGTAGGTATTGCTCACCGTATTCTTGCAGCTCGTCTGCGGTCAGATCTTGCAGCACATCGGGGTACCCACGACGCTCGTCGCTCTGCCGCCCGGCCCTGCGCAAACGGTGCGAAAGGGAAAGAATATTGGGAAGCTCAAGGGTGCCGTCCACCTGGCTATGGGACGAGAGAATTTGCTCGAGCAATGTCGATCCGGCGCGCGGCAGGCCGACGATAAATATGGGATCCGGGAGTTCACAACCCATGCCGCGCTTACTTTCAAACAGTGTGCTCGTGCACACTGTTTTTTGCGCCACCAGGTCCGCACTCATCTGATCGGCCTCATACCGGCTTTCCACCTTTTTCAGGCGGTTGCCTGATGCGTAATAGCCAAAGGCTTTGGCGTAATCAGCAGCGTCTTCATAAGCTTTGCCGAGCGCGAAGTACACATGTATCCGATCATTTGCGGCCACCCGCTCGCTCTGTTCCAACTCCTGCATCCTGGCCAGTTCATGCTCGGTAAAACGATAAGTTTTGAGGTTCGATAGCGAATAAAAAGCCTCGCCGTGATCCGGCTTGTGGATATACGCCTGTCGGTATGAATCCACCGCCGCATTGAAATCGCCCATCGTCTTGAGCGCGTGACCTTTGGAGGTATGCGTTGCCGGGTCTCCGGGCACGCCCTCGAGAATTCTGTCGAAATAGCGCAGCGCCTCAGCGTAGTCACCACCCTGCATACTGACAATCGCATACAGGGATTGGTACTGGGGGTTTGACGGGCCGAGGTCCAGCAGGCGGCGCGCTTCAGTCAACGCTTTCTCAAATCTTTGTCGCTTGCGCAACACCTGAACGTAATCCATGCGCACGGCGACGTTTTCCGGTTCGAACTCCACCGCGCTTTCCAGCAGGAATTCTGCATCATCCATAATGCCGAGACGAACCCCAATCTCCGCAAGCAGGCGCATGGCTTCGACGTGGTGCGGATACCGCGCCAGAAAACCGCGGCACAAATCCTCCGCACGGAGAAGTTTACCCTGATACAACAGATCCGTTACCGCGATCAGAGGCTCAGGTAATGTCTCGAGCTGCTGCAACTGATTGTATACACGCGTGGCTTCTTCCGAGCGTCCCTGTTTGCGTAGGATCTGCAGACGCGCTTTGAAACTGGCCGTGAGCGCCGGGTTTAGTTGGCATGCTCGATTGTACGCTTGTAGCGCCTGATCGAGGCGGCCTTGATCACGATACCAGTGTGCTAGCTCCTGATGCCCGCGGCCATTCTGGGGATAGCATTCCAACAATTGCTCGAGGACCTGACCGGCCCGCGGATACTCTCGCAGATATCGCAGGCAGACTGCTTTGAAGTAAAGTGCATCACCATGCTCGGGTGACTCAGCTAGCAGTTCTTCCAGCGCTTCCAGCGCGCCGGCAAAATTTTGCTTGGCTATGGCGGCCTGGATCTCCTTAAGCTCACTATGATCTACTTCCGCCATACACGCCCCGCCAAACGAAAAAAGCGCCCCCTATCAGGAGCGCTCCTTGCTAACAGCCAATCGGTCGCAACTAGAAATCGAAAGTAACTCGTAGACCCACCGTGGGTGGTGGCGCGTAGTTGACCTGCTCCCGGTCAAACACGAAATTCCGAGTCAATTCTGCCTGTTCGTCGAAAATGTTGTCGGCAAATAATTCTGCCCTCCACTTATCCGACGCCACACCCGCGGTCACGCCAACCAACACCCAGCTGTCGATTTTATCACGGTTGATGGTAACCACATCGCTATAAGACTCAGCCGAGTAAGCAACATGAGGCATCACGTGGGCTCGTAGGCCATCTCCGACTGGCCACTCGTAGCGGACACGCAAGGTCGCCTGAAACTCAGGCGCAAACGCCAGCTCATCGCCTTCACGGACGTCATTGGTTGGCGTCAGTACATCTGTTATCTCAGTGTCCAGTATCGAAAAGGCGCCTGCGACCGAGAGACGGTCGGTGGGCTGCCAGATCACGTCGCCCTCGATTCCCATGATCTCGGCGTCTGCTGCGTTATCCGAGAAGAACAGATTGGAAATGCTGGGATCAAAAATGGTCGTTTGCAGCTTCTCTATCTCAGCGTAGAAGACCGTGCCGTTGAAGCGCAACGTGTAGTCGAATAGATCGAGCTTCCAGCCGATCTCATAGTTGGTCACGTCATCGGTATCCAATTCGAAAGGCACCGTGAATCCATTTGGACCAACGGCCCCACCCGGGCGGTTGAGCAGACCTGGCCGGAACCCTTCCGAGAAGGTCGCGTAATACATCTGCGTTTCCGTCGGACGCCAGGATACCGAAGCTTTAACAATGCTTCCGTCTACGGATGCTTCGCCCGGAGCATTCAGTGCGTTGACAATGCCCTCTATTTCCGCATCGCTAATGGCGTTGGGCGCGTTGACGAAGGCGCCGCGTCCGACACTGAAGGGGTCCGCAGCTTCAAGCGTCGCTTTGATCTCATCAAACGTCTGACCGCGAGAGAATTCAATGCCACCGCCGGCTGTGCAGTCACCTATGAACGTAAACTGACCATCTCCATCATAGAGATCCGAAATATTGGTGCCGAATCGATCCGCATCCGGCTGAAACGAATTGCAGAACGAGGCATTTGCGCCCCCCTCAAAATCAACCTCTATGTCATACCATCGAGCACCAAGGGTCACCTCTACCTGATCGGTCACATCAAAAGAAACTTCGCCGAACACTCCCTTCTGCTCATCGGTGCGCTGCACGTCGTTGCGGAAAACGACTCCGTCGGGGAATGGTCCGGCTTGAGAGTTATATGCCCCGGGAAATGGGAAATTATCCGCGAAACCAGGGGAGCCGAATACGAGCGCCTGCTCGGAACTCGGGTAGACAAAGTCGTTTCGCTCTTCGAGCTCGAGCTCGCGATAAAACACCCCACCCGTCACCCGAATCTGCTTCGTTGGATCGGTCAGGAAGCGCAGCTCATGGGACTCGACGGTAACGTTGGTTTCACTTGTAACAAACTGATTCGGCGCGTAGCACGTGCCACCAGGTAGGCCATCCACGAAACCATTCGCTGTGTAGTAATTGTTATATTCTGGATAGCTCACAGTAGAGTCGCACAGGTAGTAGGGCAGATACTGCCCGACAAACATATAGTCCGTGTAATCGACCCGCTGTTCAGTTTCGCGGTCGGTATAAGAACCCGCATAAACCAGTTCAAGCTCGCCGATGCGGCCCGTGAGCGTAAGATTCGAGTTATGGAACTCGTCTTCGAACTTGTCTTTTTCGAACCGCTGAACTTCGTAGTCGTCCAGGTTCGGATCCGAAAAGAACACACCATCTGCGTCCAGGTCCTGTCGGGTATGCGCCACCAGGACTTCCCAGTTGTCGTTGATGTCCAGCAACGCTGACAAGCGGGCGCCCCGATAGGTGGATTCATTGAAATCATCTTCGACGAGGGCTGCGTTATCCGCCGCAATGAAATTTACATTGGAGGTGTCCGCGATACGCTGGCCAACCAAGGTATCTCCCGCAGCAAGCGCATTAGCAATACCCGATGCGCTTTGTACACCTGCCCGCCGCGCCGATACAGGCTCGCCATTAGCACGTATCGCGCCCGCCTCGCGAAAACGGGCTGAACTGCTGAGGTCCCGAGTACCGGGTACATTGTCGATGTAGCCGCCTTTGCGGTCGGTGTAGACAACGCCCCGCAGCGTCAGGCGATCGTTTACCGGGAGGTTGACCATGATCTCGCCGTTCACGTTCGGATCGCCGTCCTTCACGTACGAAGTACCGATGTGAACATCGCCGTACATTTCGCTCGGATCAGGTTTGTTGGTGATCAGACGAACGTTACCCGCCTGGGAACTTGCGCCAAACAAGGTGCCTTGGGGCCCGGACAAGACTTCTATGCGGTTGAGGTCTGCCGCATAAACGTCCAGGTTCCTACCCGGCTGCGATAATGGCTGTTCATCGAGATACAAAGCCACGTTGGGCGCCAGGCCCGCCACACCGGCAGTTGTCAAATTCGGCGTAGTCGAGGCGACGCCGCGAATATAGATCGTATTCTGCCCCGGCCCGCTTCCGCCGGCAGTGACCCCTGGCATTTGGATCAGAAAATCCTCGAAATTATCAATGCCCAGATCATCCATCGTATCTTCGGTAAGCGCTTGGATGGCGATCGGTACATCCTGCAACGGCACCGCACGCTTGGTGGCGGTGACTACAATTTCTTCTATAGCGCGCTCTTCCTGCGCAACTGCATGACCTGCTGTCATCGTGGCAATAGCCGCCACTACAGCCTGATTGATCTTGCTGCGTTGAAAATCCAATGTAACTCTCCAATTGCTTTGATCTCGAAGGTTTATTCCTTCAAAACTTAGTACTTTATATGAGCACTTTCGCACATGTTACGCTTTTCCCGGCAATTTTTATATCGAGCTCTAAAGTCCGAGGCTTCTGAATCCTTAGAGATCAAATCAAATTTTCCCCATGGCCCTTTCCGTACTTCGCCAATAACATGGGCAATCCAGCAGATATGTGGCAGCTACCGTGCAAGACGCGAATCAGGAACAACAGGTGCTGATCAGCATTCGGCAAATCATTCGCGCTACAGACCTGTACTCCAAACAGCTCAGCAAAAAAGTAGGCCTAACGGCTCCACAGCTTTTGATATTGCAGTCGATCCGTGAATTGGGGGCTATTTCGATTTCCAAGCTGTCCGCCGAGGTCAGCCTCAGTCAGGCGACCGTCACCACCATTATCGATCGGCTCGAAGCTCGCGCACTGGTCTCCCGCCACCGCAGCACCAAAGACAAACGCGTCGTACACGCAACGCTCACCCCGCAAGGCGAAGAAATGCTGGAAGCCGCACCTACGCCCTTGCAGGACGTTTTCAGCCAAAAGTTCACTGCGCTGGACGAGTGGGAAAAGTCCATGCTTGTGTCGGCGTTGCAGAGAGTCGCAAGTATGATGAATGCCGAGAAAATCGACGCCTCGCCAATGCTGCACGTCGGCGTGGCGGATGAGCCGGCGGTGGAGGGTTAGTGCCTGACCCTCACCTCCCGATCGTGCTACGTTGGTATACAAGATCGTCCGTACCGCGCTTCCCTACCAGCTTCTGATCCGGCATATCACGCAGATCCCGCACCGTCGGCTCGATCCTGATCCAATCGGTCACGCAAGTGCGATGTAAAATCCGCCACTCGCCATCGCGGCGCTGGTACCGGTCGATGTAACGACCCACCGCCAGCTGGTCATGGCTCACGCCATCAATCTCTATTTGATAGTAGCCCGTCCAATGTACCTCGCCCGCGGCTTGATCGCCGTCCAGGTTAATCAGGATATTGGTGTTGTCGTGGTGCGTGGCCACCATGCCACCCAGGACGCCCATCACCCAGTCCAGATATTCGGTAGCGCTACCATTAAACAGCCCGTGATCATCTGTTCCGTCTGGCCAGTAAACGTCGGCAATTAGAGCCTTATCCAGGCGATCGCAGCCGCGTGAATAGCGATAACTCAACTCCGTAATGGCCTGCTTGTCTATGAGATCCTGCAATTGATCGGTCATTTGAATTCCTTCGCTGAGTCAAATCATAGTAACTTGCATCCGACATGAAGTGTGCACCCAGGAGAGAACCACATGGCAGACATCAAACTCGGCTATCCCAATCAGGCATCAGGCTTTCCATTTTCCGAAAAACAGATTGATGAATTGATGGCCACTGCATCTGAATGCGCCCTCAACTGGACCACACAGGATGGGTGGGCCGTAGGGGTGATGCATGTCTACGTGTGGCATGAAGGTAAAGTGTGGCTGAATTTCATGGGCCACCGCCATCGCGCTGCCGCCATTCGGCGAGACCCGCGCGTCTCGATTATCGTCTCGAGTCAGAGTGCCCCGCGCGGGGCACCACAGGGCCAAGCCACGCTTAAGGGTCGGGTGAAGTTCCATGATGACGACGAAGACGTTCGCCAGTGGCACTACCGTCTGTTGGCGGAAAAGATGTGCCGCGGCGACAAGGCAGCCGAAGATGCCCTCGTCGCCAAGGTAACCAATCCGATACGCACGGTGCTTGAGATCACGCCGGAAAAATGGATCACCTTCGATATAGCCAAGATGAGCGCTTTCGAAGCCGGAACTGACGGTGGTGCTTACAAGAGCCACCTTCTCTCTGCAGACACGCAGCGGTTACAGGCGGAAGTGGCGCGCCGCGGGCTCTCGCTTGAGAAGGATTAGCCCAGCGCGCGAACAGCAGTAATCAGCTCACGAACTGTCTGCAAATACAACGACTCGCCTCCCGGCGACCATCCAAGCTCGCGCAACCCCCGGCAATCCATTGGATTTCGAACCGGTAGCGAAGCTGCAGGTAGATCAGCTTGCAAACCCTCGCAGTCTGCAACGGCTCTCACCAGATCTCGAGTACTCACAACCAGATCGGAACAATTGAACCCATGACCCTGAACAGCTTGGGCCGGAGCCGCAAGCAGACATTCAACACCCGCGGCAACATCGCTTCCATGTACTTCTGTGCCCGCGCGGACTTCATCAATCGACTCACCTTGCATCACGCGTTGCACCAGGTCATACCATTTGCTTTGCTCAACTGGAAAACCGATGCCATATACGCCGGTCGGCCGCAGCGCGCATACGATAGGAGACCGCGTCGCCCCCGCTATCGCCTCCTCCGCCGCCTTTAGTGCCCCGTATTGGCTGTCGGGCCACAGCGGGTGCTCGTCTGCTATCGGGCTTTCGACATCTTCACCTGCCCGGCGCCGGCCGAATACCGCCCGGCTCGACAGCAACACCACCCGCTCCACCTCACAGTCGCGAGCAATCTCCAACAATCGTCTTGTGCCGCCTAGATTGACCTGCCAGAACGACTCCAAGTCGCTGCCCTCACCACCCCGATAGCGGCCGGGCACGTGACTGAACGCGCAGTGCACCACCGCGTCCGCGCCGGCGAGCAGAGTAGATAACGCCTCCTCGTCCTGCATATCGCCGACAATCCACTCGGGCGCATGGCCGAAACCGTCGAGATTACTGTGCGACCTGTGCAGGCCGCGCACGGTGTGGTGCTTGGTTAAGAAATGTTCGCATACGAACCGGCCCACAATGCCCGTGGCGCCGGTCACAGCGATGATCACGTCTGCAGCACCGGGAGCTCGTCGGGGATATCGCCTCCGTCCATGACTCGGTGCCACAAATCGATGAGCGGCGCCAGTTGCTCGCGCTTTGCATGATTCGAATCCCAGGGCTTTTCGTACTGATAGTGCACCACGTGGATCGAAGGCCACGACCACAGCTGCGGTAGATTGAAATAAACATACTGCAGCGTGTTGTATATGTATGGCAGGCCATGCCAGTGCGGGAAATACGTTTCCAGAAAAGTTTGATCCGTTCGCCGCCAGACGGCGTCCGGTTCGTCCAGGCGTTCCAACATGTCGTCAAACGTCGCGGCCGACGGCTGTGCGACGAATACCCCTGAATTCAAGCGATGCATATCGCTGAGGGTTTCGTATAAATTGGGCGCCGCGGAAAATTCCGGGTACCCGAACAGACGGTCGATATTCTTTACCACCAGGGTGTCTGCGTCGAGAAACACCACCCTTTCATACTCTGCGAGCTCCCACAGGCGCAATTTGCTGAAGTTATCCAGCGGATCGTGGAAGGAAGGCTTCTCGCCCTTGGTGAAGGGCGCACGGTCATGCACCGCTTTGCGGCCATGACGCTCGCGAAACTCAGCCGACAATGGAAGCTGCTCGACGTGTCGAATCTCACACCCCTCGGCCGCCAGAGGCTCCAGGTCAACCGCAGTTTCCGTGGCCAGTACCACCAGCGAAGCGGCCGCACCTACGGCATTCAACGAACGGGCAAGCGCCAGCGCGCCCAATGCGTAATCGGCATTGGTCACCAGCGTAACAAAGGCGTGCACGGTGTTTCTGGGCTAGCTACCGGTGCGGCGGTGCTGATCCAGCTCAATTACAGACTTCACATCTTTGGCGAGGTCCTTGGTCCATGCGGAAGTGCACGGAATGCGTTTACTGTCTATGCGGTGTGCGTACTTGCGTGCAACATCCAGCAGCTCTGACAGCAGGCCTTCTTCGAGCGTGATGGGATCAAGGCCCAATCCAAGCAAGCCCGCATTGGCGACATTGAGATCGTTTTCCTCGGCCTCTTTGCGCGGATTGGGAAGGTAAGCAATCTCTCCACCTACCAGACGCGCCACCAACTCTGCGAGATCCCTTACCCGGTGGGTTTCGGTCATCTGATTGTAAATGCGCGTGCGCTCACCCTTCTGCGGCGGGTTTTCCAGCGCCAGCTCGATACAGCGCACCGAATCCTGTACGTGGATGAAGGCGCGGGTCTGACCGCCACTTCCATGCACTGTCAGCGGATAACCGATGGCCGCCTGAATGAGAAAGCGGTTCAACACGGTGCCATAGTCTCCGTCGTAGTCGAACCGGTTGATCAGCTGCTCGTGCAACCGCGTCTCTTGTGTGTGCGTTCCCCAGACAATGCCCTGGTGCAGGTCGGTAACGCGCACGCTGTCGTTCTTGGCATAGAACTGGAACATCAGCTGATCGAGACACTTGGTCATATGGTAGACGCTGCCGGGATTGGCCGGATACAAGATTTCCTGCTCGACCTTTTCGCCATCATCCAGGGCCACGTCTACCGGCAGATAGCCCTCGGGTATCGTTGCGCCGATGGTGGAATACCCATATACGCCCATGGTGCCCATGTGCACCAAGTGCGCGTCCGAACCGATCTCTACCAGAGCGGTCAACACATTGTGGGTGGCATTGACATTGTTGTTCACGGTGTAGGTCTTATGCCGGTCGCTCTTCATTGAATAGGGCGCGGCGCGTTGTTGCGCGAGATGAATGACCGCATCCGGCTGCCATACTTCGAACCAGCCCTTGAGTCGCTCGTACTCCGTGGCGATGTCTATCAGTTCAAATACAATCTCGCGGCCTGTTTCCTGCTTCCAGATGCGCAATCGCTCCTGAATCGAGTCCATCGGCGTGAGCGACTGCACGCCCAATTCTGTGTCGATGCGTCGCCGTGAAAGGTTATCGATAATGGCAACGTCGTGACCGCTGTTAGACAGGTGCAACGTCGTCGGCCATCCAACAAAACCATCACCCCCTAGTATCGCTATCCGCACGTAATCTGCTCCTTATTTTTCCAGGCGCAACCCTATCAAGATCAATAGGTTATACAAGCCGTTGAAGGTACGTATGCGCTGCTCATTTTAGCGAATTATTGCCTGCGTGTGCTTGTTGGCTCTTCAACGCTCCAACACACTCAACATTTCGGATACGTCCGTGAACTTGACCCGCGGGCGGTCGGCTTGCAGACCTTTCTGCACCTCAATCTGGTCAAGACTCCGCCAGTCATCATATGTCACCAGGTCAGGCTGCCTCGAGCGCAACAGAGCGATCAGGTCACTTACCGCCGAATGCGCAGGCTGCCAACAGTTGCCGTCGCGCACGTCCTCTATCATGCAGGCGACAGTTTCCTTAGCATCGGTTTTGTTGGTGCCGATCACGCCCGATGGCCCACGCTTTATCCAGCCCGCGACATACATGCCGATGTGCGCGTCACCCTGCTCATCCACAACCCGGCCCTCGCGGTTTGGAATCACCGCTGCCGCGGCATCGAAAGGTACATCTGGTAGCCTTACGCCCAGGTAGCCTACTGAACGAAATACGAGCTGGACTGGCAGAACTTCTTCGGCGGTGGTGGGCTTGACGCGAACACTACCGTCTTCTGCGCGGTAGGCGGCATTGCGCACTAGGCGCACCCCGCTCACGCGACCATCGGCATCCGCCACGATCTCAGTAGGTGACACGAGAAATCGAATGGTCAACTGCTTGCGTTTGCCACTTGCCTGCCATTGCGCGAATTCGTTGATTACTTCCACGTTCTTTATGGCGTTCTTGTCGCCAGATTCAGCCAGGGCAGCGCGACTGACGGCGTCCAGTTCCACCTCATCGGCCTGTACATGGACATCGGTGGCGTGCAGCTCCCCCATTTCCTTTATTTCCGGCGTGGTAAAAGCAGCCTGAGCAGGACCACGCCTACCAAGAATGTACACGGTGTCAACGTTACTATGACGCAACGCATCCAGCGCGTAGTCGGTGATGTCAGTGCTCTGCAGTTCTTCAGGTTCCTTGCAGAGAATGCGAGCCACATCGACGGCAACGTTACCGAGACCAATTATCGCGGCACTTCTCACGCTCAGATCGAATTCGCGGTCGGTAAATTCGGGATGGCCGTTGTACCAGGCGACAAAATCCGTGGCCGAGTGGCTGCCGGTGGCTGTTTCACCCGGGATATCCAGCGGGCGGTCCGTTTGTGCGCCGGTCGCAAAAATCACCTGGTGGTAGTACGCACGCAGGTCCTGCAAGGTGATGTGTTTACCGAACTCCACGTTGCCAAAGAAACGAAAAGAAGACGCATTGGCGCTCTTGTCATACCCCCTGGTTACGCTTTTATACTTCTGGTGGTCTGGAGCCACGCCCGCCCGCACCAACCCGAACGGGGTCGGCAGTTTCTCGTACATGTCCATCTCAATACACACGTCCGCGTGCTTGAGCAGATTGCTGACCGAATAGAACCCCGCCGGTCCAGAACCAATGATGGCGACTCTTAAGGGTTGATCATTGCTACCCAAGTGCGCCATGGCCCTAGTGCCCTACCTGCCCTTGAAGTACTCGACCGGTGCATGCCACGGCTGCGGCCAGTCTTCTAAGTATCCGCCTTCGTCCACCTCGAATATGAGCACGAGTGCACGGCTCAGAATGGCCGTCTGCTGCTCTACGTCTGATGGCGCGCCGAAATTGTTGCCCATGGGAAAGTTCACAAACAGGCTGCGCGGTGGCTTTACCTGGGCGGTGAGATCACGCCCGGTCGAAACACATACCGTGGCAATCCCGGCTTTTTCTACTTCGCGGCATACCAGACCCACGGTCTGGTGGTCCAGGGGTCAGGCAGGGCCGGTGACAAGAATGTCTACCGCATCCTCACGCAATTTCTCGATAAATGCCGGCGCGGACTCTTCAATGAGCTTGGTGCGATTGTAAATGCGGCCCATAAAACCGCTCCAGAAATGGCTCGCCAGGCCACCGACAGTACCGTTGCCAACTAGCTCTCGAAGCCGGTCGATGGGAAAAATGCAATTGATATCGTTTTCCGCATCGCTGTGGTTGTAATAGCTGTCGTGAATCTGGAAATCATCTGCACCAACGTCTTCGCCTACAGCGTCGAGCCGATGATCATTGCGCGCATCCGGATTAAACGCCGGCATCGAGCATTGCGATACCCCACCTGAAGTTAACAAGGTCACAGTGCACTCGTTCAAGGGTTTATCGAGTGTAGTCAACGGCGCGCTCTCATTCACGGTCCACTCGTAGGGCGGAAATCCCATTGAACCGTAGTGTTTGTTGAGCTCGTCTACGTAGCTGATCGGTTGCATCGTTAACACTCCGGAAATTTTCTAGAGTCAAACACAACACACGCAGGGGTTCAAACCGCGCTTGGCCGCGAACGCCGATTGTGGGTACTCTACATGCTCAGGGGAACAGCGCTTGAAAGGTGATCAGACATGGCCCGTGAAGCCGAAATGCTCGAGTTTGCCGAACAGATAAAGCCCTTTCTGCGAGAACATCGCAAGCAGACCGAAGCTGAACGGCGCATCCCGCAAGTCATTGCAGACAAGCTCATTGCCAGCGGCGTCTGCCGCATGGCGCTTACCCGGGATGTGGGCGGGTTCGAAACGGATCCCGTGGTGATTTGCCAGGTGATAGAAGCACTGGCATGGGCAGAAGCTTCAGTGGCCTGGACCGTGTGGAACAACGCGTTGCCTTCCTATTTCGCGAGGTTTCTTGCGCCCGATACACGCCAGCAGATCTACGGCGACCCCAATACCCTGCTCGCTTCATCTACACGCAGCAGTGGCAAGGCCGTGGTCACCGATGGGGGCTACACCGTTAGCGGCCGCTGGTCGCTGGTGTCTGGATGCCAGCTGGCAGAATGGCTACCGGTGATGTGCGACATCGTGGACAACGACCCCGCGCAGGCGAATTCAGACGGTCCTGAAACCAGGCTGTTATGGGTGCGCAAGCAGGACTTTCAGATCCTCGATACGTGGCATGTGCTCGGCTTGCGCGGTACCGGTAGCCACGACATCACCATCGACAACCTGTTCGTGCCCGAAGCACGCTGCTTTTCCTGGACGGGCGTTGCTGTGGATGATTCCGCCTACAGTCGCCTGCCGATATTCACCACAATGGCGGCCTGGTGTGGTTGCCTTTGCCTTGGCGTCGCCCAGGCCGCCCATGACGCATTCCGGGAAATAGTGGAGACCAAGGTTCAGGCAGACCCAACGCCGGCACTGAAAATGCGCGACGAAGTACTCACCACCATCGCGAGCACCGAATACCAGATAGAATCCTTACGCGCGAGCATCCATGCCGCATTGGTGCCGATACGGGATGCCAGCTTTGCCGGCGACGAAATCACGCCACAAATGCGCGCCAGAATGTGGCGCGCCACGTCCACCACGGCGCAACAAAGTAAAGCTGTCATCCATGTCCTGCACACTCAAGCGGGTACTCCGGCGCTGTACGAAAGCTCGCCACTGGAGCGAGCCCAGCGCGATATATTGGCGATCACGCAACATATCATCATGCAGCCGCTGCATCTGGCCAACGCCGGGCGGGCAACGATTGGCCTGCCGGTGCAATCACCGATCTTCTAGCCGCCGGGCGGATCGTAGTCCGTGCGGTGCTCGAGAAACGCCTCACGTCCCTTGAGCATATAGTCCCAGTACATTATAGGCAGCGCGGTTTTCTTCACCCACCACATCGAGCGGCGCTCCTTGCGTGGGTCCAACGGAAAGGTGGGCGTGACCTTACCGCCGTAAGTGAACTCAGCGAGCATCACCTTGCCGTAAGCGGTGGTTAGCGGGCACGATCCGTAGCCATCGTATGTCTCGCTGAGGTCTTCACCATCGAGCAGACGCAGCAGGTTGCGCACCACTACGGGCGACTGCTTGCGCACCGCTGCAGCGGTCTTCGAGTTAGGCGTAGACGCCGCATCGCCCAGCCCGAACACGTTGGCAAACTCATTATGCTGCATGGTGCTCTGGTCCACATCAACGTACCCGGCATCGTTCGCAAGTGCGCTCGACTTAATCGACGCCGGCGGGCTCTGGTAGGGCGTTACATGCAGCATGTCGTAGTTCATCTCGACCTGCTCGCCTTCACCCTCGCCGCCCACGATTTCGAAGGTCGCTTTTTGTTGCGTCCCATCGACCGCCACCAGATTGGTCTGCAGGTGCACATTGATACCCCAGCGCGCGGCAACCTTGTCTAGTTCTGCTGCAAAGTACGGTACACCGAACATCGCCGGGCCATGCGTCAGGAAATGCAGGTCGCAGGTGCTGAGCAAATTGCGCTGCTGCAGATGATCCGCGGCGAGGTAGGCAATCTTCTGCGGCGCACCGGGGCATTTGAACGGCAGTGGCGCCTGGGTGAACAAAGCCTGCGCACCGGCGTTCAATTCGCGCAGGCATTGCCAAGTGTACTCGGCATGGTGCGGTGAATAGTTGCTGCACACGCCGTTCTCGCCGAGGGTATCGCTCAGCCCTGAAATCGCATCCCAGTTGAGCTCCAGGCCAGGACAAACCACCAGGTAATCGTAGGTGACCGTGCCATCTGCGGCCAAAGTGACCGAGTTAGCTGCCGGGTCAAATCCGCTGGCGCTGTCCTGCAACCAGGTCACCCCTTTTGGAATGAGCGACTTTTCCGATCGTCTGGTTTTGCCGAGAGAGTAGGCTCCGGCACCCACAAGGGTGAGAGCAGGCTGATAGTAGTGGTTCTGCGAAGGCTCAACGATGGCAATGTCGAGATCGCGTTGACCCTGCCGGCGGATCAAACTCGCAGCAACGGATATGCCTGCCGCTCCCCCACCGATGATTAGAACTTGATGATGCATGTTTTGCTCCCTTGTTCTCTTCGCCACCCCCAGATGGCCATGCAGTATGAAATATACGCCTCTTTGATGCACAATGTGGCCAAGCTGACGCACAAAGGAGAGAACGATGAGCGACCAAATAAAGCTCCCGGACGACTTTGATTGGAAAGCTTTCACGCCTGACGATTCGCCGAAGACGCCCATGGATGTTCTGGCCGATCCACAACATACCAAATTGGCAACCCCTAACGTCGAACAAGGCGGTCCTGCTTACGACTTTTCCAGCCCGGTGTACGATTTCAGCGAGGGCCGTAAAGAGGCTACTGGCAGAGATTTCAATCTCCTGCAAACCGCCCGGGAGAAACCAGTGGCCCTGATATTCGGCTCGTACACGTGACCTCCCTTCCGCGTTCAGTTGAACGCACTGCACGATATGTGGGAGAACTGGAGCGATCAGGTTGAATTCGTGGTGGTCTATATTCGCGAGGCTCATCCGGAGGAAGGCTGGGTGGTTAGCCCAAATCGCGACGAAGGCATTCTGGTAAACGATCCCACCACTACCGCCGACCGAGTGGAAGTCGCCGCCTCTTGCGCGATTAACCTCAAGATACGCATGCCGGTAGTTGTTGACGAGGTGGACGACGCCATTGCCAGCGCATATGGCGCGCTGCCAGATCGTTTGTACCTCATCGGTACCGACGGCAACGTCGCCTTTCAGGGCGCTCAAGGCCCCTGGGGGTTCGATCCAGTTGCCCTGGAAGCAGCCATCAAGCAGTTGGTCCAATAGGCCCCTGGCGTTGGACACACCCCTGACCCGGGTCGATGAAATCGCTACAGATCTGTACCGACTGAGTACGCCGGTCCATCCTGAGGGCGCCGCGCAAGGGTTTTCGTTTAACCAGTATCTGTTGCTGGACGAAGCGCCCTTACTGTTCCACACCGGGCCCCGCAGCCTGTTTGATTCGGTGTCTGCCGCGATAGCCTCAGTGATCACCCTGAGCGATCTACGCTACATCTCATTCTGCCACGTGGAATCCGACGAGTGCGGGGCGTTGAATCAGTTTCTGCAGTTGGCGCCTGACGCCCAGGCCCTTTGCGGGCAGGTTGCTGCGATGACCAGCATCAACGACCTGGCAGACCGACCTCCACACGTTCTGGCCGACGCTGAAGAACTGAGACTGGGCAGACACACCGTGCAATGGCTGGATGCACCGCATGTGCCCCACGGTTGGGAAAATGGATTTCTGTTCGAAAAGTCCCGCGCGATTCTATTCTGCGGCGACCTGTTTACCCAGGGCGGCAGTGACCACGACCCCGTGTCAGACGACATTCTGCAAACCAGTGAACTGATGCGCGCCGACATGGACTATTTCGCGCATGGTACAAACACACGCCCCGTGCTCGAGCGTTTAGCGGCGTTGCAACCTGACACTCTGGCTTGTATGCACGGCAGCGCCTATCAGGGCGACGGCGCCGCGATGCTGCAGCAACTTGCAAGCAGGCTCGGCGAATAGGGAATAAAAGTGAATCTAGAAAAAGTAGTGTTTGGGTTTTTCATCGTGCTGGCGTTGACCCTGAATGTCGCTTTCGTGGTTGGCGATGCGACCAACCCGGAACATCACAGCATATGGCTGATGTTCGCGGCCGTTGTCGTGAATCTCATCGCCACCATCCTAAAACTCGGCGATCGATCCCAGGTGGGAGCCGTACTCCTGGCCACGGCTCTGGTCGCCGACCTGCAACTGATCACGGCCGGGATTGTCTGGGCATTTGCGGATGATGTCACAGGGCTTGCACCGGGCACATTGCTCACGATCGTATCTCTGGCCACCGGCGCGCTAGTCGCCAATATCGTGTCCGTTACATTGTTAGTCTGCGATTCACTGATGTCTGGACGCTAACAGTGGCCAAAGGGTCGGACCTCGATCGCGTCACGGCCATTGTCTTACGTGAGATGCGCGCACCTCTGGTGGTGCTGGTGTGTGTCTACACCCTCGGGATTGCCGTGATGGTGATGATTCCAGGTTCCAATGGCGAGCCAATGGGATTGTTCCACGCCTTCTATTTTATGACGTACACCGCAACCACCACCGGATTCGGCGAACTGCCCAACGAATTCAGCGACCCTCAACGAATGTGGGCGACGGTATGCCTTTATCTGAGTGTGGTCACCTGGATCTACGCCATCGGTACGATTATCCGTCTGGCGCAAAACCCGCATTTTACTCTCGCGCTGGCCCAGGCACGATTCAGCCGCGCCGCCGCACGGGTGCACGATCCATTTTTTATCATTTGCGGGTTCGGCGACACCGGCAGCATCCTCGCAAGAGGTTTGAGTGACCGCCATATGACGGCTGTGATCATCGACACCGATGTCGAGCGCATCAAAGCACTCGCCTTGAGAGATTACGCAGTGCCGATGCCGGGCTTGCAGGGCGATGCGAGCGTGCCAAAGAACTTGCAGGACGCCGGCATCGCACGGGCTGAATGCAAGGGCGTAGTGCTGCTGACCGGCGATGAAGACGTCAACCTGAAGATCGCCGTTATGGCGCGCCTTCTCAATCCCAATGCCATGGTGGTCTGCCGCTCGGTCAGCCGCGCTCACGATGAGGAACTGATCGGGCTGGGCTCAGTGGCGGTAGTCGACCCATTCGAATCCTGGGCCCGCGAGCTGGGGTTGGCGTTGCACCAGCCCTCACTCCACACCCTCGATGAGTGGTTGGTAGGCGCCCATGGCGTGACCCTGGAGCGCCTGATTTCGCATCCCCGCGGTACGTGGATACTGTGCGGATATGGCGACCTGGGTAGAACCCTGTACACGACTTTGCAGCGCTTCGGTGTCGACATGGTTGTTATCGACCCCACTGTTGACCAGGCGCCGGACGTAGCGCATGGCATCGCAGGGCTGGCGACCCGTGCAAATCTCGAGCAAGCCGGAGTGAGCAATGCAGCAGGCATCGTTGCCGCAACCAACAGCGACGCAGACAATCTCGCAATCCTGCTCACCGCGCGCAACGTGAATCCGCACGTGCATCTCATCGTGCGGCAGAACCATCACGAAAACGAACTGGCGTTCAATGCCGCGTCGGCAGACCTCATCATGCAACCGAGCCTGGTGACCGCGCGGCGCATTCTTCTGCACCTCATATCGCCGCTGATTCAGGACTGGCTTGATTATCTGGAAGCACATGCCGAGTTCCTGGAACGTGAATGCTTTCCCAGGCTGCGCGCCGAGGTCGGCATGGTCGAACCCGCCCTATGGACGTTGCACATCGACGCGGACCACTCACCCGCGGCCATCGAATACATTGACGGGGCCGTGCTGACGCTTGCAGATGTATTGCGCGATACCCGGGCGCGCGCCAACAAACTCGCCTGCGTGCCGCTGGTATTGAAGCGCCAGGCGTCCAGCACCATGCTGCCATCTGACGATCTGGAATTGAGAGCGGGCGACGAAATTCTGATGTGCAGCCGACAAGGGGTCGAGCGCGTGGTGAAAACGAACGTAGCGGACATCTACACTGTGCATTACCTCGCCGGCGGCCATTCGCCGCCGCGCGGTTACGCCACAAACTGGTTGCGAAACTTTTCCACTAGAAACACGCACGGCGAAAGGCCATGATGGTCACACCGTGGCTAAGAGGGCGCAGCAGCGATGACCGACGAAGCACTCACCAATCACGAAATCACCATCTGCCTGCAAGGCGGCGCTATTCTCGGGCCGTTCAAGGCAACCTGGAGCCGGGACACCAAGAGCGATGTCCGCGAGTTGTCCAAGGATTACGACGCCTTTCTGCAAGGCCAGCCTCAGACCCGCTACAAATACCATTTGCATGATTCCGGCAAACACATATCGCACTCGGTGCTGGTCAATTTCGCCAATGTAACGGCGATTTACGATCAAGTGCAATTGCACGATCACAGCTAGCAACGCACCACACAGAGCGGTTGCATGAGCCACGTCGTAATCGTCGGAGCAGGTCCTGCAGGGGCGAGCTTGGCCTACCTGCTCGCGCGAAACGGCATCGCTGTAACGCTGCTCGAACGCCGCAGAGATTTCGGGCGAGAATTCCGCGGCGAGGTGCTGATGCCGTCGGGAATTGCCGCGCTGGAACAGATGGGTCTGGGCACACAGCTCGCCGGCCTACCGATCCACCAGGAGCCCGAAATCGCGGTGTACATGAACGGACAGCCTCTGTTCAGCCAATCCCTGGACAGCGCATCAGCAGACGATCTGCGCATCATGGCGGTTTCCCAACCGGCGCTGCTGGAAATGCTCGTACACGAAGCGAGCGCCCATGCGTCATTCAATTTGATCAGGGGTGCAGCAGTACGAGAGCTGATCAACGATGAAATGCGCGTCACCGGCGTGCGCATTCGCACTGATGAAAGTGAACAGGAGATATCGGCCGACCTGCTTATCGGCGCAGACGGACGCAATTCAGCAGTACGCAGGCAGGCAGACTTGCACGGCAGGCAGGTTAGCCCGCCCATGGACATTGTCTGGTGTAAGTTACCCCGGCCGGATGGGTGGCGCGGCGCGCGGGCCTATGCCGGGCGCGGCCACCTGCTGATCGCATACCACACCTGGGACGACTCGCTACAGCTCGGCTGGGTGATCCTGAAAGGAACATTCGGCGATCTTCGCAGCCGCGGCATCGAAGGGTGGGTGGAAGAGATGGCGAATCATGTGTCGACGGATTTCGCCGATCACCTGCGCGAGCACAGCCAACTCGTCAGCAAGCCCTTCCTGCTGGAAGCCGCGTCGGATTGCGTGGACAGCTGGAACGTGCCAGGGGCTCTAGTCATTGGGGACGCGGCGCACACCATGTCGCCCGTTGGCGGCCAGGGCATCAATATCGCACTACGTGACGCCATAGTTGCTGCTAACCACCTGGTACCCGCTTTGACCGGGCCAAAAACAGACACCATCGATCTGACGGCCGTTCTAGCCGCCATCGAGGCTGAACGCACACCGGAGATCCGCTACATCCAAACCCTTCAGGCACAACCACCCAAACTGTTGCTGAGCAGGGCCTGGTGGGGAGAACCGGTGCGCAAAATCGTCGCGACCCTCATACGTAAGCCGAAAGTAAGGCAACGCGCCGCTGGCAGAATCTCTGCCTTCCTGCACGGCGTTACGCAAGTCGAGCTGCGGGTCTGAAACCTCTAGGGACCGGAGCTGCCCAATTGCTCGGCCTCCTGAATCCTCGCGCCGCGCAGCATGTTGACCATAGAATAGTTGCCCTCATGACAAGCGTATTCGTAAATCTTTTCGTTGCGGTCCGACAATGTCTGGCGCGCGCTCCAACTGGCGGTAAACGCGCCAGGATCATCCACAGAATAATCGTACAGGAGCGTTGTCTCATCGAGACGGGTAAAGCGCTCAACGACAGTGCGTTGCGCTGAATAGCCGACAAAATTGGCGACAGGCCTGAATCCGCTGGTCTCTACTACGAGGGTATCACCCTCATAGTAACCGCGCGATTGGCCTAACCAGCCCTTTATTGGCAAGTTTGGGCGTCCGTCTAAAGGAACGATGCGCGCATCATGGAACATCTCCATGAGCAGAACCACGTGATCCGGTGTCTGAAAAATCTGGATATTGTTGTTGTACTGCCCGGATTCGAGAGGGATGCGCGGATAGATAATACAACGTTCCTGTTCAGGCCTGTCTTCAGGATTGTCGGGAGCGCCCACGAATCTCTCCATCGTGCGCGCTGCATGCTGCTTGCCGAAGTCGGTTTTGGAGGGCAGCCTGCCGCTCGGTGGATCATATAGAAGGCTGGCCCGCGCGCCTTCCGACAACTTCGTTCCGACATCTGCCCAGGGCTCTCCGCCTACCGCAAGCAGAGGCCTGAAAGCTTCAGCCTGTCGATCGGGGTTTGTCTCGGTGAATTGCTCGGCTTCGGATTGCGTAAACGAATTTCGCTCACCGAGCTCGGTGGGTTTTTCCAATGGGGTGATAGTGCGGTAATCCCATACCCCTTGCAGATCGGGATGCCCCCAGGGCGTAAGGAATGCTTCCCCGCTTTCCGCGCTGGACCAGGGCGTTGTCACGATCCACACCAAGGCGACCACAATCTTCGCTACCGTTCGCATTTACGGATCTCCCCCACTGCGACGACGCGAGTATTCGCTTATACATCGAGAGTCGCAATGGGTGTCGGACAATCAGCGGTCGTCCATACCCTGGGGGACAGCATTAATAAAGGGCAGCCTGATAGGCACCACTTAACCGGCGACCGGTAACAGATACGATCTTGATGGCTAACCAGTGATTGTGAACCCCTTCGACCCAGGGCCGGGGCAAATCCTCATGCATGAGCTTGAGCAGATCCGCGGCTTCCTCCATCGGCACTTCCCGAGCGCTGCCACGGACCAGAACGCTCCATCCATCACTTTGCTCCGGATCCGTCTGGTCTACTTCGAATCCGGTGGGACTTTCGATCAGTTTTCGCAGACTCGAACTCTCTTCCACACGCAGCACGATTTCGTCCCCCGCGACCCCATAGTTCACCGGGACGGCGCCCGGTCCCTGGTCATCAACGAAAACAATCCGCCCAACGTGACAGCTGCGTAACAGGTCCAAACAGGCCTCGCTACTGAGCTCTTCGACGGTTCGTTGTGTCACATCCGTTCTCCGCTTTGTTCTATTGCTCGAATCATCTAGTGAAACGGCAAATTCAGTCAGAATCAAGCAGACCTGGCGCGCCTGACTCTACAAATTTCCACACGTCCTCCCGGGTGGGAATAGACGGCCCCGCGCCGTGTCGCGTTACTGCCAACGCGCCCGCAGCACTTGCATAAACCAATGCCTCTTCGATGGGTACCGAGTCTATGAGAGAGGCCACCAGATAGCCGATAAACGAATCACCCGCCGCGGTTTCGTCTACCGCATCAACGACGAACGCTGGAACGTCGATACGTTTGTTTCTTCCGCGATAGCGCAGCCCGTCTCGCCCGAGTGTAAGAAGAATGGCAACGTCCGGATACTGTTCCTGCAACCTCCTGAGAGCATTGCCGGGATCGTCAACACCCGCCAGTCCCCCTGCCTCCAGTTCGTTTACGATCAGAAGATCAATGCCTGAAAAGTCGTACTTAAGCGCCGGTGCATCGATTGGGGCAACATTCACAGCCACCTTGCCCTTGAACTGGTCTGCGCATGACAGGACGAAATCGACCTGGCTGGTTTCGTTCTGCACAAGTAGCCAGTCGTCTTCTGTGGACGCTGCAACCATTTCCATGACGTCGTCTGCCGAGACAGTTGCGTTTGCACCGCTCGAAATGATGATCGCATTTTCGCCTTGGGGTGTGATTTGTATTTCCGCACGTCCGGTAGGCTCATCAACCAGGCGAATTCCGGATACATCTACGCCTGCGGCAGCCAACAGATCTTTCAACCATTGGCCGTCTTCGCCGATGCATCCAACATGGAGCACGTCGACTCCCGCTTTGGCCGCCGCAAGCGATTGATTTAGACCTTTACCACCAGCGTGCGTGTCATAGGAGGTCGCGGAGACCGTCTCGCCTGCCGTGACGATGTTTGGTACACCGTAGACATGGTCTACGTTCAGTGAACCCAGGTTGTATAGCCGCGACATTGCGTACCGCTCCCGAGGAAAGATCATCAACCCTACACATTAAGGTCGCCGCATTAAAGACGCACGCGATCGTGACAACACAAGCAGGGGAGCCTTCGAAAAAAATCGGATTCCTGGCAAGATGGGTGACCATCGATGCTCAGCACAAGCGCTAATGAACTTTGACGACATCTTCAGCGACATTGGCAATTTCCTTGGTTCGGACGACGGGTTGCTCACGGTGCAAGATCTTCGCGAAGTGCTGGATGACTTTGCAGCCCTGTTGAACCATGGCCTCCCGCGCGTTGGTGGCTTGCATACGAAAATTCCGTATAAAGAAGTAGACGGCCATGAGCTAACCCTGGATGTCATTGTGCCTAGCGGGAGCGGTCCCTTTCCGGTGCTGGTGTACTTTCATGGTGGCGCGTGGATATGGGGATCACCCCTGACACACAGGAAACTGACCTGCCGATTGGCTGAACAAGGGTTTCTGACCCTGAGCGTAGACTATCGACTCGCTCCCGAGCACCCTTTTCCAGCCGGGTTTAACGATTGTGTGCACGCGATTCATTTCGCTGCCAACAATGCGCAACGTTGGGGTGGAAACCCGAATGACTTACTGCTTGCCGGCGACTCCGCAGGCGCCAACCTGGCCGCTGCCGCGGCAGTAGAGCTGGCCAATCGCGTAGGCGCGCCACAGATACAAGCTATCGCATTGCTATACGGCGTATTCGATTTCTCAGGATTCGGTGAAACGGGCATCACGCGTTTACTGGCAGATGCTTACCTCGGTGGCCAGAACAACCTGGCAACCGACGCTCGCGTTAGCCCCCTTGTCGCAGGCGCCAGGCTACCCCCGGCTCATATTGCAGTCGGCAGTGCCGACCCACTGATCGACGACTCAAACGCATTGCGCTCAGTGTTGGCAAAAGCCGGAAATATCTGCGACTACCACGTTTACGACGACATGCCCCACGCATACTTGCAGATGGAGTTTCTACCGCCCGTTCAGCAGAGCATTCAGAACATCGCCGACTTCCTGCACCGTTCAGGAACCTGACCGGCCATCGTCGACTTTAAAATCAACTTGGCTTACCTTGGCCGGTGTCTTCGGCTGATACACACGAGAAACAAACGATGAAGAAGGAAGAATTTTACAGCGAGGCTCGAAGTGACCTTGCTGGCCCTCTGGCAGGGGTGCGAGTGCTTGAGGCAACCACGAGCTGGGCGGGCCCAATGTGCGGAACCGTGCTGGCGGATCTTGGCGCAGACGTCATCAAGGTAGAAATTCCGAGTGGCGACGTCGGCCGCGCCATCTTCCCGATGCTACCCGGCACAGACATCAGCTTTGCCCATGCGACAGTGAATCGGAACAAGCGCGCACTCACACTTGACGTACGGCGCGAAGAGGGTCGGGATGTGTTTCTGCAGCTCGCCGCAGAATCTGACTTGATTGTGGAAAACTTCAAGGTCGGGACTATGGCCCGCTACGGGCTTGGATACGAGCAGATACGCGCGATAAAACCCGACACTGTTTACGTCTCCATCACCGGTTGGGGTCAGTTCGGACCAAATCACGAAGCGGCCGGATATGACCCACTCGCCCAGGCAGCTTCGGGCTTCCTGTCCATCAATGGCTCGCCAGAAGGACCTCCCACCAAAGCAGGCACCTTTCTCGCCGACGATCTTGCGGGCCTGCACGGCGCCATCGGAGGGATGGCAGCATTGCGACACCGCGACCAGACGGGCGAAGGTCAGCACGTCGACGTGGCTTTGCTCGACGCCATGCTGTTCCAGAGCAATGGTCTGCCTACCCTGGGCGCGCTCGGCGTCGAGCCCACGCGCATGGGGAATCAATTTGGATTCGCTACACCGTCGAATGTCTACGACTGCCTGGACGGGCCGGTGTACGTCGGGATTCTGCTCGATGCACATTGGCAGGTGCTCGCACGTATGCTCGACGAGCCAGATCTCGCAGACCATCCAAGCTTCGCGACAATGGCAGCGCGCGCGGCAAATCGTGATGTGTGCAACATGATGCTAGGCGGCTTTCTAGCAGAGCGGACTCGCGCAGACGCCATTGCCACGCTACGCGAAGGCGGACTGCCGATCGCACCAGTGCAGACGTTCAAGGAGTCGGCGCAGGATCCTCAAGTTATCGAACGCGACATGTTGCAACCAACGGAAATGCAGGACGGCACGGTAGTCCCGATCACTGGACCGGCGGCCAAATTTTCACGTACGCCCACCCGGGTACGCACGGCGGCTCCATCCCTTGGTGAGCACAACGAAGAAATATTAGAAGAGCTCGGCATCGACGCCGCCACCCGACGTCGATTCACCGAAGCCGGCATCACCGGCTGAAAAATACGAACGAGGAGAAACCTATGTCTGAAGCCACACTATATGAAAGGTTAGGAGGCGAAGAGAACATCCGCAAAATCGCGACGACGCTCTTCGACACCCACGCAAAAAACGAGACCATCAATGCCCGCTATATCAACAGCGACAGAGGTAAAGTCATTCAACTCGTGTTCGAATTCCTATGTAGCGCCACGGGCGGGCCCCAGGAATACACGGGCAGAGACATGTTGACCACGCACAAGGGCATGAACATCTCGGAAGAGGAATTCATGGCCGTTCTTGACGACATCCTCGAGGCGCTGCAAC
>Ga0315336_1000829_pt1 | contig 71920 bp, 51 predicted proteins | sample ASW5metaG_FD_204512 | JGI IMG/M metagenome (GOLD analysis project Ga0315336, IMG submission 204512) | Ammonia-oxidizing marine archaeal communities from Monterey Bay, California, United States - ASW #5 | ecosystem: Environmental > Aquatic > Marine > Intertidal zone | place: USA: California... | reverse complement strand
CGAGCACGCCATCGACATTCTCGGCGTTGGAATGCAGGCCGGCAACAACACATTTGCAGGCAACGGGGGCGATGGCCTCCAGCAGCCCAACTCGGGGTATCGAGCGGTCGCGCTCAACCTCTTCGTGAGCCACAGCGCGGTCGCGTACAGCGACTACTCGAACTACAACGGCGAGCCCGACAACCCGGAGCTGAACTACAATCTGTGGTTTGACAACGCGGTCGATGCCACTCCGTTTGTGCCAGGTCCGACCGCGGTCTTCGGCGACCCGATGTTCGTGAACTGGACCGATGACGGCGACTGTCTGAACGACGACTTCCGCCTTGCGGTGGGCAGCCCTGCCATCGGCGCCGGACCCAACGGCGAGGATCTCGGCGCCTTCGGAGGGCCGGGAGCCCTGTCGGATCTCGATGGGGATGGGCACCTCGACATCCCAGACTTCGACAACTGTCCCAACGTGGCCAACCCCGACCAGGCGGACGCCGATGGAGACGGGATCGGCGACGCCTGTGAGGTCGCACTGCCGGATTCAGACGGCGATGGCGTGCCCGATGACAGCGATGTCTGTGACGGTTTTGACGACAACCTCGACGCCGACGCCGACGGTGTTCCCGACGGTTGCGATGTCTGCCCGGGCTTCGACGACCGTCTCGATGCAGACGGCGATGGCACCCCGGACGGCTGTGACGCCTGCTCCTCGCCCTTGGATTCGGACGCAGACACGGTCCCCGACGACTGCGACCTGTGTGCGGGTTTCGACGACCTGCTCGACGACGACCTCGACGGAGCGCCCGACGATTGCGACTTGTGTCCCGGCTCAGATGACAGTGCAGATGCCGATTCCGATGGGATTCCGGACGGGTGCGATGTCTGTCATGGCTTCGACGACGCGGTCGATTCTGACTCCGATGGCACGGCCGACGGCTGCGATCTGTGTGCGGGTTTCGACGACGTGCTCGACGGCGACTTCGATGGCACTCCCGACGGCTGCGACCAATGCCCCGGATTTGCCGATCATGCCGATGCCGATGCCGATGGCGTGCCCGACGGGTGCGATCAGTGTCCGGGCGACGACAACGCCGACACCGATGGCGACGGGATCCCCGACGGCTGCGACATCTGCCCCAACGGCGACAATGTGCTCGACTCAGACGGAGACGGGATCGTCGACGGCTGCGACCTCTGTCCGAACGGAGACGACAGCCTCGACGCCGATCTCGACACCATCCCCGACGACTGCGACGCGTGTCCCGGTTTCGACGATCGGCTGGACTTCGATGGCGACACCGTGCCCAACGATTGCGACGTCTGTCCCGACGGCGATGACCTCAACGACCTCGATGGGGACGGGGTCGCAGACGGCTGCGATATCTGTATGGGCCACGACGACAACGTCGACAGTGACACGGATGGGGTGGCGGATGGCTGCGATTCCTGCGCTGGAGGCGACGACTCCCTGGATGGCGACAACGATGGCACACCCGACGCCTGCGACTTGTGTCTGGGCGCTCCCGACGGCAATGACCGCGACGGCGACCTGGTTCCCGACGGCTGTGACCTCTGCGACGGCGGAAATGACAACGCGGATACCGATGCCGATGGCGTGCCCAACGCCTGTGACATCTGCTTGGGTGGCCCCGATAGTGTCGATGGCGATGGCGATGGCGTGCCCGACTTCTGCGATGTCTGTCTGGCCGGAGACGACAACATCGACAGTGACGGCGATCGAATCGCCAACGCCTGTGATGTGTGCCCGACCGCCTTCGATCTCGGTCAGGAGGACACCGACGGAGACGGCCTCGGAGACGCCTGCGACAACTGCGTGAGCGCCTTCAATGGCGGCCAGGCGGACACCGATGCCGACGGCTCCGGGGATGCCTGTGATGCCTGCCCGGGCTTCGATGACCGGGCCGACGCCGACCGCGATACCGTGGCCGATGGCTGCGACCGGTGCCCGACGTTCGACGACCTGGCCGATGTCGATGGCGACACCGTTCCGGATGCCTGCGACAACTGCGTCGACGCCTTCAATGCCAACCAGGGCGACGGCGATGGCGATGGGGTGGGCGACGCCTGCGACAACTGCACGCTGACCCCCAATCCGAGTCAGAGTGACGGCGACATCGATGGCGTTGGCAACCTGTGTGACGCGTGTCCATGGGCGGATGATGGCCTGGATGCCGACGCCGACGGCGCCCCCGACGACTGCGATCTGTGTGCGGGCGCAGACGATGCGCTCGATGGCGATGGCGACGGCATGCCCGATGGCTGCGATACCTGCGACGGAAGTGATGATTTTCTCGATGTCGACGGCGATCGAGTGCCGGACGGCTGTGATGTCTGTGCGGGTGGAGACGACAACATCGACGGCGATGGGGACGGGGTGGCCGACGTTTGCGACAACTGCCCGTCGCTGCCCAATCCCGGACAGGTCGACGCCGACGCCGATGATCTGGGAGACGAGTGCGATCCTTGTCCGAACTGGGGACCGGAACAGGACAGCGACGACGACGGCTTCTTCAGCTGCGACGACTGCGACGACTTCGATCCGAATGTGAACCCCGACGCCCGCGAGGTCGAGAACAACGGCATCGATGAGGACTGCAGCGGGTCCGACGACGGCGATGCGCAGCTGAAGTCCGATACCGGTGGCGGCGGATGCGACTGCGATACCGCTGGACCTGCGGGGGGGTGGCTGTGGCTGGGACTGATCCCGTTGTTGGTCCGCCGGCGCCGACCGTCAACGGAACCGATGTAGCTAGAGCGCCTTGTCGATGGCGCTCGCGATGATGCTGTAGTCCGGCGTGAAGTCGGAGATCTTGGTCTTGCCCTTGCGGTTGATCACGACGGTGTACGGGGTGCCGCCAGTCGAGAACATGTCCATGGTCGCCGGACGGTCGTCGCCGCCGGGGTCGAAGCCATAGGTGCCGTTGAGGCCGTATTCGTCGAGGTCGGCCAGGCCGGTGTCCCAGGTGTTCGCGAACTCGCCCTCGAATACCGTCTGTACGTACAGGAACACGACCTCTTCGTCGTCCCAGTATTCCTCTTCGAGCTGCTGCATGATGGGGAACCCCCAACTGTGACAGCCGGGTCACCAGCTCTGGTAGCAGAAGATCACCACGACCAGGCCCTCGAGATTCTCGATCGTCGGTGCGGGCATCTTCTTCGGCAGGCGGGTCCACGCCTCGATCGGCCAATCGGAGTCTCCCTCGACGACCTTGTTGTTCTGCTTGTCTCGCCAGCCGGGTGGGCCCTCTTCCTCCAGTTCCCCGACGGCGTCGCAGTCGATGACCGCGCACTCGGGAGACGCCGGTTCGCCTTCTGTGGCGGGTTGACAGGCCATCATGCCCACGCTCGCGGTGGCGATCAGCAGGTTTCTCCGGAGCAAACGACCCTCCACAGTTGATCGGACTGCATTGATCTTATGAGGGATCGACCGCCCCATTGTCAAACGATCATGAAGCGCGGACACAGGTTTGCGGCTGACATCTCTGCGAAACCGCTATGCTTGTGGGACGGAGGCGAAATGCGCATCTCGGCACTGGTAGTGGTGTTCCTCGTTGGCTGCGATGCCGAGGACAAGGCATTGCGCGACTGCGTCGCCGACGGACCGGAGGTCTGCGACGGCGTCGACAACGACTGCGACGGACTCCTCGACGACGAAGACGACGACGTCGATCCGGCCGGACTCGTCACGTACTACCGCGATGACGACGGGGACGGATTCGGGGCCAACACCTCAGTCAGCGCCTGCGCTCAGCCCAGCGGGTACGCGCTTGGAAACACGGATTGCGACGACAGCGCCGATTGGATCCACCCCGACGGGGTCGAGGTCTGTGACCCGGTTGCCGCCGACGAGGACTGCAACGGCCTGTCCGACGACGACGACCCCAACGTCGATCCGGGATCCCTCATCGAGTATTGGCCAGACATCGATGGCGATGGCTTTGGCGACGAAAATCGAACGCCACTGGTGCAGTGCACACAGCCCACGGGCGCCGTGGCCGACGGGACCGATTGCGACGATTCGGAGGCCAACATCAACCCGGCTTCGATCGAGGTCTGCGATCCCAACACCACGGACGAGGACTGCGACGGCCTGGCCGACGACGACGATCCCGATGTGGAGCCTGCGACCATGCAGCCCGCCTACCCAGACGTCGATGGCGACGGCTACGGCGATGAGAACGGGCTTCCCATCGACGTTTGTCGGATCGGAAACGGCACGTCGGCGGAGAACACAGACTGTGATGACTCCGATCCAGCCATCCGCCCCGGTGCGGCGGAGATCTGCGATCCGCTCGACGTGGACGAGGACTGCAACGGTCTGGCCGACAGCCAGGATCCCGGGCTCACCGATGGCCAGATCTGGTATCCCGACCTCGATGGCGACGGATTTGGGGACGCTGGCAACCCGACCGTCAGCTGCGAGCCGCCGCCGGGGTTCATCGGCGACAACTCCGATTGCGATGACGCCGACCCGCTGTTTGTCGGTGGGGTTCCGACGAATCTGTGGGTGGACGCCGTGCAGAACATCACCATCGACTACATCGGTGCCACCGTGTGGAGGGACAATCGCGTTCGCGCCTACAGGAGTCCACCCAGCACCGATGCCGTTGGCTGGTCCCTATTCGACACGACGCCCCTCGCCGCTCTGTCGACGGTCACCGATGTCTCTCTGCACTTGCACGGTGAGAATGCCTTCGGCTCCCCGGCGAACAACCCGGAGACCGTCATCATGGTCAGCAGCGCCAACGCCTGGGATCGTGCCACAGCCACCGACCAGGACATCCCGCTGGACGCGGAGGTCTCGATGACGTCGACGCTGATCTTCGACCCGACGACCTACAACGAGTTCGTGCTCGACCCGACGGCCTGGGACGTGGCAGGAGACATCCAGGACGGCTTCATGACCCTGGGGATCGACAACATTCTCGCGACCTACAGCTACGTCTACTTTCTGGGAACGGACAACGCGAACACCCTTCCTCAGCTCGAGGTCACGGGAATTGCCTGTCCCTAGTTTGTGTTTGGCTTGACTGGGCTGTAGCAGGCCGAGACACACGCGGCGCGGACCATGGCCTTGCACGTGGACTGCGCGTCGGGGAGTGCAGCGGCGCCAGCGGCATCGATCTCGGCCCGGGCACCACCGGCATCCACGACGCGTTTCTTGGCCTCGCCCTGTTGGCTCTTTACGCAGTTGTCGTACATCACCTTGACGTTCTTGTTGTATTCCTCGGTGGCCTCGCCGCCATCGATGACGTCGCAGTCGCTCTCGCAGGAGCTGTAGGCCACCACGAGTGGCATGAGTGAGATGACGATGGCCACGACGAACAAGCCGAGAGCCGGCCACCACAGAATCCCGGGTTTGTTCAACTTCGGGAAGGGGGAGCGGAATGCTCCCAGCACGGCGACCGTCATCATCAGCATGCCGACGAGGAAGATCAGAAAGGCGAAAATCCAGAAAATCAAGGGGCTGTCCTGAACCGGTTTGACACAGCATCGCACGTCCGGCCATGTGAGGCGAGATCACTCCTGTGCGGATTTGGTGTGATCTGCGACGTCGTAGATGCGCGTCGTGCCATCGCGACCGGGTACCACCAGCGCGCGACCGTCGGCGCTCAGACGGGCATAATCACCTTCGCCCGATGCTATCTGCTCCCGAGAGACGACGCGTGCCGGATCGGCTGAGATGCGAAGCAAGTTCAGTTCGTCGTAGCCGGCGATGGCAATGATCGAGCGACTATCGGGCGTGAAAGCGAGGAAATCGATGGAGTCTTCGATCGCCACTCGCGTCGTGCGGCCAGACTGCACGTCGATGACGAACACGCTCTCCTCGCCGGCATAGGCCAGGTGCTTGCCGTCGGGGGAGAGATCCAGGACGTCGGTCCACCACTCGAGGTGCACGCCGATCGCGTCGCCGCTGGTGCGGTTCACGACGCTCAATGACTGCTCAGAGCTGGCCGCGAAGACCTCCCCGTTGTCGGACACATCGACCCATCGCGCGGCATCGGGCAGGCCGGTGGTTCCGTGCAGCGGCTCTCCCGAAGCGTTCCACACAGAAAGACGGCTGCCTCCCAGGGCGACGATCACCTCTCCATCGGGGGAGCTGACGAGTGCGTTCCCGGCGCCCGACGTGATCACTTCGCTCGAAAAGTCGTCGTCGAAGTGGAAGATGCGATCCTCCTCCAGGCCCCACCAGCCGTCTGCGGTCGGGACGATGGACTCGAACCACCCCTCGATGGCGCGTCGGCGCAGGTCCTTTCCGGTCCGAGCGTCTTTGACGAAGATGGCCTCGTCCGTGGAGAAGACCGCGCGCTTTCCATCGAGACTGAGGGCCGGCGCCATGACGTTGTACTCCTCGGAGTGTCTCCACAGGACCTCTCCGGTCGATGCGGAGACCGCCACGGCCGAAGGCGACCCGTCGTAGTCGTCGGGATCCTCCCCGAAGTACCCCGCGAAAAGCCAGGTGTCGCCGTGATTCGCGACGCGGGTTTCGGAGGTGTTTTCCCCTCGCCACGCGACCTTGCCGGTTTTGGGATCGAGGACCCGGACGGCGTCATTGTCGACGATCGCGATGCTCTTGGCGTCGCTCGACCATCGAATCGTCTCCGCCGAGCCGGCCAGCTTGAGGGCGATGATCCCCGTCTCGACAGAGGCGATGGCGATGTCGTCGTAGTCGCAGGCGATCGCGAGGGTCTTACCGTCCGGAGACAGTGCCATGGCGCTGTTGTACGACTCCGTGCAGGGGGACTGCATGGTTGGCATCCGCTCTCCAGAGGGCAGAGCGAACTGGTGCAATTCTCCCTCGTAGTCTCGGGCCAACAGCCAGTCGCCACCGGGGCCGAAGCTCACGGTTTCGATGCCCGTGGGCGCCCGGAACCCCATGTCGCCGTAGACCTTGCCCTCTCGTTTTCCGGTAGCCACGGCGCCGGCTGGGGCCTCGACGGGTGCCGGAGGAGGTGCGTCGACAGGCGGTGAGGTGGCCTCGTCTTCATTGGACATCAGCGAGCAGGCGGCGAGAATCAAAGCGACAATCATGGGGATCTCCCGGGGATTGCCGTTGGTCCTATCTGTCCTCTCGGTTCAAGCGGGTGGATGGAAACAAGCTGACACAGTGTGGAACAACGGGCTCACCAGTGGATGAGGTCGTCGTCCGTGCTGTTGTGGATGAAGTCGTACCGCCCGTCGGCAAAGGTCTGGAAAGCCGCAGCCTCGCTCGCCATGTCGCAGCTCGGCGCGCTCGCGGCGCCATTGGCCTCGTTCACGTCGTAGTTCGACTGCACATCGGCGATCACCATCGCGATGTTGTCGGGGTGCAGGACCCCGGCGTTGTGGTCCCGCAGTCGAAGCAGAAACTCGGCCTGATAAGCCTGTAAGAAGCTATCTTTGACTCGGTTCCACCACCCGCTGCGGTTGGCGTCGATGCCCCCGACGAGGTCGCCATTCAGCCCGCCCCAGACCGACGCCTGGGGCCCGCCTCCGCTGTTGTTGGCCCACTCGCCCCAGTTGAGGTCGACGTCCCAGGCCATCAGCATCCAGAGCCCATCTCCGCGCCGCTGATAGAGGAAGTGGTTTTGGAAATAGTCGTCGAAGGGCACGCTCCAGTTGGTGAGCGCGAGATGGTCGAGCATGCGCTCCACGTCGAAGTTGGCGGCGAGGTAGGCCCGGGTCCCGGGCACATCGACGACGCCATTCGGCGCCCGGAAGGCATCGAGCTCCTCGATCATCTGGATGAGCGCGTCGTGGGTCTCCCAGGTGTAGGTCTTGCGGTCATAGGTCCACGTGTAGCGGTCGTACGCGGTGTGGCCGCAGGAATCGAAGAGGGGCCGCGCGTCTCCCCAACCGAAGGGACCGGCGTCGCCCGTCAGGCCGATGGATTTGTAGAGGTGGCCGTAGGTCTCGCCATCGCCGAGATCGTCGTGCCAGGCCTGCATCATCTCCTCGCCCGGCCGCTCGATCTCCATCATGTAGCGGTAGTACCCGCCGTTGATGTGCAGCTGGGCGTAACGGGTGGTCGACGCCGGCAGGCCCGCCTGGCGGAAGAGCTCGAACCCGACGCTCGCCGTCAGCCCGGGACACCCCTGCGTCAGCTTGTTGAGTGCGAAGGCCTTGCGCCCCTCGAAGCGGTTGTAGCGCGGAAAAGAGATGCGGTAGGAGAGCCCGCTCAGCGGTGAGGGTTCGGCGGGCCCCGGGTGGGGCCAGTTGCCGACTGAGGCGCCGTTGGTGCGGTTGTAGCGGCTGCCCTGGTAGCGGACGTGCACGTCGTAGACCTTGCCCTCAAAGATGAAAACACCGGGCACCTTGTTGTTCCAGGTCGCATTGGCATCGCAGCCGATCTCTCGCCCTCCGTCGAGGTTGTTCCACATCTGCGTCCAGTTGTTGGGCGCGAGGTACAGTTGATAGATCCTGGTGTTTCCCGTCAGTTCGGGGTCGACGAAGTAGGCGTGCCAGGCGAAGGGATCGGTGGATCGCGGGGACACGACCTCAACGCCTTCGCCCCGATCGGCGAGGATCCGATAGCGGATGATGCTGTGGGCGGCCTGCGCTGGGAGGGAGACGGAGACCTCGCGATCGGCATCGTCGCCGGCGTCGGCCATCGCGATGAGCGTCGGCTCTCCCTGGGATCGAATGTCGTCGACGAAGTACTCGATCTGCACGTCGGCGAGCTCTCCGAAGTCCGAGAACGTGACGTCGATCTGCGCGGGATCGTTGTCTCCGATGGCCGGCTCTCCGATCGCCCAGGCCTCGTGGGCCTCGACGATGGGCAGCGGCTCGTCCCGCAATCCGGAGAAAGCGGCGCCGGGGGTCATCGCGTCGATGTCTGATGCCACCCAGTTCGCGGGCTCAGATCCGTCCGCGGCGAGGCTGACTCGCTCCAGGGATGTGCCCCCGTAGCGATGCCCTTCCAGCGGGAGAACCGAAGGTGGAAGCCAGGTTTCCCCGGCGCCGAGCGCGTCGGCCGCAATGGGCCATGGGAAGGCGTCGTCGTACTCGACCGCGTCGACCACTGCGTCGTCGGCGTCCATGAGTGACACGGTCTCGCCGCCGTTGTCGAGCTGGCCATCGTAGGGTCCGAGGACCAGTGCGGCGTCCAATCCATAGCGGGCGATGAGCGCATCCGGGTCCTTGGCGATCACAACAAAGGCGCCGGCGTCGAGCTGGGTCCCGGCCGGGAAGTCGTAGCCGGTGCCGTTGAGCCTCCATCCCTCGAGACTCACAGCGGCGGTCCCCGGGTTGTGGATCTCGACGAACTCGTGCCGGTCGTCGTAGTTCTCCTCGAGCACCGGGTGGTACATGATCTCGGTGATGCGGAGGGCCAACGGGGGCTCTGGTGTGACAGTTGTCACCACTTCTTCGGTGGTGGTCTCCTCCTCCGGGTCGTCGGGGATGACCACCGAGTCTTTGGCCTTGCAGGCGAGGAGCGCCGTCATGAGAACCCAGAGTGCTGCGCGCGACGGTTTCATCGCCACAGTATGACGGATGTGGGCCGAATCACGGATCAGCGGCTGGACGTTCTCGACCTCAGGAATCGCCGAGCCACCCGCAGTTCGAGGGACTGCAGCACGAGCTCGTCGTCGATCTCGAGGAGCTTTCGAGCCGCCTCGGCGTCTCCTTGGCTGTGAGAGACGAATGCGTTGCCGATGTCCCCAATGGCCACGGCGAGGGGCCATGGGGAGTGATGGTGCTCCAGGGCCTCGGCAGCTCGCCGTCCGATCGCCGCGGACTCCGCGCTTCGACCCTCACTTCCTTCCAGGGCGGCCAGCCAGAGGAGGGCGATACAGGCCAGGCCGGCCTGTTCGGTGCGCTGATGGAGCTCGATGCAACGGCGCAGGCCCGATCGCGCCGCGGCCCGATCTCCAGCCCACCAGTCGACGACCGCGAGATGTCCGGTCTGGATGGCCAGCCCGCGTTCCTTCTCCCGGCGCTCGGCCTCCTCGATTCCCGTGGTGAACCAGCGGCGTGCCTCCCTCAGATCGGCGGCTTCGGACGCCATGAGTCCCCGAAGACGGGCCACTTCCGCGTTGTAGACCCCTCGCTCGCCGGCGGTGACTTCGCGCAGGTGTTCCAGCGCTTCTCCATAGTGGCCGAGCTGGCTCAAGCACCACCCGAGGTCCATTCGCGCCCGCTGGATGTACATCGGGTTTCGGCTTCGCAGTCGCCAGACGAAGACCTCTCGCAAGAGCGGCTCGGCCTCGGTGACCCGCCCGTGTTCGGCGTACATGCGCCCGAGGTTACCCAGGAAAATCCTGTGATAGTGCTCCAGTCCTGCCCTGTCGCACAGCGCGGCGGCCCTGCGATAGAGCTTTTCGGCGTCCGGTCGGTGGTACTCGGTGTGGGCCTGAATGGCGAGGCACCCCGTGGTCATGGCGATCTCGAGGTCGTCGCCGGCATCGAGAGCGATCTGGTGGGCGCGCTCGAAATGTCGTCGGGCATCGTCGAGTCTCGATTTCACCCGATCCAGCTCGCCGCACAGGCGCAGCCATCGGCAGGCCACCGTCGAGGAGACGTCCCGATCGCCGGTGCCGATGCGTCGATACCAATCCTGCATCCAGTCCCAGCGTCGGGCGCGTTGGGCCTGCCCTCCCAGCGCCCCGAGCAGGGTCATGACGTAGACCACATCGCCACGCGAGAAGGCGTCGTCGAGGGCGGCGTCCACGTCCGGCCAGTCGTCGAATTCATCTTCGGCGGCTTCGCCCCGCTCCAGGATCAACGCCCCGAATCGTTGGCGCACTTCCAGAGTAGGCTCGAGGAGATCTCGGAGGATCCGGGGCGGCCGATAGCCTTGGTCGACCGACTCCATCCAGCCCGCGTGGACCAGGTGGGAGGGCAGGGCAGTACCGGCGACCCGCTCGGCGTCGGACAGGGAGAAGGCTTCGGGAAAAGCCGCGCAAGCGTCGAGGAATCCCCGATCGCAGACTTCTTCGAGGGCGGACTCCAGGGCGCGGCGGGTCTGGGGCAGGAGTGCGAGTCCGGCCTTCGCCAGGGACTCCGGATCGTGAACGGCCAAAGCGCGGGCGGCCTCTACCAACGCGCCGGGGTGCCCGCCGAGGCGGTCGACGACGACCTCGACATCCGCGACCCCCGACCGGTGGCGAAGCAGCGACATGGCATCGGCCGTGCCGAGCGGTCCGAGCGTCACCTCGAATCCAACCGCGTCGATGGCGCTCGCAACGACGAAGGTCGCCGCGGAGTCTTCCGGGAGAACATCCGGTTCATCCAGCAGAATGAGCTTGGCGCGACCATCGTCTGGGCCCTCTCTCCAAGCGCCTCCTTCGTACCGGCCACCAAACCGACGGGCGACTTCATCGAGGATCGCCGACCGCCCGATGCCGGGCATCCCGCGGATGAGCACCGTTCGATACCCGGCGTCCAGGGCGCGCCCGATCCGCTCCAGGACGACGCCTCTCCCGAACATGCGCAAGCCGGCTGCCGTCACGTCGGTGGCCACTGGTGGGGCCGTGGGCTGCGATGAGCCGATCAAGTCGAGTCGATATCCGTGGCCGTGCACCTTGAGGATGTGGCGGGGAGACGCAGGGACCTCTTCGAGTTTGGTGCGCAGGCGTCGAACGGCGCTGTCCACGCATCGGGTGACGACGTCGGCTCGGTAGCCCCAGACCTGGGCGAGGAGTTCATCCCGCTCGACTGTTCGCCCGTTTCGCTGGGCGAGAAACGCCAGCAGCCGCGTCTCGAGCTCGGTCAGGGTCAGGGTCCGACCGTCATCGCAATGCACCAGGCGGGACGTGAGATCGACCCGTCGTCCCTCCAGAAGAATGTGCATCGAGAACCCTCCGAGACGAACGCAACCCGCCACGTAAAGCGGCTCGTCCCCGTTCACGCAGGCTGGCACAAACCTGGCACAACTGGGAACAAGGTTCGGTGTCGGGATCGGAAATCGGTGCGTTTAACCATGGGTTCAATCCCTGTCGCATCTCGCGACGACCGAGGAGAATCCATGTCCACCACACGCACCCTGTTCCTTTGTGCCCTCGCTCTTGCCGTCGGCTGCGCGGCTGACCCCGTCGATGAGCCAGATGAGGGCGATGCCGCCGATCAGACTCTCGCTGGCGACGATGACGACGCCGGAGACGACGACGACGGCACCCTGCCACCCCTGGTTCCCGAGTGGACCGGCAACTGGATGGTCCACATCGAGTGGTCGGTCACCTGCGAGTTGCCCTTTCAGCCGCCCCTCGACAACTCTGGCAGCGACGGCTGGGCACTGGATTTCTCTGGGCAGCCGGGCAATCTGACCGCCCGGGTGAACAGCAATGATTGGTACACCATGAGCGGCAGCGGAGATGCCGACGGCGTGCGGCTGTGCGGCAAGTTCCCGATGTACGACAGCAAGGACGACGAGGCGATCTCGAACAACGCCAACAGCATCTGCATCGTCGGCGACGACGTGGTCAACAACAAGGAGGTCCTGGGATACGCCGAAGGGAGTTTCGAGGGTACTTTTGGCGAGGACTGTGACCTGAACACGAGCGATGTCGTGCTCACCCACTAGGCTAGCGGCGGCTCGCCGGGTTGATGGTCACGAACTGCGAAGCCTCCTGTTCGGCGACGGTGTCGACGGTTGGCTTCATGCCCGATTCGTGGGCCGCCAGCTGGGCCATGGAGTTGGACACCCGACTGGCCAGGGAGCGGGTGAGCGCCAGCCGCAAGACCGAGCTCGCCTCGTCGCCGCAGGTCGAGATCTCGGTCCAACCGAGCTTGTCCATCTCGAGGAGGACCGTCGTCTCCATGACGATGTACGACGCCCAGTTTCCGCCCGTTCGGAGTACGGACCAGGCCCCGAAGGCGTCTCCCGCCGTCAGGGTCTGGTGTTTGATCGCCATGCCCCCTCCGGCCGCGGCGATGACGGCGACCGAGCCGCTGACGACGACGTAGACATGGGTCGAGGGCTGTCCCTCGGTCATGAGGAACTCACCGGTTTGCACCTTGATCCCGTCCATTCGGTTTGCGATGGTGGTCAGGTGGTGATCGTCGGAGTTCCGGAACAGGGGAGACGCGCGCAGGGCCCTGATCGCGTTCACGTCGACGACGCTTATGCCCCCGCCGCCGATGACCGCCGCCAGGCGCTCCAGGAAGCTCTTCTTGGGCATGAGCTGGTCAATGGGCTTGACGTCGTTGTAGGTGGCCACGTCCTTTGCAGTGCGCTCCAGCTCCTGCAGCATCTGCTCGAGTGCATACTCCTCGAGGGCTTCGGACACGACGCTCCCGGCGTTTCGGAGATGGCGATAGCGCTCGATGTCGAGGATCATGATGCGTGCGTCGGTCAAGGTGCGCAGTCCGACCGGCCACCGTCCATCGCCGAACAGGGTGGTGAGGCCGAGCACGCTGCCACTCTGCGCGCGTCGGCGGCGCTCGTAGCGGGTGACCTCGACCTGCCCGCGGAGGATCATCACCAGTGCGGGCTGTTTCTCTCCCTGCTGGATCAGCATGCCGCCGGCGTGGATGTCAAAGACATCGAAGTAGTCCATAGCGTCTTCGAGTTGCCGTGGGCTGACGCCGACGAAGACGTTGGGCATCTCTTCGAGGGACGGGCCCTTCTCCGGGTCTGCCTCAGCCTGAGGTTGGGGCGCGGGCGGGTGGAGAACACCCGGACGCTGTGCCTTTGGCGCCCGTGGTGCGGGCGGGGGCGTCGAGGGAAGTGGCCGCGGCGGTGCCCGCTTTTGCTGTACGGGAGGGGCCAGATTGCGCACGGGCAGTGTGCGTTTGTGGACCCGTTCCGCGGGTTCTGGAGTGACCTCCCATCCGACGTCGAAGCTGTCCTCGGCCATGCGACCGACCTCGACGAACTGCAGAGATTTCTTGTCGACTACATGAAGTCCCGCACTGGCGCCGCCACCCAGGAGCGATTGGTCGTTGGACATCTGGACAGTCTACTAGAAGCCCACTGGAAGAACGGAGTCAGTGCCCATCACGCCAGAGACATCGGCTATTCCGCCGATCAGTTCTCACGCGTCGAGTACTCCAGATCGGCGCTTTTCAGGGGCAGAGACGCGTCCAACTGAACGAGCAGGACCCTCGGATTCGCCGCGAACCTCTGGTCAGGTGCGTTCGACGCGGCGTTTGAGAGCATCCAGAAACGCCGCATAGTTCCGGGTCAGCGACGAGCGAATCAGTGGAAACACCAGTCGTCCCGCCACACCCTCGAAGCTCTCGAAATGCTCGATGTGCGTGCCGCCGTCATCGGTGGGCTCCAGCGAGAATCCGTGGTTGACACGGATGACGTGACCCCGGTCCTCGCCCCAGATCAGGGCCCGCTCCTCTTGCCAGGTATGAGCGTAGGAATCGACCGGAAACATGATCGGGCCGACGGCGACCTTGCAGCTGATCCTCGCCCCTGGACTGCGGTCGTCGCAGCGCCCGTCGACCATGATCTCGTTCCAATCCGACCAGCTCGCGACATCGCTGAGCACGGCCCACACGGACGCGGTGTCCGCGTTGATGACCGTCTTTACCCGTACTTCGCCCATGCCCGCTCTAGCCCCCGATCACGCCGATCTTGCCCATCTTACAGCAGCGTCTGGGTGTCGCAGTGCTGGCACTCGATCACCCCGCGCGACACCAGCTCCAGCTGTCCGGAGCACGACGGGCACCGCGAGGATCCTCGGAGTGCCGTGGCATCCGCGCTGTACAGGACGCCCTCCTCCCAGGAGATGTAGCCGGTGAGCTGCCGACGGTAGACGAGGGTGTACAACCACTCTCGAACCATTCCCGTCGGCACCCCGTTCGCAGACGCAAAAGCCTCGAGCTCCACGCGTCCAGCGATGCCGAGATCGTCGCGGAGCTGGGCACACCTGGAGTCCGCCCAGGTTCGGCCCCACATCCGTCCGCGATGCAGGTCGATCTCCAGCACACAGCGACCCGTACGTCGCACCTCCACCGCGAGCTCGACGGCCGCTTCGAGGGTGACGCCGATCTCCGCAGCCGCTTCGTCGAAGGTGAGGTGTCCTCGCTCCCCGATCAGCTCAGCCAGCCGGTCCAGCCGAGCCGTGTGGTCTGCGGCGCGGGCCGCGGGGATCCCGATGGCCGCGTTGTACGCGAGCCCGATCCACGCCAGCGCGATGGGCATGCCGTAGAACAGGATCGCCCCGACGATGCCCTCGACCCACCCCTGCTCCGCGCCGAAGCCCAGAGCCATCAAGACGCTGCCGACGAGCGCCAGGACCGAGGCGATCGCGAAGACCCACATGCGGGTGTAGTGAACCGAGGTGATGGCGGTACTCAGGAACAGGATCGCCAGGGAGAGTGGAATGGCAATCATCCCGCTGAAGAGCCCGAAACCGCTGATTTGATTCCAGATCCCGCCGCCCAGCAACAGGCCCATGACAGCGGAGAAGGCCATCCCGAACAGGCCGACTGCGGCACCGATCGCGGCCACGATAATGGTCTGTGGAGCGATGCGGGCGCTCACAGGTACACCACCGTGTCGCAGTGGTTGCAGCGGATCAATCCCTGACCGGCCAGGTCGATCTCCCCGCTGCAGGAAGGGCAGCGGGCCAGGGCCCGGAGCTTGGCGAGGTCGCTGGAGTACAGCACCTCGCTGTCGAGGTATCCGTGAAAGTCCCCCGACGCCTGGAGCTCAGAGATGCGGTGTCCGAGCGCATCTCGGGACTCCTGGAGCTCCCGTCCGAGCTCGGCCATGGGCAGCTGACCCCGGGTCTGCACCATCGCGATGATCCGCTCCCTGTGGCGCTCGGCGACCCGATCGAGACGGAGGCGAGCCCCCTCGAGTGTCGCCTCGAAACCGGCGCCGTCGGAGATGGACTCGGCGCGTGCCAGGTCCCAGCCCGTTCGCTCGCGGATCTCCCCCTTGCCGACCCAGCCGCGCAGATCCAGGGTCCGCGTCAGCCACTCGGTGCGCAGGACGTCGGCCTGGGATCTCACCTCGAAGAAGGACCCCACCGCGTGCACCAGCGACGCCAGGCCGGCCACTGAGGCGGGCAGGAACAGAAAGAGGCTGCTGACGAGCATGCCTTCGCCGGCGCCGTATTCCTGTGCCCACCCGATGCTGAGGAACAGCCAGCTCAGCCCGTAGATGCAGGTGGCCGCCAGGAGCATGACGCCCCGTGCGGTCCACTTGCCGTTGACCAGGCCGCCGAGGCCGAGAACCGTGCCAGCGGCGGGCAGGATCATCAGGCCCATCACCGACAGGAAGCCCGCGAGATCGATCTCGTTTTCGCCGGCGAGGGTGATCGCCAGAAAGACCGAGGTGACCGCCCAGAGGACGCCGAGATCCAGCAACGCGATTGCTCCGGAGAACCTCGAGGGTCGGGCCGAGACGAAGAGCGCTTTCAGCCAGGTGGCCATTGGACCTCCAGCATCTCGGCGATTGCGGCGTGTCCGAAGATCTCGGCGACCTCAAAGGGCAGGGCGCCGCTGTGCACGCTGACGATTCGATCGCCGCCGGCAAAATGGCCGGTCTCGTTTGCGGTCTCGGCCTCGCGGTCGGCGCCGCGTTCCAGCAAGAGTGCGGCCGAACGCTGGCGGCCATTCATGGCGGTGTAGTGGAGTGGCGTCCATCCGGTCTCGTGGTGGCCGCCCTGGGAGGTGCTGGGATCCACTCCCGCATTCAGGAGAAGGGTCAGGATCTCGGGGGTCTCGTGGCCGGCGGCGAGGGCGATCGGCGCGAGACCATCCAGACGGGGGAGCGTGGCGTCGGCACCGCCGTCCAACAGCGCGCGAACCACCTCTGTGTGTTTGCGTGAGACGGCCATGAAGACCGCAGACTCACCCGTGAATTCGTCGCACTCTCCGCGGACGCAGTCCGGATCGGCTCCGGCGGCGATCAGGATCTGCACGGCCTCCAAGTGGCCCGATTCCGCAGCTTCCAACAATGCCGTTGTCATGGGTGGAAAGTGGCGGGGATTTGGACCTCCTGTCGTCTGCTCGTCGGGCTGATTGGGGTCCGCTCCAGCTGCCAACAACAGTTGCAGCATCTCGGTCTGGTCTGTGGTCGCCGCCAGGTGGATCGGTGGGGCGATTCCGCTGACGGATCGGAGGCTCGCATCCGGCCTGATCAGGGCGCCCAAAGATGGATTCGCGCCGCGGGCGAGGAGCATGCGAACGACCTCGGTTCGTTCACCGCGAATGGCGTGGAAGAGTGGCGTTCCGCCCTCTGGAGACCGCGCGTCCACTTCGCCGCCTGCGTCGAGGCGCGAAGCGACGGCCGAGACATCTCCTTCCTCGCAGGCTTCCCACAGGTTCATTTGTGGAGCATAGACGAGCCTGTACTATGTGCTCGCGATGATTCCCCTGATGCTCACCATCCTCGCCTGCGGCCCTGGCGAATCCGATCCCCCCGGACAGGACAGCGATCCGTTCGAGAACTGGGACGAGAGGCCCATTGCCGAGCGCTGCTTTCCAGGTCTCGGCGACGCGAGCAAGGGTATCCCCGACTACGACCAGTTCAATCCGAAGATCGGACACCATTGCCAGGGAACCGATCACCAGGACATCGATGACATCGGGCGCCTGGTCTTTGTCGGTGACTCGGTCACGGCGGGTACGCCTCCGACGACGATCCCCCAGCTGTACCGGACGATCGTCGAAGACAACGTCAGGGAACGCTTTGGAGACGAGGTCATCGTCGAGAACTGCGCCGTCTACGGACACCGGACCGACGACCTGCTCCTGGAACCCAACAAGCAGATCCTCGATTGTTTCGGAGACGACCCGATTCCCGAGCGCACCCTGGTCGTCATGACCGTCGGTGGAAACGACATGTTTGCCTATGCCGAGGACATGCGGGACGGCGCGTCGGCGGCGGAGGTCATGGCCGATGTCGAAGAGGCCGCAGACCTCTTTCACGACGCCATCTCCTGGTTCAACGAAGAGGAGGCCCGCTTCCCTGCTGGCGTCGACGTGATGTTCGGCAATGTCTACGAGTACACCGACACCATCGGCGACATGGACAGCTGTCCCACGGCCGAGATCTTTGGTTTTTCAGGGACGATCCCCGAGCTTCGGGACGCCTATCTGCGCATCAACGAGCGGTTCGTGCAGACGGCTGTAGAGACCCAGACCGACGTGATCTTCATGCTCGAGCACTTCTGCGGCCACGGGTTTCACGCCGACGAGCCGGACAACGAGTGCTACCGCGGGCCTGACACCGAGGTCTACTTCGACGCGACCTGCATCCACCCCACGCCGGCGGGGCACGCGCGCATCGCCGAGATGTTCACCGCCGTCATCGACGAGTAGGGGCGGGTGTGAGCTGGTGGAAGCGGATCTTTGGCGGGGGCGAGCCCGTGGCACCCGAGGAGCCGGCGGTGCTCTCAGATGCTGAGCTCTTCGAACAGTTGGGACGGGCGCTCGAGGTTGGCGGGCCCGAGGAACTCCACCGCTTGTGCCAGCTCCACACCGAGCGGATCGTCTCGCTCATGCCGACCTGGAGGACGGTTCCAGAAGCGCAACGGGCCGATCCGGAAGCCCTCCAGCGGTACGGAAACACCCTGGGCAACGTCGCGAATATGTTCCAACAGGTCATGAACGATCCGCGGATCTTCGAGATCCTCTCCGGGGACGAGACTTTCGGTCGCTGGGCGAAGCGCCGGGAAGAGGCCCTGGGACTCGCCAAGGAGCTGAAGTACTCCGAGGCCCTCTCCCTGCTCGAGGCGGACGAGACCGAGATGCGGAAAATGGAGTGGGTGGGGGACAACGAGCCCCTGATGCTGACGCTGGGAACGCTCGGCCAGTTGCTCTTCCACGCCGGCCAGGTCGAGCGGGCGATCGGGCTGTTCGAGGAGGTGCTGGCCAACTGTCGGCGGATCGCGGATCTGGAGGGCCAGGGTGTTTACCTGCGCGCCTTGTTCGACGCCTGCCGCTACCTCGATCGGGGTGTTGCCGCGGCTGCGTGGGAGCGTGAGCTGGCCGATCTCTGCGAGCAGACCGGAGCGGTTGAGGACGCCGAACGCCATCGACGGCACGCCGAGCAATTTCCCGAAGGCGAGCCGCTCCTGCGCATGGTTCTGACCGTTGCCGCGGACGATGGCGTGGTGACGTGGGAGGTCGGAGACATCCCGGAACTCGCGCCAGAACAGCGGTACAACGTCATGTTCCTTCGCGGTCGACCCGGGCTGATTCCGGGAGCGATCCTGACCCAGAGAGGGCGTGCGCTAGCAGATGCCGGAGACCTGGACGACGCCCTGGAGCTGTTCCGGCAGGCCGCAGAGGCCGATCCACTCGCCCCCGAGTGTCGATACCTCGCGGCCTTCACGCTCTTGATCCAGGGCAAGATCGACGAGTCGATCCCGCTGCAGGAAGAGGTCATGGCGCTCGCCCCGGGCTGGTACGACAACGAGGCGTGGCTGGACTTGTCGAGGCGCATTCCTCACGAGATACCGGCTGGGGTCGTGTCGATCCTCCGCGAGCTCGATGACGGTCCTCTGCCGCCGGCACAGAAGGCGGAACTGGCGGGCCGAGCGCTGCTGAAAATGCCCCGCGTCGCGCTGTTGCATGTGCACCGAGGGAGGGCACTGGTCGCGTTGGGGCGGATCGAAGAGGCACAGCAGTCCTACCGGGCGGCACTGGAGGTCGTCGGTGCCGATCGCAGCACCCAGAGCGTGGCCACACTGGAACTGTCTCAGACGCTCGAGGGCGAAGAGCGTCTGGCGTTGCTGCGCGCCATCATGGCGTTGGAGGGCGGCAGCCTGAGGGCGAGGACCTTTGCGGCGATGATGCTGGCCCAGCCTATTTCGGCTGGCGAATGAGCTCGGGTTTTGGCGACGAGGGGCACGGGGGCCTGCCGCAGTCGAGCGTCTGCAGTCCCTCTTCGACCCAGGCCTGGATTCGCGCGTAGACCTCTCGATTCTGCAGGCTGGCGGGGATGGACCCTCCATCCTGGAAATAGAAGACATCCACTGTCGTGGCGACGAGCTCGCCGAGAAGCGATTCGGGATGGCGCGCGCGGAGCACCGCTGCGTCCTCCATCATCTCCGCTCTGTCGAGTTTGTCCATCTCCGAGAGCGGCGCGATCTCGGAGGACTTCAGGGGCAGGCCCGCAGCCGTGAGCGCTTTGTGTTTCTCGGCGTGGATCCGGATGAGGGGCCAGGCGGAGAGCTGTTCAGCCGCTCTGCCGGGCAGTGGAAACTCCTGTGACGGTCGACCGATCAGGCGGTCGGCGGCCACCTTGGTACGGAGGGGGCCTTTCCAGACCTGGGCAATCAGGGCGGTCGGGCATACCAAGAGCGCGCTGGAGTCGACGCCGATGTCGATACGAGTGCCGTCGCCCAGCATGATCAGCTCGGGTGCTACATCTTTCGGTGCGCCCTTGAGTTTCAGGGCCACATCGCCGGAGATGGTGGCGATGAAGCAGCGCCGGTCCGGGGTCTGCGCCTCGGCCGGCTGCAGCAACACGAAGGCGAGTAGCCAGGGTGTCACAGCCAGGCGTCCATGACCGAGATGAGTCTCTGTGGGGCGTCCTCCATCACGTAGTGGCCGACATCCTCCCAGGCGTGCACCTCGGCGTCGGGGAAACGCTTCTCCCACTCCTTTCGGAACTTGGGCGTGAAGCAGAAGTCGTCGTCGCCCCAGCAGATGAGCATGGGTCTGTCGGTCAGCTTCTGGAGCCTGCTGTCGATCTGCTCCAGCGTCGCATAGCTCGGGTGGGACGGCTTGAGCGGGATGTCCTCGACGAATTTCAGTGTTGCAATGCGGTTTCCCCACGAGTCGTAGGGGAACAGCAGCCCCGCTTTGGCGGCCTTGGAGAGCGGCTTGGCCACAGCGCGGATGGTGGCCGCCCTGGCGAAGCCGTTCAGGCCGCGCACCATCACCTTCCCCATGACCGGGATCCGGCAGCTGGCGATGGAGAGCGGGATGTCCTGTGACAGATAGGCGGCGGTGTTGGTGATCACAAAGCGCTTGAAGAGCTCCGGCCGCTCGGTGGCGAGACCGACCCCGATGGCTCCGCCCCAGTCGTGCACGACCAGGGTGATGTCCTTCAGCTCGAGGTGGTCGACCAGTCGGCCGACGTTTCCGATGTGCCCGCCCAGCTGGTAGGGCCAGTCCTGGGGCTTGTCGGAGAGTCCGCAGCCGATGTGGTCGGGCACGACGACCCGGAAGTCTCCGGCGTACTTGGCGACCAGCGCCCGCCAGTAGAAGGACCAGGTCGGATTGCCGTGCACACAGAGCATCACCGGCGCATCGCGCGGTCCCTCGTCGATGTAGGAGAGCTCGCCGCCATCGACCACGAGGCGCTTGGCCTCCCACGGGTAGACGGCTTTGACTTCGGGGGGAAGGGTCACCATGCGACTCCCATCATCTGGCAGTTGAGTCCGCTGCCAATGCCCATGAGGGCTGCGTTGTTTCCGGGCGTAAGACGGCCCATTTCGATAGTCTTGGCAAGTGTGAGAGGCACTCCTGCCGCCCCCATATTGCCGAGATCGGGGTAGACCCTCAGGGCCTTGTTTGGAGGCAGGCGCAGGGCCTGGAGCACGCTGTCGTGGTTGGCCTTGCCGACCTGGTGGAGCGCGAACTCCTGCACATCGGAGACCTGAATGTCGATCTCCTCTTTGGTGCGCTCCCAGGTGGTCCCAGCGAGCCGGACCCCCTCGCGGAGGAGCTTGGCCGGATCGGTCTTCATCTGGGTGGCCGTGCCGACGCAGAGGCGATTGAACTCGGTCGCAGCGTCGGCCGCTCCACCGAGGAGGCGGTGGCCACTGGACGAGATCGACTCGTGCACGAGCAACATCGCGGCGGCGCCGCTGCCCAAGGTCAGGGTCGCCAGGTTGTCGCGATAGCCCGCGAAGGTCACGCCGGGTCGCTTCAGCCGGTCCATAGTGGCCTCGGTGACCGTTCGACTGCCCTCGCCAGCGACCACCAGGCCGGCCTTGATCTGCCCGAGCTCGATCATGTTGGCGACTGTGGCCATGCCGGTCATGAAGCCCAGACACGCATTGCCGATGTCGAAGTTCAGGCACCGCTGGCCGAGGCCCAGATTGCCGTGCACGAGGCTGGCGGTCGACGGCTCGAGGTAGTCCTTGCAGACCGAGCAGCTCACCAGGATCTGAACGTTTTCCCTGTGAAATCCGGCATCTGCCAAGGCGTTCTCTGCGGCCATTGTGGCGGCGTCGGACGGCTGCACGCCGACGTCCCAGAACCGCCTGGCGGCGATGCCGGTGAGCGACTGGATGGCGCCGGGGGCTATGCCCATGCGCCGGTAGAGAGGTCCCAAGGCGTTCTCGAGCGAGGCGGTGGTGACCACGGTGCTCGGAAGCTGGTAGCTGACTGCCTCGATGCAGACGCTCTTGTACCGCATGCCCCCCTCTTCGGAGACAAGGGCTATCACGGCGCGGTGTCGCCGCCATACGCTCGCTGGCTCGCGTGTTTCGGCAACCTGTTAGAAGGCAGCCCATGGCGGACGATTCCCGAACCCTGCGCTCTCGAATTCTCAGCCGTGCCTCGCGCATCGTGTCCCCTCGACGGGCGCGAGACGTCGCGAATGCGAGCAAGGACCAACTCTTGATCGAGGCCCAGAAGGCGACGTATCGAGAGATGCACCAGCGCTTCACCGAGAAGGCCGTCCTCGGCGAACGGGGACTGGACCAGGCCATCGAGGCCATGGATGCGATGTGGCGGTCCATCCGCTACCTGCGGGCCGGCGCGCCGACGATTGTCGGAACCCTCAACTCCGGGGACGACCGGACACAGGTTCTGGTCGACACCTTTTTCGTGGAGTCCACCGAGCTGCTTGAGGATGCCATCCGCATGGTTTTCGCGGAGGATCTGGGCCGATTGACGCTGCCTCCGGCTCGCATGGCCTTCCTCATTCGGGTGACGCTGCAGGGACTGATCTTCGAACTCGCCCACGCCCGGACGGCCGAGCAGATCACCGAGGTCGACAACGCCTACGCCGACGTACGCACCCTGTTCGAGCGCTTCGTGCTCGCCAATGACGAGGCCAGTACCCTCGAGCCGTTGGTCCTGGAGCCGATACCGCTACCCTGGTAGCCCCGGATTGCTCCCCTCAGATCGGTGAACATCGCGTACACTGCTTGGAGGAGGTCCCGATGCCCGATCTTCACCCCGATCTCGCTCCGGTGCGCGGCCCCGTCGAGCTCAGCGCGGTCTTGGAGCGACTCGCTCGACCCATCGAGCGGTTCGTCGGCGAACCCATCGACACCAACCAGCCGCCCCAGGCGACGATGCGCGAGCTGAATCTGGTCTACAACCAGGTACTGGAGCACCAGCACGCCCTGGAGAAGGTCGGCTACACCGCCGCCGATCGCGTGTTGTTGTGCCACGCGATTCGCGCCTGGAGGACGGTGGATCCTATCGTGCGCGCGGGTCAGGCGATCGGGTGCCCGCCCGCCTCCTGTGGCAGGACAAGCTGCTGCGCAAAGCCAAGCAGGCGTTCTTTTTCGATGCCGATCGACTCGCGGTGTACGCGAGCCCGCCCGGTCTGCACTCCACGGGAGAGGAGGAGATGGCGCAGCTCGGAACCCTGGTGCGGGCGGCGCGCCAGGACGCTGAACACCTGGCGAGAGTCGGCTTCGGGCCCGATGATATCGCCGTTGGCGAGGCCCTTCTCAACGCCGTCGAGGATCTGGTCTCGACCCACGAGATCCGCGATCAGCTCCTGGCATTGAGCGTCCAGCTGTGTCGGTACGCCTACGCGTCTGGCGTGAGCGCCTTCTGGGACTCGCCCCTGCACGCGCGCATCTTCGAGCGCACCTGCTTCGAACGCGCAAGTCGCCGTGGGGGCCGGAGGCTACGGCTCGTCGCTCAATAGGCCTGGTTGACAATCCGGCAATCTTGACTTGCATCGAAGGCCGCGGGGGATCATATTCCTCCCCATGTGGGCACCAACCACCGCAGATCCCCAGGTAACCACCACTCTCGCGTGGCTGGCACAGACGCGTCTGCCAGAGCGGGTCATGGCTCACGAAGTGCCGCAGACCCTGCTCTTCATCGACTTCGAGACCACCCGCGATCGCGTGGTCGAGATCGCGATGATTCGGCTTCAACGCGGTCTTTCTCCCTGGGTCTGGCAGTCCTACATCAACCCGGGCCAAGACGCCTGGAGCCGAAGCCGCGAGTACTGGAACACCGACATTCACGGTGTGACCCCCGCCATGGTTCAGGGACAACCTGAGTTCTCTCAGATCTTGCCGACTTTGGGCGCCGCGCTCAAAGGTGCCACGGTGGTGGCTCACAGCGTTGGATTCGAGCGCAAATATCTGGAGCTCGAGCTGCGTCGAGTGGGGCGGCATCTGGCAAGCCCGACGCTGTGTAGCCTCCAGTTGGCGCGGGCCTTGGCGCCGAACTTCGAGAACCACAAGCTCGGCACTCTCGCCTCGATGTTCGAGGTGCGAAATCCGACGCCGCATCGCGCCCTCGGAGACGCCTTCACCACGGTGTGGGTGATGATGTCCCTGCTCGAGGGCTACAAGGGTACCCGCCCGCTCGGGGCCCAAATCCGCGACGTCACGCGCCAGGCTTCTGGGAGTCGGATCAGTCCCTGGGTTTAGGGTTCTCATACATTGTCTTCCCCTTTTCTACGCATCATGTGTCCAACGGGTTGCGAGGGAGGTCGAATGTTGTGGCTTGTGGCGATGATCGTTGGATGTGGGCCGGGCCAACCCGATCGAAGCGACCGCTCCCCGTCGGACCCGACAGAGACCACGCCTACCGAGACCACACCCACGGTCGACCCGACGCCGACCGTTCCAGCGGTGCCGTGTCCCGATGGGCTGACCGATCCGAACGCGTCCACCTCCTCGGGTTGCGTGACCGGCCGGAGTGCAGACGGCGTCGAGGGGTTCGTCGGCATCCCGTACGCCGAGGCGCCGGTGGGGGAGTTGCGCTGGGCCCGACCGGCCCCGATCACGCAATGGGAGACGGCTTTTGCGGCGACGACTGCGGGATCGCCGTGCCCCCAGACCAACGGGACCGTGGACTTCGAACTCGCTCCCGGAGATGGCGACGAAGACTGCTTGTACCTCAACGTGTTGCGTCCCGAAGGCACAGAGGCGGGCGACGATCTTCCAGTGGTGTTCTTCATCCATGGTGGCGGTCATATCGACGGACACGGCGCCTCGGCGGGGCTGCTCGGCAACAGCTTCAATCGCGTTCCCGACGATGCGCCGCTGCTCGAGCACGCCCCGGAGCTCGTCTCCGAAGGCGGGGTGGTCCTGGTGACCATCAACTACCGTCTGGCCCAGCTCGGTTGGATCGCGCACCCGGGTTTGTCTGCCGAGAACGCGGATGGTGCGAGCGGCAACCAGGGCCTCTGGGACGCACTCCTCGCTCTGGAGTGGGCCAGCGCCAACGCCCAGGCCTTCGGTGGAGATCCGGACAACCTGATGATCTTCGGTGAGTCGGCGGGCAGCGTGAGCGTCTGTAGTCTGCTCGCGGCTCCGGCAGCCGATGGGCTCTTCTCCGCGGCGATTCTCCAGTCGGGCGTCTGCACACAGATCGATCACCAGATGGACGCTCCCGGTCTGCTCGTTGAGGCCGGCTACGATCAGGGCGCCAGGCTCGCAGAATTGACGGGTTGCGATGCCGGAGATGACGCCGCTGTGATTCAGTGCCTGCGCGATCTGCCCCTCGAAGACGTGATGGCGGTGATGCACGGTCAGTGGGGCAGCCTGGACGTCTCGGACGAGGCCTACGGACCGCTGGTGGACGGAGTGCTCTTGCCGAGCGACGTGGGCGAACGGCTCGCGAGCGGACAGTTCAGCCAGGTGCCGGTGATCATGGGTGTGAATGCCGATGAGGGCACGCTGTTCACGACCTTGTACCCGATCAACAGCGAGCCGATCTTCGATGCTCTGCTGTGGACGACCGCTCTGGTGATGGGCTGGGACGCCTCGGAGCTCCAGGCCATCTACGACCCGTCCCAGTACGGCGGCGACGTCTCGGCAGCCTATGCGGAGTTCTACACCGACCTGGTGTTCCTGTGTCCGGCGCGCGAAATGGCCGACGCCATCGCGCCACACACCGATGTGCACGCCTACTACTGGACCCACTCCAACCCGCTGTTGGGTTTCCTCGGAGCATTTCACGGCGTGGAGATCAGCTACGTGTTCGGCACGGGTCTGAACTTTGGCGCCGATGCGACGATGACTGACAATGCACTTGCGAGCTGGTCTTCGGTCGCCGCCGGTACGCCCGAGGTCCCCGGAGTGGGCGCGTGGCCCCTGTTCGGAGGCTCGGATCCCGACGGTGGAACGTGGGTAGAGATGTCGGTCTCGCCGCAAGTGATCGACGGCCCGAGACAGGCGGTCTGCGACTGGATGGACCTCTAAGACACTGTGGAGAAGTCCAGGGAGGTCTCCTCTTCAGTGGTGATGAAGGACTCGTGCATGCGGATGGCCTGCCAGTCGTCGCCTTCGCGGACCAGAACGGTGGTGACGCGGCTGGCGTGCAGGTGCCGTTGGACGGCCTTGGCGCCGGCCTGCACGAACAAGTAGGCGACGACCATCACGTCGACGTCGCTGTAGATGACCCGGGTCTTCTCCGGCAGAATGGCGACGCGAAATGCGGGGTTGGCGCCGTGCGCATTTGGAAGCCCGTCGGCGAAGTCACTGGACTCATTTCCACTCGGGTAGACCGAGGTGAGATCTCGATGAAGCCCGCCCCTCATCTCCGCGAGCGCTTCGTCGGTCTTGGGGGTCGTGCCGTTCAGCCACCCCTGAAGCTGTTTGCACATGCGGGCCATGATGTCGTTCGCGACCTGTTTCATCTGAGCATTCCTAGACCCGAAAAAGGAGTCAGGATCGACCGGTGCCGTCCTCGAAGGAGTCGGCCATCAAGGCGTCCGGTTCGCGCGATAGTCAGTTCGCTTGATGGTAGCTGCATTGTCCGGTGATGGGCTTCAGATCCAGAGTGAACCCGTTGAACCAGCCCCCATAAGTGCCAGCAATTTCCGACCACTTTTCGCCAGAGGGCAGCGCGATTCTCACTGAAGCCTCCTTGGCCTTCCCTCGCATGCCTTGAAAGTCGGAAATGACGAGTTCGCTGCCTTCCAAAGCGTAGGGCACGGCGGTCATCATCAGGCGGTCTTCCCTCGGCGGATAGTTGCTTATGATCTTTTCGGGGCCGTGCAGCGTGTTCGTGACAAACCAGACGACGCTCCCATCTGGGTAGACACGAAAACGAGGATTGACGTGTAACGGCTTGCCGTCCACGATCTTGACGGAGCAGATGTAATAGCCGTCCAGTCCGAGTGGCGATGAAGATGCGCGCGCAGCGGTCGGCAGAGTCGTTGGGCCTTGGTGACCAATTTTCAGGGCAGCCAAGTCGGGTCCGCTCTCTAATGTCGGACCTTCGGTGAGTACCCAGTTGTCTGGTTCGTTCGCCCGAAGCACTGGAGTTTGATCGTGGATCTGGACAGCTCTCAATGCTTGTCGCACATATTCCTGCGCCTCCTGCGCAGTGACCCTCCCATCGGGCTGATGGAGTACACCGTCTGCCCAGCCTCGAAGTGCACCCACTGCAAAATAGGTGAATGCGCCATGACCGACGTTGACGATTGGGCCCGAGAGTTCATTGGCGCCAGCCGCGGTCCAAGTCGCTGTGTCTCGGTTCGCATCGCGCATGTAGGACGGAACAGCAAAGCGCTTTAGATCTGCCACCCCGGCGCCCGCATAGCACGTATCCAGAACGAGAATAACCTGACCGCCACCGCTTCCGGCCAGACGTTCCAACTCGGCGACTTCCACGGTGCCGTTCTCGAACACTTCCGCATCAGGGGAGGTGGAAACCCCCATAAGCAGACGTTCCTTGGATTTCGGTGACGCTGCCCCATGCCCAGCAAAGTAGATCCAGGCCACGCCACCCTTCGATACTCGAGCGCCAAGTCTCGTTGCCGCAGCTCGGATCTTGTCGGCCCCTGTGTTTTTAGTCTGATCGAGCAACTCAACCTGATCGGGTGGGATTCCCCGCGAATACACGAGAAAATCACGGAACACCTGCGCATCGCCAGTTGCAAATGGCACTTTAGGGAGTTCGTAGTAGTCTTCGATGCCGATCACGAGAGCCGCGTCCTGCGGTGCGATGGTGCCCGTTTTCAACGGTGCATCGATGGATGGCCATTGGGAGGTCCCTGCAATCGCGGTCAACGCGATCAGCAACAGTATCAGCACCCTACGACCCTCCGAAACATGAGTATACCTATGCCCCTGCTCAGCACAGCAGAGGGTCCTGGGACAAGTCGAATGTTTTGGTCCGGTGTGGCTTCAGACGGAACGCCTGCCGCCAGTAGCCTTGTCGTTCTTGTTTAGACCTTCGGGGCGACCGATCAAGCTAGAAGATGTCCACGGCCAGCGAAAAGCTGGAGCAGTTGACCCAGAAGCAGTCGGCGACCACGTAGACCGTCTCGTTGACGAGGCCGGCGTTGGTGTACGAGATGGACTCAGCACCCCACGCATTGGCGTCGCTACCGGCAACGCAGGTATTGACGAGATTGCAGTCGGTAACCACGTAAAGGGACGCGTCATCGCCGGTGTTCTGGTGATAGTTGGCGTTGACCGTCTCGCCGGGCTGGAGCTGGACGGGCATGATGGTCTCGCCCCCGGCGGAATCCGAGCCCGTGCACGGGTTGCCACCCAACAGGGTGAGGTCGTCGGCGTAGCCGGTGTTGTCGGCGTAGGGGAAGTTGTGGTTGCCGGTGGTGTAGGCGGGCCATGCCTGGGTATCGGCACAGGTGTCGGGCCCCATGAAGATCGGCAAGGGCGGCCCGATGGTCACCTCGAGGGTGAAGACGTCGCAGCTGACGGCGTCGAAGCAGTCGACGACGAGGGCGAGGTTTGCAGCGTTCGGTCCGGGGTTGGTGTAGCTGAGGAACTCGGTCCCGCCGGCGAAGAAGATGTCGTCCGATCCCTCGATGCAGGTGGTGGGGTCTCCGCAGAAGGAGAGCAGGTAGACGAGGCCGTCTCCTCGGTTCTTGTACACGGCGGTGAGCTGCTCTCCCGGCTGGAGCTCCACCTCGACCTGTCCGTCGGGACCCGAGCCCCCGTAGTTGGTGCAGCTGGGGCCCGGAACGCTGGGATCCACGTCGTTTCCGAACCCGTTCAGGGTGCCGAACAGGTTGTGGACCCCGGTGGTCAGGGGAGCCTGGGCCAGGAGCTCCGGGCAGGTATCTACGACGTTTCCGACGGGAAGGCCGATGTCCGTATCGGTGTCGGTGTCGGTGTCGGTGTCGGTGTCCGTATCGGTGTCCGTGTCCGAATCGGAGTCCGTGTCCGAATCGGAGTCGGTGTCCGAATCGGAGTCGGTGTCCGAATCGGTGTCGGAGTCGGAGTCGGAGTCCGAGTCCGAGTCGCTGTCTGAGTCTGAGTCGGTGTCGCTGTCGGAATCCGAGTCAGAATCGGCATCGGTATCGGAATCCGAGTCCGAATCGGCGTCGGTATCGGTGTCTGCGTCTGCTGCGGTCCCCGGGTCGCCCGAATCGGTGTTGCCCTTAGACCCGTCACAACCGATGATGCCGAGGACGAGGAGAACCGCCGCACCGCGTAGAGTCATGTCGGGACCTGGGAAACCGTGAGGTGCGAGCATACCCCGATCCGATCCGATCAACCTCCGATCAGATCCTCGTGTTGGCCGCTACGCGCGTCTAGGGATGGGCCAAACAGGAGGCCCCGATGACCCGCTCCACAATCGTTTTGACCCTGCTCACCGGGTGCATGGACTACGACGTGTTCGGCGATCTGAACTACCCCGACGGATCCGAGACGTGTGAGCTCGAGGGCGTTCCGGCCGTTGAAGTCGGGATCAACGACGCCTGCGATGTCGAGCTACAAACCGGGTCATTCACGCCCGTGGTGGAGTGGGAACTGGCCGGCCACAATGGACTCGGCCCGCCTGCGGTCGCCCAGATCGACGACGACAACGGCGACGGCGTCATCGATTCGGGCGACATCCCCGACGTGATGTACATGACGATGTCCGAGGGTGTGGTCGCGGTAGATGGTCGCACCGGCTCCTTGAAGTGGATGAACCCGGAGGTCTCGTCGTACAGCTCCGGCGTGGCTGTGGCCGACCTCGATGGGGATGGGGTGCCGGAGATCATCGCCGGCGTCTCCCCGAACGTGGCCGTGCTGAACAACCGCGGCGACCTGATCTGGGAATCGCCGGAGCTCGATCAGGGTGTGCTCCACGGGTATTTGTTCCCGGCAGTCGCCGATATGGACGCCGATGGGGTGCCGGAGATCATCGCCGGTCGGAACATCCTCGACATCTACGGCAACGTCATCGGCGTGGGGGACTTTGGCGTCGGTGGTAGCCAGTCCTCTCAGGGAGAAGGCGTGCACGGCTCCCTGCCGGCCGTGGTGGACCTCGACGACGATGGCATCCTGGAGGTCGTCACTGGAAACGCGGCCTACAACAAGGATGGAAGCACCAAATACAGCAACGGCGGAATCGATGGCGTTCCGGCGATCGCCGACTTCGACGGCGACGGCGAGCCCGAGATCGTCGTCTCCAGCCGCGACATGCTGTGGACGTTGGAATCCGACATGACCCCCACTGGATGGTCCGTGACGTTTCCGACCGCGCGATACCTCGGCGCCCCCGCGGCCGACGATCTTGACGGGGATGGGCTCCCCGAGATCGTCGCCGTCGGGGGCGGCGAGCTGCGCGTCTATCACTGGGGCGGAGAGCTGATGTGGGCGGTGGCGGTCGAGGACATCTCCGGGGCGGCGGGGCCCATCCTCTTCGACTTCGACAGCGACGGCTACCCGGAGGTGGTGTACGCCGACGAGGTCAAGGTGCGGGTCTTCAACGGCCTCGACGGCTCGATCAAGATGGAGTCCAACGATCACCAGTCGACGACCGGCTACGAGAACCCGGTGGTGGCCGATGTCGACAACGACGGCGAGGTGGAGATCATCATGTGCCACGGCGCGGGACCCAGCGGTCTGACCGTGTATGGAGATGCGGACCACACCTGGCCCGAGGGACGGCAGATCTGGAATCAGCACAACTACTCGATCACCAACATCAATGACGACGCGTCGATTCCGACTCCCCAGGAGCCGAATCACCTGATCTACAACAACTACCGGTCGGCGAACACCAGCCTCACTGGCTCCCGCTGGAGGGATCTGGAGGTCGAGGTCGTCGAGTCCTGCTATCTGGAGTGCCCCGACATGCTCGTGGTGGTCGCTCGCGTCCTCAACCGCGGCACCCAGTCCCTCGATCCCGGCGTGGGGATCGTGGTGCGGGCCGGGTATGGCGGACCGGTCGTGGCGAGTGTGTCGACTCCCGAGACCATCCGTGGTGGTTGGTCGAGTGAAGGCATCGAGATCCGGGTCCTCACCGACAGTCTTGGAGATGCGACACCCGTGGTCGAGGTCGACCGCGACGCAAACATGGTCGGGCACTTCGACGAGTGTGTGGAGGAGAACAACACCGACATCGCCGAGAGCTGCCCGGGCTGATCACGCCGAAGAGGACACGAAGCCGAGGTGTCGAGTGAGCAGTTCTCGCTCGACCCTGAGCTCGGCGGAGTCCCACTCGCGCTTCAACAGTTGGTCCGCTACGGACCGATCGCCGCGGGCGGCGGCGACTGCGGCCTCGGCGATCGCTACTTTTGCGTCGGCCACCGGATCGCCAGTGGTCGTCAGCGCCGCTGTCGCCAATGCCGTGTGACGCTCGGCTTCCTCGAGTTCTCCCTGCGCGGCTCGCACCGTCGCCAACGTGGCATGGGCATGGCAGGTTATCGGCCCCGCCTCTGTGATTTCGAGCATCTGCGTCAACGCCCTGGCGGCCACCCGCCACGCGCCAGACCAGCGCGCGACCGAAGCCTGCACGGTGAGTGCGCCGCATATGTGCAGGGCGTCAGTGGCGAGCTGCAGGGCCTCGATCCCGGCTTGCTCGGCCTCGTCGATTCGCTCGAGCTCGATGAGCAGGTCGGCCATGGTCATCAGTCCGAACGAGGCGCGATCTGCCTCTCCCACGCGCATGGAGATCGCAATGCCATCGCGCATGGCCGCCACGCCCTCTTCGAGCTGCCCGAGCGCGCCGAGCGCCACGCCGCGGAGGCAGGCGGTCAGTCCAGCCGAGCCCCGACCGGCCTCCTCGGGATCGACGCCGTCGTTCAGCAGTTCCAGGGCGTCGTCGAACGCCCCGAGGAAGCAGTAGTGCTGCGCCAGCATGTTGCGAACGCGGGGCACCTTGGTCCGATTTCCCAGGCTGCGGAGGAGGGCAAATGCGCGCCGATAGCACGCCTCGGCCTCACCCGTATTACCGGCGCGGGTCTCCACCAGGCCCAGGTCGACGTAGATCGCGACCCGAAGCATGGGGTCTTCGACGCCGACCTCCAGGGCCCGCTCAGCGGCAGCTCTGGCGGCCTCCTCGTCGACGACGGCCGAGTGCACGTAGCCGCGTGCTCGGAGGACGTAGGGGTTGTCTCCGTCGGCGCGGGCGAGCAGGTCGCGGGCGTCATCGATGCGGCCCAGGATGGTCAACACATGGGACTGCGCGGCCAATAGTCGGCTTCTCAAGGGTTCTTCAAGGAGTCCAGTGGGCTGTTCGAGGGCCGCGAGACGCCGCTCCGGGCTGCCGGATACCCCGAGGTATTCTCCAACTGCGAGGGCCAGTTCCGCCCGGTCGCCCTCCACTGAGCCATCGAGGGCGGCCAGCACATCGGCCTCGGCTTCTAGGACGGCAGCGACGGCTCGCCATCCGAGGGGCCCGACGCGTTCGGCGTGTCGGGCGAGCATCCACCCAAAGAAGTGGGTGCGGTGTCGTTCGACCGTTTCCGCATCGACCTCGAGGGCCACTGCTTGGCGGAGCCGTTGCCGCATCGTGAAGCTGGGACCCCGAGGATCGACGCCGAGCAGGCCGTGCTCTGCCAATCGGACCAGGAGATCGAGCGTGTCGTGTCCCGTGACACTGACGATGGCTTCGGCGGCGTCGAGCGCGAACGGTGCCTTGAACACGGCGCACTGGGCCAGGGCGGTCCGAAGTTCCGGCTCCAGGGCGCCCCAGCTCCACCGCAGGGCGTCCAAGGCGACCTCGTTGGCCGCCGGCACGTTGAGGCGATCGAGCGGCACAATGCGGGCGCGGGTGGCGCACAGCTCCAGGGCCAACGGAACGCCTTCGACGGCCTCGGCCAACCGCGCAAGATCGGCTTCATCCGCGTCGGCTCGGCCCGCTTCGGCCAGTCGGACCCGGAGCAGCCGCATCGCCGCTTCGCGGTCGAGAGGAGTCACCTCCAAATAGACTTCAGGGGTCGCTTGCACCGGTCGTGGCGCGGTGGCCAGGATTCGCAGCCTGGGCAGGTCCATGCACATCTGCTCGACATCCGCCAACGCCTCCCGATCCAGCAGATCGGCGCCGTCCAGAAGGAGCAGGACGAGACCTCGCGCCGCCAGAGTTGCCGCGACCGCTGGGCCGGGCACGCCGAGTGCCGCTCCGATGGCCTGCCGCAGACCGAGCGCGTCCACCGGTTCGGTGAGCGCGACTTCCCACGCCTCGTCCAGGGCGTCCGATTCGATCATCATCCGGCCGTATCGGCGGGCGATTCGGGTCTTGCCTATGCCCGGCGGCCCGACCAGGGTCATCCAGCGCTCGGATCGCGTCGACAGCTCGACCCAGACCGCGGACGATTCGAAGCCGTCGAGGGGCGTGGCCAGGTTGGTGTGTGCGTCGGCGTCGTACGATTCTCCCAGCAATAGCTGCCATCCGACGCCGTGCACATTGTGCAGAAATCGCGGTGCCGATGGATCGGGCTCGATCTTGGAGCGGAGACGGCGCAGAGCGATGCCCACGGCCTCGGATCGCACGGTCGGCGCCATGCCCCAGACTTCGCGTTCGAGCTCCTCTCTCGGGACCACCTTGTCGACGCGATCGAGCAGGTAGCGGAGCACCTCTACGTCCCGGGCCGAGAGCCGGCGGGTCTCGTCGCCGGTGTGCACGCGGCGGCGGAGCAGATCCAGCCCCATCAAGGCGAGGGCGCGCTGTTCGGGATCGCGGTGCGACATCGTCGCATCTTACGGTCAGCCGGCTTCCGTGTCCGCATCTCCATCGAACCGCTCGGTCTCGCAGCGGGCGCCGCGACAGATCAGCAGGTCGTGGTACGCGGCGGTATCCAGTGGCACCAACGGGGCACTGGCCTGGCGGACCTGCTCGATGAACGGACGGATACCCGGGGGACCGACGATGTCGCGGTCTCCGTCGGGGCGCAGGGTCAACGTGACCTGGCTGCCGTACTGCGCGGCCGCGACCTGCTGCTGCTGATCGGGGTCGACCAGGAGGGTGACGGTGGCTCTGGGTTGGCCGCGTTTGGAGCGGACCTCGGTCGCTTCGCCGGACATCAGTGAGTTGACGCCGATCACGTAGATGCCCTCGAGCATGGTGTCCGTGACCGCGCCTCCGCTGTCGATCGTGTGGCTGATCATGTCGACGTAGCTCCCCGGCCTCAGCAGGCCGGCCAATGCGGGGCCGTTGTCGAGGTTGATGGACATCGCTCGCATGCCGCGGGGAATCACCGCTGAGAGACCGGTGCCGGCCTCGAAGTCGGTCAGGCGGTCGGATCGAACGGCCTCGTTGGCCAGGATGCGCTCGTGGGGAATGCGCCCGATCAGGTGATCGGCTCTCAAGAATGCGCCTTCGGGCAGGTAGCGAGGGGCGATCTGCACGGAGCTGAGGTCTTCGGACGCGATGGGGATGCCCGGGTAGAGGTCTCGCGAGGCCACGATGACGGCGACCTTGGTCTCCGGTGCCAGGGCTGCATTCATCTCGTCCTGGTAGTAGTCGGCCACCGCGCCGATCTGGGTCATCGCGAGACCCGTTGCGGCGATGGCGATTCCGAAACAGATGCATGCTTTGGCGCGTGATGAGAGAGACATGACCGGACCCCGTTTGTGCGTTTCTTCAGGAGTTGGACGCACGAGATCGGAATTGCTTTTGGTCGGTGACGCTTCGTGAAGATCGGTGCCGGGGTGCGACAATGATCTCTTGTGCTGAACTTGCTGCTGGCATGGATCGTGTGGGTGGGCGTCGCGTCGGCGCTTCCGGCCCAGCCCGAACGCCTCTCCCATCGCGGCTGGACCATCCACGACGGTCTGCCCCAGAGCTCGGTCAACGATCTCGTTCAGACTGCAGATGGGACCCTATGGATCGCGACCTACGGGGGCATGGCTCGCTTCGACGGCATTCGCTTCGACGTCGTCGATCTCGCGGGAACGCCGGGCATGACGGCGAACCGGTTCCTGAATCTCTACGCGGATCCGGCCGGGGTGCTTTGGGTGGGCACTCAGGAGCACGGCTTGCTCCGCCAATCCAAGGACGGGTTCGAGGCCTGGCCGCTGACGAGCGAAGTGGATCGGAGCAACGTCTGGGGCGTTCTCGTCGATGCCGACGGCGTGCGGTGGGTGGTCTCCGATGCCGGTCTCGTTCGCAACGATGGTGGGGACGTCAAGGTGATGGGCGTCGACGACGGACTGCCGTCCACGGGTGTCGCCCAGGTGATCGAAGATCGAGGTCACACGCTCTGGGTGGGTACGAGCAAGGGCCTCGCGCGGCGAGTCGGATCCCGGTTTGTCCCGGTAGGAGGTCCGGAGCCGGTGATCAGGATGGCGCCCGACCCCAGTGACGGGGTCTGGGTCGCCCGGGAGGATGGCCTGTGGCGTCACCGGGCGGGTGAGATGGCGCTCGTGGCCCCGCACTCGTCCCTGCACCATCCCGTCGACATCGAGATCGACCGGCGGGGTCGGGTCTGGTACACGGCGCCCGACGGGGTCCACTGGTACGACGGCAAACCCCACCAGCTCGCGCTTCCCGGCCTCGAGATCGTCTCCCCGCGCTCTCTCCTGCTGGATGGGGAGGGGAGTCTGTGGGTCGGGACCAACGACATCGGCCTGATCCAGCTCTGGGACCGCAATGCCTGGCCGATCGATCACAACCAGGGGTTGCCCCACGGCGGCAAGACCGCGGTGATCGAGGACGGGGAAGGCACCCTCTGGGTCGGTGGTGACTGTGAGGGGATCGGCAGGATCCGCGATGGCGTGGTCGACATCGTGCCGATTGGAGACACCTGCGTTCGCGCGTTGACCTTGGACCGCGACGGCGGGTTGGTCGTGGCCTTCGACGAGGATGTGGCTGTGTTGCGCGACGGCGCCTGGGCGTCTTTGCCGAACGTGAACATCCCCGCGGATGCACTGGTTCGAGCGCTCTACATGGCCAAGGACGGCGCACTCTGGATGGGTGGGCTCGGCTACGGCGTAACCCGGGATTTCAAGCCCATTCCCGGCCTCGAAGACACCAATCCCTACGTCATCACCGAAGGCGCCCCCGGGGAGATGTGGGTCGGAACGACAGAGGGTCTGTGGCGCATTCAGGGCGAGGTTCCGAGCCGGGTCGATGGCGTCCCGTCCGGCACGGTTCGCGATGTCTATGTCGAGGACGACGGCGTGGTCTGGCTCGGCACCTATGGCGCGGGTCTGGCGAGGCTGGAAGGGGGTGAAGTCACCCGCTACACGACGGCCCAGGGCCTGACCGAGAACGTGGTCTCTCGCATCATCGACAGCGGAGACGGCTGGCTGTGGGTGAACGGCAACCGCGGGGTGTCCAGGCTGTCGAAGTCCGACCTCGATGCGGTAGCCGACGGCCAGGGAACGCACGTTCAAAGCGTGCTCTTCGATACCGGAGAGGGCAACGGCGGCGGTCAGCCTGCGGGCTGGCGCGACCGCGATGGGCGGCTCTGGTTTCCCACGGTGACCGGCGTCTCCCAGATTGACCCCGCCGCATTCGACATGGCGGAGAGCGGTCCGCCGGTGACCATCGAGGAAGCGCTGTTGGATGGCGTGCCCGTCGCAGAGGGCGCCGTACTGGAGCCGGGTCGACGGGATCTCCAGGTGCGGTTCACCGCCTACGGTTTCGTCCTGCCCGAATCCACCCGATTCGAATACCGACTCGTCGGATACGACGCCGAATGGCGGGACGCCGGAGCGGGACGGGTGGCGACCTACACGAACCTGCCGCCGGGTTCGTATCGCTTCGTGGTCAAGGCGCGAAACAGCGCGGGCCTGTGGAGCCTGAGTCCGTCGGGTCTGGGGTTCACCCTCCGCCCGTCACTGGTGGAGCGTTGGTGGTTTGCGCCGGCGATGTGGCTCTTCTGGGGCGCTCTGGCCATTGGCATCGTCTGGGGTCGACTCCGGGCTGCGCGGCGTCGCGCGTCTCGGCTGGAGCGCGAAGTCGACGCCCGGGTTCGGACCGAGGCCCAACTTCGCGAGCGGGAGGCGCGGTATCGCACTGTCTTCGAACACGCGGCCAACGGATTTGCCATCTACGACGCGGATCGCCGGCTGGTGGCGCTCAACCCGACCGCCTGTCGCATGATGGACGCCTCGCCCGACACTGGCGAGAACGGCACCCGTACCTTTGTCGCTTCCGACAGCCTCGACGCGGTGATGGACCTCATCGATGGCGCAGTGCGCGGCAGCGATGGGACTGCGGACGGCCACTGCCTGCGTGAGGGAGAGCGATTCGCGACCCGTTTCGACGCCACCCCCTACCAGCTGTCTGGAAAGCGCGGCGCGCTCTTGACGATCATCGACATCAGCGCGAGCCGTCGGGCGGAGGAGGAACGTCGAGTCCTCGAGGAGCAGCTCCAGCGCGCACACACCCTGGAGGCCATCGGACAACTGGCTGGCGGCGTGGCTCACGACTTCAACAACCTGCTGACGGTTATCGGAGGTTACGCAGAGATCACCAGGCATCTCGGTGGATTGGCCGAGTCCAGCGCCGTCGAGATTCTGGCCTGTACCGCCCGGGGATCCGACCTCACACGGCGGTTGTTGGCGGTCGGTCGGCGCGGACCTCAGGATCGGGTGCTGTTGGATCTGAACAGCGTCATCGACGGATTGGAGAAGATGGTCCGCGCGGCCCTGCGGGACGACATCACGGTGCTGATCTTGCCGAACCCCAAGCCCCTGGCGGTCATCGCAGATCAGGCCCAGCTGGAACGCGTCGTGCTCAACCTGGCCCTGAACGCCGGAGACGCCATGCCCGATGGGGGCCGCCTGCGGATCCGGACATCAGCCATCACCCTCGAGGAGCACGCGCTGCCGGTGCCCGAGGCCCACGCGGGACGGTATGCCCGGCTCTCTGTGGAGGACTCCGGGGTCGGTATGACGCCCCAGGTGCTGGCCCGGGTCTTCGAGCCCTTCTACACGACCAAGGGAATCGGCGACGGCAGCGGACTCGGCCTCGCGCTGGTGCACAGCGTAGTCAAGCAATCCGGGGGCTTCATCCTCGCGAACAGCCGGCCTGGATCCGGTAGCATGTTCCACGTCTACCTGCCTCGCGTAGAGGCCGAGGTCGCCGAGCCCGTCATCGAGGAATCCAAGCCGCGGGATGCTCTGGGGCCGCTGCGCGTGTTGGTTTGCGACGACGAACCGATGGTGCTGACGATCGCGGCGAAGCTTCTGGAGGCGGAGGGGTTCGAGGTCCTGGAGGCGTCGTCGGGACAGCAGGCCATCGCGCTGGCGCGGAGACCGGATGTCGACATCGATCTGTTGCTCACGGACGTGATGATGCCGGGCATGAAAGGGCCCGAGCTCGCGGAGGTCCTGCGCGGCGATCGACCGTCGCTGCCGGTGATCTACATGTCCGGGTACACTGAGGACGTGCTCCCAGCCGACTGCGAAGACCCGCTGGTGACCAAACCGTTCACGCGCGCGAGGCTTCTCGATGTCGTGCGGATCGTGCTGTGAGGAGGTGGATTCTCGGGCACCCGCCCAGATTGCCATCGGCGAAGTGTGCAAAGGCACATTGATCGAGGCGACCCCCGGCTGTAGAGTTCGTCCAATCAATTGTCTTGGAGGTCGCAAATACCGTCCGCTCGCCCGCTGCTCAAGCATAAGGAAGATCGCCGGGTTTTCGTCTTTCTAGGGCTCTATGTGACGGCTATCACCGCCGGTTTCTTCTTCTATTCCAGCATGTCGTGGTTCCAAGTCGCGGCGTTGTCAGCGGCTTTGTCGTGGTGTGGCTTCATCACGGCAACCATCGTTCACAACATCGTGCACGTCCCGATGACCACCAGCCCGCGCTTGAATCGATGGATTCAGCTGGCCATCAGCTCGATCTACGGGAACTCGGTGAGCGTGTTCGTCCGTGGTCACAACTACAGCCACCATCGCCACGTCCAGACGCCCAAAGACTTGATGCGCACGACCAAGGCGCGCTTTCGGTGGAACTTCCTCAACCAGGCGCTCTTCGTTTTCATTGTCGGGCCCGCGATCGAACGCGGCAACAAGGTGTACATCGCCCGCGAAAAAGAGGCGGATACCCCGTGGTATCGCCAGTTCGTCATCGAGCGCCGAGTCGTGATTATCAGTAGTGTGATCCTCCTGATCGCCCATTTCCCGGCCGCGTTCTTCTTTGGTGCCATTCCGCGCATCTTCGGAATCTGGGCCATCGTCGGCATCAACTTCATCCAGCACGATGGCTGCGACGAGACCCACCCCTTCAATCACAGTCGAAATCTGGTCGGTCCCATCATGAACTGGTGGACGTTCAACAACGGCTACCACACGGCCCACCACCACGATCCCGGATTGCATTGGACGCAGTTGCCGGCCGCTCACGCCAACGACGTGGTCCCCCACATCCATGCCGCGCTCAATCAAGCGAACATGTTCACGTACATCTTCCGGTCCACGATCTACCCCGGTCGACGCGTGACTTACGAGGGCCACCCCTACAGCCCGCCCCCGTGCGGCGAGGACGAGGACTGGATCCCGCGCACCATCGAAATGCCCGAGGGCGTCTCCGCCGGTGCCGCAGGTCGGAGCTACGCGGCGGCGCGGCGAGACCCAAGCCCTGCCAGGGCCGATCTTACATCTGCGCCATAGGCCGCTTCGATCGCATCGATAGCGTGCTCCAGGGCGTCGAGGTCCGCTCCGTCGGGGAGTCGGAGATCGACATGTGCATACAGGTCCCCGGCCCGGCCTCCGCGGCGTGTGATGCCCTTTCCGCGCAACCGAAGGGTCTTGCCGTTCTGAGTTCCGGGTGGCACCCGTAGGCGCACCGATCCAGACGGCGTCGGGATCTCCACTGAGCCGCCGCGTAGGGCCTCACCGATCGTCACCGGCACATCCAGATGGATGTCCTCTCCCTTTCTGCGGAAGACCGGGTGGCTCGCGAGTTTCAGGGTCAGGAGCAGATCGCCGCCGTCGGAGCCCTTGCCCCGGAGGCGCAGTGTCTCTCCGTCGCGCACGCCGGGCGGAATCCTCACCGACAGGGCCCGGCCGTCCTGGAATGACAGGTGGCGTTCGCCGCCGAGCGCGGCGGTGGTGAAGTCGACGGCGAGCTCGGCGCGCGTGTCTGCGGGCCCGCGCCGTCGCGGTGCGCCACTACCTCGGCCTCCGAAGATGTCGCCGAAGAGATCCTCGAAGCCCATGGCGCCGTCGAAGTTGACCTGCTGTCCGCCGGCCCCACGGCTCCACTGCCTGGCACGCGCCGGATCGAAACCCGACTGCAGAGAGGCCTCGCCGAACTCGTCGTAGAGTTTCCTCTTCTCGGGATCACCCAGGACCTCCCAGGCAGATCCGACCTCCTTGAAGCGGCGTTCGGCGTCCGGATCTCCGGCATTCTTGTCGGGATGGTGCTTGCGGGCGAGCTTGCGGTACGCCTTCTTCAGGGTCTTGGCGTCCGCGGTCGAGGGCGCTCCGAGCACGTCGTAAAGTTTGCGATTCATGACACCCCCACGACGACCCGCGCGGGTCGAATCAGTGTGCCGTCATCGAGGCGGAAGCCATCTTGTTGCACGGCAATCAGGGTGTCGGGCTCACCGGCGGCGGTGCCGACGGCCTCGTGCATTGTGGGGTCGAAAGCGTCGCCCACTGCTGCGAAGGGCTCGGCGCCTCCGCTGGCCAGTATTCCTGTTACTTGCTGGAGGATAGCCCGCTGTCCCTCGAACCAGGGCCCCTCCTGTTCGGGCAGGCTCTGGAGGCCGAGGGCGAGGGTGTCGCGCACTTCTGCCAGGCGACGCAGGCCTGCGATCCGCTCGGTTTTGCCGGCCTGGGCGATCTGCTCGTCGCGGTGCCGGCGAACGTTCTGGAGGTCGGCTGCCAGCCGGTGGAGACGCTCATCCGGCTCCGGCTGCTGCGCCGGCTCGGGTTCGGGTTGGGGCTGGGGTTCGGGGATCGCGTCCAGGGCCAGGCGCAGGTCGCGGTTCTCCCTTCTCAGGGCCTCGTTGTCTCGTTGCAGTGCGTGGGCGGTTCGCTCGAAGCGATGGGCCTCGGCCTGTAGGTTGCGTGCGACCTCGAGGGACACGACGCGAGGGCGAGTCTGGCGGTGAATTCTGGACATGGATGCCTCCCAATCTCCTCAGAAAGTAGGCACCACGCGGCGGTCGTCACCCTCTTGGCGAGCAGCCGATCGGTGCTTAGCTTTATTGGTTCGACGGTATGGATGTCGCAGTCCGCATGCATCAGGGACACGCCGGCCATTCGATGGACGCCGCGTTGTTGAGCTCGTCACACTCGTCGATCGCGCCCGGTCCCGAGCCGTCGGGATCGTCGATGTCCACCATCAATCGGGTCGCCTCCCGGACCCGCGGATCCTCGATGACGAACTGCACGGATCCGAGGAGCTCTCCGCTCGCGATGCCTCCGGCGATGGTCGTCGAGGCCGCGCGGACCCAGTCTCCGTCGATCTCCAGCCAGACTCCGATGTCGACATCTGCGGCAATCGAGGCGGTTCCTACGTTTCCGGCCTGTACCCATACCCAGAGCCGGTCGCGATCGCACTCCTCGGCGCACAGGCTGGACAGCACCGAGACCAGGTCCGGGAGGCCATAGCCGAGCTCGGGGGTCATGTCCCCGGAACGGAAGCTGTTGAAGGTCAGCCAGTTTCGGTCGGCGACGATGGGCACGCGGCCGTCGTCGTCGATGTTGGTGATGTGGTAGGCGGCCTGGTTCCAGATCTTTCGCCCACTCCGCCAGCTGTGGTTGGCGTCTCCCACTACGGAGATTCCGGCCTGGTTCTGGTCGCCGCGGCTGGGGTGGTTGCTGTTGGCCATGACGATCTCCGCCTCGCCGTCGCCATCGACATCGACAATGACCGGGTACTCCGACACGGTCCAGCTGCTGTGTGCGGGAGAGGCCAGCTTCGTCGATCCGCTGTCTCCGGCGTAGGCCCACAGGGTGCCCTCGTCGGCGTAGACCACGTCGGCGACGCCGTCTCCCTCGAAGTCGAAGACCGCGGAGCCGGTGACCCCGGAGGAGGAGTCGTCGGTGACGTTGCTCCACAGCAGGGTGCCGTCGCCATCGAAGGCCGCGTAGGTCGAGATCCCGGCGACGCCGATCTCCGGTTCTCCGTCGCCGTCGAGATCGGCGATGGTCGGTGGACCGCCGTAGGCCCCTCCGCCGGGCATGGGGGACGACCAGAGCACGGTTCCGTTGTCGTCCTGGAGGCGAATGACGCCCTCTCCAACCACGGCGATCTCCCCGCGATCATCGGCGTCGAAGTTGCCGACAGCGACGAAGCCGTCCGCCTCTCCGTTGTGCCAGATCGCGCTCCCGTCGGGTCGGTAGAGGGCGTTTCCGGTGACGACTTCCTGCACGCCATCTCCGTCGATGTCCACGGCGAACGAGGTCGAGCCGGCCCAGGCGTTTCCGCAGCCGATGCCGTGGGCGCCGAGTCCCCGCAGGCTGCCGTCGCTGTTTAAGATGACCGCGCCTACGACGATTTCCGGGCTGCCGTCGGCATCCATGTCTGAGATGGCGGGCATTGAGGCGGCCCCACCCATGTGGGCCGCATACGGATCCGACGTCCACCACGGGGTGCCATCGTGTTGGAACGCCCGAATCCGGCTGTCGTCGGTCAGCACGACGATCTCCACCATTCCATCTCCATCGAGATCGGCGGCGGCAAGGCCCGAGGACCCATCGAGCTCGCCGAGAGCGGCTGTCCAGAGGTCGGATCCGTCATCTCCCGAGACGGCGCGAAGGGTGCCTCCCGCCCAGTAGACGGACCCGACGTACGTGAGAAAGACCACGTCGGGAATGTCGTTTCCATCGATGAAGCCGTCGCCGGTGTCGTCGGTCAGAGAGACGACGATTGGAGTCATCATCACGTTGTTGGAGCTCGGCTCGACCGCGAAGCTGTCTCGGGACCACTCGACAACTGGCGTGAAAGATCCGGGCTGGGGCACCACCAGGCAGCTCTCATCGACGTTGAGCAGGTCGGGTGGGAACAGCCGGTCATCGCAGATTGGCGGCTCGGTCTCGACGGTCGTGGTCTCGGTCTCTGGACTGCGAGGCAGATCCGGCTCCGGCGTCAGGTCGTACTCGGAACAGGAGATCATCAACGGCAAAACAAAGAAAACAGGGAGACTGGGCAGCTCGATAGACATGGGACTCCACAGCGGTGGTGCCCGGTCAAAATCCCCGCCCGAGGCCGTCTCAACAAGCCTTGTACCGGCCTTGTCACACCCTTTCACAATGCGGCTGGAGTACGCTCACGCGGCGCGCAGCATTCCAATCCGCTGCGCGCGGAGGTGATTCATGCGTTCGCTCAGCCTGTGGCTCCTGCTCATTCCGTCCGTCGCCTTTGCCGACGTCACCACCCCCTCCACCGACGAGGATGCCTGTTTCGACCTGGACGAAGGGGACGCCTGCGAGACCGAGGACGGCGAGGACGGGACCTGTGACGCGGATGGCGTCTGCATGGCCGACGCCGATGACGCCGACAGCGGCTGTGTGACCGCGGGCGCTGGAGCCGGTGGCGCCGCGACGCTGATCGCGCTGGGACTCCTCGCGGCGCGACGCCGAAAGGACTGACACAACCGTGTTTTTGGCGGCCACAGTGCTGGGACAGGTCGAGCGGTGGCTCGGGCCGATCGATGCTGCGCGGCGCTGGCTCTATCGGGCCGGCGTTCCGTGGCTCGGTGCGTGGATCCGCGATCGGGAGATCCGGGTCGGCCTGCACGGCATGGTCGTCGTGGGCGGGTCGCTGGTCGGCGCGGTCTTCGCGCCGCTGTGGCTGCTGGCCCTGGGTCCGCTGTTGCTGGGCGTCCCGCACCTCGTCGCCGACCTTAGATATCTGGTGGCGCAGCCCGGACTTCACCGACGAAGGGGCGCGGTGGTCGTGGGCGGCTTGCTCGTCCTCACCGGGCTCACCGCCGATCTGCGCTGGGGCCTCGCTGGCGCCGTGTTGGCGGCGCTCGGTGCGCGGGCCAGCTGGTGGAGGCGAGCCCTGGCGGTAGCTCCCCTCATCGCGTTGCTCGCGGCTGCGATCTGGGCCAGTTCTGCAGCCGGCGTCTTCCTCGCCCACGCCCACAACCTGTTCGCGGTTGTGTTGTGGTTGGCGATCTCTGCGGCGGTCCACCGGGGCCGGGCGCTGGGACATCCCGCGCGCTGGGCGCCAGCCGGGGCGTCGGTCCTCGGCGGGGCGGTGCTCCTGTCGGGGGCCGTCGATCCCTGGCTGCTCACTGACTTACGGTTCCCCGGAACACCCTCCATCGCGGGCTATGCGCGGTCCCTGGCACCGGGGCTGGATCCGGTGTGGGCGACCCGGTGGGTCGTGACCTTCGCTTATGCCCAGGCGGTGCACTATGGGCTTTGGCTGCGAGTTGTCCCAGAGGACGCTCGCCGCCGCCCATCTCCGCGCAGCTTCAAAGCGAGCCTCGCTGCGCTCCGACGCGACCTGGGCGACTCGACAATGACGATGGCCGTGATTGCCGTAGTCGTGATCGCGGTGTGGGGGCTCATCGACGTCTCCGAAGCGCGCAGCGGCTACTTCCGGTTGGCGCTGTTCCACGGTCCCCTCGAGCTAGCGGTTCTGGGCCTGGTCGGCGCCGAGGGCGTCAAGGCGCTGCGCAAGTGAGCTGGTGGGTCGCCTTCGCGCTCACGCAGGCCATCGAGATGCCGGTGTACTGGTTGGGCACTCGCAAAGACGCGCTCGAGCCAGGTTGGCGGTTGGTGGCGATGTTCGGGCCGAGCGCGCTGACCCATCCGATGGTCTGGTTCGGTCTGCGAGGCCTCGAGCCCGCGCTGGGATTCTGGGGGTATTTCGCGGTCGCGGAGACGTTCGCGGTGGTGGCGGAGGCCCTCTATCTGCGAGCGTTTGGGGTGGCCTCGCCCTGGCGGCTCGCCCTGCTTGCCAACGCGACCAGTGCCGGGATTGGGCTGCTCATCCACTTCGTGCTGTGACCTGGGGTGACGCGTGGAGGTGAAAGGGGTGGCACCAACCGACTATATTGTTGTCATGTCCGACAGCCGTCCCAACTGGCGCGTGAGCTTTCTCGGGACAACCGTCTCCGTGCGAGACGCGACGCTGCGGTTCCTGCTGCGAAGGCGCCTGTTTACCGGGGTCGAGTTGGTTCGGTGCGAAAGCGATGGCACCTGGCAGCCACTGCACGAGACCCAGCTCTTCGCAGAGGAGATTCCGAACACGGGGGACGCCGCGGTCGTCGCCCACCGGCGCAAGTTGCGTCGGTGGCTGATTCCCGGGCTGTCGATGATGGCGTGGATTGGCCTGATGGGTGGGATTCTCATCGCCGAGTCTCCCGGTCCCGGCGACTTCATCCCCATCTTCACGCTGTTCGTCGCCATGCCTTCGGCGGCCCTGTTGCTGTGGACCGCCCGATTCAGGGAGAGCATCTCGATCGGCCTCATGGGTGCAAACCAGTCCGTGCCGGACGCAGCCAACGAGCCGGCGCAGCTCCCCGATCTGGACTTCGTGCCCCAGGTCGACCTCGACGCGCTGCGGGCCGAGCTCGAGATCATTCGCGACTGCGAGCCGAGCGACAACGACCCGCGCATCGCCATTGCCGAGCAGGCCATCAGCGCCATCGAGGCGTATCGGCAGCCGTAGCGATCAGATCCGATCACATCCGACGCCGGATCGCGCGCGCGCCCTAAGAGCTCCACACAAGGAGGAGCCATGCGTCGTCTCTGTTGCCTCGCCCTGTTCGCTGGATGTGGAACCCAAGAGTCAGTGGACTCCGCTCCTCCAGCTGTGGAGGCCGACGCGGATGCCGACGCGGACGCGGATGCCGACGCCGATACCGACGCGGACACCGATTCCGACAAGGAGACGGGGGATACCGACGTCGAGGACACCGACACCACCCAAGAGATCGAGCCCATCGCCCACGAGATGACGCTGCTGCTCGCCGACTCCACGCCGCTGCCGTGGCCGCTCAGTGGCGTGAGTCCGACCCAGCACTTCCTGCTCACCGAGGACTACACGCTGCAACCCGATGACCACGTGTACCTGCTCGCCGACTACTGGATGGCCAACTACGGCATCGGAGATCAGTTCGAGTACTTCCTCATGCAGCTCGATCCCTTCGGTTGCTCCATCAATCTCTCAATGGAGATCGAGGAGAGCGAGATGCTCTCGGTGCCCGTCTACGATGTCGCGGGAGCGCCGATCCCGATGTCTCCGTACGGCGGCTTCGGAGTTTATCCAAGCGATGTGGGCATCAACATGTGGGACATTACCGATCTGGATCCCATCGATTCAGATTGCCCGGGAACGGTTTGGGATAGCATCGATTATCCGCCTGGAAACGTATATTATTTGCTCTGGCGCTACGAGGGTTTCGGCGCTCAGGTTCGCTCCTTCCAGTTCTACGTGGGTCGGCCGGTCTACCCCTGAGGGAGGCGTTCGCGCGCAGTGGGGCTTACATCGAGTAGATGTTCGACCCTCCCGCATTCGATGAAGACGGACTCCTCGACGCTTTCGAGGACTGCACCTTTCCGCGCAAGCTGTGGCGACACCGGCCCCACGTGACGGTCGCGTATCTGTATTTGCGGGAGCATTCGCTCGAGGAGACGTGCGAGAAGCTCCGGGACGGTATTCAGAGGTACAACACCGCTTTTGGTGTGCCGATGGGCTACCACGAGACGGCGACGATGTTCTGGGCGCACTTGATTCAGTTCACGATGGCGGCTCACGGCCCGTCGGACTCGGCGCGGAACTTCTTCAACTACCACAGCTACCTGCTCAACAAGATGCTGCCGCTGCACTACTACTCGCGAGAGCGCATCATGTCGCTCGACGCCAAAGAGCGGTTCCTCCTGCCGGATCTTCAGCCGCTCCCAGCGCTATCGGCCGTCGCCGATGCCGAGGGCCTCACCCTGGATCCGCTCCCGGTGCCGATTCCGCCGGACCCGGTGAGGGAACTGGTTCGTACCGGTCAGGTCCTGGCGACGAACCCCGACGACGCACTGGCGACCTACGAGCGGGCCATCGCCCTGAGTCGGACGGGAGATCTGGAGTGGGCCGCTCGCGAATGTCATCGGTTTGTGGCCCTGGATCCCACCCTCAAGTGGGGGTGGTTCTCGGTCGGCCACGTCTTCGAGATGTGTGGCCTGAAGGACGAGGCCAAGGCGGCGATGGAGCGATTCCAGCAGCTGCGGTGAATCGAGCCGGCACTCCAATCGCTCGGGCCTTGACCTCCGAGGTAATCGTCTGCATTACCCGATGGGTCTACATGAGAGGCAGGAGGTCGTCATGACTGACACCCTGCTCCGTCGAGCACTCTATGGAAACGCCCTGTTCAGTACCCTCTCCGGAGGCGCGATGATCCTGGCTGCGCCGGTCCTGAGCCCATGGATGGGCCTCTCGGTGCCTTGGATCCTGCCGGCCATCGGGTTTGGCCTGCTCGGATTCGCGGCCCACGTGGCCTGGACGGCCAGCCGCGAGGTGGTCCCGGGAACCCAGGTCGTCGGGATTGTGGTAGGTGACCTGTCCTGGGTAATCGGCACGGCGCCCCTGTTGGCTCTCGGCCCGCTCTCGCCCGCGGGGGATGTGGCCGCGGCATCAGTCGCCGCAATCGTGGGGTTGTTCGCCGGCCTTCAGGCCGTCGGGTTGGTCCGCCGCGGGTAGTCGAGTCCCATCACAAACAGTGTGAGGCCCTCCCGCGGAAGCTCGGGGTGGGCCCGATGCACCAGGGCCCGCAACGCCGGCTCGTCGTTTGGACTCCAACCCGTACATCCGCCTTCCAGTGGGCGTAGCTCGGCGTCGACAGCGGTGCGGACCCGCTCTACATCCACCGCGCCTTCGACGAGGCCGATCACGACCGCGTCAGCGCCGTCGAGCTGAGCGGCCAGCGTCCATCCGCTGAGGGAGAGGCCTCCCTGCAAGTGGATGTCCTGACCGGCTATCTCGGCGATCTGCTCCGTCCGAAGCCACATGAAGTCAGTATACGACCGGGATGCCGCGGTTCATCGCCTCGCCTCCGCCGCCGGGGCCGCCGCCGCCCGGACCTCCATTGCCGCAGCCGGCGTTGAGTTCGAAGGTCGGTGTTTCCGATCCGACCCGGAACTCGAAGATGTCGCGCGACGTGGCGCAGGTCCCGAGCGCGCCCCCGTCGATGGGAACGGCTCCGCCCTCGATGTTGCAGGCATCCTCGACGCCCCAGCCCTCCTCGAACTCGACCTCGCCGGTCGTGTCATTGAGGGTGTAGCGCGCGACACGAGACTCTCCGTTGGTGCCGGTGTTGTCGAACAGCCAGAGCTTTCCGTCGACCCACGAGGCGTTGTGCTGACGGTCGAAGCCCTGATCGGCACCCGCGGCGGGGGAGTAGTCGGCGTTGGGCAAGCCATCGTTGGTACCGGCGACGACCCAGGTGATATCGAGGAAGGAGGCGGATTGCGGGTCGGCGTCGATGGCGACCACGGAGCTCCACAGCAAGAGGGAGATCACCAGCTGGCCGTCCTCGCTGGGGTTGATGCCGTTGGCGTGGCCCCACTCGTTGCCACCGGGACCGCCCCCTTGCACGTCCGTGGTGTCGTAGTGGTCGTCGAAGTCGAAGGTGCCGAGCAGATCCATGCCGTCGTAGACGTGAACCGCGTCGACGGTGGCGATGCCGGTGCTGTAGCTGTGGAGCAGGTAGGTGTAGCCGTTCCATCGCGCCAGATCGTGGTGCACATCTCCCGAGTAGCTGTCCCAGGTGTTGAGCTTCTCTCCGGTCGCCGCCCACTCGACCACATTGCTGCCGTTGCCGATGAGCAGCGACGCGTCTTCGGTCCACTCGTAGGCGTCCATGCCGTTCTGGTAGAGCGCGTTCTCCAGATACCAGACGATGTCGCCGTCTCCGTCGATCATCGCGAAGTACTGCTCGCCACACGTCATCGGCAGGAGCACTGCGTCGATGGCTTCCGGGGAGCCGCTCACCTGGATGTCGGCGTCGAGAAGGTCGGTGGGAAGGGAGCCGGTCGTGACGGTGCCGGAGACGCCGCCGATGTCCCAGGCGTACGCGGTCTCGGCCTTCAGTCCCCAGGCGACGACCTCGATCTCCGTGCCCTCTTCCGAGTCGAAAGAGCGGGTTGGAGCGCCGTTGGCGGCCAGTGTGAGGGTGGTCGTTCCCGCGTCATCGAGGGTGATCGAACAGCGAATCAGCAGAGCGTTGTCGGCGTGAACTTCGCAGGAGGCCTCATCGACGACTGGAGTGTCGTTCGTGTCCGAGGTGCCGGGGTTCTCGACGTCGTCGGTGTCGGCGATCACTGTGGAACCCCCTCCGCTCTTGCAGGCGAAGAGCAGCGTCAACAGGACGGGGGATGGGCGGTACATTCTTTCTCCACAGATGCGTGCCGTTCCATATTCTGGCGTGACGTCCGCTGGACCCACGACACCAATGCGTTGAGACCAAGTGGAGGCCTCGATGTGGATTTTCCTGCTGCTGTCCTGTGCGCCCGACTCCAACAAGGCGTCCAATCGTGAGGGTCCGCCCGGCGTCACGACCGAACCCTACGACCAACGTCTGCCCTGCGGAGGCTGCCTCGAAGGGGAGTCCTGTGTCGATGACGTTTGCGTGATCGACTACGACGACGACACCGCCGACCTGGCGATTCCCATCGAACTGGGCGTTGAGACATTCCAGGTGATCTGGCCGGACCAGGACCAGGATTGGTACGCCCTCGACGTGCCGCCGCTGTCCTTCGTCGAGATTCAGACCACATCGGGCGACGACGAGGACTTCGATGCCATGTTCGCCTGGTTCGACGTCGATCTACAGAACACTCCTGTCGGCGAGGAGATCTCCGAGCCGGTCAGCACTTTTGTCCAGCTGCCCGGGCCCACACTGCTCCGCGTTCGCGACGCCGGCGATGGCGGGGACGAGGACTTCGACTATTCAGTGCTCGTCACGGAATTTCCGGGCCCCGTCACTTCCGAGGACTTCGCGGTCGGTGTCGAGCTCGGCAGCAACGAGCCCGAGGTCTACGTCGCCGTCGAGTTCGATTATCCCGAGGACGTCGACGAAGTCGCTCTGGATGTGTCGGATGGAAACCAGTTCCTCGAGATTGGCATCTATGACGGAAACGGAGGCCCGCTCCAGGCGGCTCCCCGGGTGTCGGTGACCGATTCCGACGGCGTGGCGCTCACATTGGCCGACGAGACGCTCGGCGTTCTGGTCAGCGACGCCCAGACTGTCACGGTCTGGGTCGATGACCACTATCGGGTGGGGGGCTACGGCTTCCTGCACATCTCGACCTCGGACGGAGGCATTCCGGCCGAGGAGCCCAACGACGACATCGCAGGCGCGACGTTGGTCGAGTCGGCACAGTTTCCGATGGCCATCAACGGCGTGCTCGAGAGCATCGACGATGAGGACTGGTTCGAGTTTGCCGACGATATTTCCACGCTGCAGGTCGACTGCGGCGCCGAGGGACGGGAGATGCACCCGACCGTGCACATCTACGACGGCAATGGGGCTCTGATCTTCCGGATCATCGACGGCTACAACCACATCTTGCCGATGTCCCCGGGTGAGGGCATGCGAATTGTCGTCAGCGGACCGGAAGATGTGCCCGCCAGTGGTCCGGGGGCCTGGTGGCGCTGTGTGCTGATGGCGTGATCGGGGTCAGCCGCACAGGCTGGCGACGACCGCTCGGACTTTTCGGGCATCCAACGGCTTGAGCAGCACGGCGGCTCCGAGTTCTTGCAGGCGGCTCTCCAGCGCCGCGGTGAGCCGGCCGCCGGTCATGAAGGTCACGCGACCCATGAGACTCGGGGTGATGGCGCTGAGTTCGTCATAGAACTCCGTGCCGTCCATGTCGGGCATGAAGACATCGCACAGCACGCCGTCGAATCGCTCGTCTCGCGCCATCTGCAGCGCCTCTCTCGGGTTCGAGGTGCAGCGGACGTCCACGGCCTCGAGGATGCTGCTCAGGTACTTGAGGGCCACCGGGTCGTCATCGAGGATGAGCAGCCGGGCGCGTTCGGCGGTGGGGGCGGCTCCGGCGATTGGTATCTTCAGAAGGAACTCGGCACCGCCGGAAGGGGAGGCGCCAGCGCTCATCGAACCGCCTGCTGCCTCGACCAGGCCTCGACACACGAAGAGCCCCAGTCCCGTCCCGCTGTCGACGCCCTTGGTCGTGAAGAAGGGGTCGAAGATGCGCTCGATCAACTCCGGGTCCAGGCCGTTGCCGTTGTCCCGAATACTCAACACAACCTGTTCTCCATCGAACTTGCCACTGACCTCGATCCGGCCCTGCCGGCCTTCGAGTGCGTGGCCGGCGTTGACGAGCAGGTTGACCACGATCTGCTCGATCGAGCCGGTGGGCAGGGCCACCTTGGGCAGACGCGTCAGCTCGATGGTGATGTCGTGCTCGCGCAGGGAGGGCGTGGCGAGCTTCAGGGACCGATGTACCGCCTGTTCGACGTCCCCGACCGCGGAGTCGTCGATTCGAACGAAGGAGGTCATGTCGTCGGTGAGATTCCGGATTCTCCGCGCTCCGATGGCGGCGTCTTCCAGGCACGATCTGAACTCGTCGAGATCGAACGCCTCGTCGTCCTCGAGAATCCTCTCCATGTAGGACAGGTTGTGCATGACATACGTCAATGGGCTGTTGATCTCGTGGGCCATTCCGGCCGACATCGTCCCGAGACTGGCCAGCCGATGTGAGCGCTGCACGTGATCTTGCAGCACGCGGAAGCGGGTCACGTCCCTCAAGACCACGGCGTGTACATTTGGGGCTCGAAAAGGAAGCAGATCCGCCTCCAACCTGCGTCCGCCGCGATCGATCTCAACGGCGCCGCGCCCCAGGGCGAGCAGATCCGATCCGATGAGTTCGCGGATGGGCAGGCCAATGGCGTCGGCCTGAGGCACGATCAGCAAGGTTCGGGCGGCCTCGTTGAGCTCGTGCACCCGACCATCTGCGGTCACGAGGATGACCGGATCCTCCATGGTCTCGACCACCGCCGAGTGCGCCCGAGCGAGCTGATGGGCCGCGTCGAAGCGGTGCACGTAGATGATGGACGCGATGGCGGGGCCGATGAGGGTGAACGGCTCCAGGTCCATGTGCGGGATGGGCTGCCAACCGAGCATCTCGCCGAAGTTGGCGGCCAGTGGCGCGGCGCCAGCGAAGCAGAGAACCACCAGATCTTCGACCTCCGCTGCGAGCACGTGCTCTCGGTAGTAGATGAAGATCCCTGTCGTGAGCGCGAAGGATACCCACGCGTGCGCGATAAACAGCTTCAGAGCCAGGCCCTTGGTGGTAGCGAGCATGGGGATGGCGCCCGTCGTGTCCAGCGTCGCCGTCGCCCAGATCCAGGGGATGGACATCGGGGTCCACGCCACCGCGAGACAAACCGCCGGCGGGGCCAGATACAGACCGGCCAGCAGCGGGGGTACACTGTTCCATTGATCGGTTTGTTTAAGGGCAAACGCGAGCCACAACGGCGGCATTACCACCATTCCGATGTACTGCACCCGCCCCCACATCAGTTTGGTTGCGACGTCAGGCGAGCCCAACTCGGCCACCGCGGCCCCACACCAGAGGGCGGCTGCCAACAGCAACAGCTGTAGGAGGCCGATGCCGCGATCTCGCGCCGGTGAGGCGACGCTCAAGTGCAGGGCCCCGGCGACGAGTGCCACCGTCGAAGCGACGAGCCACACCATCCACGTCCAGGGCAGCGCGATCATCGCAGTCCCATCGCTCTCAGTCGTCTGTACAAAGTGGACCTGGAGATTCCAAGGCGCCGCACGACCTCGGAGAGGTTTCCGCCGGTCTCGTCCAGCGCGTCGCGGATGGCCCGGTGCTCCACGTTTTCGAGGTGGTCGCCGAGCGATGGCGCGGGCTCGGTCGTTTGCACGGTTGCGGCGCTCTTGGGGGTATCCGCGCGCAGGATCTGTCTCGGCAGGTCGTCTCGCACGATCTCACCGTCGCGGGCCAGAACCGCGGCGCTCTCGATGGCGTTCTGGAGTTGGCGGACATTGCCCGGCCAGTCGTAGCGGCACAGGGCGTCCATGGCATCGGTGCGAACGGTGAGCGGGCCGACGCTGTGCTTGGCCGCGAATTCGCGCACGTAGTGCCTCACCAGGGTGGGCAGGTCGCCTTCGCGCACGCGCAGTGGTGGGACCTGTAGCTCGAAGACCGCCAGGCGATAGTACAGGTCCTCACGGAATGAGCCCGCTTGCACGGCCCGCTCGAGATCGCGATGCGTCGCAGCCAGCAGTCGCACGTCGACCCGGACCTCCTTGCTCCCGCCCACGCGGAAGAAGGCATTCTCCTGAAGGGCGCGGAGGAGCTGGGCTTGCAGGGACAGGCTCAGTTCGCCCACCTCGTCAAGGAACAGCGTGCCGCCGTCCGCCTGCTCGAGCCGACCGATGCGGCGCCGGTCGGCCCCGGTGAAAGCTCCTTTTTCGTGCCCGAACAGCTCGGATTCCTGGAGCGTCGGAGGCACCGCCGCACAGTTGATGGCGACAAAGGGCCCGGTGGACCTCGAGCTCGAGGCGTGCATCGCCCTCGCCACGAGCTCCTTGCCCGTTCCGCTCTCGCCGAGAATCAGCACGCGGATGTCGCTGGGGCCGACGCGATCCATCTGACGATAGAGGTCGCGCATTGCCGAAGACTGGCCTATAAAGCCCGGGTATGTCGAGTTTCTGACCTCTCTTTCCAACTGCGTGAGGCGGAGGTCGGCGCGCGCCTTTTCGACCGCATTGCGCACCGTCGTGAACAGCTTGGTCCGATCGACGGGCTTGGTGATGTAGTCGTACGCTCCCGCTTGCATCGCGGCGACGACGGTGGCGACGTTGGTCTCGCCGGTGATCATCACGACTGGTACTCGCGGGTGCTTGCGGGTCATGGCTGCGAGCACGTCGAGCCCGTTGCCGTCGGGGAGGCCCAGATCGAGGAGGATGGCATCGGGAAGAACGTCGGAGAGCGCGGCGATGCCGGCGCTGGCGGTGTGGTGGGTCTCGATGGCGTAGCCGCCGTGGCCCAACCAGTGCCCGAGGAGCCGAGTCAGGGTCGGGTCATCGTCGATGATCAGGATGCGCGAGCCTTCTGCTTGCAGTCGTGCCATGTTCTCGGCCCCCAGCGTGTACCAACCTGGCACAGCCGCTGGTAACGACGCAATGTACGTATGGGCGTCGTCGGCGGTCCTGCCTTGCGGGGGCGCTGACAAGTGGGGGTCGTGCATAGGCTCGGTAGGCTGCATAGGGCGTGCCATGTCCGTCACGTGTTCCGTCGGGGCATTTCCCGACTAGAGACGGGAACTCTTTTGATTTTGATCGAGGGGTGAAGTCCGCGGTCCTGCCTTCGATGAGCCACTCTGGTCCATGGAGATGCACCAGACTGACACACACGGTTCGATTGTCGGCGTTGCAGCGTTCGGGATTTCGGCCCGGAACCTGCACCGGTGCCCGAACCAGGAGGTTTGGTGGCCGTACGGGGCCGAAGCATGCGATTGGCACAGCGAATTCAGCTGCTGGCGGTGAGCCTGGTGATGTTGTGCTCGGTGAGCGTGGGCGTCATGGCCTATGTCACTGCCGTGGGCGGTTTCGAGGACCTGCTCCAGGTGCACGGTCTGACCATCGCGCGCGATGTCGCGACGCGAGCGTTGCCCGGGTTCCAAAGACGAGACGGCGCCGCGCTCGGCGCGGCGGTCGCTACCGTGCCCGTCGACGATGTCATCGATCAGGTGGAGATTCTGGCGGTCGATGGCACGGTCATGGCCAGTCGGACCCATCTGGACGCCTCCAGTTGGCTGCAGGTCTCAGCACCCGTGACAGCGCAGGGCGGTGAACGACTCGGAACGGTGCGCGTGGGGATCAGCGGCGACCGATATGCGAGTTACGCACGGACCATGCTCAGCTCGACAGTCGGCGTGTCGCTGGTCGTTCTGTGCATGGGGTCGTTGCTTGCGGTTGTCTTCACCCGGCGAATCTCGCGCCCTCTGTCGGATCTCGTTCACGGCACGCGGGCGGTCGGCACGGGTCTTCTGCATCCGGTCAAGGTCCGCGAGGGCATTGCCGAGATCGACGAGTTGACCGATGCCTTCAACGTCATGGTCACCCACGTCACCAACCAGAGGGATTCCCTGGAGGGCACGCTGCGCAATCGGACGTCGTCGCTGCAGCAGGCGCTGGAGAAGGCCGAGGTGGCCAGTGGCGCAAAGTCAAGGTTCTTAGCCAATATCAGTCACGAGATTCGAACCCCTTTGAACGCTGTGCTCGGGTTGTCGGAGGTGCTGCGCGACCGGGTCTCCGATCGCGAGAACGTCGAGTTGGCTCGGACCATCCACGACTCGGCCAGTGGACTCCTCGCACTCATCAACGATGTGCTCGACTTTTCACAGGGCGCCGCTGGGGAGATCCACATCACCCGGGAGACCGTCGATCTTCGCCAGCTCGCCGAAGCTGTCGCCAACATGGTTCGCGGGCTCGCCGAGGCCAAGGGGCTCCGGCTGAGCTGGAGTGTCGCTCCGGACGTGCCCCAGCATGTCGAGAGCGACGAACTCCGGATTCGCCAAGTGCTGCTCAATCTGGCTACCAACGCCGTGAAATTCACCGATGAAGGCGAGGTTGCAATCGATGTTCGCGTGTCGATGCCCGACCCCGACAACCCCGAGATCGAGATGGTCGTGACCGATTCCGGAGTCGGGATCAGTCGCGGATATCTCGACCGAATGTACGACCCCTTTGCCCAGGGAAACGAGTCCGCGTCGCGCAGGGAAGGGGGTACGGGACTCGGGCTGGCCATCTGCAAGCAGATTGTCGACGCGTTGCAAGGTACGATTGAGGCCGACAGCAAGCCCGGTGTCGGTACGGCGTTCAAGGTGAGGTTTCGCGTGGCTGCGGACGAACCGACCATCTCGAGTATGGACTCCGTGACAGCGGGGACCGCAACCGGCCGCCGCATCTTGATTGTCGAGGACAATGCTGTGAATCAGGTCGTTGCCTGCAACCTCCTGCAGAGTCTGGGACACGTTCCAGTTGCCGTCGATGGTGGACAGCAGGGCCTCGACTACCTGACCGAACGCGAAGTCGACCTGGTCTTCATGGACTGTCAGATGCCTGGGCTGGACGGCTACGAGACCACGCGTCGCATCCGGCAGGGCTTCGCTGGCGATGACAAGCGCGATCTGCCGATCGTCGCCCTCACTGCCCACGCATTGCCCGAAGATCGAAAGCGATGCATGCAGGCGGGCATGAACGAGTACCTGACCAAGCCCTTCACGCGGGGCGACCTCCAGCGTGCCATCGAACAATTCGCCTGGGGCACCTCGACCCGGAACGCGACGCCCCTGTCGTCCCGTCGCCGCTCATCGAGTGAGGTCATCGATGTCGACGAGCATGCCCTCGACCCGTTGCGCGAGCTCGGCATGGGTCCTGGGTCGCCGTTCGCGGACGTGATCTCCTCTTTCAGAGATGCCTTGAACGCCGATATTCCCACACTGCGAGCCGCGGTTGGTGCTGGCGATCTAAAGACCGCGCGCAGTCTGGCACACCGCCTCAAGGGCACATCGCTACAAGTGGGGGCGCTTTCGGTGGGCCGGATCGCGAAGCGAGTCGAAGCGGCGGCTGACGAATCTGACATCGCGGCGGCAAGAACCGCCATTGAGCAATTGTCCGTCCCGCTTTCCACGACCCACCTGTGGATCGAGCGGGAACTCGCCGCGGACTCTCGACCGGAGGTTGCGACGCTGCCTCTGGCTCTCGTCGTGGACGACGACTCCACCATGCGCGGTCTAGCCGCCCGGGTGCTCGTTGCTGCGGGATTCCGGGTCAGGGAATTCAGTAGGGGGGCAGACGCCATCGACTCGTTCGAGGTCGAGCCACCCGATCTGGTTCTCCTGGAGGTGTTCATGACCGGCATGGACGGCTTCGAGACCTGTCGACGGCTGCGCGCCCTGCCCTGCGCGGAGCGAGTTCCCGTCATCATGCTCACAGCCATGGACGACGTAGCTTCCATCAAAGAGGCCTACGAAGCGGGGGCAACGGACTTCGTGTCAAAGCCATTCAAGGCCTCTATTCTTGGAAATCGCGCACTGTACATCCTACGGGCTTCGCGCGCTGGGGCGTCGGCCTGATTCGGTGACTACGCTCCGGGCGTTGGTATCCGCAAGCTGAACGTCGACCCTGCCGCGCTCGAGACGGCCTCGAGCTCGCCTCCGAGGGCGGCGGCCACCCGTTGCGCCAACGCGAGGCCGAGTCCAGCGCCCTGATGCACCCGATTGTCGGCGTCATCTCCTTGGACGAAGGGTTCGAAGAGGGTGTCGTCGCCGAATCCAGGACCGGTGTCGCGGACCTCGACAACGAGGTCCGATTCGAGGGTGCGCACGGAGACCTTCACGCTCCCGGCATCGGTATATTGAATGGCATTTTCGACCAGAATTTCCACGACCTGTCGCACGCGGCGCCGGTCGGCGGTGACAACGACCCCGGCCGAAGGGCCCTCGACCGTGACTGTGAGTCCCTTACTGGTGGACCGGCTCGCGCTGTCTTCGACAATCGAGCGACACACTTTCACCACGTCGAAAGCGGACGACTCGAGCTGGGGATCCTGGTCCAGCTCGCTGAAGGCCATCACCCGCTCGACCAGCTTGAGCAGCGCTCTGCCGCTCGAGAGCACGCCATCGGAGTATTCTTTCTGTTCCGGGTCGAGGTGGGTGTTCTGGAGCAACTCAGTCAGGCCAATGACGCCGTTGAGCGGGGTGCGGAGCTCGTGGCTCATCTTGGAGAGGAACCGACCTTTGGCAGCCATTCCCGCCTCTGCCCTTTCGAGAGATTCTCGGCGGAGGGCCTCGAATGTACTGGCGAGCCAAGTCATGAAGAGGGCAGCGGTCGCCAGTCCAGCCATGTCCCACCAGCGCATCTCGATTTCTCCGAGAGGTCGTGGAAAGACAATGCCCGCCTCCTTCAGAGCCCAGAAACCGATGGTCTCGACAGCGACGATTCCCCCGCAGATCCAGGCAAACCGGCGTCCGACCAGAAACGCAGCGGTCGGCGGGATGGCCAGGTTCCATGTCTGTGCGGCCGCTTCCGGCCCTCCATTGGCCCAGGACATGAAGGCGAGCAGGACCAGGAGCTGGCCGCAAACGACCATCGAGATGCGCCGAACGTCGGCCGTGAGCCGCAGGAGCCAGACGTTGGCGATCATCGCGACCGACCCGACGATGAAGGCGACGACCGTGGGTGTCAGCCGGCCGTGGGTGAGCCAGAGTCGGATGGCTAATGGGATCGCAACCAGAACTACGGCGATAGCGGTGAGCACCACGAGCCGGGCCCGTCGCCGGTCGTCGGGATCGAGGCCAGGAGGTAGCAGGGCGTCCGCATTCATGGGGACCAGACCTGTTTCAAGGTCTGCCGCAAGATGTCCCGCGAGATCGGTTTGCTCAGGAAACCATCCATGCCGGCGGTGAGGCACTTCTGTCGTTCCGAGGGGTCATCTTCTGCGGACAAGGCCCAGATTCGCTGTCTGCGGCCGGTCTCGGTCTGGCGGATTGCGCGCGTCGTTTCGAACCCGTTCATTCCAGGCATCTGGAGGTCCATGAACACCACCAGGAACTCGTTGTCGGCACACAATGCGGCCGCCTCCTCGCCCGTTTCGGCCTGCCGCCCCTGCACATCGAGGGTCTGAAGCAAACCCATCATGACTTTGCGTCCGACCAATTGGTCGTCGACCACCAAGACCTCTCTTTGCCACTGTTTGGCGGTTCGGGCTTCCTCGACCATCGTGACGACCCGTGCATGGAGCGCCGGCCAGTCCACGGGCTTGGCCGCGCACAGGTCTACACCTGCCTCCATCCAGGGTCCACTCCCCGCGGTCGGGCCGATCACGACGATCGCAGGTTGGGTGCCCAGGGTCTGCCGGATGTGGCGTGCGAGCTCGATTCCGTCGTTGTCTCGACCGAGGCCCTCGTCGATGACGATGACCGGGTACGCTTCGGGCTGGCGCTGCAAGAGCGTTCTGGCGTCGTCCGACGTCTGGGCTTCGCCCACCTGAAGGCCCCAGCCGCTCAGTTCGCTTCGGACGACACTTCGCGTTGCCGGTTCGTCGTCCACGACCAGAACCCACCCCTGAGTCATTGGCGGCTCTTCGACCACGGTCTTCGGGCGGCTCAAGACCTCGGAAATGGCGGCGACCAGTCGTTCGAGGGTGATGGGTTTGGTCAGGTACTCGTCCATCCCGGCGGCCAGGCAGCGTTTCCGGTCGCGGTCGGTGGCGTAGGCGGTCAGCGCGACGATGGGGACGTGGGTGTCCGGCGTCTCTTGTTGGCGGATGGCGCGCGTGGCTTCGTACCCATCCATCACCGGCATCTGGCAGTCCATGAGCACCAGGTCGTAGCTGTCCTCTCGCATGCGTTGGGTCGCCAGCGCCCCATTCTCCACCAGCTCCATAGTGCAGCCCGCACGGGTCAGGAGTCCCTTGATCACCAGCTGGTTGACGTCGTTGTCCTCGGCCACGAGGATGTGCAACCCCTCCAGGCCGTGGCGCCGCGGCATCGGCGTGGCCTCGGTCTGCGTTGCGGTCACCAGCAGGCCGACCTCGAACCAGAAGGTGCTTCCGATCCCTTGGGTGGATTCGACGCCCACCGTGCCTTTCATGAGCTCCGCCAGCTCTTTGACGATCGCGAGCCCGAGTCCCGATCCACCAGAGCTCGCGGCGACCGAGGCATCTGCCTGGCGATACTGCTCAAACAGGGTTGGCGCGATGGTTGGGGCGATTCCGACTCCCGTATCGGTGATCGAGAAGCGTATCTGGGGCGTGTCGCGGCTCTCGGAGACGTTCGAAACCTCGAGGCGAATCGACCCCTCGGTGGTGAACCGGCAGGCGTTGTTGATCAGGTTGCCGCACATCTGACGGAGCCTCATTCCGTCGGCGAGAACCAGAAGGGGGACGGGGTCTGCTACCAACGCCGTGACCTCGACACCTTCGGGGGCGCTGGCACGTCCCAACCGAGCCATCTCATCGGCCAGCTCCCGGATGTTTACGGGGTGGAGATCGAGCTCGAGGCGTCCGGCCTCCATGCGAGACAGATCGAGCAGGTCGCCGATGATCGCTCGCAGCTGATCGGCCGAGTGCCGCAGCAGGCGAATGTTCTCTCGTTGTTTCTGCTCGAGATCCGGGTTGTCCAGGAGCTCGACCATGCCGAGCATTCCGGCTAGAGGGGTCCGGATCTCGTGGCTCATATTGGCCAGGAAAGCACTCTTTTCCCTGCTGCGTGTCCGAGCACGCGCAGTCTCGACCTTGAGTGTGTCTTCGACTTCGAGCTGCCTCGTGATGTCGCGGATGAACAACGCCAGGGGGACGGCTGGATCGCCTGTCGCAGCTGCCCACCACTCGACCGGCCGTTTCTGGCCGTCAGGGAGCACGATTTCACTGCGGCTTCGGTCCGATGGCGTCCCGCTCAACGAGGGTCCTGGTGGGCCGGGCCGGCCCGGCGCGGCAACGACCACCTCGCTGATCGGACTGCCCACCGCGCTGTCGCTGACGCCAAGGATGGTCGGGGCCGCAGCGCTGAGGAATCGAATGCGCCCGTCGGCGCCGATTCCGGCGATGGCTTCGGCGGACGAGAGCAGCACCGCGTCGAGGCGTGCTCGCTCCTGGGCCAGGTGGGCCTCCGCGGCCAACGCCCGTTTCTGAATACCGACCAGCCACGCGGTGCCATACGCCAGGCCCAGCGTCATCGTGTGACCCAGGGCGAATCCGATGGTGCGAGCTTGTTCGGCATCGTCGAGAATCCACGACATCATGCCGAAGTCGTAGAGGCAGATGATGACCTCGGCGGCGACTCCCCCTCGGACCCCGAGCAGTGCGGCCGCGGTCAGCACGGGCAGCACGCCAAGCATCGGCGTATTCTGGTGCATGAAGGCGTACAGAAACGGGAACGCCAATGCGTACACCAGCCCTACGAGCGCGCTGAGAACCCATCTCTTCCCCTGTCCCTTTTGCTCATCCATCGCGGCAGTCTACGATGCCCCGCCCACGGAGAACACACGTCGGGGGTTCGGTCGGCACTCAGACTCCGGGGCGAACCGCAAGTCGAGCAAAGACCATGCCGCCCATAGTTGGCGTTTCCCGGCGTTGGCTCGCGCCGCTGTCGCGTAGAAGTCGGCACATTGTGTCGATCTGGCGCAGTGTGTCAGCGCGCCCCGTGTCTACAGATCCCTCGATCCAGGCGCGTAGCGCCTCTTTGTCTACGGTCATCAGCCCTTTCATGATCCGCGATGCCCCCAGCCCTCCGCCAGGGCACGCCGTGGTCGTAGATCTTGTGGGTCATGCCTCAGGGCTCCTTGGCGCCGAGCGCGCGATTCAACAGGACCATTGACAGGCGTATCTCGGCGTTGCGCATGGCGTATGCTTTGGCTTCGTCACTTGGACTGTTCGCGCGTAGGCCCTCGGCCGCCGCGATGTGTGCGCTCGCGAATTCCATGAGGAAGGGCAGCTCCGTGTCACCCTCGGGAGCCAGTCCGCGCAGCGCCGCGCGGGCGCCATCCACATCTCCCGCGTCCGCGAGGGCAGCGGCCAGCCAGACGCCGAAACGCTTGCGATGCCGGTCGGCGACGACACCACCATCCAGGGCACGGCGGAGGCCGAGGGCCGCTTCGGCGGGGCGACCGTCGAGGTGGGTGGCGCGGCCGTGGGTCGCCGCGAGGACCGCACCCAGGACGGGGCTGGCCGCGTCCGCCGAAGTCTGGGCCCGCTCCAGGATGTCCAGCGCCAGGCGCGTGTCGCCTCGCTCCATTGCCAGTTTGGCGTTGTGGTTTTCGATGGCCGCAAGGTTCGCGACCGAGCCGGCTCGGCGCATGTAGATCCTCTCGGTCGCCAGCGCCTCCTCGGCGGCGTCCAGTTGGCCCAGGTCGCAAAGGAGGGTCGCGATGCGAATCCCGGCGAGGCTCGCGGCGAAATCGTGTCCCAGCGCACCAAAGATGTCCTTCGCTCGCTGGTAGTGGGCGGTTGCTGCGTCGAGATCGGTCGTCGAACGGGTCAGATCGCCCAGGGCTACATGCACGTTGGCGAGTCCGGTTCGATGTCCGTTGGCCTCGTCGAGCTGTCGGGCCTTGTCGAGGTGGGTTCTGGCTTCGGCGAATCGGCCGCCTTCGATGGCCGCGGTGCCGAGCATCCAGTGCGAATCGGCGGCGATCATGGAGAGAGACTCCAGCTCTGCGTGGGCCAACGCGGAGTGGGCATGGATCGCGCCGTCATCATGACGACCGAGGATCTGGCAGGTCTTTCCCAGATACCAAAGCGTCTGTGCCCGATAGAGCCCGTCACCCGACGCGACATGGCCGCCGAGGGCATTTTCAAGGTAAACCAGGCCGCGCTCAGGCTGACCCAGAGTCCACAGCGCGCCACCCATTCGCGTCTGCGCCCGCGCGAGAAGTGCGGGATCGTTCAATGTCTCCGCCAGAGCGACGCACTCTTCCAGGTCGGCTAGCACCTCTTTGGCGTCGCCGATTCCGAAGCGCACATAGGCTTGGCTGTACAGGCCCTCGACCCGGAGTGCGGGGGCCACCGGTCGGGCCAGAACATCGCGGAGGAGTTCTTTGTGTGCGCTGACCGGGCCGCGTCGGTTCAAATAGGTCTCGAGCGCCAGGACGATGCGGAGTGCGGTGTCGGGCGAGGTGGGCAGGCAGCGCTCGAAGACGGCGAGCAAGTTCTCGAATTCGGCGTCGATTCGCTTCTGGGCCCAAGTGTCGCCACCGCGTTCCAGGGCCTGGCCCCAGCGCTCTGCGCCGTCGAGATACCAGTCTCGATGCCGGTCGACGACCGATCGCCGCTCGGCGTCGGGCACCCGTTCTTCCACATAGGCCCAGACGGATTGGGAGAGGCGGAATCGCTGGGTCTCGCTGTCCACATCGAGCAGTGACTTGTGGTGCAAGCTCCGGAGGACCGCGGGCGTCCAAGGGGCGTCGTCGTCGAGCGCGACAACGGCCTCTGCGGCGGCGAGATCGAAGCTGTCTCGGAACGTGGAACACTGGCGCAGGGCGATGCGCTCATGTTCGCTGAGCAGCTCCCAGGAGGCGTCCAGCGCGTGGCGCAAGGTGGCGTGACGGCCTTGTCCAGCGTCGTCCGCGAGGAGCGTAAATCGCTTGTCGATCCGCTGGAGCAGTTGCCCCGGAGAGAGCGTGGAAGCCCAGGCCGCAGCGAGTTCGATCGCCAATGGCAGGTAGTCGAGTCGCCGCACGACGTCCGCGATCTGGGATCGCTCCCTCTCGATGTCGAATTCCGGGAGCGAGCGCCGCGCCCGGGCATCGAACATGCGCACGGCCTCCTGCTCCGACATCGGCGTCATGGAGACCACGCGAACATTGGGCACGAGCAGCTGATGACGGGAGGTGACGACCACCTTCAGCTGCGGCGCCAGGTCGAGCCAGCGAACGACCGCGTTGGCGGCATTGCGCGGGAGCTGTTCGAAGTTGTCGAGAATCAACAATGTGGGCCCGCACATTTCGAGGGCGTGGCCGACGCGGTCGACGCACTCGGACGGGTCGGCGTCTGGCAGTCGCAGGCCGAGGAGGTCGCCTACGGCTACGAGCAGGGCGGTCGTGGTTCTGGCCTGTTGGAGATCGCAGAACCAGAGCTGGGCCAGCTGGCTGCGCTCGAGCGCGGACGCCGAAAACTCCAGGACAGTCCTTGTTTTTCCGGATCCGGCCGCCCCGCAGAGCGTCACGAGGCCCCCGTCTTGGATGGCGTCGCCCAGCTCCAGCAATGTGTCCGTCCGTCCGAAGAACGCGAGCGGGTTCGGCCGCAGGTTGGTTCGGGCCCGACCGCCTTCGGTTGCCGGCGATGGTTTGGGCTCGAATCGGTATCCCTCGCCAATGACGGTGATGATGTGGGAGGGGCTCTTTCGATCGCGCTCGATCTTGGCGCGTAGACGGCCGACAGTCGTGGTGATGGTTCGGGTATGGGTGGTGCCGGAGTACCCCCAGACCTGCTCGAGGAGCTCGATGTTCGATACGACCTGCGAGGGCCGCTCGGCGAGATAGCCCAGGAGCTTCGCCTCCATCGTCGACAGCCGTTGGGGTTCGGCGGCCGTGACGAGACCCGACTCGATGTCCACCTGACAGTCGTATAGGTCGAGATAGGGCAATGCGGCCGCCTCCGCGAAGGGGTCTTATCGAGGTACGACCGCCCGGCGCGACCGACGTGCAACAACATGAAACAAGTCGGGGTAGACACTAGGCTTTTGCGAATAGCAGACGTAGCGTCGCCGGGTTCCAGGGAGCCCCCATGCGCAGTGTCGTCGCCGCCTTCGCCCTCGCCGCCTGCCATCCAGCCAGTGCGCCGTCCACTCCCGTCGAGCAAGCGGGCCCGACTACGCCGACCGGCCCGACGACGGTCATCGAGCTGCCCACAGGCACCCCAGATCCCGACGAGATCCGCCTCAATCCTACGCTTCTCTATCAGACCGTCGATGGCGTCGGCGCCAATGCGTACAACCACGTCGTCGACGGGGACGATGGGTGGGACTGGGATGCCGTACGTTTCGTGTATGACGAATTGGACATCGCATATGTGCGGCTCGTCTCGTGGCACATCTGGTGGGAGACCCTCAACGACAACGACGACCCTTACGACATCAACTGGGACGGCTTCCAGACGACGTACACGATCATCGACGACCACGACGTGGTGCATGCGCAGTACCTCGTCGAACGGGACATCGAGGTCATGGCGGGGCTCTGGAACGTCATGCCATGGCTGGCCCCGGGCGATCTGCCCGAGATCGCGCCGGCCGACTACCCGGAGCTCGGTGAGCTCCTGGCCAGCTACATCTTGCACATGCGGAACAACGGCATTCCCATGGACACGATCGAGGTTCAGAACGAGCCGTCCTACAACCACATCCACTACGACGAACCTGAAGATCTGGTGGCTGCGAGCAAAGTCGTGCTCGAGATGTTCGACCACTTCGGGCTGACCGACGTTCAGCTCCACGGGCCCAACAACTTCACCGCTGAGGTGACGCCAAGCTGGGCGCGGGCCTGGTTCGCCGACGAGGAGCTCACGGCACGCACCCGTGCGCTGTCCTTCCACACCTGGTGGAGCCTCGAGGAGCAGCCCTACCTCGATATTCGCGAGATCGCCGAGGCCGCGGATCGACCGGTCTGGGCCACAGAGGTCGGGCACTGCGCGGACGGGGACAACGGCTGCGGCGCCAACGTGATGGAGCCGTGGACCTGGGGTACGGCCTGGGACTGGGCCTTGGCGTACTACCGCACCTATTCGTGGGCTCACGCCAGTCGGGTCTACCATTGGTCGCTGACTGGATACGACTCCGCGGTGAGTCGGAGTGGTGAGCGGTATCCGGCCTTCTACTCTCTGAAACACTTTGCCAACTACATCTCGCCGGAGTCCCGGATGATGGATGTCGCTTCAGGGGACGCCGACGTGTTGGTGCTTGGGTTCCTGCGTTCGGATGGCGACCTGACGGTCATCCTGCTCAACACCGGGTCTACAGAAGTGCAGATGCGCCTGACGACGGTTCTCGACCAGGACCTCTCCGTCTCAACCGCCGCGACCAGCGTCGACGGCGCCTATGATCGCGAGCTACAGTACGCTAACAGCGGAGGTTTGTCGGTCATCCTCCCGCCACAGAGCATCAATAGTGCGATTCTCACGTCGCGGTGATCCATCCTCTCTGTCGCGCTGTACTGGCAGGAGAATGAGCCTGTTCCCACAGTACGTTGTTTCATCTTGTTGCTTGGTACAGATGTAGGAGCGGGGCACGTTTTGGGCATCGATGTCGGGTTGCGAGGCGCGGCCTGACGTCCATGGGGGCGCGAATGCCGCATCTGATTCGTCATGGGGTCACTCTTCTCTTCTTCGTCGGGCTGCTCGGGTCCGGTTGCGGGGGGACTGACAAAGACACGGGCAAGAAGGACCACACCGGCATCGTCGTCGATCCGAAGGACGAAGATGGCGACGGTGTGTTCGACGACGACGACTGCGACGACGCCGACCCGAACACCTTCCCGAACGCTCCAGAGATCTGCGACGAAGTCGACAACGACTGCGACGGGGACATCGACGAGGGGCTCGATGTGACCTGGTTCCCCGATGCCGACGCGGACGGCTTCGGCGAGCAGGGCGGCGCCCAGGAGAGCTGCGACCCGCCGGCAGACAGCGTGGAGAATGGCGACGACTGCGACGATGGCGATGCCAGCGTAAATCCGGATGCTCTGGAGGACTGCGATCCCATCGACAGAAACTGTGACGGTCACCCGACGGCCGGTGCCGTCGACGAGCTCGAGTGGTTCGCGGACGCAGACGGCGACGCGTTTGGTGACGACGATGTCTCGGTCTTCGCGTGTGCACAGCCGAGTGATCACGTCGCCGATGGCGGGGACTGCGACGACCTCGATCCAGATGTGAACCCAGACGCCGCCGAGATCTGCAACGGCGGGATCGACGACGACTGCGATCCGAGCACGGACGAAGAGGTCCTCGACGGCGCGATCTGGTTCGCCGATGCAGATACCGACGCGTTCGGAGATCCGTCGGTGTCGGTGGTCGCCTGCGTGCAGCCCTACGGATTCGTGGCCGACGACACCGATTGCGACGATCTGGCTGCGGCCGTGAACCCGGCGATGCCGGAGATCTGCAACGGCGGGATCGACGACGACTGCGACCCGCTGACGCTCGAGGACGATGTCGATGGGCAGAGCTGGTTTGCGGATTCCGATGCGGACGGTTTTGGAGACCCTGCGGTGTCCCAGGTGGCCTGCATTCAACCCACGGGATTCGTCGCGGACAACACTGACTGTGACGATCTGGCCATCGCTGTCAATCCGGCCGGTATCGAGATCTGCAACGGCGGGATCGACGACGACTGCAACCCGCTGACGCTCGAGGACGATGTCGACGGGCAGAGCTGGTTTGCCGACGCCGACGTCGACGGGTTCGGTGATCCCGCCGTCGCCCAGCTGGCTTGTGTTCAGCCGACGGGATTCGTAGTGGACAACACCGACTGTGACGATCTGGCGATTGCGGTGAACCCGGCGGGCATCGAGATCTGCAACGGCGGAGTGGACGACGATTGCGACCCGTTCACGCTCGAAGACGAATCGGATGGCGCGACCTGGTTCGCCGACGCCGACACGGATGGCTTCGGAGACGCCGCGGTTTTGCTGCTTGCCTGTGTGCAGCCGAGTGGATTTGTTGTGGACAGTACCGACTGTGACGACCTCGCCATCGCCGTGAACCCGGCTGCAGTCGAGATCTGCAACGGCGGGATCGACGACGACTGCGATCCCCTCACCAAGGAGGGGGATGTCGACGGCGCTACTTGGTTCGCGGATGTCGACACGGATGGGTTTGGTGATCCTGCCGTCTCGCAGCGCGCCTGTGTTCCGCCGACCGGGTTCGTCGCGGACAACACCGACTGTGACGATCTGGCCAACGCCGTGAATCCAGCGGGCATCGAGATCTGCAATGGCGGCGTGGACGACGACTGCAATCCGCTGACGCAGGAGGACGATACCGACGGTGCAAGCTGGTTCGCAGACGCGGACACCGACGGGTTTGGGAACGCTGGTGTCACGCAGTTGGCCTGCGTTCAGCCGACGGGATTCGTCGCGGACAACACCGACTGTGACGACCTGGCCATCGCCGTGAATCCAGCGGGCGTCGAGATCTGCAATGGCGGAGTAGACGACGACTGCAATCCGCTCACGCTCGAGGACGACATTGATGGCGCGACCTGGTTCGCGGATGCCGACACCGATGGGTTCGGAGATGCTGGAATGACGCAGTTGGCCTGTGTTCAGCCGACGGGATTCGTCGCGGACAACACCGACTGTGACGATCTGGCCATCGCGGTGAACCCGGCCGGGATCGAGATCTGCAACGGCGGAGTGGACGACGACTGTGACCCGCTCACGCTCGAAGACGATGCGGACGGCGCAACCTGGTTCGCCGACGCGGACACCGATGGGTTCGGAGATGCTGCGGTGTCCCAGTTGGCCTGTGTACAGCCGATGGGATTCGTGGCCGACAACACGGATTGTGACGATCTGGCCATCACGATAAATCCAGGTGCAAACGAGGTCTGTAACGGGGGAGTGGACGACGACTGTGACCCACTCACACTCGAAGACGACGAGGACGGTGGGACCTGGTTCGCCGATACCGACACCGATGGGTTTGGAGACGCGGCGACGTTGCGGCTGGCGTGCGTTCAGCCGACAGGATTCGTGGCCGACAACACCGACTGTGACGATCTGGTAATCGCGGTCAATCCAGGTGCGAACGAGGTCTGTAACGGGGGCGTGGACGACGATTGCAACCCGCTCACGCTCGAAGACGATGAGGACGGCAGCACCTGGTTTGCCGACGCCGACACCGATGGGTTTGGAGACCCTGCGGTGTCGCAGTCGGCCTGTGTTCAGCCGACGGGATTCGTCGCCGACAACACGGACTGCGACGATCTGGTCCTCGCGATCAATCCAGGTGCGAACGAGGTCTGTAACGGGGGCGTGGACGACGATTGCGACCCGCTCACGCTCGAAGACGATGAAGACGGCACCACCTGGTTCGCCGATGCCGACACCGATGGGTTTGGAGACCCTGCGGTGTTGCAGTTGGCCTGTGTTCAGCCGACGGGATTCGTCGCGGACAACACCGACTGTGACGACCTGGCGATCGCGGTGAACCCGGCCGGCACCGAGATCTGCAACGGTGGGGTCGACGACGATTGTGACCCGCTCACACTCGAAGACGATGAGGATGGTGCGACCTGGTTCGCGGACACCGACACCGATGGATTTGGAGATGCTGCGGTATCGCAGTTGGCCTGTGTTCAGCCAACGGGATTCGTGGCCGACAACACGGATTGTGACGATCTGGCCATCGCGATCAATCCGGGTGCAAACGAGGTCTGTAACGGTGGGGTCGACGACGATTGTGACCCGCTCACGCTCGAAGACGACGAGGACGGTGCGACCTGGTTCGCCGATGCCGACACCGATGGGTTTGGAGACGCCGCAACGTCGCAGCTGGCGTGCGTTCAGCCGCCGGGATTCGTGGCCGACAACACCGACTGTGACGATCTGGCCATCGCGGTCTATCCAGGTGCGAACGAGGTCTGTAACGGGGGCGTGGACGACGATTGCGACCCGCTCACGCTCGAAGACAGTGAGGATGGTGCGACCTGGTACGCCGACGCGGACACCGATGGGTTTGGAGACGCCGGAGTCACGCAGTCGGCTTGTGCGCAGCCGACGGGATTCGTTTCGGACAACACCGACTGTGACGATCTGGCGATAGCGGTGAATCCGGCGGGCGTCGAGATCTGTAACGGTGGGATCGACGACGATTGTGACCCCCTCACAGTCGAAGACGATGAGGATGGGGCGGCCTGGTTCGCCGACGCCGACACCGATGGGTTTGGAGATGCGGCGGTGTCGCAGTTGGCCTGTGTTCAGCCGACCGGATTCGTTGCGGACAACACCGACTGTGACGACCTGGCCATCGCCGTGAATCCGGCTGGCACCGAGATCTGCAACGCCGGGATCGATGACGATTGTGACCCGTTGACGCTCGAAGACGATGAGGACGGCGCGACCTGGTTCGCCGATGCCGATACCGATGGGTTCGGAGATGCCTCCGTTTCGCAGTTGGCCTGTGCACAGCCGACAGGGTTCGTCGCGGACAACACCGACTGTGACGACCTGGCCATTGCGGTGAATCCGGCGGGTATCGAGATCTGCAACGGTGGGATCGACGACGATTGTGATCCGCTCACGCTCGAGGACGCCGTGGACGGAGCGCCGTGGTTTGCGGACGCCGACACCGACGGTTTCGGTGACCCGGGCGTTTCCCAGTTGGCCTGTCTGCAGCCGACTGGGTTCGTCGCGGACAACACGGACTGTGACGACCTGGCCATCGCCGTGAATCCGGCTGGCACCGAGGTCTGCAACGGTGGGATCGATGACGACTGTGACCTGTTGACTCTCGAGGACGACGTCGATGGTGCGACCTGGTTCGCGGACGCCGATACCGATGGATTTGGTGACCCGGTTGTTTCGCAGCTGGCCTGTGTACAGCCTGCGGGATTCGTCGCGGACAACACGGACTGTGATGATCTAGCCATCGCCGTGAATCCGGCCGGCACCGAGATCTGCAATGGTGGGGTCGACGACGACTGTGACCCGCTCACACTCGAAGACGATGTCGACGGCGCGACGTGGTTCGCCGACGCGGACATCGATGGATTTGGTGACCCAGCCGTGTCGCAGCTCGCGTGCGTTCAGCCGACGGGATTCGTGGCCGACAACACGGACTGCGACGACCTGGCCATCGCTGTGAATCCGGCCGGTACTGAGGTCTGCAACGGTGGGATCGATGACGACTGCGACCCACTCACACTCGAAGACGATGTCGACGGCGCCACCTGGTTCGCCGACGCCGATACCGATGGATTCGGGGACGCATCGGCGTCGCAGCTGGCGTGTGTTCAGCCGACGGGATTCGTTTCGGACAACACCGACTGTGACGACCTGGCCGTCGCCGTGAACCCCGCTGCCATCGAGATCTGCAACGGTGGGGTCGACGACGACTGCAATCCGCTGACCGACGAAGATGCCGGTTTGATCTGGTACGACGACGCCGACGGTGATGGGTTCGGCGACCCCACTGTGTCCATCATCACCTGTGCGCCTCCGGTGGGATTCGTGCCCGACGACACCGACTGTGACGACACGGCGCCCGGTGTGAATCCCACGGCCGCCGAGATTTGCAATGGCGGCGTGGACGACGACTGCGACCCCCTCACAGACGAGGACGTCGTCGACGGCGCCACCTGGTACGCCGACACCGACACCGACGCGTTCGGAGACCCCGCCGTCTCCCTGCTCATGTGCGCCCAGCCCGCCGGTTTCGTCGCGGATGACACCGACTGCAACGACGCCGTGGCGGTCGTCAATCCCGCTGCAGCGGAGATCTGCAACGCCGGTGTGGACGACGACTGCAATCCGCTCACGCTGGAAGACATCGTCGATGGTGCCACGTGGTACGCAGACACCGACACCGACGCGTTTGGAGACCCGGCCGTCTCCCAATCCTGGTGCAACCAGCCGGCCGATTTCGTCTCCGACAACACCGACTGCAACGATGCTGTTGCAGCGATCAATCCGGCAGCAGCGGAGATCTGCAACGCCGGTGTGGACGACGACTGCAATCCGCTCACGCTGGAAGACATCGTCGACGGTGCCACCTGGTACGCAGACGCCGATGCCGACACGTTCGGTGACCCAGCGCTTTTCCAGTCGGCTTGTGTCCAGCCCGCCGGCTTCGTCGCCGACAACACCGATTGCAATGACGCCGTGGCGGCCATTCATCCCGCGGCCGCCGAGATCTGCAATGCGGGCGTAGACGACGACTGCGACCCCCTCACAGACGAAGACCTGGTCGACGGCGCGACCTGGTACGCGGACACCGACATCGACACCTACGGAGATCCGGCCGTGTCGCAACCCATGTGTGCCCAGCCCGCTGGCTTCGTAGCCGACAACACCGACTGCAATGACGCGGTTGCGGCCATCAACCCTGCCGCGGCGGAGATCTGCAATGCGGGCGTAGACGACGACTGCGACCTCCTCACAGACGAAGACCTGGTCGACGGCGCGACCTGGTACGCAGATACCGACATCGACGCCTACGGAGACCCGGCGGTCTCGCAACCCATGTGTGCCCAGCCCGCTGGCTTCGTAGCCGACAACACCGACTGCAATGACGCGGTTGCGGCCATCAACCCCGCCGCGGCG
>Ga0315336_1000828_pt1 | contig 72016 bp, 61 predicted proteins | sample ASW5metaG_FD_204512 | JGI IMG/M metagenome (GOLD analysis project Ga0315336, IMG submission 204512) | Ammonia-oxidizing marine archaeal communities from Monterey Bay, California, United States - ASW #5 | ecosystem: Environmental > Aquatic > Marine > Intertidal zone | place: USA: California... | reverse complement strand
ATCCAATGGACGCCAAGGTCATTTGGCTTTTCGTCTTCGTAGCCTTGTATTGGTGTTACTGCATTTTCTGGGGCATCAAGAGTGCCCAGAGCGCGCGTACCGCGACGGACTATTTCATTGCCGGTCGACGTTTGTCGATCTGGGTTTTCGTTCTTGCCGCGACGGCAACGTCGTTTTCGGGCTGGACTTTCATGGGCCATCCCGGGCTGATCTATCGCGACGGTTTCCAGTACGCATATGCGTCGTTTTATACGATCACCATTCCATTCACAGGAGTGATGTTCTTAAAGCGGCAATGGATGCTGGGTAAGCGGTATGGCTACGTCACGCCAGGCGAGATGCTTTCGGATTATTTCCAAGGCAACGCGATACGGATCTTGACGGTCATTGTCGCCCTGTTCTTTTCCATTCCTTATCTCGGGCTGCAACTGGCGGCTTCGGGGTCGCTGTTCAACGTGCTCACCGACGGCTTGGTGACGCAAAACTGGGGCATGTGGGTGCTGTCTTTGGTGGTGCTGGTCTACGTTGCCTCCGGCGGTTTGCGCGCTGTGGCTTACGTGGACACCCTGCAATGCGTGTTGTTGGCGATCGGCATCGTGGTAACCGGCTTCATTGCCTATAACTTGGCGGGCGGCTGGGGCGGACTCAATGCCGGCATGGCCAAGCTCGCGGCGACCGACGTCGGCAAATGGGGCGTTACGGAAGACGGTCACAATGCTTATTTCGCCATTCCCGGCGTGATCCAGTTCACCGCAGGCCTTGGCAAGGAAACGCCGGTCGGCGGCCTATGGACCGGCATGATGTGCCTCACCTACATGTTTGCGCTAATGGGCATCCAGTCGGCTCCGGCCTTCTCGATGTGGTCGTTCTCCAACAACAACCCGAAGCCGTTTGCGCCGCAGCAAGTCTGGGCATCGTCCTTCGGCATCGGCTTGATCCTGTTTTTCTTCACCGCCGCCCAAGGCATGGGCGGCAACCTGCTTGGCGCGTCGCCGCAAGTGAACGAGGCGGGCCTGGCGATTGCTCAAGTCTTGGACGCGGAAGCCATATCCAAGACGCCGAACAAGATCGTGCCGTATTACTTCAACACGATTGCGGAAGGGGCGCCTTGGCTTGTCGGCCTACTTGCGGTCTGCGCTTTGGCGGCGATGCAGTCGACCGGGGCAGCTTATATGTCCACAGCCGGCGGCATGTTGACCCGCGACCTCTACAAGAAATATCTGAACCCGACGGCTTCGCATACGACTCAGAAGCTGTTCGGACGTTTGGGTGTCGCGTTCATTATCCTCGCCGCCTTGACCGTGGCGACGATATCTACCGACGCGATCGTGCTGCTTGGCGGATTTGCCGTCGCCTTCGGCTTCCAGATGTGGCCGTCCTTGGCTGCGGTCTGCTGGTTCCCGTGGATCACCCGTCAAGGTGCGACATGGGGCCTGGCGGTCGGTCTGTTGGCGGTGATCTTCACCGAGCCGTTCGGCTTGGGAATCGCTGGTGCGTTCGGCATCGATTTGCCGTGGGGACGCTGGCCATGGACCATGCATTCCGCCGGTTGGGGCATGTTCTTCAACCTGGTGGTATGCGTGTTGGTGTCCGCGGCGACGCAAAGCGACGCCGCACGGTCCCATCGCATGCAGTACCACGATTTCTTGCACGAGCATGCCGGCCTGTCCGAAGACAAGCGCAAGCTGGTACCGGTCGCATGGATCGTTACTCTGTTGTGGATGTTCTTTGGCATCGGTCCGGGTGCTGTGATCGGCAACACCATCTTTGGCCGGCCGGACGCCGGGCTTGAAGGCTGGACGTTTGGCATACCGTCCATCTGGGCCTGGCAGATCCTGTTCTGGATCCTCGGTGTCGTCATGATGTGGTTCCTGGCCTACAAGATGGAAATGTCGACAGTTCCGAAAAAGGATATCGAAGCCTTGACGGAAGACATCGGCGATGTCACTGCCCCTGCCGAATAGGCGGATACGGCAGTCCTAAACGGATGCGGGGGAAGGGTTCAGCCCTTCCCCCGAATCGTTTATAGATGAAGCCGTGCCAATACCAACCTGCGGTCTAATGGGCTCCTATCACCGCGGATCGGTATGATAGCGGGGATCCTATGCAAGGGCTGTTCTCTCAGGATTACTGGCTGCTATGGGCGTTGGCATTGACCATCGCCTTGTTCTTTCCGGTCCGCCAACTGATTTGGGTAATTTCGGTTCGCCGCGCTGACAAGCGCCAACAGACGGATGACGCGGAACGGGCGCGGCTCAAACGTCGAGCCGGGGTGACGGCCGGGCTCTTGACCGCCATCTTTTCCGTGTTCTACACCTTCCAATTTTTTTCGCCGAATTAATGAATCCCCGCGTTCTCAGACGGTTCATCATGTTGTTGTTCATCGCCGGCATGATCGTCGGCGCCGGCACCATATTCTACGATACCTTTTTCGATCGGCCGCCCGGCGACTACGAAGCCGAGCGCGGCGATATGTTTCTGTCCGACGGTGACCACGCGCAGGCACTCGGCCTGTTCAACCAGGCGCTCCGGGCCTCGCCGGACCATCGTGGCGCGTTGATGGGCCGGGCCGTCGTGTTCATGGAAACCGGCCGCAGAGACGAAGCCGAGGCCGAACTCAATTATCTGATCGATTTCCTCAATCGAACGTTGATCAAGGATGATTTGACCGGGCGCGGAACGTTGGCTGCGGCCTACGCCAATCGCGGCATCCTGAACGACCGGCAAGGAAACTACCAAAAGGCACTGGACGATTATATCGAAGCGCTGCGTGTCGATGCCGACTCGGTATCAGGGCCGAGCCTGATTGACAAGATTCTGCACGACCCAAGGCCGTCGACAGTGCGCGATCGGGCGAAATATTTGTACGAGCAGCTGCAAAAACCGGAAGCCGAGCGTGTCCTCCGCATCCCCGAACTTGATGCCAAGTCGCGGACCTATAAACCCTGAAGACGCCGCCTATTTGAAGCTCACGACGCCAAGCACGTCCTGGAACAGCACCAGGCAAAAGAACACGGCGGCAATGCAGCCGAACAGCAGCCGAACGAAATCGCGTTCGCCCTCGGCATCGCGGTAGCGGATCGCGTGAATCGCCACGGCGGCGGTGACAAAAAGGAACAGGATATTGACCGGCTGTTCCCACTCAGCGGCAAATTCGAACATGATAACAATCTACGTCAGATAGGGAATCCGCGAAACCGTTGGATTGGCGCTCGCGCTATTCTTGCTGCGGGTTCTGCATCAGTTCATTTTTGCTGAAACAGGGCGGGAACTCCGTCGTGCCGCAGTCGGCGCTGTAGGACGCCAGCGCGATACTGCCGCCGACGAAACCGAAAACGATCGTGGCGGCAACGATGAACCGGCGGCGGGCATTGCTCATCGGAATTCGAAAATAGTCGCGATCGTAACGGTGATAATGGGGCTCATCGTCGTGGAGTTGGTTTTCCTTGTCGAGTGCATTGATTTTGCGGGCGTAGTGCCGTGCCCAGGCATGCACCTGCCCGCGAATCATGAACTCCTGGAAGACCACCTTGCCTTCTTCCTCGGACATCTCGCGATCGAACCAGTCAGCGAAGGCAAGTTGCAGTAACTGGAATTCGCCGATCTGCAACAGATTGGCAGCATGGACGATTTCGCCGCGTTCCGGGTCGTCGTCTCGGTCCGGGTGCAATAAGGTTTCGAGGAAATTCATGGACCAGTCTCCACCGAAAGTGTAGGGCTTTTTAAGAATAAGTCGATATCATTAAATCGTGACGAGAATTCGGCGATACGGGCGCCGACGAGCCAAGGCGAAGTCGAGACCAAGTTTCGATCAAACGGTCCCGTATGATCGAAACTTACTCTAAGTATTTCAATTTTGTGGCAGGTGATCGAGCAATGGATCTGAAGACCTTTGTGAGTTCCGTTTTGCAACAGGCCGTGCAGGGCGTGCGCGAGGCTCAGTCGACGGAAGACGGAGAGCTGATCAATCCGGAGGTGGCCGAGGTGCGAAGCGGGGTCTACGGCGACCACCGAATGATCCACACCCGCAACAATGACGTGGTCTCAATGATTGAATTTGACGTCGCTGTATCCATCGAAGGTGACGGCGACGATCAGCGTTTGCTCATCCCCGCTGCAACAGCTGATGGCGAGACCAGTCAGGCGGCCGAAGGCCCGGCGACGAGCCGGGTTCGCTTCACAATCCCGGTCGAATTGCCGCGGCCATTCTAATAGAGACTTCGTCCTAATCCGGGTCCAAATCGAGCGCCAAGACGGCATTGCTGCCGCCGAAAGCGAATGAGGTCGAGAGCGCCCGGCTCGCCGTACACGGCCGTGCCGCGTTCGGAACGACATCGAGGGCACAGTCCGGATCCGCCGTGGTGAAGTTGATGGTCGGCGGCAGAAATCCTCGTTCCAACGCCAAGATTGTTACCACGCACTCGATGGCGCCGGCGGCGCCCAGGGTGTGGCCATGCATCGACTTTGTCGACGAAATGGCGAGGCCGTCGACATGATTTCCGAAAACGCTGTGGATGGCTTGGGCTTCGACCGCGTCGTTGGCGCCGGTGCCGGTGCCGTGGGCATTGATGTATTCGATATCACCGGCTTGCAGGTCGGCGTCGGCGAGGCATTGCCGTAATACCTGCTTGGCGCCGTCGAGGGATGGGTGAACCGGATCGTGGGCATCCGAGGTCATGGCAAAGCCCCGGATCTCGGCGCGAACCGGGCCGGTCCTATTCTGGGCTGCAGTCAGCGTTTCCAACACCACCACTGCGGCGCCTTCACCCATGACCATTCCCTCGCGGTCGGCGGAAAACGGCCTGCAGTAGCGCGGCGCCATCACTTTCAAGCCTTCCCAAGCCTTGAGGTTGCCGAATGTCAGTCCGGCCTCGGCGCCGCCGACAATGGCTTGGTCGACCAATCCGGCCTGGATCATCTGATAGCCGAGCCCGATAGCGTGGGCGCCGGACGAGCAAGCGCTCGAGATCGTGAAAGACGGGCCGGTGATGCCATAGCGGATGGTAATATGGCTGGCCGCCGCATTGGCCATGATGCGCGGCACGGTGAACGGATGAAGGCGGGTGGCCGCTTGACCATACAAACGGAAATATTCTTGATCCAACGTAGAAAGGCTAGCGCCGCCGGTGCCGATGATCACCGCCGTTCGGTCGCCGGCGAGGTCCGCCCCGGCATTGTCGACAGCCTCGATTGCGGCGGAGGCGGCAAAAGCGGCATGACGATCGAGCAGGGACAAGTGTTTGGCAGTCAGGCCGGCGGCCGGTACAAAATCCGCAATTTCGGCGGCGATCGGGCTCTTCAGGCCGGCTGGGTCGAATCCCTGGATAGGCGCGACGCCGGACCGGCCTTGGGCTAGGGCCTCGGCCACGGTATTGCAGCCCGAGCCGATGGCGCAATGAATGCCGAGGCCGGTGATAACGACGCGGCGCGCCAACCTCAGACCGCCTGACTGGGTTTAGCGAGCGCCGTGGTCACGGCGTCGACGACGTCGGCCACAGTCTCGAATTCCGGGCCCGCATCGTTGTGGCTGTATGGCACATCGATCGAAAATGCGGTTTCGATTTCGAAGATGATTTCTATGGCGTCCAAAGAATCGAGACCGAGTTCGGTCAGCACTGACTGACGGTCAACGGAGCCTTGGTGGTCTTCCGCCTTAGCGCGGATTATGTCGATGACCGTCTGTTCGATATCCGCCATTATTGGTCAGTGCCTTGCCCATTCAAGAAGATTGACGCATGTATCACGAGGACTATAGCGGTGCCGCCGGTGCCGAACAATTCATGGCGCTGTGATCGACGGGCACATTTGTCTACTGTCATCGGGCGGGCCGCGGCGCTATCTTCATGGTCATGGTGGATTTCGCTCGCATCGGTGCCGTCGCCACGGCGGTGCCCGTTCATTGTTTGCACCAACGCGACGTCGCCGCGGAGGCTGCATTGTTTTTTGGCCAAGCGTTTGGTGCTTCAGAGCGCTTGGCGGCGATTTATGATAATGCGGCGATTAAAACGCGCTATTCCTGCGTGCCGATCGACTGGTATCGGGAGCCGCGTGATTTTCCGGACAAGAACGCGCTCTATATTTGCCAGGCAGAAGCGTTGCTGGCAGAGGTCGCGGAACGGTTGGTTGCGGAAGCCGGATTGGCGATGCAGGACATCGACGGGCTGGTGGTGGTGTCCTCGACCGGCATCGCCACGCCAAGCCTCGATGCGCTGTTGATCGAGCGGCTTGGCTTCCGGCCGGATGTTGATCGTTTGCCGGTGTTCGGACTTGGCTGTGCCGGCGGCGTCATCGGCCTGGCCCGAACCGCCCAATTGGCCGCGGCGCGTCCGGGCTCCCGTTATCTCTGCCTGGTCGTCGAGCTTTGCGGCTTGACCTTCCGGGCGCGGGATCGAACCAAAAGCAACATTGTCGCAACCGCGCTGTTCGGCGACGGCGCCGGCGGGGCGATAATCGGCACGGACCTCGACGGTCCGAAGATCGGCGCCGGTGTCAGCCATACCTGGCCGGGGTCGCTCGACGTCATGGGTTGGGATTTGCGTAGCGACGGCCTCGCGGTGGTTTTCTCGCGCGACATTCCGCATATTATTCGCACCAAGATGCCGCCGGTCTTGGCGCGTTTTCTCAACGATAACGAGTTGGGACTGACCGAATTCGATCAGTTTCTGGCCCATCCCGGCGGCGCCAAGGTTGTCGATGCGTTAGAAGAAGTCTTCGGTCTCGACACCGGGCGCATGATCCATTCGCGGCAAGTGTTGCGCGACTATGGCAACATGTCGGCCGCGACCGTTCTGTTCGTTCTCGATCGCGCCATGCGGGCAGGCGATCGCGGCCGCGCTCTATTGTCGGCGCTTGGCCCGGGCTTCACGGCGGCCATGCTGGTTGTCGAGGACTGAGGACTAAAGACTGAAGAGCTTACTGCACGATGCGGGTGCGGATGGTGCCTTCTAGGCTGCGGATCTCGGCCAGCACGGCGTCGGCATCGGCAACGTCGCCGCCGGCATCCAACACCACATAGCCGATCTCGCCGTCGGTTTGGTAATGCTGGGCCGTGATGTTGATCGCGCGCGAGGCAAACACGTCGTTCAAGCGTTTCAATTCGCCGGGCAGATTGCGCTGCACTTGAATGAAGCGCGTAACGGACCGGGTGATCGGCAGTTGGACCTGGGGGAAGTCGACGGCACCGGTGGTCGAGCCGACGTCGATGTAGTCGACGAATTTGCGCGCCACTTCGGCGCCGATCCGCCGCTGAGCTTCTTCGGTCGAACCGCCGACATGGGGTGTCAGAATGACGTTGTCGAGACCGCGCAACGGGCTCACGAACTCGGTTTCGTTGGATTTGGGTTCGACCGGGAAAACGTCGATCGCCGCGCCGCCGAGATGGCCGTCTTTCAGCGCTGCCGCCAGGGCCTCCAGATCGACCAGAGAGCCGCGAGCGTTGTTGATCAGAAAGGCGCCGGGCTTCATCGCCCGAATTTCAGCCTCGCCGATGATCGAGTGGGTGTCCGGCGTATCCGGGACGTGCAGGCTGATCACGTCCGACTGGCTTAAGAGATCATGCAAATGCTCTTCGCCTTCGACGTTGCCGTGTTGCAGCTTGTCGGTATGGTCGAAATAACGGACCCGCATTCCCATGGCTTCGGCGAGCACGGCCAATTGGCTGCCGATATTACCGTAACCCACAACACCAAGAACCTTGCCGCGGGCTTCGTGTGCGCCATTGGCCGTCTTAAGCCAACGACCTTCGTGGGCAGCCGACGATTTTGGGAAGATGCCCCGGAACAGCATGATGATTTCGGCGATCGTCAGTTCGGCAACGCTGCGGGTGTTGGAGAACGGCGCGTTGAAAACCGGAATGCCGGCAGCGCGCGCCGCCCGTAGATCGACTTGATTGGTGCCGACGGAAAAACAGCCGATGGCGATCAAATTGCCGGCCTGCGACAGCACCTCTTCGGTAAGCTTGGTGCGCGAGCGGATACCTAAAATTCGCGCATCCTTCAATGCCTCGATCAACGCCGGCCCTTCGAGCGCGCCGGGCGCCTGTTCGACGTTGCTGAATCCGGCCGAGGTCAGGGCATTGACGGCGGTGTCGGCGATGCCTTCAAGCAGCAGTATTCGGATCTGATCTTTGGGCAGCGGAAAAGCAATGGACATGGCACGACGGTTCCTCGATACGTCAGAACAAAGTCCGTCGATTGTGTTGTGTTTAGGTTAATTCGTTGTCATTGACCGGTGAATCGGGCGGGCCGCTTTTCGACAAAGGCGGTGACGCCCTCGCGGCCGTCGGCGGACCGGCTCACGGTTTCCTGAACTTCCAGCTCGCGGCGGAATTGCGTGGCGAAATCATTGCCGTCGGCTTCATCGACCAGGGCCCGGGTCGCAACCAGGGTTTGCGTTGGCCCGTCGGCCAGTCGTTTGGCGAAATCGAGCGCCGCTGGCATCAAGTTCCCGTCATCAACAACGTCTGATACCATACCCCAGTCGAGCGCTTGTTCGGCGCCAATCGGGTCATTGGTCATCATCGCCTTCAAGGCGCGGGCGCGGCCGATGCGTTGCGGCAGCAGATAGGTTGACCCGATATCGGGTACCAGGCCGATGCGGCTGAATACTTGGATAAAGCGGGCGGAACGGGCGGCAACTATCACATCGCCGGCCAGAGCAAGCGAAAAGCCGCCGCCGGCGGCGACACCGTTGACGGCGCAAATCACGGGTACGCGGGCGCCGCGCAGGCCGGTGAAAATCGGTAAATAATGATCAAGCGCGGTGTCCATGAGGCCTTCGCCGTCAATCGCCTCGGCTTTCAGGTTCTGGCCGGAGCAAAAACCGCGGCCGGCACCGGTCAGAATCAACGCACGCACGGTCCGATCGCCTTCAACCACCGTGGCCAAGGCGTCGCAGATTTCGTCCGCCATATCGAACGTGAGGGCATTGAGGGTATCCGGTGCATTCAACGTCAATATCGCAACGGCAGCGTCGCGCTCGACGGTAATGGATTGATAGTTCTTCATGGTCGTTCTCTCAGCGATTTAGGTGTGGCGTGAAATCCGGTCTCAGTGTTCGGCTTCCTGCAGATAGGCGCCTTGCTTCAAAAGCTCGGTGCGAATCCGGCCGATGTCGGCGTCTTTGGCCGCGACGCCATCGCTGGCGGCGATTGCCGCGGCGACGCCGGCGGCCTGGCCAGTGATCCAGCATTGCGGGATCTCGCGCATAAAGGTGTGGGTGGTGGCGTCCGTCGATATGTGGCGGCCGGCGACCAACAGGTTCGGCACGGTGCGCGCCAGCAGCGCGCGATAAGGCACGGAGACCGAGTTGAACTTGGGCGCCAAGCTTGGACTGACGCCGACTTCGTCCGCGTGGACGGTGCCCGCCTTCCAGTCGGCGCCGGTCATTTGGCCGAGGCCTTGCAGACGCCGGCTGTGGCGGACGCCGATCTGCGGCGCCGTGAGCATGATCCAGGCATCTTTGAAGCCCGGGGCATGGTCGTGATAGAAGCCAAGCAGGTCCTGCATGCGCTGGCGCGACAGGAATTCGACGGTGTTGAGGTCGTTTAAATCGACGGCGCTAAAGCCGCTGAAGCGTGGTCCCATGAAGACCACCACATCGTCCCGCCAAGCCGGCATGGGCAGGGCAAACTGATTGAACGTGGTGCGGGCGCGCGACGAGAAATCCGCAAACGCGTCTTTCTCGCGCATTTTGAAGTCGAGCCAGCGCGGCACGTCGACGCCGGCGAACAGCCAGGCGGTGTTGACGCAATGGTGGATGCTCTGCTCTTCGACATCGTCCGCGGCCCGCTCGCCGGCGTCGGTGAAGATATCGCCGTCGCCGGTGGTATCGACAACGACCGAGGCCAGCACCGCATGGCGGCCTTGTTTGGATTGTATCACTATGCCTTTGACACGGCCGTCCTCGACCACCGCCGCGGTGGCCCAGGCGTGCAATACGATGTCGACGCCGGCTTCCCGGGCCAAATCGTCGGCGGCGAGCTTCAAGCGTTCGGGATCGATCATCGGTGCCCAGGTGACGATGCCGTGAAAGGCCGATAGGCGGTTGCTCCAATAGTCGGCTTGGCGTTCGTCGCGAGACCCCCATAGGTCCTGTTCGGGGCCGAGGATGGCATCCCCGGGTAATCGATCCAAGACCTCTTCGGCATAGCCGCGTAAGACCAGTTTTCCGTCCCAGTCCGTCATCCGGTCGATCCAGATGACCAGGCCGCCGGTGGCCAGGCCGCCGAGGTGGTTGTAGCGCTCGACCAGCATGACGCGGGCGCCGCTGCGCGCCGCCGCCGTCGCCGCGGCGGTGCCGGCCGGTCCGCCGCCGACCACCAGCACGTCGACGGTATCGAAAACCGGCACGGACCGCGCCGGCTCGGTTATGGTGCCGCCGCCGCGCCGTTGTTTCCCGGCGGGCGCGTCGACCTTGAAAACCGGCTGGGTATAGACCTTGGTGTTGTCGTCGCTCATGGCGGGCCCTTAGCGGTTGTTGGTGGTCCGGCGAGCCGGCCGCCGACGGAAATGTTAGCATCGCTCATGGCGTGCATGGTAAACCGCCCTCAGACGCGAATCCATGCACCGTCCGGCCGGACGGTGCATTTAGACAGGAAAATGGTGCTGACATGGCTGGCCACTCCTCGAAAAAAGTGATCTACGCGGCGTTGGCCGGCAATGCGGTGATCGCCGTGACGAAGTTTGCCGCCGCCGCCTACACCGGCAGTTCGGCAATGTTGAGCGAGGCGATCCACTCTGTTGTCGACACCGGGAACCAGGGTTTGTTGCTCTACGGATTGAAACGATCGGGCCGGCCGGCCGATCGGCAACATCCGTTTGGTTACGGCATGGAGCTGTATTTCTGGGCGTTTGTGGTGGCGCTCTTGATATTTGCCGTCGGCGCCGGCGTGTCGATCTACGAAGGCGTGCAGAAACTCTTGCAACCCCACCCAATCACCGACCCGTTTATCAATTATTTGGTGCTTGGCGCGGCACTCATTTTCGAAGGCGCGGCCTGGTGGGTGGCGTTTCGCGAGTTCCGAAAATCCAAGGGCGCGCGCGGATACTTGGAAGAAGTGCGCCGCAGCAAGGATCCGGCGATCTTCACCGTGCTGTTCGAAGACAGTGCAGCCATGCTTGGATTGATCGTGGCTTTTGTCGGTATCGCTCTGGCCGATGCGTTCGATATGGCGTTTCTGGATGGCGTGGCGTCGATCGTCATCGGCGCGATTTTGGCCGGTACCGCCATGTTGCTGGCCTATGAGTGCAAAGGGCTGCTGATCGGCGAGGGTGCCAACCCGCGCGTTCTAGAGGGGATCGAGCGCATCGTCGCCGGTGTGCCCGCAATTCGGGCCACCAACGAGACCTTGACCATGCATCTCGGGCCGCAGGACGTGCTACTGACCTTGAGCGTCGATTTCGCGAACGAATTGACGGCCGCCCAAGTTGAGGAGGCGATCTCCGAACTCGAGCGTCAGATCAAAGACGCATTTCCGGAGATCACCCGTGTATTCATCGAGGCGCAAAGCTTAATTGGCCACCGCATGAGTCAAGGACCGGCATAAAGCTCTCGCCCAACGCGCCGTATCAGTCCTGGTCGGCGCCGCCGAGCCACCGGTAGATGAAGCCGCCGAGGACACCGCCGACCAACGGCGCCACCCAGAACAGCCAGAGCTGCGCCATCGCCCAGCCGCCGACAAACAGAGCCGGGCCGGTGCTGCGCGCCGGGTTGACCGAGGTGTTGGTGACCGGAATGCTGATCAGGTGAATTAGGGTCAAGCCGAGGCCGATCGCGATCGGCGCGAAGCCGGCCGGCGCGCGCTTGTCCGTCGAGCCGAGAATGATCAACAAAAATACCAGGGTGAGAACGACTTCGGCGATCAGTGCGGCGGTCAGGTTATAGCCGCCGGGCGAATGCTCGCCATAGCCGTTCGAGGCGAAGCCGCCGGCCAGATCGAATCCGGCCTTGCCGCTGGCTATAAGATAAAGAACGCCAGCCGCGGCGATGGCGCCGACGATCTGGGCGATCCAATAGGGTATGATGTCGCGCGTCGAAAAGCGGCCGCCGGCCCAAAGGCCGATGGTAACGGCGGGATTGAAATGACCACCGGAAATATGCCCGACGGCGTAGGCCATGGTCAGCACGGTCAAGCCGAAAGCCAGCGACACGCCGACGAACCCAATTCCCAATTCGGGAAATGCCGCCGCCAGGACGGCGCTGCCACAGCCGCCGAAGACCAGCCAAAACGTACCGATAAATTCGGCGCCCAAACGCTGCGCGAGAGACATGTCACATTCCCCTTTTTTCAGACCGACGCCATGATAGCCGGTCTGCTAGACCCTTCCAACCGGTGATTTTCGCCCTATACGTATTGCTCATTCGTGCCCTCTATTTTCGCATGAGTTTGACGGGCATTTTTCCGAAAATATCGAACAATCGTTTCATCTCAAAATCGCGGGAATTTACTGCTAAATCTCCCTCCATTATTTAACGGATCTGAAATTCGCGCTGTGCAGGTTGTCGTTTTTTGACACCAGGAATCGCCTTCATTGGCCGGCCTCAATGCTGGTCGGATGATGTCTGGGGGAAAGCGGCCAATGCCAAACCAAGCGGGCGACCTGTTATCCCGTTTGCAACGCGAACTGACCATGGCGCTGGCTTTCGCCGGCGTGCTCAGTCTATTCATTGCGGTTCTCCATCTGATCGTGCCGCTGTTCATGCTGCAGGTGTTCGACCGGGTCCTGACCAGCCGCAACATGGACACGTTGACGATGTTGTTCATCGTCGCCATGGGCGGCCTTGTCGTCTTCGCCGTGCTTGAGTTCATCCGCGGCCGGGTTCAGCGGATCGGTGCCGACCGGTTGGCCCATGGGGTGGGTGAGGCGCTGCTCGCCCGCGCCGTCGCGGACGCGGTCGACAACGGTGCGGAGGGCGGCGCCCAGGCGATCCGGGACCTGTCCGAAGTGCGCGGGTTCGTCGCCTCGACGGCTTTTCTGACACCGTTCGAGCTGTTGTGGGCGCCGGTGTTCCTAACGGTCTTGTTTTTTTTGCATCCGACGTACGGCTGGTTCGCCGTGGCTGCGGCCGGGGTGTTGACCGTGTTTTCGCTGATCGTGGAGATCATCGGCAAGAAACCGCTTGGTGCGGCGGCCGATGCCACGATTGACGCCAACGCCGAAGCCGGCCAGCTGATCCGGCACGCGGAGCCAGTGCTGGCAATGGGCATGCTGCCGGCCCTGACCGCCCGGTGGAAGCGGTCCCAGGTTCGCGCCATGCGGCTGTTTGCGGTCGGCACCGGGCGCGTGCAGGCTATATCGGCTCTATCCAAGGCGGTGCGGCTGGCCCTTCAAATCGGCATGTTGGCGACTGGTGTCACCCTGGTCATCGCCAACGAGGCGTCGCCGGGCAGCATGATCGCCGCGGCCATTTTGATGGGCCGGACTCTGCAGCCGTTCGAGCAGTTGATCGACGGTTGGCGCCATTGGGTCTTGGCCGGCCGCGCCTATCGGCGGGTGCGCGCCGTCATCGACGGCGGCAGCGATACCGGTGTTGCGGCGCGCCATCCGGCACCGGCCGGCGCGCTGTCGGTGGAGCAACTGATGTTCATGCCGCCGGGCACCGACCGGCCGATTTTGAAGGCCGTCAGTTTTCAGCTGGCGGCCGGCGAGGCGCTCGGCGTCATCGGCCCGTCGGCGGCCGGAAAATCGACCTTGGCCCGCATGTTGATGGGCCTGATTACGCCAACCGCCGGCGGTGTTTACCTCGACGGCCATCGTGTCGATCAATGGGACCCGGCCGACCGCGGCCGCTACTTCGGTTACCTGCCGCAGAACGTCGCGTTGCTGCGCGGCACGGTGCGCGAAAATATCTGCCGCTTCAGCGATGCCGACCCGCGCGACGTGGTCGACGCGGCGCATTTCGCCGGTATCCACGACTTGATCGGTCGCTTGCCGTTCGGCTACGAAACCGACCTGGGCGATGGCAACCACAATCTCAGCGGCGGCCAGCGGCAGAGGGTCGCGCTGGCCCGGGCGGTATTCGGCAATCCGAAATTGTTGGTGCTTGACGAGCCCAATTCAAACCTGGACGCCGCCGGCGAAGAGGCGCTGGTGCAAGCCATCGAAACTGCAAAACGGCGAGGTATGACCGTGGTGTTGATCGCGCATAGGCCGTCGCTCATGCGCGTCGTCGACAAGGTGTTGGTGTTGGTTGGCGGTACCGTCGACCGGTTTGGCCCGAAGGACGAGATCGTGGCGGCAACGACAATGCCGGTCGCACCGGAACCCGACGCCGCGGCGCAACCGACGACCGGCGCACTGGTGCCGCTTCCCGCCGCCGCCCGCGAGCCGCGCTCGGTACAACAAGGTGCGGCTTGAGATGCGGGCGCTTCGGGTCATTCGGGAGCCGGCCGACGGCGACGGCCCGCCGACATTGCGCGGCGCGGTCGTGGCGGGTACGGCAACCATCGTTTTGGCATTCGGCGGCTTTTTGGGGTGGGCTTTTTTGGCGCCGTTGGACAGCGCGGCCATCGGTGCCGGCGCGGTCATCGCCGATAGCCACCGCAAGACCATCGATCACTTGGAAGGCGGCATCGTGCGGCAGCTGTTGATCAAGGAGGGCGATCGGGTCGATGCCGGCCAGGTACTGGTGCGGCTGGAGGACCGTCAGGCTCGCGCGGTTTTGGGCCAGGTCCGCGGCCAATATTTCGCCACCCGCGCCCAGATTGCGCGGTTGCTCGCCGAGCTTGAAGATGCCGCGGATATTCTGTTTCCCGACGATCTGTCGACGGCCGCGGAAAGCACGCAAGTGGCTGAGCTGGTCAACACCCAGCGACGCTATTTTCGTGCCCGGCGGCGCTCTCACGACGGCTTGATCGCGGTTCACCGGAAACGGTTGGCCCAGCTCGGAGCCGAAATATCGGCGCTGGGTGCGCAAGAGGGGGCGGCCGTGGAACGGCTCGGCTTCGCCAGAGAAGAACTGGCAAGCGTGCGGGCGCTGCTGAGCAAAGGCTACGAACGCAAACCGCGATTGCTGAAGCTGCAAAGCGATATCGCCGCTTTGAAGGGCCGGCGCGGTCAATTGCGGGCGAGCATCGCCAAGGCGCGCCAGGAAATCGCCGAAACCGAGTTGGAGATCATCGGCATCGACAACCAACGGCGGACCGAGATTGTCGGCGAACTGCAAGGCCTGCAGGAGAGGGTGGGGGATCTGCGCGAGCGTTTGGATGCAGCCCTTGACGTGCTCGAACGCACCACCGTGGTCGCGCCGCTCGGCGGCAAAGTGGTGGCGTTGAAGGTTTTCACCGTGGGCGGCGTTATCGGTGCCGGCGAACCGATCCTGGATTTGGTCCCGGAAGATGACGAACTGATCGTCGCCGCGCGGATCAACCCGACTGACATCGACGTGGTGCGCGTCGGCCAGGCGGCAAGCGTGACGTTGAGCGCCTACAAACAAAAAAAGGTGCCGCCGATCAGCGGCCAGGTCATCCATGTGTCGGCGGATCACTTGGCTGACAAGCGGACCGGCGAGCCCTATTTCGAGGCCAGGATACGGCTGGACGCGGCGTCGCTCGGTGCCAATCCCGGCGTCGAGCTTTATCCGGGCATGCCGACGGAGACGGCGATCGCCACCGGCGAGCGTCGGGCGATCGATTACTTTTTATCGCCAATAACGCAAAGCATGCGTCGAGCATTCACAGAAGATTAGATAATAATACTAGATATTAACTAGAATAAAAATTCCAAAACATGTAATATAAATGTTGTAATGTCTTGATTTATATTGATTTCTACGTTCCTGTTTATTCTATTTTAACATCTAGGTAATAATTTCTAATAGATCGGCGCGAGTGAGTTGTACTAATAGGAGACAGGTGTGGCAACTTTATTCGGTGGTGCCTCTGACGATCATCTCGTCGGCACAAACTTCGACGATGTCATTGCTGGCTTGGGCGGCAATGATTTCATAAATGGCAAAGGCGGTGACGACGTGCTGTTCGGCGGTCGCGGCGACGATCTGATCCTGGGTGGCCGCGGTGACGACATTGCGTTCGGCGGCGTCGGCGACGACGTCATCCTTGGCGGTCAAGGCGACGACGCGCTGTTTGGTGGACGCGGCGACGACCTGATCCTTGGCGGCAAAGGTGACGACATTGTCTTCGCCGGTGTCGGCGACGATGTCGTCCTCGGCGGCAAAGGCGACGACATTATCTTCGGGGGCCGCGGTGACGACGTGTTGATCGGCGGCAAAGGCAACGACATATTGCTTGGCGGCCGGGGCGATGACGTCGTGATCGGCGGTCAAGGCAACGACATCATGCGCGGCGGTGGCGGCAACGATCTGTTGATCGGCGGTCGTGGCAACGACCAGATTGCCGGCGGCGGCGGCAACGACGTCATGATCGGCGGCGCGGGCCGTGATGCCTTCGAGTTCTCCGGTGGCGGCGGTCAGGATCTTGTCGTCGACTTCGAGGAGGGCGCCGATATTCTACTGATTTCCCGCAACATCAATGGCTTGACGGTGGAAACCGCGGCGGATCTCTCCGGCCGCGTCTCCAATGTCGGCGGCAACGCCGTCGTCGATCTTGGCAGCGGCGACAGCCTGACGCTCATCGGCGTCGATGCGGAGGATATCCAGGATAATCCGGATGCCTTCTTCGTGATTGCCTAACAAATCCAACCGCTGTGGCGGCGCCGTGCCTCGATTTGGGGCGGCGCCGCCATCTTAATCTTGCACCATGGCAGCCGCCGGAATCGCCGCGCCATTGTAGGACCAATGATCCATGATTTTACTTCGCGAGGCGGCGGGCTTGGCGCTGCTGGTCTGGGATGACGATCGTCCTGACGATCCGGTGAGCCCCCATTACCTGCGTGACGGCGTCACCTTGGCGTTGGCGCGGGTCGCTGGCACGTTGGGCGCCGATAGCGCCAAGCCGGTATCGGCCGCGTTCATCAAACTTGCCGACCCGATAGTGGACGACGATCTGGTCGTGCTGCGCCGTCGGTCCGGGTCCGTTGTCTGTCGTTATACGGCCAATACGCTCCGTCACCAGCAGCCGGTGAACGCGGCAGACTTGGCGGAGCGCTTGGCGTTGCGGCATCAGCATGGCTTGCTCAGCATGATGCTATCCAGTGTGCCGGCGGCATTTAAGCTGCACAACCATGCACAATACGTATTGCTCCTACATCAACTCATGTGCGCCTTGCTGCCGGCGCCACGTGCGCTTCGGCCAATCTGCCAGGTGACGGCCGAAGACCTGCTGCTGGCCGGCTGCCACGAGGGCCCGGACGACGGTCCCTATCGGGCGGTTCTTGTGGGGACCGGCCGGTTGCGCCAGGCGGCGCGGCTGCCGGTGGTGACCGCGGGCGGGCCGGAAGACGAGCGCCTGCATCTGCTACTGCCCCGGTCCACTATTGCAGACGGCACGTCACTGGCGCTGCTGTCGCCGCAGTCGGTTGCCTTGCACGAGATTGCCGGCGCCGAGGCGACGCTGCCGGCGGCGCTCACCCTGCTGCATCGCGACGATGACAGTGCCGCCCGTGTTCGGGCCGCCTTGGATCGCCTTTATCGCAGCGAGCCCACGGCGCGGCCGATGTTCGAAGCGGCCCGCCGGGAAATCGACGCGCTGATGCCCCGCAAGCCCCGCCTGGTCGGTGGCCCAAAGCAACCGTTCGGCGCGGCATTGGATTTGCTGATCGGCAATCCGCTCGACGGCGTCTTTGTCTCGGGCTGGATGAACGATACCCATGAGCTTGTGTCGCATATGAGTTTGTCCGATACCACTGGTCGGCCCGTGGCCATCGACGTCACCGGGCATCGCTTCCGCCATCCTGTCGTGCAGGCGGAATCCGCTGCGCTCGCCGATTCAGCTCGGCCTGGTTTCGTCGCCTATATTGGGGGCGATGACATTGCTGTCCCTCGGCAACCGGCCTGCGGTTTGGTTCTGCGCTCCGGCGTGACATTGCCGTTGACACCGGCGTTTCGATCCGATGATCCGGCAGCTCTCCGTCACCGGCTGCTTTCGGCCATACCGCAGGCCGACCTCTCTGAGGCCATGATCGGTAAATGCCTGGCGCCGGCGGCATCGGCGTTGGAACGTGCCTATCAGGCGCCGCCGAAGCAGCCGCGGCTAAGGGATTTCGGCCGCCGGCCGACCAATCCGCGGGCAAGTGTCGTTATTCCCTTGTACCGCAATCTTTCCTATCTGCGGTTTCAACTGGCGGCCTTTGCGGTCGACCGCGATTTTGTCGCCGCGGAATTGATACTGGTGCTCGATTCGCCTGAGCAGGAACAGGCCGTCAGCCACTTGCTGCAGGGCCTCCACGCGCTCTACGGATTACCGATGCGTTTGGCGGTGATGCCGCGAAATTGCGGCTTTGCCGCGGCTTGCAATGAAGGCGCCGCGATCGCCGCGGCCGCGACCCTGTTGTTCGTCAATTCCGACGTGTTGCCGGACCGGTCCGGTTGGATCTCCGGATTGCTTGGCGCCCTGGACGATGACCCGGCGATCGGCGCGGTTGGCCCGAAACTGTTGTTCGAAGATCATTCATTGCAGCATGCCGGCCTCTATTTTGGCCGTGATCTGCAGGGCCGGTGGCGCAATCGGCACTACTACAAAGGCTATCCACGCCATTACCCGCCGGCGTTGGAACGACGCTCGGTGCCCGGCGTGACCGGGGCCGTGCTGGCAGTGAAACGCGCCCTATACGATCAGGTCGGCGGCTTTGCCGAAGACTACATCATCGGCGATTTCGAAGATTCCGATCTTTGCCTGAGAATCCGCGCCGCCGGTTTCGATATCCATTACATACCCGACGTCGAGATGTTCCATCTGGAACGGCGATCGATCTCCAGTCATCGCACCCATGCCCGTGGCATGGCATCGGAGATCAATCGCTGGCTGCATGAAAGCCGGTGGGCGACCGCAATGGCGGATCTCATGAGAGCTCCGGCGGAGGTGCCGCGCCTGGCCTCGGCCGACCCATTGAAGGCGGCCGGTTGATGGCGTCAGCTCCCGTATTGTCGGCGCGCCCGGTACCGGGCGACCCGGTGGCGATAGAATGGCTGGCCCGGCGGATTGCGGCCAACCGGTTTCTGCCCGTGCCGCCGCGGGAGCGGTGCTTCGTCGGCGACGGCGACTATCGGTCGATCGGTGCCGAGTTCCTGAGCCTGTTCGTACAGCTCGGCCATTTGGCGCCGACCGACCAGGTGCTTGACGTCGGCTGCGGCATTGGCCGCATGGCGGTGCCGCTAACGCAGTATCTGGAGGGCGATGGGGGGTGTTATGAAGGCATTGATGTGGTTGTCGACGGTATCGACTGGTGCCGGCGCGCCATCACAGTGCGCTATCCAGGATTCCGATTTCGGCGCCTCGACGCGTTCCATCCGGAATATAATCCGGGCGGCCGTCCGCTTACCGAACTCGGCGCATTGCCCTACGGTTCGGCGGGCTTTGATTTTGCCGTGCTTACTTCGGTCATTACCCATCTGCATCCCGGCGACGTGAAATTCTATGCCGCCGAACTCGGTCGCCTACTGCGGCCGGGAGGACGGGCCTTTCTCAGTTTGTTTCTGTTGTCGGCGGAGAGCCGGGCCGCCCTGGCCCAAGGCGACCGTCGGTTGGCCTTTGAAGCCGATGACCCGGCGACCGTTCAATATTCCGATCCCGCCCACCCGTTGGCCGCCGTTGCCTACGACGAAGCGGAATTGCTGGCATGGTTTGCGGCGGCCGGCTTGTCGCTTTTCGCGCCGGTTACGCGGGGTACGTGGAGCGGGCTGACGGGGACCAGCTATCAAGACATTTGCGTTCTGGCGAAGGCTTGAGGGTACGCAGCGATGACCGAACGCATTTTACAGATTTGCCATAACCATCCGGCATTGCATGCCGGCGGTACCGAGATCTTTGCCTATGATTTGTTCCGGGAACTTAATGGCCGTCCGGGCGTCGAGGCGACGTTCCTGGCTTGCACCGACGACCTCCATAGAAAGCCACGGCCCGGAACGGTCTTTCAGACGATCGGCGACACCGGCGACGAATTCCTGATGTGGAGTGGGCATTTCGATCGCTTTTTCCTGTCGCAGATTGATCTGCACGGCCTGGTGCCTGAGTTTGCCGACATGCTGCAGAGCCTGCGGCCGGACGTGGTGCATTTCCATCATTTCCTGCTGCTCGGCGTCGAAACCCTGTTCTTGGTTCGCCAACTGCTTCCCGATGCCCGGATTGTCGTGACCTTGCACGACTACTTTCCGATCTGCCCAAACGAGGGGCTGATGGTGCGCCAGCCAAGCCAGGCGCTTTGCCGGGCGGCGAGCACGGACGCCTGCGGGCGCTGTTTCCCGACTGTCGCCGCCGATCAGTTCCTCCTGCGGCGCAAATTGATCATGCAGCATTTTTCCCTGGTGGATTGTTTCGTCGCGCCGAGCGCGTTCCTGCGGCAGCGCTACAGCGACTGGGGCCTGGACGAGCGCCGCATCGTCCAGATCCCCAACGGACAGCCGCCGATCGATGCGCCGCCTACCGCTAGCGCCGGCCGGCGACGGGATCGGTTCGGGTTTTTCGGCAATTTGACGCCCTTCAAAGGCATTGACCTGGCCCTCGATGCCGCCGCCCTGTTGATCAAAGACGATGGGCAGCCGTTCGGTCTCCAAGTGTTTGGTGACGCGATGTATCAGTCGGAGGCGTTTCAAGTGAAGTTGGAGCAGAAGTTCACCGAAACAGCACCGGCCGTACGACGGTTCGGCGCCTATGATCGGGCGGATTTATCCCGGCTGATGGCGCGTGTCGATTGGGTGATCGTGCCGTCGATCTGGTGGGAAAATGCGCCGCTGGTCATTCAAGAGGCGTTTCTGCACGGTCGTCCGGTCATCTGCTCCGATATCGGCGGTATGGCGGAAATGGTGCGCGATGGCGTCGATGGATTGCATTTCGCTGCCGGCGATTTCTCGGCATTAGCGGCGACAATGCAGCGGGCAATGGACGAACCCGCGCTCTGGGGAGATTTGTCAGCTAATTTGCCAACCGTACCAGGCATTAGCCAGTCGACCGACCGGTACCTTGCGCTTTACAGAGACGGCAACGACGCGACCACTGCCATGGTCGCGACAGCGTGAGGATGTGGTGATGGAACAGTCGGAAACACAGCGTCAAGTCTCCGTGCCACGCGACGAATTTCATCCGGGTGCGGTTGTCTTGGAAGCCGTCTTGCTTGATGAAACGACCCTGTTGATTTTCGGTTCCGTCGCCCATGGTTTACCCGAAGTCGGCACCGTGGTTTTCGACAGCGATGCGGTGGCGGCAGGTAGTTTTCGCAGTCTGATCATACAGCGCGACAGCGAGCATGCCGACGAGACGGTCTATTTTGTCGCCGTCATCCGTGTCCCCAACATCGCCCACATCAACGCCACCGGCTTCGTTGTTCAAGATAGCCGCATGCTCTATCGCATGCCCGAAATCCCGTCCTTCCGTATCAATCCGTCGGTGCTGTATTCAAAAATTCGCGCTGAAGTCGCTGAATTTGCACCGGACGTATTCGAGTTTCTATGGCAGGCACTGGCAAGCGGCGAAGGCGGCCCGCCGTCTTCGGAAGCCGAACGTTTTCTCACGGCATTTTTGCGGGCGATGGCGAGCCAGGACGGTTTCATCGAAATCATGGGGCAGGCGCCAACCGCCGGATTAATGGTGCAGGGGTGGTCATTTCGGCTGCGATCCGGCTCGGGCCAGGTCATCATCGAGGCAGAGGGTTATCGAACCGCGCTGATGCATGCTGGCGGCTTCGACCGTGCCGACCTGGCATCGGAAGCCCACGGTTTCGTCGGCATGATCGTCGGTGATGGCGCCGTCGATCCGGGCCAGGTAAAGCGGCTGTTTTTCCGATCCGGCGACGGCTACCATTATCTCGATGTGTTTGAGAACCGCACCGTTCTCGATGCCGGCGACGTGGGCGGCCATCTGCGAGCGATGATCGGCCAGTTGCACACCGAACCGGCCACCGCGCGCCTGCTGAAGCAGGCTTGCCGGATCGATTATCGCGGCGAGGAAACGGTCTCCGCTTTGACGTCGCCGATTCGCGCGGCGATCGACCACGCGCTATGGATTGCCGATGCCGGGGTTTTCATCGCAGGCTGGATTCTCGACCCGACCGACAGCGTCGAGGCGGTGACCTTGAATGGGTCTGCCGGCTTTGCGCGACCGGTCAGCGACGGTTGGGCCCGCCTGGATCGCACCGACGTCAGCGTCGGTTATGCCGAAGAACCGGCGTTTGCCGACAGCTCTTCGGTCGCTGGCCATGACCACGGTTTCCTCGCTTTCGTGCAATGCCAAAAAAGCGACCTGGTCGACAATGGCCATCTTGAAATTTCACTGGCAACCGGCGAAACCGGTTTTCTGCCGCTGGCACTCAAACGGCTGGCGCCGGCCGACATCATCGAACGGCTATTGGCGGTGGTGCCGGACGACCATCCAGACATCGAGGCGATCGTTGCCCGGCATATTGGTCCGGCGGTACGCGGACTGCGTACCGGTACCGCACCGGCGACCGACACTGGGCGAACGCGGGTGTTCGGCACGCCGCCACGCCGGCCATCCTATTCGGTAGTCATGCCGGTGCTCGCCGAGGCGCCGGATCTGGATGTCAATTTCGCCCTGTTCGCCAATGATGCGGATTTCGCTGCCGCGGAACTGATTATCGTGACGCCGCCCGAGCACGCTGCCGCGGTCGGCGTCAGATTGGCCAAGCATGGCGTCTACTACGGAATGCAGGGCCGTCAGATCACTGTTACTGCCGCCGCCGGGCTGAACCAGGTCGTTCGTGCCGGTCTCGCGGCCGCGGCCGGCTCTTATGTCACGCTGTTGTCGCCGTATGTGCTGCCCCAAGGGCCGGGATGGTTGGCGTCCATGAAGGACAGCCTGCTGGCTTGGGAGCAGGCGGCGGCGATCAGTCCGGCGTTGTTGTATGAAGATCAGTCAATCAAGTTCGCCGGCGCGGACACTGCCGACCAAGCGGCTCAGGGCGGTTGCACCAGCGGTGCCGGTTTTCCGCGCGCCGGCTATACAAGCGCCTGGCTGACCAGCGAGGAGACCCAGCCTTCGGTGGCCTGTTCCATCGAATGCTGCATGTTCCGCCGCGCCATGCTCGCTGATTTAGACATCGTCGCCAGTGGCTTTTTCGGACAAACGTTTGAAAGTTGGGATCTCTCGTTTCGTCTGTCCGACGCCGGCCTCGGCATGCTTTTCGCGCCGGCGGTTCGCATGATGGTCGCCGACCCAGAGGCCGGGTCGATCAGCAGCCGGTCGGCCTCGCGGTTGCTGGAAAGGGTCGACCGTTGGGGTTTCGACAGCACCTGGGGACATCTGACAAAGGAGGCGGCGTATCCGCGATGAGCAACGACAAACTCAAAGTACTGATCATTTCCCACGGCCATCCAAGTTATTCGATCGGCGGCGCCGAAGTGGCGTCGTATAACCTGTATCGCGGCATCGACGGCCTCGACGATTGCGAAGCCCATTATTTGGCGCGCATCGGGCCGCCGCACAACGTTCATCGTGACACGCCATTCATGAGCCTGCGCCAGCGCGAGCGTGAGGTGATGTACTACGCCGACGATTATGACCACTTCCGGCTGTCCAACCGCGACCCGGCCGCTCTGCGTCGGGATTTTTCCCAGTATCTGAAGGACTTGCAGCCCGACGTCGTGCATTTTCACCACTTTCTTGGTCTGGGCGTTGAATGCGTCTACGAGGTCAAGCGTACACTGCCGAACGTGCCGGTCGTCGTTACGCTGCATGAATTCCTGTCGATCTGCCACCATCATGGGCAAATGGTGAAGACCGAGGGCAAACGGCTTTGCCGGCGGGCCACGCCCGGCGACTGCGCCCTGTGCTTTCCCGATCTATCGCCGGGCATGTTCTTGCGCCGGGAGATGTTCCTGAAATCGTTTTTCGATCAGGTCGACCTGTTCATATCGCCAAGCGAATTCTTGATCGAGCGCTATGTCGAATGGGGCCTGCCCCGCAAAAAGATGCGGTTGCTCGAAAACGGTATCGATACCGGTAAAATCGCGCCACCCAGGCCGATACCATCGAACGGGCGCCGTTCCCGACTGGGGTTCTTCGGTCAGGTCACGGCGTTCAAGGGCGTCGATGTGGCGCTTGAAGCCGCTCTGCGCGTGCCCAAGTCGGTTTGGCGCGACGATGCCGCCCTGATGATTTTTGGCGGTAATCTGGAAGGCCAGCCGGAAGCGTTTCGTCAACGCTTCGAGACTTTGCTGAAAAGCGCCGGCCGCCGCGCCCGCTTCTACGGCGCCTACCGTTCCGAGGAACTGCCCGATTTGATGGGCGATATCGATTGGTTGGTTGTGCCCTCCATATGGTGGGAGAATGCGCCGATCGTCATCCAAGAGGCCGGCCTTCATGGCCGTCCGGTCATTTGCAGCAATATCGGCGGCATGGCCGAAAAGGTACGCCACACCAAGACCGGGCTGCATTTCCGGGTTGGCTCGGTGGAAGATCTCGTCGATCGTTTTGTCGAGGTTTTAACCAATCCCGACCTTTGGCAGACCATGCGCACCAACATCGACCAGCCACTCAGCTATCAAGCCGCGGCCGCTCAGCATGTCGAGCGCTATCATGCGCTCCTGGCCAAGCAGCCGGGGACCCGCTTCTACCGAGGTACGGGGCGGACGCGGACGGTGTCGTCGCAACTCGTGGTCAATCTTCGCGAGCGCCGGTCCGGGCCACTGCGTCGCGTCGGCTGAGGGGCTCGCCATGGACCGAATTCCCGTCAGCGATCGTCAAGATCAGCCGGCCGATTTGCAGGGTTTCATCGATGGCGTCGACAATGGCCGGGTCTTTGGCTGGGCGTTCGATCGCAACGCTCCGGATCGTCGGGTGGCGGTCCAATTGCGTCGTGACGGCGAATTGGTCGACGAGGCGGTGGCCGACCGCCGCCGCGGTGATCTGATTGCCAACGGGGTCGGTGACGGCGCGCATGCCTTCGAATTGCCGCTGCCCGGTGATTTGGCGGATCGCGACACATTGGCCGAGGATCTTACGGTCAGTGCCGTGTCCGAACAGGGCAACTTGATCGCGGTGGTTTGCCGGGATCCGGTCAATCCTGCCGATGTCGGTGATTTACAACGCGGCATGTTGCGCACAGTCGAATTGGCTGACGCCTCGCGACGGTCCCAAGCCGCCTGGAATGGCGCCACCGGACGCGCGTTGAGGGACGTGCAACAGCGGTTGGCGGACATGCCGAAACAGGCTGATATTCACTCAGCGCTCGCGCCGGTCGCGGACGTAGAGCCATGTCTTCGGTCGATGGATCAGCGCCTGGCTGGATTGGCGGTTCATTTGCTGCGGCTGGACGACAGTTTACGGCAATTGGCGGAGTCGGCCGATGCAACAGATTGCAAGAAATACGAGAAATACTTGCGAATTACTCTTATCGGATCGCTTTGCTTTGGCCTGGCGGCGGTGACGGCCATCCTCGTCCTAATAGGCCGGCAATGGTGATTCGTCGGAAGTCATTTGCTTGATATTTCGGAATAATTGTTTCCGATAATAAGCTGTTTTTGCAAAATAAATAGCGTTACGTTTTGAGTTTCACCGGGTCAAGCTACCGCCGGAAACCTGGCAAAAATTCGGCACACCAAAACAGTATATCGAATCTAAGAGAAATTCGAAATAGTCATAGTCGAATTGCTGCCATGCAGCAATTGCAATCGAGATTGCCGCCTCAGATGCTATCATTTGGTTATGGAAACATTAACAGAAGCAGACCCGATCTTTGATTACGAGCTGCCGCAGCCGAAGGAACGCCGTTGCTTAATGTGCAAGACTTCGTTTGAATCCGAAGGTAAGCACAATCGAATTTGCCGTAAGTGCAAAGGTTCATCGGCCTGGCGGGAAGGCGATTTTCCAGCCACTTATTGAGGGTTGGAATTCCAGGCGGAAAAAAGGGAGAAGGGACCGAACGCGGACACGGCCATTTAATTGGCGTGTGCTTGAACGGTTTTTTGTGGTCAAACCACAGGCGTCTCATGGCGATGATTTTTCGGCATTTGCGCTTGCCGGGCCACGATGTCTATTCCTTTCGGAACGCGCTGACGACGCGGGCAGTGATGACGATTTCTTCGGAATCGGCTCCGTACCCGCTTTTAAAATACAGATTGGTCGGGTCACAGTCATGCAATGTCGCGCAGAGCGGTAGGGCTCGCTGGTGTGCCGGGCTGTCGCTATGCGGCTGCAGCCACCATCCGGACGCGCTATGGGTCAGTTCCTTAATGGTTGCTTCTACCAGCCCGTCGCGCCGTCGTTGTTGGCATACTACATGATCACCTGCCGATGGCGGACATCCTAAGTCGGCGTAGCGGACGCAGACCAAAATGGTTCCGGGCGGAAACACCAAATTCATCGACACGCCGCGAACTAAGAGCCCAAATGCCGGTTGGGCGGCATTGGGCTTTGGCGATAGACCGGAAATCGAGAAGGTTTGCCAATCCGCTTCCGGCCATTCGATGGCATCGCGCCAGTCACCGGCTTGAACGTCGCCTCGGACGACCAGACGGTGCGGACGGGCAATGGGCATGTCTTCGTCGACTTCTCTCAATCCTGGATGGATAACCGCTTGGTGTGCGTGCAGCCGGTAGATAGGGATCGACGCGATCGCGCCTGGCCGCATATTGGATTCTATGGAACCGGTCCAATGGCAGCCGTTGTCGCCAAATTCGCCATGCTCCTCGAGGCACGACTGGCGACGGTTTTGTCCAACCTGCTCATTGGATCCACTTGTGGCATATACATCTCCGAATTGTAACATTTTGCGCCCCAACCAAGGTTGTCATTGATCCGTAGTTGAAGCGCGATTATTGCAACAAATAGAGAACAAATAAAGAACAAAACGCTAAATTTTCGCCATACCATGCAGAATATATCGGAAAAGATAGGGTTGACGTATCGATCACTCGCAATGATTGGTGTTGGATATTGATTTTGCAGCTTATGTTATTTTTCTAAGCGGAACGCCTTTAATCGGGCGGTCAGGTCGGCAAAAATTGTATCGGCGACGTTGGCAAAGGCGAATCGCAAGTAGGATTCTTGACCCGGGCCGAACATTGTACCCGGCAGGCAGAGCAAGGCTTGATCCGATGCCAAACGGCGGGCCAAATCGTCGGCCCCGATACCGTCGAATGGATGTTCGAGATAGGCAAAATAGGCACCGGCACTGACTAGCTTGAAGCCGCTTGCCGATTGTTCCAGAGCCGTTCGGAAGTATTCCACGCGCCGGTTCATCAAGGCGCGTTTATCGGCCCGCCACCCGCCCAGATGCCTCAGTCCGTAAAGGGCGGCGCGTTGACCGATGTGCGGCGCGCAAATCGACACGCAATCCATCACCTTGGCGATCTCGGCGAGTGTCCGATGATTGGCCAAAATGGCGCCAACACGGTAGCCCGGCAAGCAATAGGCCTTGGAGAAGCTATAGAGTTGGATCAGCGTGTCCCACACGTCCGGCCGGTCATAGAGCCGGTGCGGCCGGGCGCGGTTCGCCGGCAAAAAATCCTTGTAGGTTTCGTCGAGAACGAGCGCGATGCCCCGGCGTTGCGCAACGGTGAAAAAATCGTCGATGCAGGCCTCTGAATAAACCGCGCCGGTGGGGTTGTTGGGGCTTATCAACAATATGGCGCGGGTGCGCTGATCGATCAGGCTTGCTGCCTCGTCCGGGTCCGGCGCCAACCCGTCGGCGGCGCGGCAGGGCAGGAAGCGCGCCTCGATGCCCAGCATGTCGAGGCTCATGCGGTGATTGAAATAGTATGGCACCGGCACCAGGATGTTGTCGCCGGGCTGTGCCAAGGTGAGCGCCGTCAGGAAAAACGCTTGGTTGCAGCCAGCGGCGATCAGGACCTGCCCGTCGTCGACCGCCCCGCCGTAACAGTCGCGCATATGCGCCGCCAACGCGGCCCGAAGCCGTTCGATGCCTTCGATCTCGGTGTAGCTTGCGGTCTCCGCCTCGGTTACCGCCTCGGCGAGATGTGCCACCAATTCCGTAGCTGGCGGATAGCCCGGCACCGCCTGGGTCACGTCGATCAACGGTTGTTCGGCGTCCGCCCGGATCCAACTCCGCGCTTCGGCGATCGGCGGCGCCTCGATGGCGCTTACGTAAGGGTTTAGCGGCATCCTGGCGCCGGGTTCTGTCAAAGCCATGTGTTTCGTCCTTTACCCGAGCCTAACACAGCCGCGGGCGATCGCCATCAAGGCGTTGAAACATATCGGTTAAGCCTGTTCATCCGCCGTCCCGGCGCGGTGCTGGGCGGGTTACCAGCCAGATGCCGATCGCCGTCAAAAACACGATCAGCGCAATCAACCCCGCCGTTGGCAGTAGATCGCTTCTTGCCACAAAGAAGATCGAAATCGACAGTGCGATGACCGCGGCAACCTTCGCCGGGCGGGAGATGGCGCGGTCGTCGCGCCAATGGCGCAACGCTGGGCCGAAGCGCGGGTGGTTGTAGAGCCAGTCGTGGAGTTCCGGCGAGCTTTTGGAAAACGCCCAGAGCGCCATCAACAGAAAGACCGTGGTCGGCATCAGCGGCAATATGGCGCCGATCAGGCCGAGCCCGACATTGAGCCATCCGAAGGCGCGCAGCAGGGGCCGGTTGTTTAGCAGGCGCATGAGTTTTCCGGGCGCCATCGCGATTGGCGGCCCTATTCGAGGGCCGATGACAGATCGGCGATCAAGTCCTCAACGGATTCGACGCCGACCGAGAGCCGCACCAGGCCGTCGGAAATGCCGAGCGCGGCGCGCTGCTCTTCCGGTATCGAGGCGTGGGTCATGATCGCCGGATGTTCGATCAAGCTCTCGACGCCGCCCAGGCTTTCCGCCAAGGCAAAAATCTCACAACGCTCCAGAAAGCGCCGCGCCGTCGCCAGGCCACCGCTCAGGATCGCTGTTACCATGCCGCCGAAGGCATCCATTTGCCGCACCGCCAAGTCGTGCTGCGGGTGGCTTTTTAGCCCCGGATAATAGACTTGCTCGACCTTGGGATGGGCTTCAAGATACTCGGCCACGGCGAGTGCGTTCTCGGTGTGGCGTTGCATGCGCAAGGCCAGAGTCTTTAGGCCGCGCAGTGCCAGAAAACTGTCGAACGGGCCGGCGACGGCGCCGACGGCGTTCTGCAGGAAACCGAGCCGTTCGGCGAGCTCGTCCGACTTGCCGACCACCGCGACGCCACCGACCATGTCGGAATGGCCGTTCAAATACTTGGTGGTCGAATGCACGGCAATATCGAAACCGCGTTCGATGGGTCGCTGAATATAGGGCGAGGCAAAAGTGTTGTCGCATACCGTCAGGATGCCGTGGCGGCGGGCGATGGTGGAGAGCGCCTCGAGATCGATCAATTTCAGCAGCGGGTTGGTCGGCGTCTCGACCCACAGCATTTTGGTTTCCGGTCGGATCGCCGCCTCGAACGCGGCCGGATCGGCCAGGTCGACAAACGAGAAATCGTGGCCGGCTGTGCGCCGGCGGACGTTTTCGAACAACCGATAGCTGCCGCCATAAAGATCGTCGGCAGCGACGATGTGGCCGCCGCCATCGAGCAGTTCCAGGATTGTTGCCATGGCTGCCAGGCCGGAGGCGAAGGCAAAGCCCTTGGTGCCGCTTTCGAGATCGGCGACGCAGGCTTCGAACGCCATGCGCGTCGGGTTCTGGCTGCGGGAGTATTCGTAGCCTTTGTGTACACCAGGGCTTTCCTGCACATACGTCGAGGTCGCATAGATCGGCGTCATGATGGCGCCGGTCGTCGGGTCGGGCTGCTGGCCGGCGTGGATCGTGCGCGTCGCAAAGCCGGGGCGGTTGGAGCGTTTGGTCATAATTATCAGTCCAGAGATCGGCGGGTGTGATTGATCAGGTCGATTTTGGTCACCAGACCGAGGAAGATATCGTTCTCGACGATGATGGCAACTTTGTCCTGGCGAAACAGCTCAAGCAGAACCGCCATCGGCGCGTCCGGCGGCAAGACTTCCAGTCCAGTGACCATGGTGTGCTTCACCAGGTGATGGAAATGGTCGGAGTTTTCACAGACCGCCAGCAACATGTCTGATTCGTCCAGAATGCCGACGATGCGGTCGTCGTCCATGACCGGCAATTGCGAGACGTCGTACATCCTGAGCCGGCTATAAGCCGTCATCAGCGTATCGTCCGGGCCGACCGAGACCACGTCGCCACGATCGGCGCGATGGGAAATCAGGTCGCGCAAATCATGGCGGATGTTGCGCTCGATCAGGCCGTTGTCGAGCAGCCAGGATTCGTTGTAGGCACGCGACAGATATTTGTTGCCGGTGTCACAGACGAACGTAACGACGCGCTGCGGCTCGGTCTGCTTGCGGCAGAATTTTAGCGCCGCGGCGAGCAAAGTGCCGGTCGAGGTGCCGCCGAGGATGCCTTCCTTCAACAACAGCGCCTGGGCGGCGGCGAAGGCCTCGTGGTCGGATACCCGCTCGGCGTGGCGGATCACGGCAAGGTCGCAGTTCGGCGGAATGAAATCCTCGCCGATGCCTTCGACCAACCAGCTGCCGACATCGTCGCTGACTTTGCCGGTCTCGGCGGCCTCAGCGATCACCGATCCGACGGGATCGGCAACCACCATGGCGACGTTTGGCGCGACCCGTTGGAAATAGTGCCCGAGCCCGGAGATCGTGCCGCCGGAACCGACGCCGGCGACGACGGCATCCAGGTCGTGGTTCATTTGCTGCCAGATCTCAGGCCCGGTCGTGTCCTCGTGCGCTTGCGGATTGGCGGGATTGGCGAACTGATTGGCCCAAAAGGCATTTGGTGTCTCTGCCGCCAAGCGCTCGGCCATGTCCTGGTAATATTCGGGATGGCCCTTGCCGACGTCGGATCGGGTCAGAATGATTTCCGCCCCCAGCGCCTTTAGGTGAAAGATTTTGTCGGCGCTCATTTTATCCGGGATGATCAGCACCATGCGGTAGCCTTTTTGCGCCGCCACCAGGGCGAGGCCGAGGCCGGTATTGCCGGCGGTCGCTTCGATGATGGTGCCGCCCGGCTGGATCCGGCCGTCGCGCTCGGCCGCCTCGATCATGGCGAGGCCGATGCGATCCTTAATCGAGCCACCGGGATTCTGGTTCTCCAGCTTCACGAACAATTGGCACGGGCCGGCATCGAATTTGGTCAGCTCCAGCATTGGCGTGTTGCCGATGCTTTCCAGGACCGATTTGTAAACCTGCATGGCCGCGCCTTCATTTGCCGTGAAGAAAAGTCCTTCGCTGTCGCTCAGTGTACTTTGTCTTCAGCAAGAAATGATGCGTTAGCACATCTTGAGGCGGCTCGGCGATGCGCTAACAAATTAATTATCGCAATCCAACGGGTTGCGGGCTCTGATCATGATCAAAGATCATGATCAGCAACAGATATGATCAAATCAGGCCGCCGGGCCGCCCCAAGGCCTGATTTGACATTGTATTACCGGCAAAAAGTACACCGAGGCGTAGCCGAGGGACTTTTTGGCGATCGATCGATTATGTAAGCATTGTGCGGGCGGCTTGCACGATGTCGTCGGCACCAATGCGGAAGAGATCCTCCAGCGGCGGTGAATAGGCCACCGGAATTCGGGGGCCGGCTAGGCGTCGTACCGCGGCGCCGGTCTTCTCGGCCACGGTCGCCGCGACCTCGGCGCCGAAGCCCGCGACTTGCACGGCCTCATGCACGACCAGCAATCGGCCGGTATCGGCGACGCTGTCCAGCACCATCTCGGTATCCCAGGGCCAGAGCGAACGCAGGTCGATGATGGCCATGTCGATGCCGTCATCGGCGGCCAGTCGGCCGGCCTCGGCGGCGACTTGCGCCATCTTCGACCAGGTCACGACGGTTATGTCGCGGCCCGGCCGCACCGATCGTGCCTTGCCGATCTCGATCACGTGCTCGTCGTCGGCGACCGCGCCCGTCAGCGACCAGAGGTCTTTGTGTTCGAGATAGACCACCGGGTCGTCGGTGCGGATCGCTGATTTCAGCAGGCCGTAATTGTCGGCCGGCGTCGACGGCGCAACGACGACCAAGCCCGGCACGTGGGTATACCAGCTTTCCAGGCTTTGCGAATGCTGTGCGGCGGACGAACGCCACAGCCCCATGGGTTGGCGCACCACGATCGGTACACGGCCTTGGCCGCCGAACATATAGCGGTTCTTGGCGGCTTGGTTGACCAGCTCGTCGACGGCGCACAGCGCGAAGTCGGAGAAGCGCATCTCCACGACTGGCCGCGTGCCGACCAGCGCAGCGCCGACCGCCGCGCCCATAATGGTGCCTTCGGAAATCGGCGTATCGGCGATGCGCGCCGGGCCAAAGGCGTCTATCAGCCCGGCATATTGGCCGAACACGCCACCGCGGCCGAGATCCTCGCCAAGCGCCCAGACCTTCGGGTCGTTCTCCATTTCCTCGGTCAACGCCCGCTTGGCGGCGTCGCTGTAGGTCAGTTCGGCCACGGCACGGCTCCAATGTCTTGCACGTCTGTGAAAGCCTGTTCCGGTGGTGGGTGCGGCGATGCGCGGGTGGCCGACAACGCGGTTGCCATCTCGGTTTCCGCGTCCGTCCGCAGTTTGGCCATGGTTTCGGCTTCGACGCCGATCTCTCCTAGGATTGCCTCGAGCCGGGCGATCGGTTCGACTTCTTCGGCGGCGGCGACCTCGGCTTCAGATCGATAGGTGGCGGGGTCGGCTGCGGTGTGGCCCTTCAGTCGGTAGGTTCGGGCTAGGATGAAGGCCGGCCCGCCGCCGTTGCGCATGGCCGCGATCAGGTCTTGGGCGAGCGCGTCTACGCCCACGACGTCGTTGCCGTCGACGGTGTGGGCCGGCACGCCGAGCGCTTCGGCCCGTGCCGCCGGACCCGGCCCCGCGGTTACCGATCGGGTGCGCGTGGTCGCCGCATAGCCGTTGTCCTCGCAGACGAACAATACCGGCAGTTCGAAGATCGCGGCCCAATTAAGGCCCTCCAGGAAGGGCCCGCGATTGACCGCGCCGTCACCGAAGAAGCACACGGTGACGGTGTCCTCGCCGAGCAGTTTGGCGCCGTGCGCGGCACCGGCGGCGATCGGTATGCCGTCGGCGACGATGCCGTTGGCACCGAGCATGCCGATTGTGAAATCGGCGATATGCATGGAACCGCCCTTGCCGCCGCAGGTGCCACCGGCGCGCCCGCAAAGCTCTCGCATCATGGCCAGGGGGTCGGCGCCCTTGGCGATGGTATGGCCGTGGCCGCGATGGTTGGAGGTGATGCGGTCGCCGCGGCGCAGATTCCCGCATATGCCGGCCGCGACCGCTTCCTGGCCGATCGACAGGTGCACGGCACCAGTGACCAGGCCTTCTTTCTGGGCTCGCTCGGCGGCCATCTCAAAAGCGCGGATGCGCGACATCGTCTGGTAGTGTGCCAACAGGCGGTCGCGGTCCGGTTGGTTGCGCAGGTCGGCCAAGGATTTCTCCCAAATCAAAGGATTGTTGCGGGCGATCATACGCGTAAGCTCGGCGCTGTCGAAAGGGGCGGCAGGTAATTTTGGTGGTGTCACAGGTCGCGATCCAGTGGGGTTGGCGCCCAATCGAATTATTGTTTTGTGTTGGAAAGTCGGGGGGAACGGAAGCTTTTCGTGGTTTGGCGTGTCCGGCACCGAGAAACACGTGGACGTCCCTGAAGAACGATGGCTGCATGAGATTTTGGGCGTCAACCGCCGACTAACGGCTCGGTCCGATTATGGGCTGTAACTGTTTTTTGCGATTTCACCGTAGATTCTGTTCAGCGATTTGCCGCTGTTGTCGAGGCACCGGGCCGCTGTTTGATCGGCCTAGACATTCTAATCCGACAGGTGCCTATGAAAGTGAATCTTCTCGCCGGCGGGTTAGGAACTGTAAATCGAAACATGTTCCATAATTCAATTCCAAAAATCGGCCGGCGTCCCCGATGTTGTGACGATCCAACATCTGATGCGACTCTGGCAAACGGTGCCGGCAAATTTGAGTCCACATCATTATTGTTTCGTCAATGGCCCGTACTTAAGCTGCAATCCGCCTGAATTGACATAGTCGTCAAACAACATTCTCGCGGTGACGTCTTTGAGAATGAAGTCTTTTGATAGGCCAGGCTTGGCGACAGTGCCGAAATTTAACGGGCCGAACGTCGTGCCGAAAGTGGCTTTGAAAATGTTGACGTCGCTGGCCTTGTCCAATGCGCCGCCAAGATTCGCCGGCGAGCGTTGATTGAAGATGCCGGATGCAGAATTAATGCTGACAGCGATCAATTTTACGCCGTCAGGCACCGACAAGCCGATTTCGCCGGTCTTAGGATCATACAAAATTCCCGCATTCTTAGCGCGGTTTGTGCCTATTTCGAGCAATGTGCTTTCGTAATGGTCAGGCAATCCGTCATTGTTGGTATCAAGGTCGGAAACGCCGCAACCTGTTATCCCTGGCTCAATCTTGTTGGCATCAAACGGGCAATTATCCCCGGTTATGCTGGGTGCGAGTAAAGACTGTTCGACATTGCCCGCCATGGCATGGAAACCCTGGCTATCCACCGCGCTTCGTCCGCCCAAAGGAATTTGCAATAAACCCAACCCAAATATGTTTTTTTCATTGCCTTTTTTGTCGCTATGCAGGCTTGCCGTCGCGTCGCCGATGGTACCGGTTTTATGGACCATGGCGGCACCGGAATCGAAACTGAACGGAATCGGCAGCGGACTTGAGACAATAATCGTAGCTTCTTGCTCAAGCTTTGGTCCGCCGTCTTTGGGAACCAGCGTGGCGATCAAGTCAATGCTGAGTTCACGCATATATACCCCTTCATAGCCGGGTCCGTGATCATCCAACTTGGTCTGAACAACAGTCATTGTTCCCAAAGATCGTTTTCTCGGGTTGAGCGTGTAGAAAAAGTCAAATTCCTTGCCGTTTAAAATGAACGGTTCAATATTCTTTTCATTAAGCAAAATCAATTCGATATCGCCTGTGACGGGCTGATTGAGGCCTGGAATGACGATATCTTCCAACATCACATCAGCACTGTCTGCGCCCATCATTTCGGCGACAGGGACGCCGGTAAAAGGCGTGTTACGGCCACCCGGCAAAATATTGGCGACCGCGCGATGGGTTTTGATATACATCGTCGACTTGATGATCGTTGTCCGATTATCCGGTTTTACTGGGGGCTCAATTTCCCGCGCACAAGCCGACAGAGCGAGCGCCAGTACAATTGCCAAGAGAACCGAAATGGAAGCGCCCGACCATCGAGTTTGGTTGGCTGAAGTTCCTTGCACTTGCAATTCTCCTGTGTATAGAAAAAGTATTTCTATCATCGAATATTCCCGATTTGTCGTCAATCAATTACAGCTTGGGATTGTGCATCGCCAGACTGGGCTTAACCCATAGCGGGACTGAAGCACGTGTTGTGAAGCGATTAAAATAATGGACCCAGTACCGCAAGCTTTCACCGTGTTTGTCATTTCAAACGGAGCCATTGCCGCTTTTCGCGTCGCCTTGGCAAGGCTGGTGCGGCCATGACAGGATGACGGCCATGGCAGACCCCGACGACATTGACATTCTCGTTGCCGACAGCGTGACCAAGCTCGATTACCGCCACCGCGGTGCCGTGCTGATTTCCGGTTCCCATGGCGGCCTCTACGCCGGCTACTGCGCCGCCAAAGCCGGTGTCAGGGGCGTCATTCTGAACGACGCTTCGGTCGGCAAGGACGGTGCCGGTATTGCCAGCCTTGCTTACTTCGACGATCTCGGCGCGCCGGCGGCCATGGTCAGTCATGAGACGGCACTGATCGGCGACGGCAAGCACATGGCGGACAACGGGATCATCTCTCATGTGAACGCGACCGCAGCGGCACTCGGCTGCGCCGCCGGTCAGACGGCGATGGCTTCGGCCCGGCTAATGACCACCGCGACGCCGTTCGATGGCGTTCCGCCGGCCTACGAAGAAGCGCGGTTTCCGTTGCGTGAAGAAGCGGGCGAACGCGCGGTCTGGGGCCTGGATTCGGCGTCGCTGGTGCGGCCGGAGGATTCAGGCCGTATTTTGATCGTCGCCTCCCATGGCGGTCTTCTGGCGGGCAACGCCGCCGCGGCCTTACGGGTTGACGCCTTTGCCGCGATCTTCAACGACGCGGGTGTCGGCATCGACCGCGCCGGCGTCGGCCGGTTGCCGGCCCTCGCCGAACGAGTTATAGCCGCGGCCACGGTTGCGGCGTCGAGCGCGCGCATCGGCGACGCACGGTCGAGTTGGGAAACCGGGATCATCTCTCATGTTAATTGCACGGCCGCCGATTTGGGTGTTGCCGTCGGCATGACGACTCGGCAGTCTGTCGATGCCCTGCTCGGCGTGAAGGGATGAATGTGTATGGTTCACGGGAAGGATAATCATGGCTAAGGCCAAGAGAGGCGCGAACGAACCGACGACTATGGGCGGTGGCCGGGCCATGGCGGAGATGCTGCATCTGCACAATGCAGCGCCGATGTTCGGTATGGGTGGGTTTCAGTTGCTGCCGTTTTACGAGGCGGTACGGGAACTCGGTATGGTTCATACGCTGATCAACGACGAGCGCTGTGGCATTTTTGCTGCCGATGCCTGGGCGCGTGTCGCCGGCCGGCCTGGTGTCTGTGACGCGACGCTCGGGCCCGGCGCCACCAATTTGGTAACCGGCTTGGTCGAATCGCTCAATGCTGGGGTGCCGCTGGTGGTTTTCACCGGCAACACCAACCGCGACCATGCCTGGAAGAACATGACCCAGGAATCCCGGCAGCTCGAGATTCTTGGGCCCGCGGTCAAGGAGGTGATCCGGATCGAGCAGGGTACTCGCATCCCCGAACATATTCGCCGCGCGTACCGGGTGGCGACTTCAGGCCGGCCCGGACCGGTGTTGGTCGATGTGCCTGAAGACGTGTGCCATGGGGAATTCACCTACGCGGCTTCGGATTTCCATGCCGATGCGACGACATGCCGCATGCCCGCGGTACGGGCGCGCCCAGACGCGGCGGCGCTTTCTTACGCGGCATCGCGGCTCTCCCAAGCCAAACGTCCGGTGATCCTGGCAGGCGGCGGCGTGCATCTCTCCGATGCCGCCGATCGCCTGACCGCATTTGCCGAGCGCTTCCGGATACCGGTTGCCCACACCCTAAGCGGCAAAGGCGCCATTCCTTGTAACGCCGCCCTCAGTCTCGGTTTGTTCGGCAGATATTCGCGGATCGCCAATGACTTTATTGATTCCTCGGATCTGATCTTCGTGATTGGCTGCAAATTGGGTGAGATCGCCACGAAACGCTACAGCCTGCCGCCAGCTGAGGTGCCGCTGATCCACTTGGACATTGTGGCCGAAGAGATCGGTCGCTGGGCGCCAACCGATCTGGCGTTGTGGGGCGATGTCGGCGCGACCATCGACGATTTGATGGAGGCGGTAGACAGCGCTTCTGCCGAAAGCCGCGCCGACTATGCCGAGGAAGTGATGACGCGCATGATGGCCTGGCGGGCAGAGACGAAACCGCGCTATCTCTCCGACGAACGGCCGATCAATATGGCGCGCCTGATCCACGAACTGCGTGATGCGTTGCCCGACGACGGCATCGTCGTCGCCGACGGCGGCTTCGCCGCCCATTGGACCGGCCTCCTGTTCGACACCTTACAGGCTGGACGGACTTACATCGTCAATCGCGGCTTCGCGTCCATCGGCTACGGCTTGCCGGGTTGCATGGGGGCGCAACGCGCCGCCGGCGATCGGCCGGTCGTCGGCATCACCGGCGATGGCGGCTTCAATATGGTGCTTGGCGAGTTGGAAACCGCGCGCCGGCTCGGGCTCGGCTTCACCATCGCCGTCGTCAACAACGCCGCGTCGGGATACGTCAAGGCGCTACAGCATGTCATGTATGGCGGCCAGTATCAGTCGAGCGATTTGAGCGAGACCAACTACGCGGCGGTGGCAACGGCGCTCGGATGCGAGGGCATTCGGGTCGAGGACCCGGCCGCCCTAGGCGATGCCTTTCGGCGTGGTTTTGCCAACAAAAACCTGCCGACAGTCATCGATGTCGTGGTGACCCGTGACCCGGCGCAAATGCTGCCCGGTGTCGATAACCGGTCGGTGCAAATCAAAAAAGGCGACCGGATCGCTTAAAACCCATGCCGGTGGTGATGGACAGGCCGCGACAATTGGCCAGCGGGCGCTGGACCGCACATTTGCTGTCGGATCGATTGGGCGATGTCGGCAGTGTCGAGCTGGTGGCGATAGCTGTGACCATCGGCTGCCACCCTTACGCGTTGCAATGCGCCGGCACCTACAAGGAGCATTTCGACCTGATGGGCGACCGACGCATCCGCGCCGCCGTCGGCCATCCCTTGGTCGTACAAGTCGGTTGGCGTCAAATCGCGATGATCCTGCGCGACAAGAAAACGCTGCCGCTTGGTTCGCCGTAGGTTTTTTCGTATTCTTAGGCCTCAGTGCCGAAAAACATCGGAGGCGACCATGAGTGCCGACAGCGGCCAAGGCATACGACTGAATAACGCCGACAACGTTGTTGTCGCCAGAAACGATATTACTGCCGGCGCGGCGGTGGCGGGAGAGGGCATTGCCGCCCGCGAGTTTGTGCCCGCCGGCCATAAGATTGCGACGGCCGACATCGCCAATGGCGACGCGGTACGCAAATACGATCAGATTATCGGCTTCGCGACCGACGACATCGCGCCGGGCGGCCATGTCCACAGCCAGAACATGGCGTTTCAGATGTTCGAGCGCGACTACAAGGTCGGCGAACAGGTGAAGCCGGTCGACATGGTGGCGGAGACTGACCGCGCCACGTTCCAAGGCTACGTCCGCCCCGATGGCCGGGTCGCGACACGCAACTATGTCGGCATCCTGACCTCGGTGAATTGCTCGGCGACGACGGCGCGCTACATCGCCGATCAGTTTCCGGCATCCGCGCTTGCCGACTACCCCAATGTGGACGGCGTCGTTGCCCTGACCCATGGCACCGGCTGCGGTATGGCTGCGGACGGCGACGGCATGGGCATTCTTCAGCGTACCTTGGCCGGCTATGCCCGGCATGGCAATTTCGGCGGGGTGTTGTTTGTCGGCCTGGGCTGCGAAGCCGCGCAGCTTGGCTTCCTGATGGAAGTGGAGGGGCTCAAAGTCGGGCCAACGCTTGGCATGATGACGATCCAGGAATCCGGCGGCACGGTCGCGACGGTCAAGGCTGGGGTCGAGCGCATTTGCGAGATGCTGCCGATCGTCAACCAAGTCTCGCGCCAACCGGTGCCGGCGAGCCACCTGGTTCTCGGCCTGGAATGTGGCGGTTCGGATGCCTATTCCGGCATCTCGGCCAATCCGGCGCTGGGTGCTGCCGCCGACCTGCTGGTGCGCCATGGCGGCACCGCCTGCCTGGCGGAAACCCCGGAAATCTACGGTGCCGAGCATCTCTTGACCCGGCGCGCGGTCAGCCAGGAGGTTGCCGACAAGCTGATCGCCAAGATCCACTGGTGGGAGCGCTACGTCGAGCGCAACAACGGCTCGATGGACAACAATCCTTCGCCCGGTAACAAGGCCGGCGGCCTTACCACCATTCTCGAAAAATCCCTCGGCGCCGCCGCTAAGGGCGGTACCACCAATCTGGTCGACGTCTACGACTATGCCGCCAAAATCACCGCCAAGGGCTTCGTGTTCATGGATACGCCGGGCTACGACCCGGTCTCGGTGACCGGCATGGTGGCGGGCGGTGCCAATGTGGTCTGCTTCACCACCGGCCGCGGCTCGGTATTCGGCTGCAAGCCGACGCCATCGATCAAGCTCGCCACCAATTCGGCGATGTACAACCGCATGCCCGACGACATGGACGTGAATTGCGGTCAGGTGATCGACGGCGACTGCACGATGGCGGAAATGGGCCAGCAGATCTTCGACACGATCCTGGCGGTTGCCTCCGGCGAACAAAGCGCCAGCGAGCGGCTCGGCTTCGGTGACTCGGAATTTCTGCCCTGGATAATCGGCGCCACCATGTAATGACGGATATGTTTTCACTGGACGGGCGGGTCGCGCTGGTCACCGGCGGCTCGCGCGGCCTCGGCTTTGCCATGGCCAAGAGCCTGGCCGTGGCCGGCGCTCATGTAGTGATTTGTGCGCGCGGCGCCGAAGCGCTTGACGAAGCGGCGGCAACGATCGCCGCGGCCGGCGGCAGGGCTACGGCCTTGGCGTTCGACGTCACCGACGAGGCGGCGGCGGTCTCCGCCGTCCGTCAGATCCGCGGCGATCACGGCCGGCTCGATATCCTGATCAACAACGCCGGCACCTTGCATCCGGCACCGGTGGTCGAGACCGAAACCATGGATTGGCACCGGGTCATCGACACCAACCTGAACGCCCTGTTCGTGCTGTCGCGGGAGGCGGCGCGGCCGATGATCGAACACGGCTTCGGCCGTATCATCTCGATCGCCTCGATCCTATCGCTTCTGGCTAGGCCCGGCATCCCGTCCTATGTCACCACCAAGCACGCGATCATCGGCTTGACCAAGGCGCTCGCCGTGGAATTGGGGCCGAGCGGCATTACCGCCAACGCCATCGCGCCCGGCTATTTCCGCACGGAGATCAATGTCGGCCTGCAAAACGATCCGGCGTTCACGAAAATGATCGAGACGCGCTGCCCGGTCGGCCGCTGGGGCGAGCCGGGCGAACTCGCTGGCACGGTGGTCTATCTCGCCTCCGAGGCCGCCGCCTTCGTCAACGGCCACACCTTGGTCATCGACGGCGGGCTCTCCGTCAATTTGTGAGGACAGGCCATGACGGCGACCGAACCCGGCGGCTGCCAATGCGGCGCCGTCCGCTACGAAATCGACCGCGCCGCCATCCTGACGCTCTATTGCTGCCACTGCCGCGAATGCCAGCGCCAGTCGGCCAGCGGCTTCGGCCTATCCATGAAGGCCGAACGCACCGGCTTTCGCCTTATCAAAGGAGCGCTAAGCGCCTGGCAGCGGCCAACGGATCGCGGCGGCATCACGCGCATGCGTTTCTGCCCGGCTTGTGGCGTCCGGATTTGCCACGACGCTGGTGCCGATAGCGACATGGTGAGCCTCAAGGCCGGCACCTTGGACGACACCGCCTGGCTCCGGCCGGTCGGCCACATCTGGGTCAAGCGGGCGCAGCCGTGGGTGGCATTGGATCCGGATTTGCTGATCTACGACGGCCAGCCGGAGACCTATGACGCGCTGATTGCCGCGTATCGGAACCTTGCAACGGCGACGCGATGATCGCATCTGGTCTTCGTTGAACGCCTTCAGCGCCGTCGAGCTGATAGTGTCGACTGGGCAGCCTTTACGCTGGGCAACGATCGTGATGACACCTTGATGTATGGTGGAAACGTCCGGGCCTTCACGCTAAGCTCGCGCGTCATTCGCGAATTGGGAGCGTGCCTATGTCCGGCGGAAGGGTGATGCGTCGGCTGACGACAATTGTCGCTGCCGACGTCGAAGGTTACAGCCGTTTGACTGCTAGCGATGAAGAAGGGACGCTGGCGGCGCTTCGTTCGCATCGGGACGACTTGATAGACCCGAAAATTGCCGAGTACCGCGGCCGCATCGCCAACACCGCGGGCGACAGCGTTTTGGTGGAATTCCCGAGTGTCGTGGAAGCACTGCGTTGCGCCATGGAGATTCAACGCGCCATGCATGAACGCAATGGCGACATCCCGGCAGAGCGTCGTATCGCCTTTCGCATGGGCATCAATGTTGGCGATGTAATCGAGCAGGACGGCGACCTATTGGGCGACGGCGTCAATGTGGCGGCGCGCCTGGAGCAATTGGCCGCCGCCGGCGGCATCTGCGTCTCTCGCTCGGCTCGCGATCAAGTCCGCGACAGGCTTGACGTCAGCTTTGAGGATCTCGGCGAAATCACCGTCAAAAACATTGCCCGCCCGGTGCGGGTGTTCAGGCTGCTGCTCGATAAAGATGCGTCCATGCAAAGTCCAACGCTTGGCGTTGCGCCGGACTCCAGGCATTCCGACAAGCCATCGATCGCGGTGTTGGCGTTCGACAATATGTCGGATGACCCCGACCAAGAGTATTTTGCCGATGGCATCGCGGAGGACGTCATCACGGCATTGTCGAAGTTTCGCGAATTCATGGTTATCGCCCGCAATTCCAGCTTTACTTACAAAGGTCGCGCCGTCGACATGAAACGAATCGCGCGCGAGCTTGGTGTTCAGTACGTTCTCGAAGGCAGCGTACGCAAAGCCGCTAACAAAGTGCGGATTACGGCGCAGCTCATCGACGCGCCGACCGGCCGCCATGTTTGGGCCGAACGCTTCGACCGTGGGCTTGATGACATATTTGCCGTTCAGGACGAAATCACCAACAGCATTATCGGCGCGTTTGCACCCGGCGTCTTGTCGGCCGAGGTTCAGCGCGTGCGTGATAAGCGTGTAGCCAATCTCGGCGCCTGGGACCGCATCATGCGGGCGCATTGGCATATTCGACAGTTCACGCAGGCGGACTTAATCGCGTCGATTGACGTGCTGGAAGAGCTGTTGGTTAGCGAGCCGAACAATGCGATCGCGCTGGGCGATTTGGCTGTTGCGCTACATTTCGGTTTGGTTTTTGGCTGGATCGATGCGCCAGAGGAAGCTCTGACGCGCATCGGCGACGCGGCACGCCGTGCGGTGGCGGCGGACGATCATGATTCGTCGGCGCACACCGCGCTTGCGATTTACGAGCTGTTCTCGGGCCGCCACGCCGAAGCCATGCGGCGTCTGGAGCGTGCAACAGAGATCAATCCAAACTCGAACTTCGCCCGAGGCTATATGGGGGTCGTTCAGGCGTTCGGTGGCGAATGCGATAACGCGATCGACAATCTGCAGGCGGCAATACGATTGAGCCCGCGCGATACCTTGATTGTGGTATGGTGCACGGCAAGCGGCTGGGCTTATCTGAGCGCCGACCAATTCGACGAAGCGGCGGCATCGGCCCGACAGGCGATCGATTGGAACCCTGGCTTCATGGACGCCCATGGCATTCTCGCCGCTGCATCGGGGCATTTAGGCAGGCTTGACGATGCCCGTATGGCGCTTGACGATTTTGTTAGCAAAATGCCTGGGTTGAGCCTGAACGATCCACGCTTGCTGCGGCCGTTCCGGCGGCCCAGCGATCGTGATCGGTTCCTGACCGGTTTGCGATTGGCCGGCCTGCAGCAGGACTAGTGCGCCGTTGTCATTTGAGCATGTTCGCCGATAGACCGACGCTGTCACTGGCAGATCTATCCGTAATACGTTAATCGATTCGACTGGCCTTGCGGATCGGCAGGATCTTGCCCCGGGGGCTGGTTTCGGGCGCCTCGCGCAGCACCCGCAAAGTGCCGGATTCATGCCATATGTTCGTCATATAGAGGTTGTTGCGTGACCCGCTTGCGAGCGCCTCGGTCAGAAAGCGGAGCACGGCGGCCTCGTCCAACGGGCCGACGCTCGGGTCGACCAGCAGGCTGAGTTTGCCTTCACCACCGGATGCCTCTTCTTCGCGCAACTGATAGTCGCCGACGCTGCCGCCGAAGCGCTCGGGCAAGGTCACTTCGATGAGTTCAAAAATATCGTCGAAGGAAAACGCCAATCCTTCGCTGGTCAGTTTTTCGAAGCTTCCGATGCCGTGGATATGGTGTGTCAGACCGGCCGCGTGCAATGGGCAGCCGCAATCCCGTTCCGACAGCACGCCGCGATCGCCGTTCGAGATATTGATCTCGAGTTCCGGCGCGAATGGGAAAAGCGTGGTAAAGAGCAGCGGGCGAACCGTTTCACCATCCGGCCGCAGGATCGGCTGCGGATGTTCGATCGCCGCCATGGAGTGGCGGAGAAGGTGCATTTCGCTGTCGTGGGTGGGCCGGGCACAACCCAGTCCGGCAATGCCGATCGGCATATAGCCCCAGAGCATGGCGATCGCGGCACCGGCCTTTTCGATGGTGCGTCGTTTGCCCGGCGTCATGGGCTCGCCCGACGCCACGAACGTACAGCCTTCAAGCGAGGCGCCGATGTCGTTGGCGACCCGGGCGATGCGGGCGGCGTTGCTGGCGACGGTGCGGATGCAGGTGTTCTCGCCGGCGCGGCGGCATTGCTCGACCCAGCGCACGATCCGATCGATGCGCTCGGGCGGGATGGTCTCCGGCCAGGCGAAGCCTGGCCCGAACCAGTGTGCGGTCAGCGCGATTTCGTGAGCCGTCAGTTTGAAATAAAGGGCTTCGAGCCAGTTGTTCGCCGGCGTCGGCCGCACAAAGCAGCGGTCGCCCGGAATCCCTAAGCGTGCAGCGTGCAAGAGAAACCGCAACCCGCCGGCGAGGCTGCCCAGGATGGGTTCATAGACCGCCAAGCGGTGCGACAGAAGGCCATGGGCTTGCAAGTAGATCGCAACCGACAAGGCCTCCTCCCGCCACCAGTCGGTGGACGCCGTGCCGCTTCGCGGCTTGCCGCTGCTGCCGCTGGATTGTGTGACACCGCCGGTTTTGCCGAATTGGTTCGGCGGCGTCAGATCGTTAGGCTGCAATCTGAACGACAGGCTGCCGCGGACCACGTCGCGGCGCCCCTTCGCTTCCTCTGGCATCAGATAGACCCCGGCACCGGCCAATTCTTCGAGGGTGGCTTCCAAGCCCTGCCTGTCCAGGCCGGACGCGATGTCGGCGAGCGTGCAGCCGGCGTGATCCAGCAATTTCTTGTACGGGCTGTCGGGCACGCCGTAGACCCGGTCGCGGACCAGGTCCAAAAACCGCTTCTCCCTGGTCCGCATCGCGCACAACAGTTCCGCCTTGACGGCATCCAGCGACGGTTGCTCGCGAACGAAGCGGCTTACCGCGAACGGTAAGGTGAACGGCATCATCAGCATCTGCTGAACATGGCGGTTGCCGAGTTCCGATATCGCATTTCGAATGGCGGGCGCGATGGGCATGCGTTCGTATTTCAACGCTCTGGCATACGGCGGAAGTTACGAGGCGGGAGCGCGGAGGATGGTCGGCGCCAGCCATTCGAGCACGGCGCGGGCGTCGTAGGCCTGCGGATCGTCGGCGGGTTTGGCACCGCGGCGCATGACGATATTGGCATAGGCCGCGTAGCGGTCGCTCGGCCATGAGATTCCGGACCCGAAGCCATGGAAGGCCGAGCCGCCGCCGTGGCGGCCGGTGCTGCCGGAAAAACTCGAAAACGTGGAATGGTAAATCGTGTTGCGCTCGGTGTCTTTTTCGACGACGACGAAGTGATCGTAGCCGTTCGCCGTGGTCACTTCCGCGGCGCGATAGAGCAGATAGTTCTCGACGGTTTCGCGCGCGGTAAGATCGTTACCGACAAAAATGACGCGGTAGCGATCGCGTTCGAGCGCTTGCTCGGCATAACCCTGGCCGTCGGTCACCGGTTGATACGGCGTCGGCGTGCCGCAGCCGGCAAGCACGGCGATCGATGCCAGGGCGATGGCACCAATCCAACAATTGCTAATTCTTGAGATCACCGCAGACTCCAATACGCAGCCATTCGCAAAAGGAATTCTAGCTGAATCAAGCAGAAAGGCTAGATTCGGCACACGGCTTCCCTTTGTGTCGGCAATTGCCTATACCCTGCCGGCTCTCAAATATTGGGTTTGCGCCTGGGACGGATGTCATGAAGTACGCCGACATGGATGCCGAAGCGCTGCGCGCCACCGAACAGCGTGTGGAACAGCATTTGGCCGCGTTGCGCGGCCGCAATTTTCAGATCGACATGACACGCGGCAAGCCCTCCGCCGAGCAGCTCGACCTCACGGCCGAAATGATGACGATTGTCGGCCCGGACGATTGCCACGGGTTGGATGGCACCGATTACCGCAATTATGGCCTCGGCACCGGCATCCCAGAAGCCAAGGCGCTGTTCGCCGCTTATTTGGAGGTACCGCCCGACGCGGTCATAGTCGGCGGCAATTCGAGCCTCAATCTGATGTATGACGCGTTGGCCGGCGCCGTTCTGTATGGCGTGCCGGGCGGCGACGGCCCGTGGCGCGCCCGAGCGGGCCTGAAGTTCCTCTGCCCGGTGCCGGGTTACGATCGGCATTTCCTGGTTTGCGAGCGGCTCGGCCTCACCATGATTCCCATCGAGATGACCGATGAGGGCCCGGACATGGATCATGTCGAGGCCTTGGTCGCCGAAGATGCCGCCATCAAGGGCATCTGGTGCGTGCCGAAATATTCCAACCCGACGGGCATTACCTATTCCGATCGCGTGGTCGACCGGTTGGCCGCCATGAAAACCGCGGCGGCAGATTTCCGCATCATGTGGGACAACGCCTACGCCGTCCATCATCTCGGTGACCAGCGGCCGGTGCTCCGGAACATTTTCGAAGCCTGCGCGGCCAAGGGTACCGCCGACCGGCCGTTGATGTTCGCTTCAACCTCCAAGATCAGCTACGCCGGGGCCGGGCTTGCGGTCATGGCGGCGTCGCCCGCCAACATACGCGACGCAGCCGCGAAGATGGCCGTTGCGACCATTGGACCGGACAAAATCAACCAACTCCGCCACGTCCTTTTTTTCCGCGACATGGCTGGTGTGCATGCCCATATGGACCGCCACCGCGCCCTATTGGCGCCGAAGTTCGCCGCCCTGGACGGGGCGCTGGAAGGCCGGCTCGGCGGCAAGGGCTTGGCTGAATGGACCAAGCCCGAGGGCGGCTACTTCGTCAGCGTCGACGTCTTGGACGGCTGTGCCACGGAGGCTGTGCGGTTGGCCGGTGAGGCGGGTCTGGCCCTGGTACCGGCCGGCGCAACTTTTCCTTATGGCCGCGACCCGAGAGACCGCAACATCCGGCTCGCGCCAACCATGTTGTCGCTGGCTGAGATCGACCGGGCCATGGACATCTTTTGCATATCCGTGGAACGTGCCTGCGTCGCCAAACTGCGCGCATCCGAAGGGTGACCGGCGTCACTGGCGCAGTGCCGGTATCCGGGATAAACAATTCGAAACTTTCCGTCGGCGGGGGCTGAGTATAAGCTCGGGCCCACGGGCAATGGGAGTGACGTCCTGACGGACCAAAACGTCGAGAGAAGGCTAGCGGCCATCGTCGCCGTCGATGTTGCCGGCTACAGCCGGCTCATGGGCGAGGACGAGGAAGGCACCCTCGCGCGATTAAAAGGCCATCGCGCGGTGGTTGACCCGATCGTCGAGAAACATGGCGGCCGCATTGTCGGCACAGCCGGCGACGGCGTGCTCATGGAATATCCAAGCGTCGTCGAAGCGGTCAGTTTTGCCATTGAAACGCAAGATCTAATGGCCGAACGAAACGCCGATTTCACCGATGACCAAAAGATGCTGTTCCGGGTCGGCATCAATCTCGGCGATATCCTGGCGGATGGCGACGACATCTTCGGCGACGGTGTGAACGTTGCAGCACGGCTAGAATCATTGGCTGATTCCGGCGGAATTTGCGTTTCGCGAACCGTGCGCGACAATGTCCGCGACCGTTTGGATGTCGCCTTCGACGATCTCGGAGATGTCGAAGTCAAGAACATCGCCCGGCCGGTCCGTGTCTTCAGGGTCCTGATGGCCGACGACGTGGCGACGGGCAAGCCGCGCCGGCGCCGGTCGGGTCTGTCCGGTGTGGCGATTGTGTGGACAATAGCGGCGGTGCTGGTGCTGGCCGGCGCAGTCGGCGGCCTTGCCTGGTGGTCCAAGCCCTGGCAAAGCGCGTTTGACCAACCGACCGCGGCGGACCGGCCCCCCACATTGCCCGACAAGCCGTCGATCGCCGTGTTGTCGTTCGATAGCTTGAGCAATGACCCTGCCCAGCAATACTTCGCCGACGGCATGGCGGAGGACTTGATCACCGATCTCTCCAAAATTTCCGGCCTGTTCGTTATCGCCCGCAATTCGTCGTTCAAATACAAAGGGCGGAACGTTGATCTCAAAGTGGTCGGACGGGAGCTTGGCGTCCGCTATGTGCTGGAAGGCTCGGTACGCCGCATCGGCGATCAAGTCCGTATCAACGCCCAGCTCATCGATTCCACGACTGGCGGACACATCTGGGCCGATCGCTACGACGGCGCCTTCCAGGATCTTTTCGCGCTGCAAGACAAGGTGACGCAAAACATTATCTCCGCCTTGTCGGTGCAGTTGACGGCCGATGACAAGGCCCGGTCATCGGTTAGAAATACAAAGGACGCCGCGGCGCATGACGCGTTCCTTAAAGGCTGGGCGTATTTTGTACAAACGACGCCGGAAGATTACTTGCGCGCAGTCCCGTACCTGGAAAAGGCCATCGATCGCGATCCAACCCACACTAAGGCGTTGGCGGCGTTGGCATCGATCTATCTGTCGGCTCGGGCCAACGATTGGGACAGGGTCTTTGATATTACGCCTGACGAGGCTCTGGAACGCGCATTGGCTTTGCTCAACCGGGCTTCGGAAACGCCCGTGCCGCTGGCTCACCAGGTTCGGTCGCGATTCCTGCTTGAATATCGGAAATATGACCAAGCCATTGCTGAAGCGGACAAAGCGATTGCCCTTGATGCCAATGATCCCGCTGGTTATTTGGCCAAGTCCCGGGCGCTAATCCTCGCCGGAAAGGCGGCGGCCGCATTGCCGGCAGTCCGGTCGGCCATGCGGCTCGACCCGCACCTTGATGCCAACAACCTCTATTTGCTTGGCATGGCGCATTTCGGCTTGAACCAATACGAACAAGCGCTCGACGCGCTCAATCGGGCGCACCGCCTGGCGCCGGATCACCCGGACGTGCTGGCGCTGATGGTTGCGACGCTCGGTTATCTCAACCACCGGGAAGAGGCGGCGCCCTATATCAAAATGCTGAGAAAAATTGCCGCAAAGCGGGGACCCGCCCGATGGCGATTGCGTACCAGTGTCACGTCAACGTTGCTGTATCGCTACAAAGATAAACGCGACACCGAGCATTATCGCGACGGCTTACGCAAAGGCGGGCTGCCCGAATTCGACGATGAATGGAACCACGACCGAGCCGATCGGATAAGCGGCACGGATCTGCAACGCATCTCTTTTGGGCGCACCCAGGAAGGCTTCCACCCGAAATCGAAGCTTCCGTTCACCATGACGCGTACGTCCGAGGGCGCCTTCACGTCGACAGGCTTTTGGAACGACACCGGCGTCAGCCGGATTATCGATTATCGCCTGTGCGACCGATCGGACCGATATAAGACCGAGACATGCGCCGTCGTCTACCGTAACCCGGATGTGGGCGATACGGAACGTAACGCATACTTCTTGATACGGCGATCAGGTACTTTTCCGTTCAAGGTAAAGTAAAATCAACGCCGACTTAAGATGCCTCAGGGTACGATTGGATATCCGGCCTCTTTCCAGCCCGGATATCCGTCACGAAACCAATAGACCTTTTTGTATCCCCAGCGCACAGCCTGTACGCATGCCTTGGACGAACGCGTTCACCCAGGGCCCATACAATAGATCACGACATCGTCATTCTTGCCCGCGACTTTTTGCAAGGCGGTTTCGTTGTAGTCGGTAAATAACTCCAACAGGGTGGCGCCGGGAATGCGGCCAACCTCCCAGAGTTCATTAGGGCGAACATCGACGAATTTTGCGCCCTTGTCCCACAAGGCTTTCGCCGCCGCTGCATCTACTAAGGTCACCCCTTCGAGGGTTTTGGGTGCCTCCTTGGCGATGGCCGGCAAGCCAAGCCCGAATGCGGCTAATAAAGCAACCGCAAGAACTAACTTTTTCATCGAATATTCTCCGCAGTCATGAAAAATTCACTTCATTGACTGTCGTTACTATAGGCTCGCGTAGTCAGCGCGGCAATCGCTATTAACGGTGTCCGGTTGACGGCCGGCGCAAAGGCGCCGCATTCTTTCGGCCACCGGATTAGGGATGCAGTGTCGATGCTGGGCGCGCCAACGAGCGAGCGATTTCTCCGTCATCAAGGGCGCCTGTTCGCTTACGCCTATGCAGTTTGCGGCGAAGGCGATCTGGCGGCGGACTTGGTCCAGGATTGCGCCGTCCGGGTATTGTCGGCCCGGAAGGTACCCGTGGATGAACCGGCTTTCCGGGCATGGCTTTACAAGATCGTGCGCAATCTTTGGCTCGATGGCTTGCGCCGGGTCAGAGGCAAATGGGAAGTCCCGTTCGATGACGGCATCGACGACGAAGTGATGCCGGTACCGATGGAAACCATGGTCGTGGATCGGCTCGCGGTGCGTCAGGCATTCACGAAACTGTCGGCGGACCACCGCGACGTTTTGGCACTGGTCGATGTCGGCGGATTCAGCTACCAAGAGACGGCGGTTTTACTGGAGGTATCCAAAGGCACCATCATGAGCCGGGTGAGCCGCGGGCGCAGTGCCTTGGGGCGGTTGTTGAAACAGGACAACGTGATTGCGTTGGACAACAGACGGGAGCGTGGACGGCGGTGACGGACGAAAGGCACGCGCTGGATAAGCTGAACGCCTATGTGGACGGCGAACTCGATGTCGCCGACGCGGCGGCGGTCGCGGCCGAAATTGCCCAGTCGCCTGCGTTGAGCCAAACGGTCGCCAGCCTGCATGCGGTCAAGTCGGCAGTGGCCACGTCATTCGACGCGGCGGCGGATTTGCCGCCGTTGCCGGCCGTGCGTCCACGCCGGCGCCTGGCCGCCGTGGCCCTGACCGGTGCCGCGGCCCTGGTGGCCGTAATTGCCTTGGCCTGGCTGTTCGTTGCCGGCCCCAATAGTCGGCATGCGGTACTGGAACAGGCCTTTCAGACTTACGACGTGGCCGTACAAGGGCCGGGCGATACGAATGCCCTTGACCGGGTCGGCGGCGGCATCTTGGTGCCGGATTTGACGCCAGCTGGGTTGACAGTCGCTGCCTACCATCCGTCGGTCACGCTCGACGGAGAAGAGGCCGTACATATCGGCTATGTCGGGCGGCGCGGCTGCCGCGTCAGTCTGTTCGTGCGCGACGCCGATCCAATCGCTCAACCGATCGTGTCGCGGCGCGACGCGGATGGCCTGGTCGAAGCCTGGCGCTTTGGTGCACACGATTACTTGCTGATCGCCCGGCGCATGGACCAGACGCGTTTCGGCGTGATCGCCGATGCGTTGAAAATGGCGATCAGAGACGCCGTCCCCTTGGCGCCGCCGATGCGTGTGGCGCTATCGGGCGCGCGTCAGCCCTGCCAGGCGTAATTTATTTTCCTTGCGATGGAATAATTCGGCCACCGGCTGCGTTTGTTCTATAGACGGGTTTGCTTCTAAGGCCCGCAAACAACAAACAAGCTGGAGGGAACGTAATGGCAGCCGACAAGATTCCGGGGCTTTTTGAACTTTATGACAAGGATGCCGATCAGGCCGATCGCTTGCTGTTCGGGCGGGTCGCCAGGCCGGATCGTCGCGGCTTCTTGCGTGGCGCCGGATTGACCACGATGAGCGCCATGGTCGGCGCGGCCATCCCATTCGCCCGGCACATGCCGTCGGGGTTCATTCCTGTGGCCTTGGCCGAATCCAGTGTCATCGAAGGCAAGGACGGCTTGACCTTGTTGAACGACCGGCCGTTGAACGCAGAAACACCGCCGCATCTGTTGGCTGATGCCATTACGCCCACGAACCGTCATTTCATTCGAAATAACGGTATTCCGCCGGAAAACACGTCGCCGGACGGCTGGTCCCTAACCATTGACGGCCTTGTCGACAAGCCGATGACGCTCAGCATCGACGATCTGAAGAGCAAATTCGACGTGGTGACGGCCGCCCTGACCATCGAATGCGGCGGCAACGGCCGCTCGTTTTTCGACCCACCGGCCAAAGGCAACCAATGGACGCTTGGCGCGGTCGCCTGTTCGGAATGGACCGGCGTGCGCTTGGCCGACGTGCTCAAAGCGGCCGGGGTCAAGGACAATGCGGTCTACACCGCCCATGTCAGTGCCGACGCGCATCTATCCGGCAAGGAAGGCAAGCTCGCCATCTCTCGCGGCGTGCCTATTGCAAAAGCCATGGACCCCAACAACCTGATCGCGTTCGCGCAAAATGGCGCGGCCATGCATCCGATGAACGGCGCGCCGTTGCGGCTCGTCGTGCCGGGCTGGCCCGGGTCGTGCTCACAGAAATGGCTGACCCGTGTCTGGCTGCGCGACCAGGTCCATGACGGCCCGAAGATGACCGGCAAGGCCTATCGCGTGCCCAACCACCCGGTCGAGCCCGGCGAGAAAGTCGCCAAAACAGACTTCGAGATCATCCACGCCATGCCGGTGAAGTCGCTGATCACGGCGCCGGAGAGCGGTTATGCGAGCGCCGACGGTAAAGTCGCCGTTGCCGGCCATGCCTGGGCCGGTGATGATGCGGTGGCGCGGGTCGACCTTTCCGTCGACTTCGGTGCGTCGTGGATCGCGGCGACCCTCGATCAGCCGGCGAACCCCTATGCGTGGCAGAACTTCAGCGCGACCTTGAGCTTGCCAAAGAAAGGCTACTACGAGGTCTGGGCACGCGCCACGTCCGACAAAGGCGTTGCCCAACCCCATGCGATTGCCTGGAATCCGAAAGGCTATTTGAACAATTCCATGCACCGCATCGCTGTCCGCTATGCCTAGATCGGGTTGTCGTTGAGGATGATTTCGTGCGTTCGGGCTGTCGGCCTCGCATGCGTATTGGTTGCCGCGGGATTGGCCCTATCCAAGGCGCGGGCCGATGAATTGACGGCGCTCGGCCTGCCGCCGGACCAAGGCCGTGAAGAAGTCGAGGCCTATTGCAGCGGCTGTCATTCGCTCAAGCTCGTCGTCCAGCAAGGCCTGTCTCAAGAGGCCTGGGACGAGCTCCTCGACTGGATGATCGAAGAGCAGGAAATGGAGCCCATGGAAGCGGTCGATCGCAATCTGGTGCTCGACTACCTGAGCAAGCATCTCAGCATCGAAGCGGTGCGCGCGCGGCGCAAGCAGCGATAGATTACGCTGGCCACCAGTCCGGCACCGCTGTCGCCAGCCACTGCGCCAGGGCGGCGTTCACTTCGGTTGGCTTTTCCTGGGCCATCCAATGGCCGGATTGGATGACCTGCGTGGTGAGGTTGCTGCAGCGGCTTTGCATGGGCTCGGCCAGCCGTGACGTCACCGTCTCGCAGGTATAGTCGTACTCGGCGGCGAGGAATAAAACCGGCATGTCGAGCACGCCGTCGTTGACGGCGCGTTCGGCGTAGGCGGCGTTGGCCTCGTGGTTCATGTAGTAGGAATTGGGGCCGAAAAATCCGTTGCGCTCGAGGGCGGCGGCGTAGGCGCTGAGGTCGGCCTCGTCGACCACGTCGCCGTCGCGCGGCACATCCGGTGCCGCCGCCGCGCCGCCGAACCAGCCGCCGTCGTTGCGGACCATGGCTGTGCGCGACGGTTTACCAAGCCCCGCCGGATCGCCTTTTCTGAACAGTGCCTTCGCGGTGTTGGTGATATTGGCCTCCATGACCGCCGTCGCCTTGTCGAAGTTCTCTTGGTAGAACAGTTGATATTCCCATTGTCCGGCCGGGTAGGTATCAGCCGGATAGACCGAGCGGTCGACCAACTCGAGGGAACTTTCCAGGCCACGTTCCAAGGTAAAATAAGGCACGCAGAGATTGGCGACGGCGACGGTCCGTTCGGGATGATGGCTGGCGATGTTCCAGACCACGGGCGACCCCCAATCATGACCGACCCATACGGCTTTCTCGGCGCCGAGCGCCTGCAACAACTCGATCATGTCGGTGACGATCGGTTCCTGGGCATAGTCCTGATGCCGACTTGGGACCGACGAGCGCCCGTAGCCGCGCATATCCGGCGCCACGGCACGGAAGCCAAGACTTGCCAAGCTCGGCAATTGATGGCGCCAGCTCACCGCGAGTTCCGGCCAACCATGAACGAAAATGACCAGCGGGCCGTCGGCCGGGCCCGCCGCAAGATAGGACGTCGTGTGTCTGTCGGTTTTCACCGTATGTTCCGTGATGCGCATATCGGACAATGATCCGGTCCCTTTGTTGGAGTGATATCGCCTGATCCTGTCAGCGAAGCCGGCCGGGCGAGAGCGCGGATTCGCTGACTCCGAAGTCTTGAAGATCGGCCGGCATGGCCCGTCCGCCAGCCAGTGCTGCCGCCGCACGGCTCAGCCCGGGGGCGGTTTGGATGCCGTAGCCGCCTTGGCCAGCCAGCCAAAAGAAACCGGGGCGGCCACCGTCGAAGCCGGCGACTGGTGTCTTGTCGCTGACGAACGAGCGCAGGCCCGCCCATTTCGACAGGACGCGCCGAACCTTCAATTCGCTCGCAGTTTCGATACGGTCGACGGCGATGGCGATATCGAGTTCCTCGGGCTGGGCGTCGCAAGGTTCGCTGGGTGTCTCGTCGGCCGGCGAGCCCAAGAGGCGGCCGGCGTCCGGTTTGAAATAAAATTCTTCGTCGATATCGACGGTCAACGGCCATTTGTTGGTGTCGGTACCGGCCGGCGGATCGAAAATGATGACGGTTCGGCGCTTGGGCACCAGCCCGATCGGTGCGGCACCGGCAAGGCTGCCGATCGTGTCGGCCCAGGCGCCGGCGGCATTGATAACGATCGGGGCGGCGAATTGGCCGGCGGCGGTATCGACGTGCCAGGCACCGGCGACCAGATCCAAGCCGCGCACTTCGGCGTCGGTGATTAGCCGGCCGCCGCGCGCGCGTAGCTGTTTGATATAGCCCTGCAACAGCGCATTAACGTCGATGTCCATGGCGTCCGGTTCGTATGCGGCGGCGGCGACATAGTCGCGACGCAACAGCGGGACGTGGCGGCAGGCGGCAGCGGCGTCGATCGCGTCCATGCGGGCGGCATCGTCGACATCGGCGACCAAGGCGTCACGCGCTGCGATCTGGTCGGCACGGGCGATAAACAGCGCGCCGCGCGGGCTCAGCATGGCGGATTCCGTGAAGCCGTCGGGCGGCGCCATGTAGAAGCCGCGGCCGCCCATGCTCAAGCCGCGGATGGTGGCGTTGCCGTAGGTCTCCGAGAACAGCGCCGCCGACCGGCCGGTGGTGTGATAGCCGGGTGCGGTCTCGCGCTCGACCACGATGACCGAGGCGCCAGCGGCCAGCTCACTAGCGACTGAGATGCCGGCCATGCCGCCGCCGATCACAACATAATCAACTTTTTCCATCGGATACCGGTCGATCCTCCGCAATCAGGTCTTCTGATCCATCCAGCTTGGTGCTGGAATGAATTTCGCTTGGTCGGTAATGGCGTTGCCCAAATCGTCGCGTTCGACAAACTGCGGAACCTTGTCGGGTTGGAAAAAAGCTTTGCCCATATACTCGTCGCGCACGAGGCGCTCGCCGCAGCCGGCCATAAGACTGACGATAAGGGACGCTATGACAAGGCGCAGTTTCATGGATCAGTCTTACTGTAATGCGGGTAGGTGCTTCAACCGTTCTGGCACTGCGGCGTCGACTTTGCGCTTGCCATGCGGCAAAATTCGATTCTCGTCTTGCTCTGAAAATGGGGGGTGAGCACATGACTGTAAAACTGGATGATATCGCCAACGCGATGGTGGCACCCGGCAAAGGCATCTTGGCCGCCGACGAAAGCACCGGCACCATCGAAAAGCGGCTGGCATCGATTGGTGTCGACTGCACCGAGGACAATCGCCGCGCCTACCGCGAACTGTTGTTTCGAACCGCCGGCGCCGAAGCCCACGTCAGCGGCGTCATTTTGTTCGACGAAACGCTGCGGCAAACCGCCGGCGGCGGCGACAAGATGGTCGATCTTCTGAACGGGGCCGGCATTCTGCCTGGCATCAAGGTCGACAAAGGCGCCAAGTCCTTGGCCGGCGCCGACGGCGAGACCGTGACTGAGGGCCTCGATGGCTTGCGCGAGCGGCTAACCGATTATGCGGAATTGGGCGCCAAGTTCACCAAGTGGCGGGCAGTCATACGTATTGGCGACGACATGCCGTCGCGGTACTGTATCATGGCCAATGCCCATGCGCTTGCCCGCTATGCTGCGCTCAGCCAGGAGGCTGGGCTGGTGCCGATCGTCGAGCCGGAAGTGCTGATGGACGGTAGTCACGATATAGACCGCTGCCAGGCGGTGAGCGAAGCCACGTTCGCTGCCGTGTTTGCGCAATTAGCGGAGCAGCGCGTGCGCTTGGAAGGCATGTGTCTGAAGCCGAACATGATTGTCTCAGGTTCCGACTGCCCGACCCAGGCAAGTGTCGAGCAAGTCGCGGAAAAGACCGTAGAGGTCTTGAGGCGGACGGTGCCGGCGGCGGTTCCCGGCATCGTATTTCTGTCCGGCGGTCAATCCGAAGTGGAAGCGACGGCACATCTCTCGGCGATGAACGCGCTGGGTTCGGCGCCGTGGCAGCTGAGCTTCTCCTATGGCCGAGCCTTGCAGGCGTCGGCGCTAAAAGCGTGGGGCGGCGACCCGGCCAAGGTCGAGGCGGCGCAACGGGCCTATTTGCATCGCGCGCGTATGAACGGCCTGGCACGAAGCGGCAGCTACGGGCCAGAGCGGGAGGCGGAGGCCGTAGCCTAGGCCGGTTGGCGCAAGCGCCTAGAATAAGGAACTAATCGTGGCCGAAGACCTCATATATTTGTCGGCGCTTGAGTTGTTGGACTGCTATCGAGCCCGGACGCTATCGCCGGTCGAGGTGACGATGGCGGTCCTGGAGCGGGTCGCCGCCGTCGATTCGGCGGTCAACGCGTTTTGTCTGGTCGACGGGGACGGCGCCTTGGCGGCAGCCAAAGCGTCCGAAGAGCGTTGGTCTCGTGGCGCACCGGTCGGTTTCATCGATGGCGTGCCGACGACAATCAAGGACCTCAACCTGACCCGTGGCTGGCCGACATTGCGCGGGTCCAGGACCGTCGATCCGGACCAAGAATGGGACGAAGATGCGCCGGTCGTTGCGCGCTTGCGCGAACACGGTGCCGTGCTGATCGGCAAGACCACGACGCCGGAGTTCGGCTGGAAAGGCCTAACCGACAACCCGCTCACCGGGATTACGCGTAATCCATGGAATTTGGCGATGACGCCGGGCGGCTCGAGCGGCGGCGCGGCGGTTGCGGCCATGACCGGCATGGGCGCCTTGCATGTCGGGTCGGACGGCGGCGGGTCGATCCGCATCCCGAGCGGTTTTACCGGAAATTTCGGCCTGAAGCCGAGCTACGGCCGGGTTCCGGCCTATCCGTCGAGCCCATTCGGTACGGTGTCCCATGTCGGGCCGATGACGCGGACCGTGGCTGAAGCGGCGTTGATGCTTGGCGTTATTGCTCGGCCGGATAGCCGGGACTGGTTTTCGCTGCCCTACCAAGAAACCGACTATGTGGCGGCGCTCGACGGCGGCATCGCTGGGTTGAAAATCGCCTTCAGCCCGGACCTCGGCTATGCCACGGTGGATCCGGAGATTGTCGCCTGCGTCACTGCGGCGGTTGGGCGTCTTGCGGAATTGGGCGCCGTCGTTGAAACCGTCGACCCAGGGTTCGCCTGTCCGGATGCCGTCTTCAATGTCTTATGGAAAGCCGGTGCCCATAACGGTCTCAAGCACCTGAACGCAGATCAAAAGGCGTTGCTGGAGCCGGCATTGGCCGCGCTGGTCGGCCAAGGCGCCGAGTTGACGCTCGCGGATTTCCAGGACGCGACGACGGCGCGCACCGCGTTGGGCGCCCACATGAAGCAATTCCACGATCGTTTCGACCTGCTGGTTACGCCGTCGCTTGCGGTGACCGCATTCGAGGTCGGCAAACTGGCGCCGGACGATTATCCGGGCATCCCCGACGGCGAGACCAACCGCTGGATATATTGGACACCGTTTTCCTATCCTTTCAACATGACGCAGCAGCCGGCCTGCTCGGTGCCCTGCGGATTTTCATCGGCCGGCTTGCCGATCGGTCTGCAGATCGTTGGTCCCATGCACCGCGACGATATGGTGTTGCGTGCCGCCCATGCCTATGAAGGGGCGGATCCGGTTTATCGCCGGCATCCGGACGTGTGAGGGCGCACGGTGTCCGGTCAGCGAGATCCAACTGCCACCCGTGAAGCGGTCCTGACCATTGCCGAAATGTACGCGGCCGACCGGGCAGCCATCGCCGCCGGTGTCGGTGGCATCGAATTGATGGAACGCGCCGGCCGCGCCGTTGCCCGGGCGGTTTTGCGGCGCTGGCCGCCCGGCCGGGTCCTGGTGTTGTGCGGTCCCGGCAACAACGGCGGCGACGGCTATGTCATAGCGCGTCATCTTCAGCAGGCGGGCTGGCAAGTTGCTGTGGGTGTGTTGGGCGACGTGGCGCGGCTGCCGGCGGACGCGGCGCATATGGCCGGGCTCTGGGACGGTGGCGGCAAGCCGCTCGGAGAGACGGACTTGGGCGGCGTCAATTTGGTCGTCGATGCGCTGTTTGGCGCCGGGCTCGGTCGGCCGGTGTCCGGGGACGCGGCCGACCTGATCAATTTAGTCCATGAGGCAAACTTGCCTGTTGTCGCCGTGGATGTGCCAAGTGGCGTCCAGGGCGATAGCGGCGCGGTCGACGGGCCGGCCTTTAAGGCGGTTGCCACGGTCACGTTTTTCCGGCCCAAACCCGGGCATCTATTGTATCCGGGGCGCGGCTTGTGTGGCGCGCTCGAGGTTGTCGACATCGGCATTCCTGAGGCGGTATTGGCGACCGTTCAGCCGCTCTGTGCGCGGAACGGCCCTGGCCTCTGGTCGCATTTGTTGCCGCGGCCCGGTTCCCTGGACCACAAGTACAGCCGCGGTCACGCTGTGGTGCTAAGCGGCCCGGCCCACGCCACCGGCGCCGCCCGCATGACGGCGCGGGCGGCGCTTAGGAGCGGTGCCGGTCTTGTTACCTTGGCGAGCCCGGCCAGTGCTGTCGCGGCCAACGCAGCGCACTTGACGGCGGTGATGGTGGCGCCGATCGCGGAAGCAGCGGATTGGCGGGAGCTGATTGCCGATCCGCGCAAGAATGTGGTCGCCGCTGGCCCTGGTGCCGGCCTCGGGCCGGAGACACGTGAACGGGTTTTGGCGGCGCTGACGGCAAATAAGACGGCCGTTCTGGATGCCGACGCCTTGAGCGTTTTCGCCGGCGACCCTTCGGTACTGTTTGACGCCATAGACGGGCCGGTGGTCCTGACACCCCATGAAGGCGAGTTTCGGCGACTGTTTGCAGACCAGGGCGACCGTCTGACACGGGCGCGGGCCGCCGCGGCGGCGAGTGGTGCCGTGGTCTTGCTGAAGGGCGCCGATACGGTGATTGCCGAACCGGCGGGGCGGGCGGTAATCAACGCGTCGGCGCCGCCGACACTCGCCACTGCCGGATCGGGTGACGTTTTGGCCGGCATCGTGGCCGGATTGCTGGCCGCAGGCATGCCGGCTTTCGAGGCCGCGGCGGCGGCCGCATGGCTGCATGGCCGGGCTGCCTCGGCCGGTGGCGACGGACTTATCGCCGAAGATTTGATCGAACTTTTACCGGCTGCGCTGGCGGCGCTTTAATCACCCAAACAAGGCTTGCATCGTGGGCGTGTATTCGCCACATTCCGGCTATGAATGACCAACCCGTAGGATTGATTGACCGCACATTGCGCCGATTTAGGCGGGCCTGGGGCATCGCCGGCCTTGGGCGCCAGGATCTCGACGATATCGGCGCCGATCTTGACGCCGACGACGACATCCCGCATTTGCGGCGCCACATCGACAGCAGCCTATCCGGCAAAGGCGGCGACGTCTCTGCACGGGCCCGCGCCGCCCGGCTCGGCGAGCTCTATTACCGTCTTTCTCCGGCAGGGCGCGCGCGCTTCATGTGGGTTTTGGCCAACGATTATGATGTTGAAAAAGATGCCGTCGACAGCGCCATCCTGCGCCGGCAAACAGCCCAGGATGCATTGGAGCGTCATGCCGCCGAGCAAGCCTTGCGGGCAGCATTGCTGGCGCCGCGCCTGGCGTTGCTGACCCAGTTCAACAGCCTTGATCAGGGTGTAAAGTTTCTTGTCGATATGCGCGCGGATTTGATGGAAATGCCGCGCGAGCCGGCGCTCAGCGCGCTCGATACGGAGTTTAGGGATTTACTGACGGCTTGGTTCGACATCGGTTTTCTCGAACTCCGCCGGATTACCTGGGATACGCCGGCGGCGCTGCTGGAAAAACTCATCGCTTACGAGGCGGTCCATGAAATCCAATCGTGGGACGATCTGAAAAACCGGCTTGATTCCGATCGCCGCTGCTACGCGTTTTTTCATCCCGGCATGCCGGACGAACCATTGATCTTCGTCGAGGTGGCGTTGGTCCGGGGCCTGTCGGATAACGTGCAGCGGTTGTTGGACGAAGAGGCGCCGGCGCAAGATCCGGAGGAAGCCGATACCGCCATCTTCTATTCGATATCGAATTGTCAAAAAGGCCTGTCGGGCATCAGCTTCGGCAATTTTCTAATCAAGCGCGTGGTCGGCGACTTAACCCACGATTTGCCGAATTTGAAGACCTTTGCGACCTTGTCGCCAATTCCGGGGCTTGCACGATGGCTCGACGACGCCATCGACGACATACCCGACAAACTGGCGGCGCCGGCGGAAGCGCGGCTGGTGAGGGCGGTCGCCCGCCGTGACGATACTGCCGAAGCCGTGAAGAGCTTGTTGGCGGCCGATGGATGGCAGAACGACCAGGACATCGCGCAATGTCTGGAACCGATCCTGACACGGGCCGCGGCGTACTATTTGCTGAAAGAACGGCGCGGCACCAGGGTGCATGATCGTGTCGCCCATTTTCACTTGACCAATGGCGCGCGCGTGGAATGCATCAACTGGCGCGCCGATACATCGCCGCGCGGCCTGACCCAAGCGGCCAGCATGATGGTCAATTACCGCTATAAGTTGGATGAAATCGAACGCAACCATGAATCCTACACCGGCGATCACAGAATCGTCGCGACAACCGCGGTGCGCCGTCTGTTGAAGGTCTGACGGGACCGCAACGTTCGCTACAGTTAATGGTATTTTTGGATTCTCGGCGCTAGAAGACTTAAACGTACGGCCTTGAATTTAAAACGTTGCGGATTGGTTGCATGCGGTTTTGGCGTCGGCAGTGCTCGTCTCGGGTTACAGAGGGCTCGGTTTTCGAAAGAATTCATCCGACCAACCTGGTGGAACGGGCCGAAGTCGTGTGGGTCGGCGACGACGCGTCTGGCATCCAACACGTCCGCTTTTTCATGTCTTACGTTCGCCCGGACGGCGACGAGCCCCAGGGCACGCGCATCTTATCGGCGCAGAGTTTCATGGAGCGATACGGCGAGACACAGGCCGCCGCAGGCTGAACGCGGCCGCGGCCAATGATCGCGATTGCCCTTCCCAAGCCGCCCGATCGGCGCTAATCATTCGGCCGGCACCAAATAAGTCCGAGGGAGGTGGCATGCCCAAGCCGATTGAATTGCGCGAGGTCCGAGGCCGACGCAAACGGTCGCGTCAAACTGGGTTGACGGCGAACGACTTGCAGATGCTCGGTGCCGTCGAGCGCAAGCTGCTCTGGCTGTCGAGTTGGACAATTCACCATGCCAACCACGTCCGGGCCAACGCGGATGGGCTCAAGGTCGGCGGCCACCAGGCATCGAGCGCGTCGTTGGTCGCGATCATGACGGCGCTTTATTTTCGCATCCTTAAACCGCAAGACCGTATCGCGGTAAAGCCGCATGCCAGTCCGGTCTTCCACGCCATACAGTATTTGCTCGGCAACCAAAGCCAAGAGAAGCTCGAGCGGTTTCGCGCGCTTGGTGGTGCACAGAGCTATCCGTCGCGAACCAAGGACATCGACGACGTCGATTTCTCGACCGGGTCGGTCGGGTTGGGCGTTGCCATGACGTCGTTCGCGGCGCTGGTCCAGGACTATGTTCGCATGAAAGGTCTCGGTCCGACCGAAGAACCGCCGGGGCGTATGGTCGCGCTGGTCGGCGATGCCGAGTTGGACGAAGGCAATATATTCGAGGCTTTGCTGGAAAGCTGGAAGCACGACATCCGCAATGCCTGGTGGATTATCGACTATAACCGCCAAAGCTTGGATTCAGTGATTTCCGACCGGTTGTTTTCGCGGGTCGAAGACATCTTCCGGACGACGGGTTGGCAAGTCGTCACGATGAAATACGGCAAAATGTTGGAGGCGACGTTCGAACGCCCGGGCGGCGATGCGCTCAGGCAGTGGATCGACGATTGCCCCAACAGTCTCTATTCGGCCTTGACCTTTAAAGGCGGCTCGGCGTGGCGTGCGGAACTGCGCCGCGACCTGAAAGGCGTCACCGGCATCAAGGACATCTTGGAAGATCACGACGATGATGGGCTGGGTGCCCTGATGACCAATTTGGCGGGCAATGACCTCGAATCGGTCATCGAAGCCTTTGAGGGCGTAACCGACGACCGTCCCTGCTGTTTCGTCGCCTACACGGTGAAAGGCAAGGGGCTGCCGTTTGCCGGCCACAAAGACAACCACGCCGGTTTGATGACGATCGATCAGATGGCTCAATTCAAGCGGCAAATGGGCGTTGCCGACGGTGCTGAGTGGGAACCCTTTGCGAGCCCGGATGTGACCGCCGATGAATTCCAGGTTTTTGTCGAGGCGTCGCCGTTTGCCGATGCCGCGGGTCGTAGCCGTAAGGCGCCGGCTGTCCCGGTACCGGCGCGGCTTGATTATAAGGCGTCGGAACGCATGGCGACTCAAGAGGCGTTCGGCCGTATTTTACACGAGCTTGCCGGCACCGACCTTCCGCTCGCCGATCGGCTGGTTACGACCTCGCCTGACGTCACCGTGTCGACCAACCTTGGTGGCTGGGTCAATCGCCGCGGCTTGTTCGCCCGCGACACGGTCGAGGACACCTTTCGCCAGCTCGACGTGGTCTCGCCGCAGCGTTGGCAAATGTCCCAGCGCGGTCAGCATATCGAGCTTGGTATTGCCGAAAACAATCTGTTCTTGCTGCTGGCGGCCCTTGGCCTGTCGGCGCCGTTGTTTGGCGCCCGTCTATTGCCGATCGGAACGCTCTACGATCCCTTCATCAAGCGTGGCTTGGATGCTTTGAATTATGCGTGCTACCAGGATTCGCGGTTCATGCTGGTGGCGACACCGTCTGGTATCACCCTAGCGCCGGAAGGCGGCGCCCATCAGTCGGTCTATGAGCCGTTGATCGGCATGGGCCAGGATGGCCTCGCCAGTTTCGAGCCGGCCTTTGTCGACGAGCTCGCGGAGATCATGCGCTGGGGCTTCGAGTACATGCAGCGTGACGGCAGCGGCTCCAGCGATATTGCTTGGCTGCGCGACGTTCGCGGCGGGTCGGTTTATTTGCGGCTGACGACACGGACGATCGAACAGCCGGACCGGACCATGACGGACGAACTGCGCCATGCCGTCATTGCCGGCGGCTATTGGCTGAAGCCACCGGCGCTGGGCGCCGAGCTCGCCATCATTTGTTCCGGCGCCGTGACGCCGGAAGCGATCGCCGCGCATGCTGACGTCGTCGAGGATATACCGGGCGCCGGATTGCTGGTGGTTACTTCTGCCGATCGCCTGGACGCCGGCTGGCATGCGGTGGCACGCGCCCGCCAAGACGGGACGGCGGGCGCCGAGCCGGCGCATATCGAGAGCCTGCTGGCACCGTTGGCGCCTGATGCCGGCTTGGTCACGGTGTTGGATGGGCACCCGACGACGCTCAGTTGGATCGGCTCGGTCGCCGGCCACCGGGTCGAGGCGCTGGGTGTTGAACATTTCGGTCAATCGGGCAATGTCGAAGACCTCTATCGTCTGCATCGAATCGACAAGGCCGCCATTCTGGATTCCTGCGCGGCCGCCTGTTTAGCGCGCCGCCCGTCGTAATGCGGTCGGGTTTAGCCCACGGCCGAACGTCGGTTCGCGCCGCGACGTTCCGGAAATCGCGTCGAAAGGCTGGTATTTTCGAAAAAGCCTGTGCTATAGGGGAGCGCCCTCTGGACGGTCCTGGTCGCCGGGGGCCTGTCGCGCGGGCGTGGCGGAACTGGTAGACGCGTCAGGTTTAGGTCCTGGTGACGAAAGTCGTGGGGGTTCGAGTCCCTCCGCCCGCACCACCGAGGGACGCTGCCGTGACTGTCCGGATGGCATTAACCGATTTTATACGATTGTCGATGGCGTCGGCAGCGTTTGTCACTGAACGGAAATGAGCTTCTAATGCAGGTTGTCGAAAACACCGTCGAAGGTCTCAAGCGGGAATTCACCATCACCGTCCCAGCCGACGAGATGGAAGCTAAGCTCGAGCGGAAATTGACCGACCTCAGTCAGCAGGTCCAGTTACGCGGCTTCCGCAAGGGCAAGGTGCCGATTTCGCTTTTGCGCAAAATGTATGGCCAGTCGGTCATGGGCGAGCTGCTGGAGGAAACAGTCACCAAGAGCACCGAGGACGCGCTGAAGGAACGCGACCTTAAGCCGGCCATGCAGCCCAAGATCGAAGTCACGAAATTCGAAGAAGGCGCCGAGCTTGAATATACCGTGGCCCTGGAAATCCTGCCGGATTTCCAGGCTATGGATTTCGCCCAATTATCGCTCGAACGGCTGGTTGCCGAAGTCGAAGATGCGCGGGTCGACGAGGCCGTGCAAAACATCGCCGACCAACAGAAGACCTTTGAGCCTATTCCGGGCAAGCGCAAATCAAAGAAAGGCGACGTGACGGTCATAGATTTTGTCGGCCGCATCGACGGCGAAGCCTTCGAAGGCGGCAGCGGCGAAGACTTCCAGCTTGAGCTCGGCTCGGGGCGCTTTATCCCGGGCTTTGAGGAACAGGTGATCGGCGCCAAGGCGGGCGAAAAAATCGATGTGTCCGTCACCTTTCCCGAAGAATATGGCAGCGCCGAAGTTGCCGGCAAAGACGCCGTGTTCGAGGTCGACGTGAAGGAAATTCGCGAAGCCAAGGCGGTCGAGATCGACGACGAGTTCGCCAAGCGCATGGGCCTCGAAGACTTAAACGGCCTTAGACAGGCGGTCCGCGAGCAGATCGAGCAAGAATATACTTCTATGAGCCGCCTACGCCTGAAACGTGGGCTGTTGGACGCTCTTGCCGAAAATCACGATTTTGAAGTGCCGAAAGGCATGGTCGACATGGAATTTCAACAAATTTGGGTTGAAGTGCTGCGCAGCCGCGGCGAGGACGTGAGCGCCGCCGAACAGCATGATCACGACCACGACCACGACCACGACCACGACCACGACCACGAAAGCAAACCGGCCTTGACTGAACCGACCGACGCGGAGCGCGAAGAATACGATGGCATCGCAGAGCGCCGGGTTCGGCTTGGGTTGTTGCTGTCCGACGTCGGCCGCAGCAACAACATTGAAGTGAGTCCCGAGGAATTGAATCGGTCCGTCATGGAGCAAGCGCGCCGGATGCCGGGTCAGGAACGCGAAGTGATGGAATTTTTCCGGAGCAATCCTGAGGCCATGGCGCAGCTGCGCGCGCCGCTGTTCGAAGACAAGGTGGTCGATTTCATCCTGGAAATGGCAACGGTTGAAGACCGTGCGGTTTCGTTGGAAGAACTTACGCACGATCCCGACGATGAAGAGGACGAAAACGGCAGCGAGGCGGCGACCGAAGCACAATCGGGCGACAAACCCGAAGCAGAAAAGGCTTGATTCAACAGGCTCGCCCATGGTCCGGCGGGATGCCGTGGGTGACCTGCCGAAAACCGTGTCGCATCGAACGGCGACAATGAGCAATAGTTTTAGGACATCTTGGCAATGACGGACATGATCGACACCTATATGAACACCCTCGTGCCGATGGTGGTCGAACAGACCAATCGGGGCGAGCGTGCCTACGACATTTATTCAAGGCTCTTGAAAGAGCGTATCGTCTTCATCGTCGGGCCGGTCGAAGATACGGTCGCCTCCCTTGTCACCGCCCAGTTGCTGTTCTTGGAGGCGGAAAACCCCAACAAGGAAATCTCAGTTTATATTAATTCCCCGGGTGGCGTGGTGACGTCCGGATTGGCGATTTACGACACCATGCAATATATCCGGCCGCAGATGCAGACGCTCTGCATCGGTCAAGCGGCGTCAATGGGGTCGTTGCTGTTGGCCGCCGGCGCTGCCGGCATGCGCTATGCGCTGCCCAACGCGCAGATCATGATTCATCAGCCATCCGGCGGCTTTCAAGGCCAGGCGACGGATATCCAGATCCATGCCAAATTTATCATGGCATTGAAGGCGCGGCTCAATCAAATCTATGTCGACCATACGGGCCAGGAACTCGACGCCGTGCAGTCGGCGATGGAAAGGGATAATTTCTTGACGCCCGAAGAGGCGAAGGAATTCGGTCTGATCGACGAAGTTGTGATCAATCGCCGGGAAGATCCTGATCCAAGCAAAAGCGGCGGAGACACAAATAGCGGTGATCAAGAAGCGTCAGACGGTGACGGCGACGACAAAAGCTAATATAATGGTGTTGATCGGCGACGTGAGGCGAGTGATCGCCATTAACGGAATTTTGAGGCGGTCCTCCTAGTGTTTGCGGGCATTTGGACCAAATGTGAATCGACGGGATGCCATATTCAGAACAGACGGTCCAGTTCATCAAATCGAGCAAATTCGATTGGACGGTTGGTGTGTCGGTGATTAATATGCACTCTGCGGGTCGAAGGGCGGATAATCCATGACAAAGCTGAGTGGCGGAGATTCGAAGAACACGCTTTACTGTTCGTTTTGCGGTAAAAGCCAGCATGAGGTGCGCAAGCTGATTGCGGGCCCGACAGTGTTCATCTGTGATGAATGCGTCGAGCTGTGCATGGATATCATTCGCGAAGAGAATAAAAGCGCATTGGTCAAGACGCGCGACGGTATCCCGACGCCGACCGAGATTTTCGAAGTGCTGAATGATTATGTGATCGGCCAGCTGCACGCGAAAAGGGTTCTTTCTGTCGCCGTTCACAATCATTACAAACGGCTCAATCACGGCTCGAAAAACAACGACGTGGAATTGGCCAAGTCCAATATCCTATTGATGGGCCCGACCGGCTGCGGCAAGACCCTGTTGGCGCAGACGCTGGCGCGCATCCTTGATGTGCCGTTCACCATGGCCGACGCCACGACGCTGACGGAAGCCGGCTATGTGGGCGAGGATGTTGAGAACATTATCCTCAAATTGCTGCAGGCCGCAGACTACAACGTCGAGCGCGCGCAACGCGGCATCGTCTACATCGATGAAGTCGACAAAATAAGCCGCAAATCCGACAATCCGTCGATCACCCGCGATGTGTCGGGCGAAGGCGTGCAGCAGGCACTGCTGAAGATTATGGAAGGCACGGTTGCCAGCGTGCCGCCGCAAGGCGGCCGTAAGCATCCGCAACAGGAATTCTTACAAGTTGACACCACGAACATCTTGTTCGTGTGCGGCGGTGCTTTTGCCGGCCTCGAGAAAATCATTTCCCAGCGCGGCCAAGGCACGTCGATTGGCTTCGGCGCCGACGTCCGGTCTCCCGATGACCGGGCGATTGGCGATGTGCTGACGGAAGTGGAACCGGAAGATTTGCTGAAGTTTGGCCTGATTCCGGAATTCGTCGGCCGCCTGCCGGTGCTGGCGACGCTCCAGGATCTCGACGAAGACGCGTTGGTTGAGATTCTGACAGCGCCGAAGAATGCGCTGGTTCGCCAATATCAGCGGCTGTTCGAGATGGAGGACGTGCGTCTGACCTTTGCCGACGACGCGCTCAGGGCCATCGCCCGCAAAGCGATCGCGCGCAAGACCGGTGCGCGTGGCCTGCGTTCCATCCTCGAGGCGATCTTGCTTGATCCCATGTTCGACCTGCCGTCCCTGGACGGGGTCGAAGAAATAGTCATCAACGCGGAAGTCGCCGAAGGCCGCGCCAAACCCTTGCAAGTTCATGCCGATCGGCGTGAAGATGTCGGGACAAGCGCCTGAGTTTAGACGTTATCTGCACCGTAACCTTTCCATGGCACAGTGGTCCTTGGGTCACGCGCGCTGGGTACTGCTTTGCGGTTCCTGTCGGCCGACCCTTGAAGCGTCCCGCAAAGGGCAAATATAGAAGGCGGCAGGTGGCTGGATAAGGGGTTTGAAAACGGTGTCGTTTTCTTGAACCCGAAATCGGAAAGTGCACGACCGGACCTTGCCGTTGTCCGGTGAATCAGAGATTATCCAGGCCGAATCAAAGGATTAGAGGCGAATTACATGTTCGAGCAGCCGCAAGTACAAACTTTTCCTGTCCTTCCGTTGCGCGACATAGTCGTGTTTCCGCACATGATCGTGCCGCTGTTTGTCGGTCGGGATAAGTCCGTACGGGCCTTGGAAGACGTCATGAAGGACGACAAGCAGATTTTGCTGGTCGCCCAAAAAGACGCCGGCGAGGACAACCCGTCGACCGCCGACATACACGAAGTCGGTACGGTGTCCACGGTCCTGCAGTTGCTGAAGCTGCCCGACGGCACCGTCAAGGTCCTGGTCGAAGGCGGCAGTCGGGCCAAAATCGAAAGCTTCACCGACAACGAAGACTTCTTTCAGGCCAATGCCCGCATCCTCTCCGAGGAGCAAGAGCAAAGCGAAGACTTGGAAGCGTTGTCGCGGTCCGTGGTCACGCAGTTCGAGCAATATGTGAAGCTGAACCGCAAGATCCCGCCGGAAGTCATGGTCACGGTGAACCAGATCGACGATGCGTCGAAGCTCGCCGATACCATTGCGCAGCATTTGTCGCTGAAGATTTCCGACAAACAGGAACTCTTGGAATCGGCGGACCTCAGTGATCGCCTGGAGCGCATCTTCGGCCTGATGGAAGGCGAAATCGGCGTCCTGCAGATCGAGAAGAAGATCCGCGGCCGGGTCAAACGCCAAATGGAGAAGACCCAGCGCGAGTATTATTTGAACGAGCAGCTCAAGGCGATCCAGAAGGAGCTCGGTGAAGGCGAAGAAGGCCGCGACGATTTGGCCGAGCTGGAAGACAAGATCGAGCAGACCAAGCTCAGCAAGGAAGCCCGCGAGAAGGCGGTGGCCGAGTTGAAGAAGCTCAGGTCGATGAGCCCGATGTCGGCGGAATCGACGGTCGTACGCAACTATCTCGACTGGATCCTGGGCATTCCCTGGGGCGTTCGCAGCCGCATCAAGACCAAGATTAACGACGCCGAAAAAATCCTCAACGAGGATCACTACGGCCTTGAGAAGGTCAAAGAGCGGATCCTCGAATATCTTGCGGTGCAGCAGCGCACGCGCAAGATCAAGGGGCCGATCCTGTGCCTGGTCGGACCACCCGGCGTTGGCAAGACCTCGCTTGGCAAATCGATTGCCCGCGCGACCGGGCGGAATTTCGTCCGCATGTCGCTGGGTGGTGTCCGCGACGAAGCCGAGATCCGCGGCCATCGCCGCACCTATATCGGCTCGATGCCGGGTAAGATCATCCAATCGATGAAAAAGGCGAAGAAGGTCAATCCGCTGTTCCTGCTTGATGAAGTCGACAAGATGGGGGCCGATTTCCGTGGCGACCCGTCCTCGGCATTGCTGGAAGTGCTGGACCCGGAGCAGAACCACACTTTCAACGACCATTACCTAGAGGTCGATTACGATCTGTCCGACGTCATGTTCATTTGCACGGCCAATACCTTGCGTCTGCCGCAGCCGTTGTTGGATCGCATGGAAGTCATTCGCATCTCCGGCTATACGGAGGACGAAAAAGTTGCAATCGCCCGGCGGCATCTGATCGACAAGCAGTTGAAGGCGCATGGCCTGAAGGACGGCGAGTGGGCCATTTCCGAATCGGCGCTGCGTGACTTGATCCGCTACTACACGCGCGAAGCCGGCGTCCGGAATTTGGAGCGCGAGATCGCCAACCTGACCCGCAAGGCGATCAAGGAAATTTTGACCGGCGGCAACAAGCAGATCCGCGTCACCCGCCGCAATGTCGGCAAATATGCTGGTGTTCGCCGGTTCCGCTTCGGCGAGCTCGAAGAGACCGATATGGTCGGCGTCACGACCGGCTTGGCCTGGACCGAGGTCGGTGGCGAGTTGCTGTCGATCGAAGCCGTGATGCTGCCCGGCAAGGGCCGCATGACAATTACCGGCAAGCTCGGCGACGTCATGCAGGAATCGGTACAGGCGGCGAAGTCTTATGTCCGCTCGCGGTCCGTCGAGTTCGGTGTCAAGCCGCCGATGTTCGACAATAAGGATATTCACATTCACGTGCCGGAAGGCGCGACGCCGAAAGACGGCCCCTCGGCCGGTGTCGCCATGGTCACGTCGATCGTGTCCGTGTTGACCCAGATTCCGGTTCGCCGTGACATTGCCATGACCGGTGAAGTCACCTTGCGCGGCCGGGTCCTGCCGATCGGTGGCTTGAAGGAAAAGTTGTATGCCGCCCATCGTGCCGGCATCAAGACGGTGGTGATCCCGCGTGAAAACGAAAAGGATCTCGCCGAGATTCCGGAAAACGTACGCGGCGATCTGGAAATCGTGCCGGTGACCAGCGTCGATGAGGTGTTGCATTGCGCGCTGACTGAAACGCTGACACCGATCGAGTGGACCCAGGACGACGAGATCGCACATATGGCGCAACAGTCGGGTGACGACAATCGCGGCGGCTTGGTCACCCAGCATTGAGGGATTGACGCCGTCGCCCGCCGTTTGGGCGTCAGCGCACTTAGAGCAACCTGCGTTTATTCGAACGCAGATAAGGTGCTCTAACACTTATGAAGTAGATCAAATTATCTGCATCAAAGTGATGCCATTTTTATGCAGTTTGATCTAGGTTCCTGGGTTCAACGGTTTGCGGCTCGATTCGCCATGAAAAGCCGAATCGAATTCCCGGGGACGCATATCGCGCGTGATTCGGTCGGCTGATTCGCCGAACTGCGAGCACTTGGCCGCCGGCAGGGACGCGAACCGGACGCCGCCGCCGCAATACCGCCTAAAAATGACGAAAATTCGCGCTTTTCCGCAGTTTTTCTTTGACGGGCGGGAGCGTGAGGCACTACACTTCGTCGGCTTCGCCAATCACTTTTTCTGAATTCGTCAACCCAAACAAGAAGGGGGCTCCGTCGTGAATAAGAATGATCTTGTCGCCGCGGTCTCAGCGTCAACCGGATTATCCAAAGCCGATGCTATCGGTGCCGTCGAATCCGTGTTCGATGAAATTACCAAATCCCTGACCGGCGGCGAGGAGGTGCGGCTGGTAGGTTTTGGGAATTTCAGTGTGAATCAAAGAGCGGCCTCGGAAGGCCGCAATCCCAGGACCGGAGAAAAGATCCAGATACCGGCTTCCAAGCAACCAAAGTTCAAGGCCGGCAAAGGCCTCAAAGAAGCGGTCAACGGCAACTGACCAAATCTAGGCGTGGAACGATCGGCCGCCCTGCAGGGGGCGGCCGGTGGTGATTCTAGGGACCCGAAGTACTGCTTTTCGCTTAGGGCCACGGAAGCTATAACGGTGACCGTGTGCGAAAGCGCGCTAGAGCGCACCGTAGACGTCGCGCCTGGTGATGGGGGCGGTTAGCTCAGCTGGAAGAGCATCTCGTTTACACCGAGAGGGTCGGCAGTTCGAACCTGTCACCGCCCACCACCATCACTGTGAAAGCCCGGTCGGGCTGTCGGCGGTTTTGACAATGACCGCCGCTTTGGGCAATGATTGTCCAAGAACCAATTGAAATCATAACAATAATCGATGTCGGCATGGTGTTTGCGTTAAACCCTCTGTTTGAACCGTTGATACGGTCAGCCGACCAAGAACAACAAAGGGAGACCCATCATGACCGTCACAGGCATCGCTGCACTCGGTGATACCAGCCGGGACCCCGATCAAACAGCACGGTTGCTGATGGAATTCTACGGCGAAGACGCCTTGCGTTTTGCCGTCCAAGGCGCCATCTCCTCGCTCGAACGCCGCGATCCGGCCGCCGTCGCCCGTTGGCGCCTGGTGGTCAAAGCGGTGCGCCGCCTGACACCGGAAAGCCCCGCGGAAGGCGAACCCCTGCATTGATCCAACCCCGACCCCGGCGCGGTTAGCGCCGCCCCCGCGGAGCCATGCGCCACAGGCGCATTGGCGTGAGCGCGACAAACAGGCCGCGTTCGACAGTGAAGAACGCGGTCAGGGCCGCGACTGCGGCCCCGGCGCGGTTAGCGCCGCCCCCGCGG
>Ga0315336_1000827_pt1 | contig 72183 bp, 63 predicted proteins | sample ASW5metaG_FD_204512 | JGI IMG/M metagenome (GOLD analysis project Ga0315336, IMG submission 204512) | Ammonia-oxidizing marine archaeal communities from Monterey Bay, California, United States - ASW #5 | ecosystem: Environmental > Aquatic > Marine > Intertidal zone | place: USA: California... | reverse complement strand
ATGTCAGGCGCGCCGATCATCAGCGGTACGAACCAGTTGCCGAAGCCGCCAATCAGGGCCGGCATCACCATGAAGAACACCATGATGAGGCCGTGGGCCGTGGTCAGCGCGTTGTAGGTATGGGGGTCGGCAAAATACTGCAGTCCCGGTTCCATCAGCTCCAGCCGCATCAAGAGCGACAGCGTGCCACCGATCAGCCCCCCGATCAGGGCGAAGATCAGATACATGGTGCCGATGTCTTTGTGATTGGTGGAGAACAGCCAGCGACGCCATCCGGTGGGATGGTGTTCTTCGTGCCCAATCGGCTCAGCGCGCCCTTCCATCAGTCTGTCCTCTCGCGCTCTGCACCGGACGCCGGCGAGCTTTGGTCATTCAAACTTGCATGCGCGCGCGCATTCGAGCCGGAATCGCTCGGATTGCTCTTTGCCTGCGCCTTGGCCTGCTGCAGCCAGGCGGCGAATTCCGCCTCGCTCACCACCTTGACCGCGATCGGCATGAAAGCATGCCTTGCTCCGCAGAGTTCCGAGCATTGACCGTAATAGGTTCCGATTCGCTCCGCTTTGAACCAAGTCCGCAGAAGCTTGCCCGGCACCGCGTCAATCTTGGACCCGAAGGCGGGAATGGTCCAATTGTGGATCACGTCGCTCGCCGTCACCAGCACATGAACCGTCTTGTTCACCGGAACCACGACGTCGTTGTCGGTCGCGAGCAGGCGCGGCTGACCAGGTTTGAGATCGGCCTCCTCCACCATGACGGCATCGAAGCTCACATCCTCATGGTCGAGATATTCGTAGCTCCAATACCACTGATGCCCGGTCGCCTTGATGGTGAGATCGGCTTCGGGAAAATTGTACTGCGCAAACAGCAGCCGAAAGGATGGCACTGCGATCGCAAGCAAAATCAGGATTGGCACCACCGTCCAGATGACTTCGACAAGGGTGTTGTGGGTCGTGCGGCCGGGCTTCGGATTCGCGCGCTCACTGTACCGGACCATCACAAAGGCCAGCAGCGCGAACACGATCAAGACGATGCCGGAGATGATGTAGAGCAGGAAATCATGAAACCAGATCATCTGCTGACCGACCGACGTGACGGCCGGTTGCATGCCGATCTGCCATGGCTCTGGCTGGCCGTAGGTCTCGGCAGCCTGGCTGGACAAGCTGCTGCACGCGGCCAAAGTGCCCGCCGCAATTCCAAGCCCTCGCCTTAAGGAGTCTCGCATCGGGCTTGTCCGCCTTTCCAGCCAACCGCCATGCAGATTCACCTTGCTGCTATACGCCAAAGTCGATTGGTAGCGCCAGTGCGCCAATCAGCGCGATTGTCGAAGAAATACGACCGGGCGCGCTGGCCCCTGGAATCCGCAGCAATTCATATTCAAGAAATAATAACAATGAGCCCTTTGGCAACAAGGATCGCGGCCCACGGCCTGCGGCATTTGTTCGCTATCGCGCCAACGCGAGGCTCGAAAGGCTGCTCAACTGGCTTTGATGGATGGGTCAATAGTCCTAATTTGGCCCGAATCCTGGGCGACAGGCGGCTTAGCCAAACTAGGCGGGCCGATTTGCGGTTCGGCTCAAAATCTCCGGGCTCTGCCGAGTGGACGCATTCAAAACCATGCACTCAGCAATACGCGAAATAACAATCAGGCCGGTGGCGCAGCTGATCACTGGACTGGTCCTGCTATTGGCTGCCGCTCAACCCGCATCGGCACAGCAGGAACGGCTGAAATCGACCCATAACGACTGGCTGGTGAAGTGCGGCCAACCCGCTGGCGCCAGCGAGGAAATCTGCTGGGTCGAACAGAAGGTAACCTCCGAAGACCGCCCCAATGTGGGTCTGACCGTGATTTACCGGCCCGCCAAGAAAGGCGAGGAAGGCACGCTGCAGATCCAGGCTCCGCTCGGCGTGATGCTGCCCCGCGGATTGGGCTTGAAGATCGACGGCAAGGATGTCGGTAACGTGCCCTTCCTGCGCTGCCTCAAGAGCGGCTGCCTGGCCCACGCGCAAGTTCCCGATGACCTGTTGAGCCAATTCAAGGCCGGCGGTACTGCGATCTTCATCGTCTTCGATACGCCGGAGGCGGGCATCGGCATTCCGATCGCGCTCAAGGGATTTTCGGCGGCGCTTGACGGCGTGAATTAGGCCCGCCTCCGCAGGGATCCTTCGAGCTCCCGCAACGCGCAGCCGATTGCGCCTGATCGAAGAAGCGCCTATCTGTGCGCGCTGATTGGCGCGCGCCAACTCCGAGGCCATCTCCACAAAATATGTCGGACACACCCCCTACCCTGTCGCTGAATGCCCGGTTCGTAACCGGGTCGCCAATGCGTCATGTGATCGTGATGACGATGACGGGCTCGGTGGGCTTGGTCGCGCTCTTTATGGTCGATTTGGCCGATATGTACTTTATCAGCCTGCTGGGCGAGGTGGAGGTTGCGGCCGCCATCGGCTACGCCGGCTCCGTCCTGTTCTTCACCGTGGCGGTCGGACTTGGATTCGGCATCGCTGCATCGGCCCTGGTCGCCCGTGCAATCGGCTCCGGCGAGCACGAGAAGGCCAAGCTGCTTTGCACAAATTCGCTGATCTTTGCGGGCTTGCTGGCCTGCGTCTTGGCCGTCATCACATGGTTCCTGATTCCGGGGATTCTCACCCTGCTCCGCGCCGAGGGCCGCGCTCACGAACTCGCCACCAGCTATCTGCAGATCATCATTCCCACCATGCCCGCATTGACCATCGGGATTTCGTCCGCGGCCATCCTGCGCGCCTTGGGCGACGCCAAGCGGTCGATGTATGTGACGCTGACCGGCGGCATCGTGAACGCGGTTCTCGATCCAATTCTGATCTTTTGGGCTGGCTTGGGCTTAGATGGCGCCGCGTACGCTTCGGCCTCGGCACGGATCGCGGTCATTGGCGTGGGCCTTTATGGCATCGCGCGCGTTCACAACATGATCTGCAAGCCGGATTTCAGTCATTTCCGAATCGACGTGCCTGTGATCGCCGCCATCGCGCTGCCCGCCATCCTGACCAATGTGGCGACGCCGGTAGGCAACGCCTATGTCACGGCCGTGATCGCCGGTTTTGGCGATGGCCCGGTTGCCGGCTGGGCCGTTGTCGGCCGCATCATCCCGGTCGCCTTCGGCGTGGTGTTTGCGCTTTCGGGCTCAATCGGCCCGATACTGGGCCAAAACCTTGGCGCGCTGCGTTACGACCGCGTCGACCGCAGCATCACCGACGCGCTGATTTTCACCGGCGTCTATATTGGCGTCGTGTGGGCGCTATTGGCCGTGGGTGATGAGTACATATCCGCCGCCTTTGGATTAAGCGGCTCGGCGGCCGAGATGGTCAGCCTTTTCTGTGAATGGCTGAGCCCCGCTTTCGCTTTCTTAAGTGCGCTCTTCATCGCCAATGCGGCCTTCAACAATCTCGGGCGGCCCCATTACTCGGCGGTTTTCAATTGGGTGCGCGCAACGCTTGGGACGGTTCCCTTCGTCTATGTGGGAAGCACGCTTTACGGAGCGCCGGGCGCGTTGGCCGGCAATATGGTGGGCGGCGTCATAGTCGGCACCGTGGCAATCTGGGCCTGTTACCGGCTGGTCTTCTCGCTCGCCGCGGCGCATGAGGGTCTCGACCCAAGCGCCATTCCGCTGCAGCGTCGTTTCCCGCTCTGGCCCTTCAGCACGTATCGAGGCTAGGGCCTGCGCCTTGCAAGCGGGCCAGTAGCGCCCCATTTCTGCTTTTGCATCATCGTGGAGGGGAGTAGCGGCTATGAATATGCTCGACATGATCGGCAGTGCCCAAGGTGGACACGCCGTCGACAATCTCGCCCAACAATTCGGGCTCTCGGACCAACAGGCAGCGGCGGCGATCCAGGCCCTGCTGCCCGCACTATCCAGCGGACTCAAGCGCAACACCGCGACGCCCGAGGGGCTGGCGGGCCTGCTGGGCGCGCTGAACCGCGGTGACCATGCACGCTATTACGACGATCAGAACATGTTCGCAGAGCGTGGGGTGCGCGACGACGGCAATCGGATTTTGGGTCACGTGTTGGGCTCAAAGGACGTCAGCCGGGCGGCCGTCGAGCGGGCCTCCGAGCAGACCGGCATAGGCGCCACCATTCTGAAACAGATGCTGCCCTATATCGCGTCGCTGGTGATGGCGGCCCTTTCCAAGGAGGGACGCAATCCGCTCAACGATATTCTGGGACAAATGCTGGGCGGTGGCTCCCAATCGGGTGATCCCTTCGGTCCTCTGGCAGATGTGATCATGGGCGGTGGCCAGCAGGGGTCGTCAGGCGGCGGACAACAGAAACCGTCTCCCCAGGGCAGCCCCAGCGCCATCGACATTTTCGGGTCCATGCTGGACGCCGATGGCGACGGCTCGGCCATGGACGACATTTTCGAGATGATCACGAAAGCTAGCCGCTAGGCGGCAATGGACCGGCATTGGCGGCGAATCCAGCGGGCCGCGGTTTCAATAGGCGTATTCGACGAACAACCTGTCGATGTCGCCATGCCACTTGTTTTCGTACTCCCTCAGCATCCGCTGCGCCGGACATACGCCCTCGTCGGCAATGCGGCGCAAAGGTTCCAGGAATTGCGTCTCCGCCTGACCCATGGTGTCGAGGCGGTTGCGCGCCTCTAGACCGTGACCGGCAATCGCAACCATTTCACGGGCGATATCGAGAACCCGCCCATTCCGGAACGGCGCGCCGAGAGCCTGGCGCGGAACTGCATCCCGCAAGGCATCGCGCTCTTGAACGTTCCAATCCTTTACGAGATCCCAGGCGGCTTCGAGCGCCGTCGTGTCGTACAGCAGTCCGGTCCAAAGCGCGGGCAGTGCACAGATCTTCCGCCACGGACCCCCATCGGCGCCCCGCATCTCCAAAAACTGCTTGAGGCGCACTTCCGGAAATAACGTTGTGAGATGATCAGACCAATCGGCAATCGTCGGCCGTTCGCCCGGCAGGGCCTCGAGCTTGCCTTCAAGAAACGCCCGAAACGAGGCCCCTGCAACGTCGACATGGCGCCCATCGCGGTAGACGAAATACATCGGCACATCGAGGGCGTAGTCGACATACCGCTCGAAGCCCATGCCGTCTTCGAAGACGAACGGCAGCATGCCGGTGCGATCCATATCGGTGTCGCGCCAGATCTCGCTGCGATAGGACAGAAAGCCGTTGGGGCGGCCCTCTAGGAATGGCGAATTGGCGAACAACGCGGTGGCGATCGGCTGCAGAGCGAGCCCAACCCGGAATTTCTTCACCATGTCGGCTTCGTCGCCGAAGTCCATGTTCACTTGGATCGTGCAACTGCGGTACATCATGTCGAGGCCGAGCTTGCCGACGACCGGCATGTAGCCACTCATGATCTTGTATCGCTGCTTCGGCATTTGCGGTGTCTGAGCCAACGTCCATTTCGGCGAGAAGCCAACGCCCAAAAATGCAATGCCAAGCGCTTCACCCACGTCACGCGCCTGGGCGAGATGCCAATTCACCTCTTCGCAGGTTTGATGGACGTTCGCGAGCGGCGCACCGGAGAGTTCGAACTGGCCGCCCGGCTCCAGGGTAATGCTTCCTTCCCGGCCGCCATCGGACTGCTTCAGGGCGATCACATTGCCGTCTTCCAATATCGGCTGCCACTCGAACCGTGCGGCCATCTCTTCCAGCAGAGCCCGCACGCCGCTCGGCCCCTCATAGTTCAACGGCGTAATGTCCGATGTGTGGAAGCTGAATTTCTCGTGTTCGGTCCCGATGCGCCAGCGCTCGGGCGGTTTGCAGCCAGCCTCGAGATAGGCGACCAACTCATCGCGCGACGTAATGGTCGAGCTGTCCGATGTCTCCACCCGTGTCGACATTGAGAGCTCCCCGGCGCTCGATTGCCTTAGGCTTATTGGAATGCTGCCGGACTGTGTGCAGCGGCGGATTATGACATTTTTTGAAGTTATGACGCGCGGGCGTTGCGCTGACAAGCTGGCAGGCAATGACAATAAAGACTTGGTAATGACAAGGAGGTCACCGGTTTCTCAAATCCCGCACCAAATCTCAGAGCTCCGTCAAATTGTTTGTCGTTCACGCCCTCGCTCGTCATTCCCGTGAAGGCGGGAATCCAAGGCTGAGTCTTAAACAATTTCGGAATAGAGATCGCACCACTCCGGGTTACCGCGCATGATCGAGCGGATTTTCCATGCCCGATTCCATTTCTTCATTTGCTTCTCGCGGATAATAGCGCTCTCCATTGTCTCGTGGCGTTCAAACCAAACCAGCTGTGTGACACCATAGGTCTTGGTGAAGCCATCGACAGCGCCAGATTTATGCTGGGCCACGCGAACCGGCAGATTTCCCGTCACGCCGATATAGAGCGTTCCATTCTTGCGGCTGGCGAGCATGTAAACGCACGGCGATTTATCCATCGCTAAAGCCCATATGGATTCCCGCCTACGCGGGAATGACGGGAAGATGGCCGATGGGCTGACAAGCTGGCAGGATATCAGCACCAGTCGCCCAGCACGGCATTGACGAGTGCGAGTGCTGCTACCGCCGCGGTATCGCCCCGCATTACCCGGGGGCCAAGCGATATCGGAATCACGAATGGCAACTCCCGAAGTCTGGCGCGCTCATCCTGCTCGAAGCCACCCTCGGGCCCAATCAATACCGCCAGCGGACCGGGCGCGACGCCCGCAAGGGCATCTATTGGCGCTGAGGTCTCGGCAGCTTCGTCGCAATAGATCAGGCGGCGCTCAGGGTGCCATTGGGCGAGCACGTGATCGAGCCTATGCGGCTCGAGGATTTCAGGCACGCGTAACACGCCGCATTGCTCGGCAGCCTCGATCGCGTTCGCCCGCATTCGTTCGAGATTGACCCGGGCGACATTGGTGCGCCGCGTAAAGACGGGCCGAATTGCCGCAACGCCCATCTCGGTCGCCTTTTGGATCATATAGTCGAGCCGGGCGCGCTTCAGTGGTGCGAATAGAAAATGCAGGTCCGGGCCATTGGATTGCGGCCTCAGCCGCTTCACGACCCGGAGAACGCACCCGGTCTTTGCGGTCTCCACGATCTCCGCGCGCCATTCGCCGGAATTACCGTCGAAGACCAGGATTTCCGCCCCAGGCTTAAGCCGCAGCACATTGACCAAATAATTTGCATGCTGCCGCCCGCAGCGATGGGTCAGGCCGATCTCAAGCGGCGTCTCGATATACAAGCGATGCATGGCTCCAAGTGATTCTTAGCAGATCGATCGGGCTTGGTCGCAAGGCGCGGCCCTCCCCTAGCTATGGCCGCGCCATTGCCATCGGGCGACCCCAGGCACATAAAGGGATGAGTGAGGCCCTGTTTCATAAAATGCCACGCCAGAACACGACATCGCCGAGGGAGCCCGGCAAGGCTGGACGCCGCGCCGGCGTGGCCGACGCCGTTCCAGGCAACTGGGTCGACCGCTGGGCGCCCGCAACCTGGAAGCCCTATCTGCGGCTTGCTCGTGCCGATCGCCCAATCGGCGTTTGGCTGCTGCTTTGGCCATGCTGGTGGTCGCTTGCCCTTGCGGCGCTGAACCAGGGCCAGCCGTTTCCCGATTTGCGGCTAATGCTGTTGTTCGCGATCGGCGCAATAGTCATGCGCGCCGCCGGCTGCGCCTATAACGACATCGTCGACCGCGACTACGACGCTCAAGTCGTGCGCACCAGTTCACGGCCGATTCCGAGCGGCCAGATCAGTGTGCCCCAGGCCCAGCTCTTCATGGTGGCGCTTTGCCTTGCGGGGCTGATGGTTCTGCTGCAGCTCAACGTATTCACAATCTTGCTTGGCATCGCCTCGCTTGGCGTTGTCGCTCTCTATCCGTTCATGAAGCGCATCACCCATTGGCCCCAAGCGGTGCTTGGTCTGGCTTTTTCATGGGGCGCGCTGATGGGTTGGGCCGCGGTTTATGGCGCTCTCGCCTGGCCGCCGGTCTTGCTTTATGCGGGAGCCGTGGCCTGGACCATCGGCTACGACACGATTTACGCCCATCAAGACAAAGAGGACGACTTGTCGCTCGGCTTGAAATCGACGGCAATCAAGCTTGGGCCCGCGACGGCGCAATGGCTGACCCTGTTCTATGGCGTGACCTTTGCGGCGATCCTGGCTGCCGGTCTTAGCGCCGGTGCCGGTGTGGTTTTCGTTGGTGTAATCGCGCTTGCGGGCCTGCATTTGGCTTGGCAGGCCGTGACCCTCGACATCGATGACGCGGAGAACTGCTTGAAACGCTTTCGCTCCAACCGGGATTTCGGGGCAATCGTCTTCGTTGCGCTTGTGCTCGACGGCGCTTTGACAACGCTGGGCTGATACGAATTGGAGAAACTCGCCCGAGCCGATTAGGCCCGGGCGAGCTTCGCCGGTGACGCAAGGGTGTCGATGGTGTAGGGGATGCTCGGAGCAGCGGGACGTGTGTTCCCGCTGAATGAGTTTGACGCCTCTCTCTTAACTCCCCCGTCCGGTTGTCGTTGCGACCTTGCCGATCATCTGCTGCAACCAATGTTGATTGTGAGAATGCCACAAAAGGCTTCCGATCCCCTTAAGAAAGAGCGTTAAAGCTTGGTGTCCTAGAAACCCCAACAAATCCCTTCCAACACTCCTCCGCCCATCCAATGCAGGAAACTCAAAAACCAATTGCGGCCGGCCAGACAGAGCAGCAACGCGTCGCCGATTTGAGACTGCTCATCGAGGCGGTGCAGGAGGCCGGCGAGCTGGCGCTCTCGTTTTTTCGACGCAGCCCGCACACCGAGCTCAAGGCGGACGGCAGCGAGGTCAGCGAAGCCGATCTCGCCGCCGACGCCTGCCTTAAGCGTTCGCTGATCGGAGAGCGGCCCGACTATGGCTGGCTCTCGGAAGAGTCGGAAGACGACCCCTCCAGGCTGGAGAAGCGCTTCGTCTGGGTGGTTGACCCGATCGACGGCACCAGAGCTTTTCTGAGGGACAAGCCCGAATGGGCCGTCTCGGCGGCTCTGGTCGACCGGAACCATCCCGTGCTCGCCGCCGTCTTCAACGGCGCGACGGGCGAATTCTTTCACGCCAGCCTCGGGCATGGCGCCTTTCTCAATGACAACCCGATCCGGGTAAACGATCCGGTCGAGCTTGAGGGCAGCCGGCTCGCGGCAGCGCCTAAAATCTTCGAGCGCGATATCTGGCGCGAACCTTGGCCGAAACTGGAGGCGATATGGGTCAACTCGATCGCCTACCGGCTAGCGCTAACCGCATCCGCACAATGCGACGGAACCATATCGATGTCGGGCAAGAATGACTGGGACCTGGTGGCGGGCGATTTGCTGGTGCAGGAGGCGGGTGGTCTGGTCACCACGGCCCGAGGCAATCCGTTGGTCTACAATCAGTTGCCTCCGGCCCAGGAAAGCATCATCGCAGCCGGCCCGAGCTTGCACGGGGCTCTTTTGCGGCGGACGAAAGCCGCGCTTTCCTGACATGCGCCATCAGCAAGCCTCAGAGGCGCCAGAAATGGCGGGAGCGCGCTAGCGCAGGCCCGCGATCCGATCGTAAGCTGGGGCTTATGGCGCGCGATCCCATTAGCTGATAGAAGGGCACGCGATCCATCAATATGCCGCGCCGCCCCGCTCATAAGTGAGAGAGATGACGGAACGACGCCTAATCGATCAGCTCTTTAGCGACGCCCATAAGGTCGAGCGCAAGGACGATGTTCTTCAGGTCGACTACACGACCCAAGCAGTCGTGGAGCGGATCTGGCGCGAGCTGCTTCGTCCCCATTTGGGCCTGTTGATCATTTCCGGCATCGCCATGGCGCTGGCGGCGGCAATGACCGGCGCGGTGCCGTTCTTGATTCAGGTGACGGCGGACGAGGTGTTCGTCGATAAGAACGCCTCGATGGTCTACCCCATCACCATCGCCGTGATCGTGGTGACCGCAATCAAGGCGATCGCTGAATATATCTCCAACGTAACGGTAGGCTATCTAGGCCACCGCTTCATCGCCGACCTTCGAATCTCGATGTTCTCGAAGCTTTCGAGGGCGGATATGAGCTGGATTCAGGGCGTGCATTCGGGCCGGCTGCTTTCCGGATTCCTGAACGACGCCAATTTGATCCGCCAGACCGCCAGCCGGGCGATTGTGGCGCTGATCCAAAACCTGCTCAAAATCGTGATCCTGATTGGCGTCATGCTGTGGATGGATCTGCGGTTTTCCGGCGCAATTCTGATCTTCATGCCGATCGGTATCTTCCTGCTCGGGCGTCAACGCCGCCGGATGCGCAAATCCACCACCAAGTCGCTACAGGAAACCGGCGACTTGAGCGCGCTGATCACCCAGACCTTGCGCGGCATGCGCGTGGTGCGGGCCTATCAGCAGGAGGACAAGGAGATCGACCGCGCCGCCTCGACAATCGACCGGACGCTCGAATTCACCATGCGCGGCGCCCGTGCCCGCGCCGCCTCCGCGCCCGCGGTCGAGATCCTGGTGGGACTCGGTTTTGCGATGGCGATTTACTGGGCGGGAATCAAAGGAGTAACTGGCGCCGTTTCGCTGGGCCACTTCATGGGCTTCATGGCGTCCGCCGTGCTGCTCTATCAGCCCCTGAAAAGCGTGGCCACGCTGCAGACCGCCGTGCAAGAGGGCGTCGCAGCCGCCAGCCGCGTTTTCGGCATCATCGACCAAGAACGCGCCCTTGTGGAGGTGCCCGGCGCCAAGCCACTGAAGCTCAAATCAGGCGAAATCCGCTTCGAGAACGTTTCATTCGCCTATGATGCCGGCAAGCCGGTCCTCAAAGACATTTCGCTGATCGTTCCAGCAGGCAAGACGGTAGCACTTGTCGGAAGCTCGGGTGCGGGCAAGAGCACGCTCATCAATCTGGTGCTGCGCTTCTTCGATCCGCAAAGCGGCAATGTACTGATCGACGGTCAGGATATTTCCAAGATCACGATCGCCAGCCTGCGCGACGCCACCGCCCTGGTGACCCAGGACCCGGTCCTGTTCGATGACACCATGGCGGCAAACATCTCCTACGGGACCAAGGACGCCAATGACCGCGCCATCCGCGCAGCCGCCAAGGCCGCTGCCGCCGATACGTTTATTTCCAATCTACCGGAGGGCTATGACACCATGGCGGGCGAAGCCGGTAACACGCTCTCGGGTGGCGAGAAGCAGCGCATCGCCATTGCCCGTGCGATCTTCAAGAACGCGCCAATCCTGCTGCTGGACGAACCCACCAGTTCGCTCGATAGCGAAGCCGAAGCGAAGGTGCAAAGGGCGCTGGACAAGCTGGTGCGGGGCCGCACCGTGCTGATGATTGCGCACCGGCTTTCGACCATCCAAAAGGCCGACATGATCTACGTCCTCGACCAAGGCCGGATCGTGGAAAGCGGGCGCCATGCAGAACTGGTCTCGGCAGGCGGGCTCTATATGCGATTGCACAAGACCCAATTCGGCCTCGCCGGCGATGACGATGGCCGCGACGCCCAAGACGAATTGGCCAAAACGCCCGAGCCCGCAGTGGCTGGCGAATAGGCCCCGGGCGCATCCTCCATGCCAAGTCGTTTTCGCCAACCAGAACAGCGGGTCCGGCCATGACGTCGCCGGCCAGCACAGGGCCGATCATCGATCGGCTGACCGCTCCAGGCATGATGCTGCAGGCTTATCGCCTGTTGGCGAGGGCCGCTCAGCCCGTGGTTCCGCTAGTCCTGCAATTGCGGGAGCGTCAGGGCAAGGAGGATCCGCAAAGGCGTATGGAGCGCTTCGGCGACGCGAGCCGGGTGCGCCCATCGGGACCCCTGGTTTGGTTTCACGCAGCCAGCGTCGGCGAAACCAATGCAATTCTGCAACTGATCGCCTCCCTGCAGGCCGCGCGTCCCGACCTGGGGCTGCTGCTGACAACCGGTACGGTTACATCGGCGCGCTTGGCCGAGTCCCGTCTCGACGACCGCGTGCTGCACCAATTTGCCCCCATCGACCTACCGCAATACATCGTCAGGTTCCTCGACTATTGGAGGCCCGATCTGGCGATTTTCGCCGAATCCGAGATTTGGCCAAATCTGGTGCTCGGCCTGTTCGAGCGTCAGGTTCCACTGGCGCTCGTCAACGGCCGAATCTCAAAGCGCTCTTTCGCCCGTTGGCGGCGAAGCCCGCGGCTTAGCCAGTCTTTGTTCCGCCATTTCGATCTGGTGCTCGCCCATAATGAAGAGACCGCGCGCCAGTTCCATGCTTTGGGGGCGCCGAATGTGCGCACCGTCGGCAATCTGAAGATGGACAGCCCCGCACCTCCGGCGGACTCGGGCGAGTTGAAGCGCCTGAAGGAGCAGACGCAAGGCCGGTTGGTCTTCCTGGCGGCCAGCACCCATGCAGGCGAAGACCTCCACGTGATCCGCGCCCACAAAGCACTCCAGACCGATTCACCCGATCTCCTTACCATCATCGTTCCGCGCCATCCCGAGCGTGGCAAGGCGGTCGCGGCGCTCGCAAAACGCGAAGGCTGCCGGGTCGAGCTGAGATCCAGCGGCGAGACGCCCGAAAAGGGCTGCGATATCTATGTGGCCGATACGATTGGCGAGCTTGGACTGTTCTATGCGCTCTCGCCCGTGGCCTTGATCGGCGGGTCGCTGATCCGCCATGGCGGTCAAAATCCGGTCGAGGCGGTCAAGCATGGCTGCGCCGTGCTGACGGGGCCCCATTACGACAATTTCGACGACGCCTACCGGGCGCTGATCGATTCCGGCGGCTGCTGGGAGGTAGGCTCAATTACCGAGCTGGCGGTCGCCCTGAAACGCCTGCTGCAAAGCGAGGCCACGCGGTCCGGCATGTCGCGCGATGCGATGCGCACGATTTCCGCAATGAGTGGCGCCCTTCCCCGGACAATGGACGCCCTCGAACCCATGTTGCCGCAGCCCGATGGGACCCCGCGTGCATCTTAAGGCGCCCGGCTGGTGGGACGAAAAATCGGGCGTCATTCCCTTACTCCTGAGCCCGGTCTCATGGGCCGTGGGCGCAATCATGCGGGCACAGTGGTCCCTGCGGCAGCCCCAGCGCGCAAGCGTTCCAGTGATCTGCATCGGCAATCTGAGTGTGGGCGGTGCCGGAAAGACGCCGACCGCTATCACGGTTGCGGACCTGCTCAAAGGATTGGGCGAAAAACCCGGCTTTCTCTCGCGCGGCTATGGCGGCACCAACCGCGAGCCGCACTTGGTGGACCCGGACAATGATGATGCGCGCGAAGTGGGCGATGAGCCACTGCTGTTAGCCAGACACGCCCCCACGGTCATTGCCGCGGACCGTCCCAAAGGCGCCGCGAAGGCCGCGCAAGAGGGCGCCGGCGTCATCGTAATGGATGACGGATTTCAAAACCCATCGCTCGCCAAGGATATCTCGCTGATCGCGATCGACGCTGAGTCGGGCATCGGCAATGGCAGAGTGCTGCCCTCCGGCCCGCTGCGGGCGCCGCTGGGTTTTCAACTGGCGCGATGCGATGCGCTGATCGTAATCGGCGATGGCACCGCAGCTGAACCCATCGCCTCATGGATGAGGGCACACAAGAGACCGGTGCTGACGGCTAATCTCGTGCCGGACGAGGACACCGCCTGGCTGACCAAGGCACCGGTTCTGGCATTCGCCGGCATCGGCCGGCCGGAAAAACTCTTCAAAACGCTTGAAGCCGAGGACGGCAAACTGGTGGGCCGTGTCGCCTTTGCCGACCATCACCGCTTCACCGAGGCCGACGCATCGCATCTTTTGAGTGAAGCGAAATCCCAGAACGCGCAGCTCGTGACGACGAAAAAAGATTGGGTCCGGCTTCCCGCTGCCAGCGGGCCGTTGGGCGAATTGAAGTCGGCCGCCCGCCCATTGCCGGTCCGGCTTCGCTTTGCCGACGAAAGCGTTGTGAAAGCGCTCCTCAAGCCGCTATTGGGCAAGGGCGCAAAATCCTGAGGGCTCAAGATTCGGGTTCGGTTTGGTGCTTTCGTGCGTCTTGGTAGCGTTGCCAGGAGACCTGCGCGCTGACATAGGGTTCCTGAAGCTCGACGCTCCAGTAGCGCAGCTGATCAAGCGGGATCTGCTCGCCGGTCACGGCGCAGCACACAAAGTCGCCAGGTTCGATGACCTGATATTCGCCGCTCAAATATTTGAGCTTGGCCTCGCCCGCGACCGAGAATTGTTTTTCCAAGCGGTTCATGAAAGAGCCTCAAAGGCTTTGCAGATCAGAACAATAGCGGCTCGCTTGGCGCTTTGCCAGCACGGGCAGCCTCAAAACAACGAGCCCTGGGGGCCGCCGGATGGGCCTTTTTGGGGCTTTTGCTTGGTTGCGGCAGGTTTCTTCTTGCCCGGCGCCTGCTCGGCCTTCGCGCCCACCCGGCCATCGGCAAATTGGATTTCCAGGCGATCACCAACGGCGATTGCGCGCGCGCTTCGCAAGGTCACTCCGGCTGCATCGCGAACCAGGGCGAAGCCCCGCGCCAAAACCGCCTCGTAGCCCAGCGTCGACAGCAGTTTTGCCCGTCCTTCCAGTAAATCGCGGCGTCGCCCAACGCCCTGACGCAGGGCGCGCGCCGACCGCCGCTCAAAACCTGTGAGTCGTTCGCGTTCGCGCCGCGAGCGATGGCCCAACAGCAGGGGTTGGTGCCGCGAGGCCAGTCTCTCATACCGCGTCCGGTGGCGCTGGCTGTTGGCGAGCAGCGAGAGTGGGAGCCGGCGCGCGGCCGCGTCGCGGCGCTGGCGCGGCAAGGCCAACAGGTCCTGCAGCTTCGGCAGGCCGCGCATCAAGGCCCGTAGCGAACTGCGGCGCTCTTCCAGGAAGCGGCGGATAACTTGACCGGCCCGCCGCCCGAGCTCGCCCAACCGTTCCATCAGCTCGGAATATCTGGGCACTGCCCATTCGGCGGCCTTGGTGGGCGTGGGCGCCCTTGCATCGGCGACGAAATCGATCAGCGTCCAATCGGTCTCGTGACCCACCGCCGAGATCAGCGGAATCGCACTTTCCGCCGCGGCGCGGGCCACGATTTCCTCGTTGAAACCCCACAGGTCCTCGAGCGACCCGCCGCCCCGTGCCACGATCAGAAGATCGGGTCGCGGTACCGGGCCTTCGGGCGCCAGCGCGTTGAAGCCGCGAATGGCGGCGGCGACTTCGCCGGCACAGCTCTCGCCCTGGACCCGCACTGGCCAAAGCAGGACATTGACCGGAAAGCGCTCGCCGAAGCCGTGCAGCATGTCGCGGATCACCGCTCCCGTGGGCGATGTCACGATACCCACCACGCGGGGCAGGAAGGGGAGCGGGGCCTTGCGTTCGTCGTCGAACAGTCCTTCGGCTGCGAGCTTCTTCTTCAGTTTTTCGAGCTGCGCCAGCAGCGCACCGATGCCGGCGGGCTCCAGGCACTCGATGATGATCTGGTATTTCGAGCTGCCGGGATAGGTCGAAACCCGCCCCGTCGCGATCACTTCAAGGCCCTCATCCGGCTTGAAGCGCAGGCGTCCAAAGACGCCCTTCCAGATAACCGCTTCGATCCGCGCCTTCTCGTCCTTCAAGGCAAAATAGCAATGCCCGGAGGTATGGGGACCGCGATAGCCCGAGACTTCGCCGCGCAGCCGCACATAGCCGAAGCTCTCTTCTACCGTGCGCTTGATCGCGAAGGAGAGTTCGGAGACGGTGAATTCCGCCACATTGCCTTGCGGCTGCTGGTCGGTATCGGCGCCAATGGCCACGGGGTAATCCCTGATTTCCTTAGGTTCGTCCGGGATGGTACATGAGTCCAATGGCCGAGGCCCACACCGATTTTGGCGTCCGGGCCACTGGAGTGCTTAGGCGTTGAGCGCGAATACCAAGGTGATGTCGCCATGAAGGTTTTGCTGATTGGATCGGGCGGGCGCGAGCACTCGCTTGCTTGGGCGCTCGCGGCAAGCCCGATGCTGACCAAGCTCTATTGCGCACCCGGCAATGGCGGAATCAGCCAAGTCGCCGAGTGCATCGGGCTCGATACTGGCGACCACACAGCGGTGGCTGATTTCTGCAAGACGCAAGAAATCGGATTGGTGGTCGTGGGACCGGAGGCACCGCTTGTGGCGGGTCTCGCCGACGACCTCGAAGCGCAGGGAATCAAGGTGTTCGGTCCCTCCAAGGCCGCCTCCCAGCTCGAGGGCTCCAAGGGCTTCACCAAGGATCTCTGCCGCCGGCACGCCATTCCCACGGCCGACTATGGCCGCTTCACCGACCCGGACGCGGCCAAGGCATATGTCGAGGCCCAGGGCGCGCCCATCGTGGTCAAGGCCGATGGTCTGGCCGCGGGTAAGGGCGTGATCGTGGCCGAAACCATGGACCAGGCGTTGGGCGCGATCGACGCCTGTTTCGAAGGCGCATTCGGAGAGGCGGGCGCCGAGGTGGTGATCGAGGAACGGCTGGTGGGCGAAGAGGCCAGTTTCTTCGCGCTGGTGGATGGCGAAACCGCGCTCCCACTGGCAACCGCCCAGGACCACAAGCAGATATTTGACGGCGACCGGGGACCAAATACCGGTGGCATGGGGGCTTATTCGCCAGCGCCCGTGATGACCGAAACGCTGTGCGAACGCACCATGGAGGAGATTATCTGGCCGACCGTGCGCGGCATGGCGGAAGCCGGTATGCCTTTCAAGGGAGTGCTTTACGCGGGCTTAATGATCACCGAATCCGGCCCCAAGCTGATCGAATATAATGTCCGGTTCGGCGATCCCGAATGCCAGGTTCTGATGGTACGGCTGAAGTCCGACCTGCTGCCGGCCCTGATGGCGACGGCCGATGGCGTGTTGGCGAACTTCGATCTCAGATGGCGGCCCGAGACGGCGCTCAGCGTGGTGATGGCGAGCCAAGGATATCCGGGCGATTATGAGAAAAATACCGCGATCCGCGGCCTCACCGAAGCGGCGTCCGACCCGAACGTCGAGATCTTCCATGCCGGTACAACAAACCGCGACGGAGAGATCCTGGCCACCGGCGGGCGCGTCCTGAATGTCACCGCGCTTGGGAACTCGGTGCAGGAGGCTCAGGCCCGTGCCTATGAGGCGATCGACAAGATCGACTGGCCCGAAGGCTATTGCCGCCGCGATATCGGCTGGCGGGCGATCGAGCGCGAAGAGGCCGCGGCGTGAGCGGATTGCCCCGCCCCATCCAGGTACCAGAGAGTATGCTGCACGGAGCTGACGCCCATGGCTGACCCCGCACAATCCGCGCCTGTTGCGCCCAAGCCTTCCGGCCCCTCGGTCGGTCTAGCGCTTGGCGGCGGCGGCGCTCGCGGGCTGGCGCACATTCCGGTGCTGGAGGCCTTCGACGAGCTCGGCCTAAAGCCCAAGATCATTGCCGGCGCCAGCATCGGGGCCATTATCGGCGCCGCCTACGCCTCAGGCATGGAAGCGCGGCGAATCCGGTCCCACGCCGACGAGGTGCTGGGGCGTTGGACCGACATCGCCAGGCACCTCTTTACCTCGACCTCCAGGTCGCTGTTAGAGCAATTGCCCCTGCGGCCGTTCTCGACCGCCTTGATCAAGCCCGAAACACTGATGGAGGCGGTGCTGCCGGCGCGCCTGAAGAGCGACTTCGCCGAATTGGAAATGCCGCTCAAGATCGTCGCCACCGACTATTATGCGCAGGCGCCCCATGTGATGGAAACGGGCGCGCTGCTGCCCGCCGTGGCCGCGAGTGTCGCGCTGCCGGCGCTCTTCAAGCCGGTCCACCGGGATGGACGGATTCTGATCGACGGTGGCCTGACAAACCCGCTTCCCTTCGATTTGGTCGAACCCGCCGCCGACATCACCGTCGCTTCGCACGTTGTAGGCGGCCCCACCGGCGATCCCGGCAGTGGAGTGCCCTCCTCCCTCGAAGCAGCCATCGCATCATCTCAGATCATGCAGAACGCCATCGTGCGCGAGAAACTGAAGGTCCATTCGCCCGACATCGTGCTGAAGCCCAATGTTGACTCGTTCCGCGTGCTGGAGTTCTACCGGAGCAAGGAGATTTTGCGCGCCGCCACTCCCATCAAGGACGAGCTGAAACGCGCACTGGAAGCCCGTTTCAACGCCGCGCAGCAAAAAACGCTTTGAGCAAATCGGCCGAGCGGACCTCATCGATGCCGCCATAGACTTCCGGCGCATGGTGGCAGGTGGGCTGGGCGAAGAAGCGTGGCCCATGTTCCACAGCGCCCCCCTTTTTGTCCGACGCGCCATAATAGAGCCGGCGGATCCGGGCGAATGAGATAGCGGCGGCGCACATGGCGCAGGGTTCCAGGGTGACGTAGAGATCGCACCCCTCAAGTCGCGCATTGTCGAGGGCCAGACAGGCTTGGCGGATCGCCAGCAATTCGGCGTGGGCCGATGGGTCCTTGAGCTCGACCATCCGGTTGCCGACCCGCGCGATCACCTCGCTTCCGCGTACAATGACCGCGCCGACGGGAACTTCACCGCGTTCGCCGGCGGCCTCGGCCTCAGCCAGCGCCAGCTCCATGAAACTCTGCGACTTGCCGGGCTCAGTACCTTTTGTCACGTTGCGCGTCTCCATGCGGGCTGACTGGCGCAAATCGTGTCCACGGGTCAAGGGATGAGCGCGGAAAAAGCGAAAAGCATACCGGGCAAAGAGGCGGAGGCTTCGATGCGCATCGCAAAGGCGATGGCCCAGGCTGGGCTGTGTTCGCGCCGCGAGGCGGAGCGCTGGATCGAACAGGGCCGCGTCACGGTCAACGGGGTGATGCTAGAGACAGCGGCTCACCTGGTGGGCCCCGACGACCACGTCACGGTTGACGGAGAGCCGCTTGCGGCAGCCGCCCCAGTCCAGCTGTGGCGCTACCACAAGCCCAAGGGCCTGGTGACGACGAACCGCGATCCGGAGGGCCGGCGCACGGTCTTCGACGCGCTGCCCCCGGAACTGCCCCGCGTGGTTTCGATTGGCCGGCTCGATATCGCCAGCGAGGGCTTGCTGCTGCTCACCACCAGTGGAGAGCTTGCCCGGCATCTGGAGCTGCCATCCACGGGCTGGCCGCGGCGCTACCGGGTCCGGACCGAGGGCCGGGTCTCCCAGGACATGCTCGACAAGTTGCGCGATGGCCTCACCATCGACGGCGTGGCCTACGGTCCGATCGAAGCCCAGCTCGACCGCACAAAGGGCAACTATCAGTGGCTCACAATGTCCTTGCGGGAAGGCAAGAACCGGGAGGTGCGGCGCGTGCTCGCCCATCTGGGCCTGGAGGTGCGGCGCTTGATTCGGACCTCCTATGGGCCCTTTGCTCTGGGCGAGCTGAAGCCCGGCGCGGTCGAGGAAATCAAGCCCAAGGTGGTCGCCGAACAGCTGGGCCCGCGTATGGCGGCGGCGATCGGCGTGGGGCGAGCCGCGCGGCGGGCCAAGAAGCGATGAGGATCATCTCGGGGCGCTTTCGCGGCGCCAAGCTCGCCACGCCCAAGGATGACGCCGTCAGACCGACCAGCGACAGGGTGCGCGAGGCGCTCTTCAACGTGCTGGCCCATGGCATCGAGGGTCTGGAGATCGAAGGCGCGCGGGTGCTGGACCTGTTTGCGGGCACCGGCGCGCTGGGGCTGGAGGCGCTGTCACGGGGCGCGCGCTACTGCCTCTTCATCGAGCAAAGCGCTTCCGCCCGCGGCCTGCTGCGCCGCAATGTCGAGGCCTTGCAGCTCACCGGCGCCACCCGGATCTGGCGGCGCGATGCCACCAAGCTCGGACCGGCGGGCAATCTGGAGCCTTTCGACCTGATGTTCCTCGATCCCCCCTATGGCAAGGGCCTGGGCGAACAGGCGCTCAATGCCGCGCATGAGGGGAGTTGGATCAAACCGGAGGGAATCGCAGTTCTGGAAGAGCGCGCCGGCGCGGAGATCGCTATTCCACCCGGTTACGAACAGCTCGATGTCCGGGAATATGGCGACACGCAAGTGATCTATCTGCGTGCGCAATGACCGGGATCGGTTCGCCTCTCAGCGCCGGCCGAACAGCTTTTCGATATCGGCGAGCTTGAGCTCCACATAGGTGGGCCGGCCGTGATTGCACTGGCCCGAATGGGGCGTCGCCTCCATCTCGCGGAGCAGCGCGTTCATTTCTTCGCCCTTTAAGCGGCGCCCGGCCCGCACGCTGCCGTAGCAGGCCATGGTCGCGGAGACGTGGTCTAGCCGCTCCTTGAGCGCAACCGCGTCACCTTGTTCCAGCAGCTGGTCGGAGAGATCGCGCACCAGGCCCTTGATGTCGGTGTCGCCCAACAAGGCCGGCATTTCGCGCACGGCAACCGCGGTTCGGCCGAAGCGCTCCAGCGCGACACCCAGCGAAGCGAGTTCTTCAGCGCGCTCGGCCAGCGCAGCCGCCGCGTCCTCCTCTAGTTCCACGATCTCCGGGATCAGCAGGATCTGCCGGGCGACGCCGCCATTGGCGAGTTCCGCCTTGAGGCGCTCATAGACCAGGCGTTCGTGCGCGGCGTGCTGGTCGACAATCACGATGGAGTCCTGGGTCTGCGCCACGATGTAGGTGTCGTGGAGTTGCGCGCGGGCAGCGCCCAGAGGATGATCCAGCAGCTCGGGCTCGACGACAGCACTTGGACGCATATCGGCGCTGGCGCCATCGACGCCTTGGAGCGGGGCCTGCATTGCCTCGGCAAATCCCCGGGCAGCAGCGCCTAGGCCGTGGTTGCTCGGCCCCCAATGCTGCCGCGACGGCGCAGCGTTGCCCGGGTGGCCTCCAGGAATCGCCCGGGCGATTGCCTCTTCGGCCAGCGACGACGCCGCCAAATGACCGGCTTGGGCCAGCGCCTGTCGCAGGGCGCCGATCAACAGCGAACGAACGCCATTGGCGTCGCGGAAACGCACCTCTGCCTTGGTGGGGTGAACGTTGACGTCGACCTGGTCGCTCGGGAGGTCGAGGAAGAGTGCGAGCAGCGGGTGCCGGCCGGAGGGCACCAAATCGCCATAGGCGGCCCTTACGGCCCCCACAAGCAGCTTGTCCCGCACCGGGCGCCCATTGACGAACAGGAACTGCATGAGCGTGTTCGCCCGATGCAGCGTCGGCAGGGCAGCGAAGCCCTCGCAACGCAATTCGCCCCGCTCGGCCGCGACGGGGAGCGCATCGGCCATGAAGTCGTCGCCCATGATTTTCCCCAACCGCGCGAGCTGAGCTTCACCATCGTCCCCCAATGCCGGCGCCCGCAATGTGGTCCGCCCGCCATTGATCAGCGTGAAGGCGATATCGGCATGCGCCATGGCCAACCGCTTGACGGCATTAGTGATGGCCGCGCTCTCGGCGCGCTCGGATTTCATGAATTTGAGCCGCGCGGGCGTGGCGAAGAACAGGTCCCGCACTTCGACCCTGGTGCCGGCATTCAGCGCCGCGGGCCGCGCTTCTCCCTTTTTGCTTGCCTCCAGCAGGATCTCGGAACCGCTCGGGGAATTTCGATCCCGGCTCTGAATCGTGAGCCGTGCCACCGCTCCGATCGAGGGCAGCGCCTCGCCGCGAAAGCCCAAGGTGTTGATGCTGAGAAGATCGTCGTCCGGCAGCTTGGAAGTGGCGTGGCGCTCCAACGCGAGCGCCATGTCGGCCGCGTCCATGCCGCTGCCGTCGTCGCTGACGCGGATCGACGACAGGCCGCCATTTTGGATGGCGATCTCGATGTTTCGGCCACCGGCGTCGATCGCGTTTTCCACGAGCTCCTTGACGACGCTCGCAGGCCGCTCGATCACCTCGCCGGCGGCAATCCGGTTAACGGTCGACGGCGGCAGCTGGCGAATGGCCACCTTGCTTTTCCTCCACGCCACCTGACTGCTCGCCGCCCAGATACTGCCGGGTCAGGCGCTTGCCTTCCTCCACAGCAGGCTGGTCGAACGGGTCCACGCCCAACAGGCGAGCGGCCAGAATCGTTTCAATCATAAAGTGCATCAGCAAACTGCCAAGGATTTCCTCGTCAAGCGCGTCGAAATCCACAGTCCGCACCGGCCTCCCGGCCTTGATCAGAACATCGGGAATTGCCCGCTGCTGGGCCTCCACCAGATCGCCAATCGTGTGCCCGGCAAGATAGGGCGCGCCGGCCTGGCGGGCGAGCGCTGGATCAATCATAGGCCCGATACCGGCATTGCCATGCCGGAGAACCGTGACCAAATAGTCGCGCGGTCCATCCAAAAGCAGTTGCAACAGGCTGTGTTGATCGACCGGCCCTAGTGCCGCCACCGGCGCCGATCCCTCGCCTCCCTTGCCGAGGCTCTCGCCCCAGAGCTGGGCGTGCCAATGGGCGAAGCGTTCGAGCCGGTCCGAATAGGGCAGCATCACCATGGCGCGAACATTGTGCTGCTTCATCATTGCTACGGCGACGGCCGCGCCCAGCGCCGGCGCAAACGCTTCCGGCTTGGGCGCTTCGATCAGTGCCTCGACGATCCGTCCGGCGCCCCGCCGCAAAGCTACCGCATCGAGGCCGCGCGCCATGGCCGCCAGCATCCCGACATTGGTCAGCACCGAATACCGGCCCGGTATCTCGGGTTCATGATCAAGCAGCGGAATTCCATGGGCCTCGCATATCTCCCGCAGGCCATTGGGTGTCTTGATTGTGAGGCCGAGAAACAGCTCGGGAATCCTGTCTTCGAGCCCCTCGGCTTTCACCGCCTGCAACGCCGTAAGGAATTGGGCGAGCGTCTCGGCCGTGGTTCCGGATTTTGAGATCACCACAAAGCGCGTTGAAGCGAGATTCAGGCCGCTCAGCGTGCTTTCGAGGGTGCGGGGATCGAGGTTGTCGTAGAACCGGTTGCGGGGCCGCTTCAGTTGGTTCGGGCGCTGCTCGCCTGGAATGAACCACCCGCCCAGTTGGGCCAGGGTCTGACCGCCTAAGCTCGATCCGCCGGTTCCGAAGAACACAATTGTCTTCGCGCCTTGGCTCAGCCGCTCCAGAGCCGCCCGCGCGTCATCGATATCTTCGCGCCATTCAGGCACACGCAGCAGCGCATTGGCGCCTGATTTATAGTCTTGCTTGAGGGCTTGGAGGTGGGGTTCGACCAATTGCAGCCATTGGTCCAGCTCGGCGGGTTTCAAGCCGCCAGGCCCGATGCCACCCTCCAAGCAACCCTCTATCGATTGTCGATACGCCAAGGCCCGCCCCCTATCGGCAAGCGTTCAAGATCAAACTGCCGCCCCGGGGCGCCGATACTAAGTGATGCTGGTGTTCGGACTCGACGTGAGAATCGACTCGGCGTGCCAGGAGTGCCGTTCTTCTATCCCGGCGCGGGCTTTTCGGCTACCGCCTCGGGCTCTCCGACGATTGTGACGATCAATCCGTCGGCCTTGAGCAAACGCTTGGCGACGCGCTTGACGTCTTCCAGCGTCACCGCCTCAACCAGATCGTTGCGCTTTTCGACATAGTCGATGCCCAGTTCCTGGATCTGGATCCACAGCAGCGAGCTAGCGATCTTCATGCTGGTGTCGAAGCGCAGCGCGTAGGAGCCGGTCAGATACTGCTTGGCGTCCTTCAGCTCTTCCTGGGTCGGCCCCTCGACCGCCATGCGTTGGAGCTCGCCCTTGATCACCTCGAGCGACTGTCCGATCGCATCGCTTTTGGTCGCGACACTCCCCGAATAGATCGCTCCGTGCTGATAAGGGTGCACGTAGCTGTAGACCGAATAAGCCAGTCCGCGCTTTTCGCGGACTTCTTCCGTGAGCCGCGACGAAAACCCGCCGCCACCCAGAATGTAATTGAGGACATAGGAGGAAATGAAATCCTCGTCGTCGCGCTTGAAGGCGCTGTGGCCGAACTGGGCCACCGATTGGGGAATCTTCATCTCCACGAATTTGTGCTGCGGTCCCTGGGGCGGCGTGGCCTCCGGCACCACCGTCAGCGTGCCGCTTTCGGGCAGCGTGCCGAAAACCTGATCGAGCATGCGGCCCAGGGTTTCGGCGTCGATATCGCCGACCACGGCGATTCTCAGCGAATCTCGGGCAAACACGCGACCAGTATAGTTGCGCAGGTCTTGCGCCTGGATCGCGGCGACGGTGGTCTCATTGCCCTTCACCGGCCGGCCATAGGGATGGCCCGCAAAGGCAAGCTTGTACCACTCGCGCGTGGCAACCCGCTGGGGGTCATTCATATCGAATTTCAGGCCGGTCAGAATCTGACCGCGTATCCGCTCGACTGCATCGGCGTCGAACCGGGCTTCATTCAGCGCCATGCGCAACAACTCGAAGCCCTGCTTGCTGTTTTTGGTGAGCGTCTGGAAACTGCCCATAAAGACGTCGCGGCTCGCATCGAAGCTCATCTTTACCGCCGCTTCTTCCAGCTTTTCCTGGAAGTCCACCGACTTCAGCTCACCGGCACCCTCATCCAGCATGCCGGACAGGAAGTGCGCCAGGCCCTCCTTGCCCTTCGGATCTTGGGCGGCGCCTCCAATGAAGGCAAAGCGCATCGCGATCAGGGGAACCTCGTGGGCCTCGACCAGCCATGCCGTAATCCCACCAGGGCTCTTGACGGTTTGAATGGTCATGGCGTTAGCGGGTGCGGCAAAGGCCGTCAGGGCTAGAAAGGCCACGACAATGAGCCGGTGCAGGCTCGACCGCGCTGCCATTGCTTTGCGGCCAAAGGTCATCACGCCTGTGAGTTGTTCCATGACCGCGCTTAGGATTTCTGTTTGCCGTTGGCATGTCTTGCTTTATCCGGCCCTTTCTTGGTCGGAAGCAAGACGCCGGTGACAGATTGCTTGGCATCAAAATACTTCGCTGCGACCTTCTTCACGTCGTCGACCGTCACCTTTTTCAGCCGGTCGGGCCACTCTTCGATGTCCTGGATGCTGCGGCCCGTGGCCATGCCCCATCCATAGCGCCGGGCGAGCTTCGATTGGCTGTCCGAACCATAGACGAAGTCGGCGATCATGGCTTCGCGCGCCCGGTCAAGCTCCTTTTGGGTGACGCCGTTGGCAACGATATCGGCAATGACAGCGTCGATTTCGGCCTCAACCGCCGCTATGTCCGTATCGCCACCGGCAACCCCGTAAAGCGCGATACGCCCTGAGTCCAAACCAGAGCTCGCATACCAGCCGCCGGCGCCGGCCGCTATTTTCTTCTCGACCACCAACTTCTTATAGAGCCGGCTGGTGCTGCCGGATCCGGCTATCTTCATCAGCAGATCTAGCGCTTCGGCCTCGCCGGGTTCGGCGCTCGTATAGCTCGGACATACATAGATGCGCTGGACGGTCGCCTGTCCGGCCCGGGGGTCTTCCAGCCGCAACCGGCGGCTCGCCTGGTGCCTGGGCTCCTTGGGGCGGTGCCGCGCCTCGGCATCATCCGCCGCCTCGACCTTTCCGTAGGTCTCAGCCGCCAGCTTCTTTACCTCATCGACTTCGACGTCGCCCGCGACCACCAGTATGGCGTTATTGGGGGCATAAAAGCGCTGATAGAATTTGAGTGCGTCTTCGCGGTCCAGCTCCTCGATCTCGTGCTTCCAGCCGATAATCGGAATTCCGTAGGGGTGCGACTGATAGAGCGCCGCCATCATCTGTTCATTCAGGATGCTGGAGGGCTCGTTCTCGACCCGAGATCTGCGCTCTTCCAGCACCACGTCGCGCTCGGTCACCACGTCCTTGTCATGCAGCCGCAAATTGGCCATGCGGTCGGCTTCCATCTTCATCAACAGGCCGAGCCGGTCCTTGGCGACACGTTGGAAGTAAGCGGTGACGTCCTGTGTGGTGAACGCATTGTCCTGTCCGCCATTGGCCGCCACGATCTTTGAGAACTCGCCGGGGGGCACGTCTTCGGTGCCTTTGAACATCAGGTGCTCAAGAAAATGCGCAATGCCGGAGTCGCCGGGTGGCTCGTCAGCCGCACCCACCCGGTACCAAACCATATGGGTTACGACAGGCGCCCGGCGATCGGGAATCACCACGACGTCCATGCCGTTATCGAGCGTAAAGTGAGCGGCCCTTGTGTTCTCGGATTTGGCGTCGAGTGATGTGGTCATCGCGGTGGCTACCAATGCAAAGCAAGCTACAATCAGGCTGGCCCGCCGCAGAAACGAGCCGGTGAGATATTCGATCATACTGAACCTTTTAGAATACTGCGACGATTGACGGCGCCGGATCGATGATCCGGATGGATTCCCGGGCGCGGGACCGACATCCGCCGCGTGCTTTCTTGTCACAATTTCGGCCCCGGGCCCGCGCTTTTCAAGGCGGGCACGATGATAGAGCTTAGATCAAATTGCCGTGAGTCAGTACTTACGAATATGTAAGGTTGGCCGGCGCGGGATTACTGGGCGGCCTGCTGCCCGCCCGAGCTTTCCTCAGGTGTGCCTTGCCGTCCTTCTTCAATGGCTTCATTCGCCTTCTTGGATAACAGACCAGGCCGACGCTCCCACTTACCGCTGATGTGCTCGAACTCTTCGATGCCGGCACGGTCGGTGAAGTCGCCCTCCCGGTAGTATCTCTCAAGCGCGTCCTTCTGATCGGCAAGTTCTTGTTCGCGCCGCTCGTCCGGATCGACCGGCCAATTGTTTGGCGAGGCGACTTGCTCCTTGGAGCCGGGCTTCGGCAATTGCTTGGATGGCGGTAAGAGCAGCGGAGCTCGAGCTTCCATCTGCTTGTCTTGTTTCGGTTTCCCGACATCCGACAAGCCGACCATGTCGAAGACCTTGCCCTCGAACTCGACCTCTTGGCCCGCGCAGCCCGACAGCGCAACGCCCGCGACGAGCATTACCGCAATCGATCTGCCAATCCGATGAAGGGTTGCGCAGCGCATTCCTTCGAGTTCCCCGCCGATATTCAATTTCCGCGCAATTCTTGCGCAGTTTCCCTGCTTAGATTCCTATGACGGATTTGAGACCTTTTTGTGGCCCCGCACTAATGTCTCGTAGAGCAGGCCCGCCACACCCGCCACGATCGCCGCGTCAGCTAAGTTGAAGATATACCAATAGAATCCGAAGCCGTGCAGCGAGAAGAAATCGGCCACTGCCCCGTAGAGAGCGCGGTCGATGGCGTTGCCGAGGGCGCCCCCCACAATCAAGCCGATCGAGACTGCTCCCAACGCCGATGTTGCGCGGGCAAGCCAGACCAGCAGCGCAACCGTCGCTGCCAGCGCGATGCCGATCAAAATTCCCTGGCCCAGACGGCTGCCCTGGGGAAACAGGCCATAGCTGATGCCTTCATTCCAGACCATCACCAGGTCGAAGAACGGCGTCAGCGAGACCTTTCCCTTTTGGGTGATCTGGTAGCCATAAATCATCCAAAACTTGCAAAGCTGGTCCGCAATCAGCGTCACCAGGGCGACCGCGACTCCCAGGGGACTCCGGGCGCCCCAAATCCAGGGGCTTTGGGCGGCTTGGGGCATGGGCGTGCTCATCAAGCGGCCGGTCGCCGCGCGTCGAACTGGCGAACGGCCTCGGCGTCCCGAGGCGTCAGGTTTGGAAATTCCCGGTCCGATCCGACCTCGGGCAGAATTTTCCAGCAGCGGGCGCATTTCTCGCCCTGGGCCAGTTGCGGCACCACCGCGACACCCGGCACGTCGTCCAGGCGAAAGGCATCATCAGGCCCGTCGCCCGCCTGGAGGTCGGCCTGACTGGTGATCGCGATTTCAGCCAAATCTAGCGTCTCCAATAGGGCGCGCAGCTCATCGTCCTGCACATAGATTTGCGGTGCTGCCTCCAGGCTTGAACCGATCCGCTTCTCCTGGCGCTCGATTTCGAGCGCGCCGGTGATCACGCGGCGCACCTGCCACACCTTGGCCCAGCGCGCCGCAAGTGCCTTATCGGTCCAGTTATCGGGAACATCGGGGAATTGGCGCAGATGGACAGAGTCATCGGGCTCCGGAAAGCGGGCAAGCCACGCCTCTTCCATGGTGAAGCACAGCATCGGCGCGAGCCACGCGGTCAGATATGAAAACAGCTCATCCAGTGCCGTCAGGCAGGAAAGCCGCGTCCGGCTGTCATAGGGATCGCAATAGAGCGCGTCCTTGCGGATGTCGAAATAGAGCGACGAGAGTTCGATCGTGCAGAAATTGAAGAGGGCGGTGAAGATCCGCTTGAAGTCGAAATCGTCATAGGCCTGTCGAACCTGCATATCGAGCTCGGTCAGCCGGTGCAGCATGTAGCGTTCGAGCTCCGGCATGTCCTTGTACGCCACGCGCTGCGAGGCCCCGAAGTGATGCAGATTGCCGAGCATGAAGCGCAGCGTGTTGCGCAGCTTGCGATAGGCATCGACGTTGGATTTCAGAATGTCCTGGCCGATATGCAGGTCGCCGGTGTAATCGGAGCTCATGGCCCAGAGCCGCAGGATTTCTGCCCCCGACTGCTTGATGACATCCTGCGGCGCGACCACATTGCCGATCGCCTTCGACATCTTGCGGCCGACCTCGTCCATGACGAAGCCATGGGTCAGCACCGCATCGAACGGCGCCCGCCCCCTGGTGCCGCAAGCCTCCAGCAGCGAGGACTGAAACCAGCCCCGATGCTGGTCGGAGCCCTCCAGATAGAGCGCTGCGGGCCACGCCAGATCCTTGCGAATTTCGAGCACGAAGGCATGGGTCGAGCCGGAGTCGAACCAGACATCGAGAATATCCATCACCTGGTCGTAGTCTTCCGGATTGGCCACCAGTCCGTCCAAGAAGCGCCCCTTGGCACCCTCGGCAAACCAGGCATCTGCGCCCTCACTCTCAAAAGCGGATGTGATCCGTGAAATCAGTTCCTCGGAACCGTTGAAACCGGCGTTGGGCAGCACCTCACCCGTTTCCTTGTTGAAGAATACGGTGATCGGAACGCCCCACGCCCGTTGGCGGGAGATCACCCAGTCGGGCCGTCCTTCCACCATGGCGCGGATCCGATTGCGCCCCGCAGCCGGCACGAACCGCGTGGCGTCGATTGCCGCAAGGGCCTTAGCCCGCAACCCCTGTGCCCCTTCATCGTCCTGCATGGAGATGAACCATTGCGGCGTGTTGCGGAAGATGATCGGCTTTTTCGAGCGCCAGGAGTGCGGGTAATCGTGGGTCAGCCGGCCGCGTGCGATCAGCTGGTCCGCTGCAACCAATGCATCGATCACAGCCTTGTTGGCGTCGCCCTTCTTGCCCTTCTGATCGATAACGCGCCTGCCTTCGAGGTCATGGGCGGCAGCGGTGAAATATCCATCCGCATCGACCACGAAAGGAATTTCGGTGTCGATACCGAGATCCTGAAGGCGAGCCTGGTTTTCCGCCCAAATCTCGAAGTCCTCGCGGCCATGGCTCGGCGCCGTGTGAACGAAGCCGGTACCGGTCTCCTCGGTGACGTGCTCACCGTCGAGCAGAGGCACCTTGAAGTCGTATCCCATGTGGGCAAGCGGATGAGCGCATTGCAACGAGGCAAGGGTCTCGGCTGAGACATCGGCAAGCTTCTTGAAGCCCTCGACCCTGGCCGCCTCCATCACTTGGTCGGCCAGCGATTGGGCCAGGATGAACCGGTCACCTTTCTTGGCCCAATTGTCCTCTGGCGCTTGGGTCACCTCGTAGAGGCCATAGGCGATACGGGTGGAAAAGCTGATGGCGCGGTTGCCCGGAATGGTCCAGGGCGTCGTGGTCCAGATCACCACAGCGGCGTCCTTCAACTCGCCGAGGCCCTCATCCTCGCCGGTAACGACTGGAAACGTCGCCCAGATCGTGTCGGACGTGTATTCCTGATATTCGACTTCAGCTTCGGCGAGCGCAGTCCTCTCGACCACCGACCACATTACCGGCTTGGATCCACGATAGAGCGACCCGCCCATAGCGAACTTCATCAGCTCGCGCGCGATAATCGCCTCGGCCTCGAACGACATGGTGGTGTATGGATGATCCCAATCGCCGGTGACGCCGAGACGCTTGAATTCCTCGCGCTGAACACCGATCCAGTGCTGGGCGAAATCCCGGCATTCGCCACGGAACTCCAGGAGCGGAACGTCGTCCTTGTTCTTGCCCTTGGCCCGGTATTGCTCCTCGATCTTCCACTCGATCGGCAGGCCGTGGCAGTCCCACCCCGGCACATAATTGGCATCCTTGCCCATCATCTGCTGCGAGCGGGTCACCACGTCCTTCAGGATCTTGTTGAGCGCGGTGCCCACATGCAGGTGGGCATTGGCGTAAGGTGGGCCGTCGTGAAGGATGAACTTCTCGCGCCCTTCGGCATCTTGGCGCATCCGCTCATAGAGACTTAACCTCGCCCAACGCTCGAGCAGCTTTGGCTCGCGCTCCGGCAGTCCCGCTTTCATCGGAAAATCGGTCTTAGGCAGGAACAAGGTCTCGCGCCAGTCGCGCGCGCCCTCTTCGGCGTTATCCTTGGCCTTGTTGCCCATAAATCTATCTGGTGATCGATTCGGCGATCGGTTTGGTCTCGATGGTTCGCTTGGCCGCGGTTTCTAGCAACGGCTCCCCCAACAATCCAGCGATCATTGGCGACCGCGCAGCTCCGGCCTCGCGATCCCTAGGTTCGCGCGAGTGTCCGGCCCAACGGAAACTGCAACATCGGATCATCGCGATCGACCTGGCCCAGCACCGCGCGGGCCGCCTCGCAGTCGCGGGACATTTGCGCTTTCAGATCTTCTTCGCCGGAAAAGGATTCGTCATCGCGCAAGCGCGCGATGAACTCGATCTCGATTTCCTTGCCGTAAAGATTGCCGTCGAAGTCGAACAGAAAGACCTCGACGCCGGCTTCATTGTCACCAAAAGTGGGCCGCGCGCCGTAATAGGCCGCGCCCATCAGGCAATGATCGCCGTCATAGACTCTCACCGCGTAGATTCCTTGTGCGAGCCCTAGTTCCCCCTTCGCTGCAATATTGGCGGTCGGAAATCCGAGATCGAAGCCGCGTCCCGCGCCCGTGATCACCTCGCCCCGCAGCCGCCACCAATAGCCCAGCATTTCGGCTGCCGCGGCCATGTCGCCCGCGCCAAGCAATTCGCGGATTGCGCTGGATGAGAAATGGTCGCTCCCATCCCCGACCGGCTCCACGATCGAGACGCCGAAGCCCCGTTCCTCGCCCATCGACGCCAAGCGTTGGGGCGTACCTTGGCGGTTCTTGCCGAAGTGGAAGTCATAGCCCGCGATCACGTGGCCAAGGCCCAGCCCATCGACCAGAACCCGGTCAACGAATTCGTCTGCCGTCAGCGAGGACAGCGAGGCGTCGAAGTTGAGAACGACTGCAAAGTCGAGCCCGTAGGCTTCCAACAGTTCTAGCTTCAGCGGCAACGGCGTCAGCCGGAACAGGGGCACGTCAGGCTTAAAGAACTGCCTTGGATGGGGCTCAAACATCATGACGCCCGCCGCGCCACCATCGTCGCTGGCCGCTTGCTGGGCCGCTGCCAATACCGCCTGATGACCGCGGTGAACGCCGTCGAAATTGCCGATGGCGACGGCTGCGTTCTTCAGATGATCTGGGGTGGCGCTATAGCCGCGAAGTACTTCCATCGGTCGTCGTACGCCGCGCCGTTCCGGCGGCCTAGGCCTGGCGCCGCGGAACGTAGAGCACGGCCTCACCGTCAAGCACGACCTTGTCCTTCACCAGACATTGGCAGTCGAAGACCGCACGGAGCCGGTCCTCCACCAAACCGGTGATCCGCGCTTTTGCCACCACGTGATCGCCAATTTTTACCGGCGCGTGGAAGTTGAGGCTTTGCGAGACGTAGATGCAGCCCGGTCCCGGCATCTTGGTGCCAAACACCGTCGAGATCAGGCTAGCAGTCAAGATCCCGTGCGCGATGCGCTCCTTGAAGATCGTTTCGCTGGCGTAGTCGTCGCTCATATGAACCGGATTGTTGTCGCCCGACAGCGCGGCGAATACCTCGATATCGTCTGCTGTGATGGTCTTGGCATGGCTCGCCTCCATGCCGATTTCGAGATCCTCGAAACCGAGAGACTTGAAGCCGCCATCGTCTTTCTGTGCCACGCCCATCTTGCTCCGCCCCCTCATTTTTCGCGGCGCACAATAACCGAGCCGCTAGAGCGCCGCAACTGCCGCCAATTGCGCCTTAAATGCCATTAATCCCGGCCGGCCGGGGCCAAATTAACGCAATATTTAGCATGGCCGCCAAAGATACCAGAGGTTCGGTCTGGGCATCGGACCGCGCTCATTGGGCGACCCACAACGGAAACGGCCCGCAATGACCAACGAGGGCAAAATGGCGGTAGACCTGGCGACACCGATTCTCGTGGTCGACGATTTCGGCACCATGGTCCGCATCATCCATCACTTTTTGAGGCAGTCGGGATTTTGTGACGTCGACGACGCCAGTGACGGCGCGGAGGCCTTGGAAATGCTTCGCGCCAAGCGTTACGGCTTGGTGATTTCCGATTGGAACATGGAACCGATGACGGGCTACGAGCTGCTGGAGCGCGTGCGCGAAGACCAGCGGCTGGCGCCTGTTCCCTTCATCATGGTGACGGCAGAATCGAGAACCAGCAACGTCATCGCGGCCAAGAATGCGGGCGTGGACAACTACATCGTAAAGCCGTTCAACGCCGCCACTTTGAGGGGGAAAATCCAAACCGTTTTGGATGGCCAGTTGGTCCTCGAAGAAGCTACCATTTAAGCTCGCTAAGGGCTGCAATCGGCCTCGCCTCGTGACCCGCAAATAGTGCTGTCACGGCTGCCGCATCGAGCTCCTCGCCAGGATTATGACCCTCGATATGCACGCCGCTGGCGATGAAGAGCGCGTCGATCTTGGCGGCCATGGCGCCCGCCATGTCGGTGGCCAGTCCATCGCCAATGGCGAGTATGCGTTCAGCCGGAATGGGGGCGTTCCTCGCCTCCTCCGCCTGCCGAAGCGCCAAATCGTAGATCTCGGCATGGGGCTTGCCCGCATAGATCACTTCCCCGCCTAAGGCTTCATAGGCGTGGGCCAGCGCGCCCGCGCAGTAGATCAACTCCGATCCCCGCTGCACCATGTGATCGGGATTGGCGCAGATCATGGTGAGGTCCAGTCGTCTGAGCTCGCCTAAGTGCTCCGCGTAGTCCTCAGGCGTTTCGGTGCGGTCGTCGAAAAGGCCGGAGCAAACCACGATTTCAGCTTGCTCGGCGTCTACATGCTCAACGCTTAAGCCGGCAAATATCGGCTTGTCGCGGGCAGGGCCCAGGTGAAACACGCGCATGCCTTCGCGCCTGCTCACCAGTTCGCGGGTGAGCTCGCCTGAGGTTGCGACCGCGTCATAGGCCTCGCGGGGCACCCCGATGTCGTCCAGTTGCTCGATCAGCGCCGTGCAGGGGCGGGGCGAGTTCGAAATCAGCACCACCGTGCCAGCGTTTTCGCGGAATTGAAGGCATGCTGATGTCGCGCCCTCGAAGGGGCGCTGGCCATTGTGGATCACCCCCCAGACATCGCAGAGCCAGACGTCGTAATGCGGCGCCAGCGGGGCCACCGACTCGATGATTTCAAACGATTTCTCTTCAGGCGCCATCGGCGCGTGCCTAGGGCTTCGGGGCGAAACGGTCAAGGCTGGCGGAATCGAGCTGAAGCGGCGGTTAACGCTTTTCGGGCAGCCCGCCTTGACAATGGCTCGAGGCGTGCCATATCACCATCGAGAGCTGTTAGCACTCTCGTAATTCGAGTGCTAGCAGCGTCCAAATCCAAAACTTTGCGCAAAGCGAAGTTTAAATCTTCAACCCACACATCAATGGGAGAGTTTCTCCATGAAGTTTCGTCCCCTCCATGATCGTGTCGTGTTGCGGCGCATTGATGAGGAACAGAAAACGTCGGGCGGCATCATCATCCCCGATACCGCTGCGGAAAAGCCTCAACAGGGCGAGATTCTGGCCTCCGGGCCGGGCGCCCGTGCCGATGACGGCAAAGTGCATAAGTTAGACGTGAAAAAGGGTGACAAGGTGCTGTTTGGAAAATGGTCGGGCACCGAGGTCAAGATCGACGGCGAAGACCTGTTGATCATGAAAGAGTCCGACATCATGGGCGTTATCGAGGGCTAAGTTGGTCCTTCGAGCCCAATACGGCAGCTGCCATTCCCCATTAGACAAAGTCAGTAGCAAGAAATTTTAGGAGTCAAATATGGCTGCGAAAGATGTGAAATTTTCCGCTGATGCCCGCGACAAATTGATGCGCGGCGTCAACGTCCTATCCGACGCCGTTCGCGTCACGCTCGGTCCCAAGGGCCGAAACGTCATTCTGGAAAAATCCTTTGGTCCGCCCCGCTCAACCAAGGACGGCGTGACCGTCGCCAAGGAAATCGAGCTCGAAGACAAGTTCGAGAATATGGGCGCGCAGATGCTGCGCGAGGTGGCCTCCAAGACCAATGACGAAGCCGGAGACGGCACCACGACCGCAACGCTATTGGCCCAGGCGATCGTTCGCGAAGGGCTGAAGGCGGTAGCTGCGGGCATGAACCCGATGGACCTGAAGCGCGGCGTCGAAAAAGCCGTTGTCCAAGTGGTCGCCGATATCGAGAAGAAATCGAAGAAAGTGAAGTCGTCCGAAGAGATTGCCCAGGTCGGCACGATCTCGGCCAATGGCGAGAGCGAAATCGGCAACATGATCGCCGAAGCCATGCAGAAGGTCGGCAATGAAGGCGTGATCACCGTTGAAGAGGCAAAGAGCCTCGACAGTGAACTCGACGTCGTCGAGGGCATGCAGTTCGATCGCGGTTATCTCTCTCCCTACTTCATCACCAATGCGGAGAAGATGATTTGCGAGCTCGAGGATCCCTACATTTTGATCCACGAGAAAAAGCTCTCGAACCTGCAAGCCATGCTGCCGGTTCTGGAAGCCGTGGTGCAATCGGGCCGCCCGCTGCTGATTATCGCCGAGGACGTCGAAGGCGAGGCCCTGGCCACATTGGTGGTCAACAAGCTTCGTGGCGGCCTCAAGGTTGCTGCCGTCAAGGCACCTGGTTTCGGCGACCGCCGCAAGGCCATGTTGCAGGACATTGCCGTTCTGACCGATGGCCAGCTGATCTCCGAGGATCTCGGCATCAAGCTCGAGAACGTCACGGTAGACATGCTGGGCAGCGCCAAGCGCGTTTCCATCACAAAGGACGACACCACGATCGTGGATGGTGCCGGCAACAAGTCGGAGATCGAAGCCAGGGTCGGACAGATCAAGGCTCAGATCGAGGACACCACGTCCGACTATGACCGCGAGAAGCTGCAAGAGCGGTTGGCGAAGCTCGCCGGCGGTGTTGCGGTGATCAAGGTCGGCGGTGCGACCGAGATGGAAGTGAAGGAGCGCAAGGACCGCGTCGACGACGCGCTCAACGCGACCCGGGCCGCTGTCGAGGAAGGCATTGTCGCCGGTGGCGGCGTCGCCCTGTTGAGGGCGGCTGACGCGATCACCGCGAAGGGCGACAACCCGGATCAGGATGCTGGCGTCAGCATCGTCCGCAAGGCGCTTCAGGCCTCCGTCCGCCAGATCGCGGAGAACGCCGGGGTCGAAGGCTCCATCGTGGTCGGCAAGATCCTGGACAACAAGTCGTCCGCATTCGGTTACGACGCCCAAAACAATGAGTATGTCGACATGTTCAAGAAGGGCATCATCGATCCCGCCAAGGTGGTTCGGACAGCTCTGCAGGATGCGGCCTCCGTGGCTGGCCTGCTGGTCACCACCGAAGCTGGCGTCGCCGAATCGCCCAAGAAGGACGAGCCGCCGATGGCACCTCCGGGCATGGGCGACATGGGTGGCATGGGCGGCATGATGTAGGCCGCGGCCAAGCCACACTTAAGCAAATACACGATGGATTGGGGCCGTCCCGTTTGGGGCGGCCCTTTTCGTTGCGGAACCGCGACAGAAGAACCTAGGCCGGCGCCGCGGCCTCCAACTTGGAGACGATCACGGCCTTGGCATCTTTCACCGCGCCCGCAGCCGAACTCTTGGCCGAGGCGAACAGGGTGGCTTGCGAGCGCAGGATCACGCCATCCTCCAGCACCTTCAGGTGGTTGGCGCCGAGCGTCGCGCCGGTCGAGGTGATGTCGACAATGACTTCAGCGGTTCCCGCAGCGGGAGCTCCTTCCGTGGCGCTCAAGCTCTCCACAATGCGATAGGCGGCCACGCCCTTGTCCGCGAAGAAACGCCGCGTCAGGTTCACATATTTGGTGGCCACCCGAAGCCGCCTCTCATGGACGCGGTGAAAAATCGCTGCGACGTCTTCGAGGTCGCTCATTCGGTTGACGTCTATCCAGCAATCGGGCACCGCCACGACGACATCGGCGTGGCCGAAGCCAAGCGGCCGAACGAAGTCCAGTTTCGATTCTGCGTCCGGCATGTTTTCCCGGATCAGGTCCTCGCCCGTCACGCCGAAATGAACCAGGCCTAGCCTCAGCTGCTCGGCGATTTCGGAGGCCGACAGAAACGCTACCTCGACCCCATCGATGCCATCCAGCATGCCCCGGTAGCCGCGGCTGGAACCGTTATTCCGGATTTCGAGCCCTCCCTCGGCGAATAAGGCGCGCGTAGGCTCCTTCAGACGGCCCTTGGAGGGTACGGCCAATATGATATTCCCGTCGCCCATCACGCCGCTCCATTAACGGCCGCAAGCAGCCGCTCGGTATGGATGGCGCAGCCGACGGCGGGAATGCGCCTTGGCGCGCCCAGCTCCGTCAGCAGACCGTCATAGCGTCCCCCGCCCGCGACTTGGCCCGCCTTGCCGGCCTTGGGCAGCTCGATCTGAAAAACGAAGCCGGTGTAATACTCAATATTGCGGCCGAACACGGCGCCGAATTCCATGTCTCCGACATTCACGCCCTGGCCGGAAAATTCTCGCAGGCGGTTCTCAAAGCGTTCGATCGCGCCTGACAGGTCGAGACCGAGTTGCTCGGCCACGCTGGCCACTTCCCCGATCGCTATCTCAGGCGGCCCGGAAATTCGCATGTAATCTTCGATCAGCTTCACCGCTAGATCGCCGAGTGGCGCCTCGCGGGCGTCGGCCGCCCGGTCCACCAGGCGCTCGGCAATTTCCGTGCATGTCCGGTTGCCGATAAGCGGGATGTTTTGGGCTTCGAGATATTTCTCGACCCATTCTTCGGTGCTGCCGACATCGTCCGCGTCGATTTCCGCCAGCAGCACGCCAGCGGGCTCCGATATCCACCCGCCCTTGCCCGCCGCCAGCCGGTACAACAGATCGTGGAAGGCCGCCGGGCGCCAAAAGTTGGGCCAAAGGCGCTGGCGCCAGCGCTCAGGCATGTCGATGGCCAGGATCAGCGCCTCGAACAGCCCGAGATCGCCTATTTTGATCTGAAAGCCCTCGAGCCCCGCCTCCCGCAAACCTTCCAGCGCAAGCGCGAAAACTTCAGCGTCGGCCTTTTCGCGGTTGGTCTCGCCAATGGATTCGATGCCCGCCTGGCGGAATTCCCTTGGCTCCGCGCCGCTGGTCGCATTTGGCTGATAGCGAAATGCGGGTCCGTTATAGCAATACCGGGCCGCGTGCCCGCCTTGCGGGTGGCGCTCCAGGTAGAGCCGGCACACCGGCACGGTCAGGTCGGGCCGCAAGCACAGCTCCTCGCCCGAGAGATCACTGAAGAGATAGGTCCGGCCGCGAATCGCCTCTCCCACCCGGTCCAGATAGACATCGGCTGGCTGAATCATGGCGGGCGCGATGCGCTCGTAACCCGCCGCGCCGAAATTCTCCATCAATGCGGCGGCTTGCGCCTCGAGCGCCTCGAACTGCTGGGCGGATTCGGCAACCATGGTCAAGCCCCGTGACGGGAGAGGACCTCTTTGACCGCATCGACGAGTTGGGCTTCGGAGACGGAGAATTGCGCGGGCCTGCCCTCGCGCCATTCGACATTGTCGGAGATGGTCTCCGACAGCTCGCTGCCCTCGACAAGATCCTTGATGGTGATCTCGCCGCGGGCGCGCTCGTCTTCGCCCTGTATTACGACGCAAGGCGCGCCGCGTTTATCTGCATATTTCATCTGGGCCCGCATGCCTGAGCTACCCAAATACATTTCCGCCCGCAGGCCCGCCAAACGCAACCTCATGGTAAATGATTGGTAAACCTGCAGCTGATCCTGGTCCATGACCAGGACGACCACCGGTCCAGGGGTTGTGCGGTCTTTGGCCCGGCCAAGAGCCTCCAGTGCTGCTTGCAGGCGCGACACGCCGACCGAATAACCGGTCGCGGGGATCCGCACGCCCTTGAATCGCTCGACCAATCCGTCATAGCGCCCACCGCCACCGACGGACCCGAACCTTGCCACAACGCCATCTTCCGCTTCGGCCTCGAAGGTCAATTCGGCCTCGAAAACGGGGCCCGTGTAGTAGTCCAAGCCGCGCACGACACTGGGGTCGATTACGGCGCGGTCGGCATCGAAGCCTGCGGACGCCAGCAGCTCGTCCATCCGGGTAAGCTCGTCGAGCCCACTGCGGCCGATCTCGCTCTGTTCTACGAGTGCCGCCACCGCGCTCAGGGTCTGACCGCGCCCCTCACTGCCCGATTGCACGAAGTTCATAACTTGATCGATTTGCTTGGCTTCGAGTGCCGCCCCCTTGGTGAAATCGCCCGATTCATCCTTGCGGCCCGGCCCCAGCAGTAATGAGACCGCCTCGGGCCCCAGCCGGTCGAGCTTGTCGATCGCCCGCAAGACCGTGTTGCGCAACCCATCGCCGGATGAGTCGGTGGGGTTCAGACCGGCAAGCTCAAGCACGCCATCAAGCAGTTTTCGGTTGTTGATGCGGATTCGATAATCTCCCCGCGCAATGCCGACTTGCTCCAGGGATTCGGCGGCCAACATGCAGAGTTCGGCGTCCGCCGCGGGGCCCTCGGCGCCCACCGTGTCGGCGTCGATCTGCTGGAATTCCCGATACCGCCCAGGTCCTGGCTTCTCATTGCGCCAAACGGTGCCTGCTTGATAACGGCGGAATGGCTTGGGCAACGCGTCGTAATTGGCGGCAACGTAGCGGGCCAGCGGCGCGGTCAAGTCGTAGCGCATCGAGAGCCACTGGCCGTCATCGTCCTCGAAAGAGAACACACCCTCATTGGGGCGATCGGCGTCAGGCAAGAACTTGCCGAGCGCGTCCGAATATTCGAATGCCGGGGTTTCCAGCGGCTCGAATCCGTAAGATTCGTAGACGCCGGCAATCGTGCTCACCATGGCCTTAACCGCCCGAATTTCGGCTGCATCGATATCCCGCAGCCCCTTCGGCAGGCGTGCCTTGGGGCGCACCGGTTTCTTGTTTTTTGCCATGGGAATGATCCGGCTTGCCAAAAGCTCACCACAGAGCTTGGCCGGGGTTCTAACCTATCGATTCCGGGCCAGCAAGTCGGGGCACCACGTCTCCCGCGGGCTGATCCGTGCAGCAGCAGTGGTTGACATGACTGCCGCTCGGTGCCCATTTCCCACGAAGGCGCATTGGGATAGGTTGCGCTGAGGTCAACCGCTCGGACCATGCCAATGAAATTGCTTCGCGCGTTAGCCGTTTTTCTTGGAATTCTGGCGCTCGCGGGCTGCAGCGAGGACAAGTCCGGCGGCGCGGCCGCCCAGAATCAGGGTCAGGCCCCCGCGCCTGCCGTAGTCGTCGCGCCCGTAACTTCCAAATCAGTCTCCAATTCGCTGGAATTCGTCGGCCAGACCGAGGCCTTCCAAAAGGTCGAGCTGCGCGCCCGGGTCACTGGCGTGCTGACTGAGAAGAATTTTGATGACGGCGCGCAGGTCAAGGACGACCAGCTGCTATTCGTGATCGATCCGGCGGAATTTCAGGCGGCCCAGGATTCAGCCGCCGCCAAGGTCGACCGCTCCAAGGCCACGATCGTAGAAGCCAAGCGCAAATTGGAACGCTACAAGATTCTGGTTGAGCGCGGCACGTCGAGCCAGGCGAGTTTGGACGAAGCCACGGCCACCGAGGGCGAATCGACGGCGGATCTAGCCGCTGCCCAAGCCGATTTGGAGCGGGCCAAGCTGGATCTGGGATACACCAAGATTTCCGCACCGATTGCCGGACAAATCGGAAGCAGTTCGGTCGATGTCGGCAATCTGATCGGGCCGGATACCGGCGTGCTCGCCACCCTGATCGCAATGGATCCGATCCGGGTGATCTTCTCGATCTCGGAGCAGGATTATTTGGATTACAAGCAGGCCGAGAAGAATGGCGACGCTGAGAAGTTCACGCCGCGCATTAAGCTCGCCAACGACACCACATACCCCCATGACGGCAAGTGGGACTTTGTCGACAACCAGGTCGATCCCTCCACCGGCACCATTGGGGTGCGTGTCGAATTTCCCAATCCTGACAAGCTGATTCTGCCGGGACTCTTCGTAAACGTGGTTCTGGTCAGCGCCGATCCGAAGGATCAGCTGGTGGTGGCTCAGGCCGCGGTTCAGGAAAACCAGACCGGACCCTTTGTCCTCGTGGTGGATGGCGACAACAGGGTCGAAATGCGGCCCATCAAGACCGGCCAGCGGGACGGGACCGACATTGTCGTCACCGAAGGCTTGACCAAGGGCGAGATGATCGTGGTCGAGGGCATCCAAAAGGTGCGCCCGGGCGGCCTGGTCGATCCGGTCAAGCAGGACCAGAAAGCTTCCGGCTGATTGCATGTTCAGCGCGTTCTTTATCGACCGCCCCAAATTCGCATTTGTCATCGCGATCGTTACGGTCCTGGCGGGCATGCTGGCCCTGACCCGGCTGCCGGTCGCCGAATATCCCGAGCTGACACCGCCACAGGTCCAGGTCACCGCGAAATATCCGGGCGCCAACGCCCAAGTCGTCGAGGAAACCGTCGCTGCCGTAATCGAGGCAGAGGTCAATGGCGTCGAGGACATGATTTACATGTCCTCCAAGAGTTCCAACGACGGCAGTTACACGCTCACCGTCACCTTCGAAGTCGGCACCGACGGCGATTTGGCCCAGATCAACGTGCAGAACCGGGTTTCGCTGGCGACACCGCGCTTGCCCGATGACGTGACCCGGCAGGGCATCTCGGTCACCAAGCAGTCGACCAACATGCTGATGGTGATCTCGGTCTATTCGCCGAACGGGACCTATGACGACATCTTTCTCTCGAACTACACCAGCATCAATCTGAAGGACACGCTGGCGCGGGTGAAGGGGGTGGCGCGCGTCGATATTTTGGGCGCCCGCGACTACGGCATGCGGATTTGGCTGAAGCCGGACCGCATGACGAGCCTGAGCTTGACGGCCGCCGACGTCATTAACGCGGTCCGCGACCAGAACATTCAAGTTTCTCCAGGCGCAATCGGCCAGCAGCCCGCGCCTGCTTCGCAACAATTCCAGTACACGATTCAGGCCAAGGGCCGGCTGACCCAGCCCCAGGAATTCGACCAAATCATCATCCGCGCGAACCCCGACGGCTCGATCATTCGGTTGAAGGACATCGCCACGATCGAATTGGGCGCGGAGAATTATGGCTGGTACGGCCAGTTGAACGGCAAGCCGGCCTCATTGCTCGCGGTCTACCAGCTGCCCGACGCCAATGCCCTCGACGTCGCGAATGGCGTCAAGGCCGAGATGGAGCGCCTTTCGGGCCGCTTCCCGGAAGATCTGGCCTATGGCGTGACCTACGACACCACGCTCTATGTCGAGACCTCGATGCGCGAGGTGGTCATCACCCTGTTCCAGGCTCTTGCCCTGGTGATTTTCGTCGTCTTCGTCTTCCTGCAGGACTGGCGCTCGACCTTGATTCCAGCGATCGCGATTCCGGTATCGCTGATCGGCACCTTCGCGGCACTGCTGGCGATGGGCTTCACCATCAACACCATCAGTCTGTTCGGCTTGATCCTAGCGATCGGCGTGGTTGTCGATGACGCCATTGTGGTGGTGGAGAACGTTCAGCGGCATATGGCCGAGGGGATGGATGCGCGCGAGGCCACGCGTCTGGCCATGACCGAGGTCTCAGGCCCCGTCGTTGCCACCACGCTCGTGCTGCTCGCGGTATTCATTCCGATCGGTTTCACACCAGGGCTTACCGGGCGCCTATTCCAGCAATTCGCGGCAACAATCGCGGTGGCGGTTTCGCTCTCGTCGATCAACGCGCTCACGTTGAGCCCGGCGCTTTGCGCCAGCATTCTGCGTCCCCCACAGGCTGTGCAGCGCGGACCGCTCGCCTGGTTCGAACAGGGGCTGGGTGAAGTGCGCCAGCGCTATTCCTGGCTGGTCGCCCGGCTGATCCGGGTTCTCACCGTCTCCATGCTGGCATTCCTGGTCGTGCTCGCCGGCGTCTACGGCCTGGGGCGCATGATTCCGACCGGCTTCGTGCCTTCCGAAGATCGCGGCGCCTTCTTTATTGACGTTCGGCTACCCGACGGCGCCGCCCTGCCCCGCACCGCGAATGTGGTTCGCCAGGTCGAGAACATCCTGATGGAGACGGAGGGCGTCGATAACGTAATCGCTGTAGGCGGTTACAGCATGCTGTCCGGCGCCGTCGTGCCCAACGGCGCGCTGCTGATCGCGGTGCTCGAACCGTGGGACGACCGCAACGCCCCCAACTTGCACGTGGATTCAATCATCCAGACCGTGCAACCGAAGCTATTGGCGATTCCGACCGCCACCATCATCTCGTTCAATCCGCCGCCAATTCCGGGGCTCGGCAATACCGGCGGTTTCGAATTCGTGCTTCAGGACACCGAGGGGCGGCCATCGAATGAGCTTGCCTCGGCAATGGGCGGCCTGATCGTCGCGGCCAATGGCGATCCCGTATTGACGGGCGTCTTCAGCACCTTCCGCGCCAACGCGCCGCAGCTCTTCGTTGACGTCAACCGCGATCTCGCCAAGACCAAAGGCGTCGACGTCAGCGAGTTGTTCCAGGTCATGAATGCCAATTTCGGCTCTTATTACGTCAATGATTTCAATCTGTTCGGACGAGTCTACAGGGTCTACATCCAGGCCGAGGGTGACCGCCGCGCCGAACCTGAGGATATTTCGCAGGTCTATGTCCGCAACAATGAAGGCGACATGGTTCCGATGCGTACATTCGTGCGGGTCAAACCCATCCTGGGGCCCGAAACCATCGAGCGCTACAACATGTTCCGTTCGGCCACCGTGAACGGCAATCCGGCTCCCGGCTACAGCTCGGGCCAGGCCATCACCTCCATGGAACAGCTGGCGGAGACCACCCTGCCCCAGGGCTATACCTATGAGTGGACTGGCATGGCGTTGGAGGAGATCAAAGCAGGCGCGGCGGGCGCTTTCATCTTCGTGCTTTCGATCGTGTTCGCCTATCTATTCCTCGTCGCCCAATATGAGAGTTGGGTGATCCCGATGCCGGTGATGCTGTCGGTGGCGTTCGCCGCGCTGGGCGCGCTGGGCTTGCTGCTGATCTACGGCATCGCGCTAAATGCTTACGCCCAGGTCGGATTGGTCCTGCTGATCGGACTCGCGGCCAAGAACGCGATTCTAATCGTCGAGTTCGCCAAACAACTGCGCGAACAAGGCAAGTCGGTGGTCGAAGCCGCCGAGACAGCGGCTGATCTGCGTTTCCGTGCGGTGCTGATGACCGCGCTTTCGTTTGTGCTCGGCGTATTCCCGCTGGTGGTGGCGACCGGCGCCGGTGCCGCAGCCCGCGTGTCCGTCGGCGTCACCGTGTTCGGCGGCATGCTGGCAGCAACCTTCCTCGGCGTCATATTCATTCCGGTGCTTTATGTTGCCTTCCAATATGCCCGCGAGTGGTCGCCAGACAGCATGAAGTTCTCGCTTCCCTGGCAAGCGGCCAAGCCGGCCAAGCGCCCAAAAGCCGTTGCGGCTACCGCTCGGCGGGCTCCCAGAAAAACCAAGAAAAAGCCGGCTTGAGATCTCTGCCGTTGAGTGAAGCTGCGGCGTCTAGACGATGTATTTGTAGGCCGGCAGGGTCAGGAACGGCACCATTTCGTCCGACTCCGATAGCCCTTTGAAGATTTCGATCGCTTCGGGAAAGCGGCCCGAATCGTAGAGATCGGCACCAAGGGTATCGCGCAGTTGGGCCATCTCATCCCGGAGCACCCGATCGACCAGCTCTGCGGTGACCGGGGTTCCGCCCTCAAGCTCAGCGCCGTGCTTGAGCCATTGCCAAATCTGCACTCGCGAGATTTCAGCCGTCGCCGCGTCTTCCATCAGATTGTAGAGCGGCACCGCCCCGTTCCCCCGCAGCCAGGCCTCGATATATTGCACGCCGACCCGGATATTGATGCGCAGACCCTGCTCGGTCCGGGTCCCATCATGGACCCGCAGCAAATCGGCCTGGGTGATGGTTACGTCCTCGCGGCCCCGGTCCAATTGATTGGGACCCGGCATGAATTGTTCGAACACCTGCCGCGCGACCAGGACCAGATCGGGATGGGCCACCCAGGTGCCGTCATGGCCGTCGCGCACTTCGCGCTCCTTATCGGCCATGACCGCGGCCATCGCCGCCTCATTGGCATCCGCGTCCTTCCGATTGGGAATTTGGGCCGCCATGCCGCCCATCGCGAAGGCGCCCCGCTTATGGCAAGTCTGGATAAGCAGCAGGCTATAGGCGTGCAGGAAAGCCTTTCCCATCACTACCTGCCCGCGGTCGGGCATCAGAAAGTCGGGATTGGCCCCCATCACCTTGATAAATGAAAAGATGTAATCCCAGCGCCCGCAATTGAGCCCGACAATATGGTCGCGCAGCTCGTAGAGAATCTCGTCCATCTCGAAGGCAGCCGGCAGGGTCTCGATCAACACCGTTGCCTTGATGGTGCCCGACCGCAGCCCAAGCACCTTCTGGGCGTGCTCGAAGACGTGATTCCAGAGGCGCGCTTCAAGATGGCTCTCCAGCTTGGGCAGATAGAAGAAGGGCAGAAAAGCATGTCTGTCCGATCCGCTGGCGCCGTGGAACATGGCGAGCCCGAAGTCGAACAGCGAAGCTGAGATCGGCGCGCCGTCCACATAGACGTGTTCTTCGGCCAGGTGCCAGCCCCTCGGCCGCACCAGCAACGTGGCGGGATCGTCCCCCACCTCGTAATGCTTCGCCGACTTGGGGTCGTCGTATTCCAACGCGCCCCGCCGGTAATCCATCAGATTCGCTTGTCCCTCGACGACATTGTCCCAGGTGGGCGAGAGCGAATCTTCCAAATCCGCCATGAAGACGTCGGCGCCTGAATTGAGCGCGTTGATCATCATCTTCCGGTCGGTCGGGCCGGTGATTTCCACCCAGCGCTTGGTGAGCGCATCCGGTACGCGGGCGATTGTCCAGTCCCCGTCACGAACCGCCTTGGTCTCTTCGAGAAAGTCTGGGAGGCCGTCTGCATCCCATTCGCGTTGGCGCGCGGCACGCCGGTCCATCAGCTCCCGGCGAGTCGGTTCGAAACGCCGCGCAAGGTCCGCCAGAAAGGCAAGCGCTTCGGGCGGTAGAACCGTTTCGAATTCCGGGCGCAGCGGCGCCCGGATCTCAACGCCAGCGGGCGCATCCGACAGAGCTGCATCATCCACGGGTCTCTTCCACCTTCTGCTTTCTTCGGAATCGAGACCGCTGACTCGGAGCGTCTTCCGCGATCTTTCGAACCGGCCTCGCGCGGCCGGCCAAAGCCTTGAGTTCGCGGGGGCACGGACCGCCCAGAGCCCAATCGAGCAGTTCGGCGGTATGCACAACCGGCACGTCTACGGCGTCTTGGAGCTGCGTGATGCACCCAATATTGCCGGTGGCCACAACATCGGCATTGGTCTTGGTGATCTGTCTGGCCTTACGGTCGCGCAGCTCGGAGGCCGTCTCCGGCTGCAGGATGTTGTAGCTGCCGGCGGAGCCACAGCATAAATGGCTCTCACCGACGTCAACCACGCTAAACCCGGCGCGGGCCAACAATGCGCGGGGCTCAGCGTCGATCCGTTGGCCATTCCGCATCGAACACGCCGAATGATAGGCCACGGTCAGATCCGTCCAGCGCTTGGGCGGCGCCAGGCCAATTCTGGTCAGATACTCGGTGATATCCATGGATGCGCCCGCCACCTGGCGCGCGCGCTCCGCATAGGCTTTGTCGCGGGCGAAGAAATGCCCATAGTCTTTCATCATGGTTCCGCAACCCGATGCGTTGACGATGATGGCGTGGAAATCTTCGTGGCGCATCGGCGCGTTGAACATGTCCACATTGCGCTTGATCTGACCTTCAGCCTCCCGATGCCTTCCCAAATGGTGGACCAGCGCCCCACAGCATCCCTGGTTCTCGGGGATCGCTACTTCGACGCCGTGACGGGTCAACAGCCGGATCGTGGCGTCATTGATGGAAGGGCGTAGCGAGCGTTGCGCGCAGCCCATCAGCAGGGCCACCCGGTGCCTCTTTGGACCCTCGGGGGGAACCACACCCGAAGTAGCGAAAGCGCCCCGTTTGGGACCGCCCGCTGGCGCCAGATCCAGCATCGCCGCGACCCGGCGCAGTCCCACACGGCGCAATGCGCCCCGCAACATCCGGGCTGGAACCGCTGCCCAAAGTGCTAGACGGAAGCGGCCGGCATGGGGAAGCACATTGGCCAGCGCCGCCCGTATCGCGCGCTCTCTGAGCGGCCTGGATGATTTTTCCTCGATATGGGCGCGGCCCAAATCGACCAGGTGCATGTAGTCGACGCCACTCGGGCAAGCGGTCACGCAGGAAAGGCAGGAAAGGCAATTATCGACATATGTCCTGACGGTCTTTCCGGGCTTGCCCCCCGCTTCGAACATCTCCTTCATCAGGTAGATGCGTCCGCGGGGACTGTCGCGCTCGTCACCGCCCAGCACATAGGTCGGGCAGGTTGCCGTGCAGAGACCGCAATGAATGCATCGCCGCAGCAGGTCGTTGGCCTCGGCAATGCGGGGATTTTGCAGTTGCGCCTCGCTGAATTTGGTCTGCATCCCGACTAAACCCCCGCATACATCCGGCCGGGATTGAGAATCCCGTCCGGATCGTAGGCCTGCTTGATGCCCGCTGTCAGCCGGGCGTTGCCGGGATCGAGCGTCTGGAAGACGTCGACTTTGGCTCGGATCGCGGGGTCCGCACGGACCAAGGTGGCGTGTCCGCCGACTTCCGCGATGACGCGGCGCACATCGCTGAAGGCGGCATCCCTGGCCGACGGGATCAGCAGCCAAATCAGCCCGCCCGCCCAATCATAGGCGGCCTGGCATTCGACATTGCGGGCGATCGCGGAGACCAGAGCCGGGCCCGTCCGCGGCATGGTGGAAATGCGCCATACGGCGCCGCCTACGTCCTGCAGGAACTTCAGCTCGCGCCATGCCGACCATAACTGCCGGCTTTTGCCATCTTCCAAGGCCCGCGGCTGGCCGAAAGCAGCGAGCGCGTCGGCGAGCCGCTCGCCGCGATAGTCGAGCGAAGTGCGCCGTGCTTCGAGACGCAATGCCGTGACCGAGCCGCCCGCATTGCCGAGCCAGCCCAGGCCTAGCGCGTCGGCCAGCGCTCCATGAAGGTGGATCGCACCGGAGACTTCGTAAGGCGTCCCCATGGCGGCGCATAAGGCCTCAACTGCGACCTCGTCGGTGAGGCCGTCGTAAATCAGGGTTCCGGACTCCTCGGCCATGGGCAGCACCTTGACGGTCACCTCGCTCATCACGGCAAGCGTTCCCCAAGAGCCTGCAAGGCCCCGGCACAAGTCGTATCCGGTGACGTTCTTTAGAACCCGTCCCCCCGACTTGAAGAGCTCGCCGCGCCCATTCACGGCCCGCACGCCCAGAAAATGATCGCGGGCGGCGCCGGAAAAGATTCGGCGCGCCCCCGAATAATTCATGGCGAATACGCTGCCGATCGTGGCCTTTCCGGGCGCCTCACCCAGCACCGCGCTCAAATCGACCGGCTCGAACGCCAATTGCTGCCGGTTCTGCGCCAATGCCGCCTCCACCTCATTGAGCGGCGTACCCGATCGCGCCGATAGCACCAGCTCGCTCGGCTCATACAGCGTAATTCCAGCGAGCGCCTGCGTGGTCAATTGGGCTTCGGTTTGAATTGGCCGCCCGATGGTGGACTTCGATCCGTTGCCACAGACTTCCAACGGTGTTTTCGCGCTCGCTGCACCGGCGACGGCATCGGCCAGCTGTCTCTCGTCGATGGGAGAAATAATACCTGACACCCGGACCGCCCTTTTAGGAAGCTTGTCGGGCGTCGAGCGGGAACACCTTCGAGGGATTGAGCAGCCAATCGGGATCGAAGACGGTCTTGATGCGCATTTGCTGGGCCAGATCGGTTCTGCTGAACTGGACCGGCATCAGGTCGCGCTTCTCGATGCCGACCCCATGCTCGCCCGATAAGCAGCCGCCGACCTCCACGCAAAGCTTGAGGATTTCGGCGCCGCATTGCTCAGCCCGCTCGGCCTCTTCCGGGTTATTCGCGTCATAAAGGATCAAGGGATGCAGATTGCCGTCGCCGGCGTGGAATATATTGGCGACGGGAAGCTTATACTCCCTGCAGAGTCGGCTGATCTCCACCAGGACGTCCGCGAGCTTGCTCAGCGGAATGGTTCCGTCCATGCAGTAGTAGTCGGAAATATGGCCCATGGCGCCGAAGGCCGACTTGCGGCCTTTCCAGATCGCCGCGCTCTCGGCGTCGCTCTGGCTGATGCGGATGGTCTTGGGCCTGTATTTCCGGGCGATTTTCTGAATTTCGTATAGCAGTTCGGTGATCTCGTCCTTGGAGCCATCCACCTCCACGATCAGCAGCGCTTCCACATCCCGCGGATAACCCGCCTTGGCGAAGTCGTCGCAGACCTTGATGGCAGGCTTGTCCATGAACTCGATCGCCATGGGAACGATGCCCGCGGCAATGATGCCTGCAACACAGGCGCCCGCCGATTTGCTGGAGGCGAACCCCAGCAGCATGGGGCGCGCGCCCTCGCTCGCTCGCAAAATGCGCACCGTCGCCTCAGTGACAATGCCGAACTGGCCCTCGGAACCCACGACTAGCGCCAGCAGGTCATAGGCCGGGGAATCGTAAGCATCACCGCCGATCTCGACCACCTCGCCGGTCATCAGCACCATCTTGACGCCTAAAATATTGTTGGTGGTGACGCCGTATTTCAGGCAATGCGCGCCACCGGAATTCATCGCGATATTTCCGGCGAGCGTGCAGGCGAGCTGGCTTGAGGGGTCCGGCGCGTAGAAAAAACCTCGATCCGCAACTTCGTCGGAGATGGACAGATTCGTGACGCCCGTCTGCACCCGGGCGAAGCGGTTGTCGTAGTCAACCTCCAGCACCCGGTTCATCTTGGAAACGCCCACGATGACGGCATCTTCCTGCGGCAGTGCCGCACCGCATAGCGAGGTGCCGGCTCCCCTGGCGATCACCTTGATGCCCTCGCCGTGGCAATATTTCAGGATACGTGAAACCTGATCCGTGCTGGTGGGGAGCACCACCGCCAGCGGCAATCGCCGATAGGCGGTCAAGGCGTCGGTTTCGAAGGCGCGGCGCCCATCCTCATCGTCGATGACGTGTTCCGCACCTGCGATCCGCCGCAGCTGCCGCACGATCGCGGAGCGCCGGCTCAAGATTTGTTCGTCTGGTTCCAGGAGTGCGTGAGGCGCCATCTTAGTATCCGCAAGAAAACGAAGCCGGCAAACCGGCGGCGCAATGGGATTACACCCGATGTATAGATGCTTTCGTCGCCGCCGCCGATATCGTTAGACTAATAGACTAGCGGGCCAATGAGGACTATGCCAGTCCCCCGCGCCTCGCCGGCCCTGAGCCCAATCGCCCTGCAATTTTTTGGCATTTGGAAGCGTGGCAAGCGAACTGGCAGAGGCCCGGCATTCATCCGCCATTCATTGACTGTCTGCAAGAAATGCCAATCTTTCGCTGAGCCGTGTTGCCTTGCGGGCGCTATCGTGCAAAACAGCGCCGGCTGCCATTGAGGAGAAGACGTAATGAAGAAGACGCTTGTATTCGCCCTGACAACCTTTGCCGCTTTATCGTTCGCGAACGCAGTCTATGCGCAGGACGGCGATCCGGTCGCGGGTGAGAAGGTTTTTAAGAAGTGCAAAGCCTGTCACCAGGTCGGAGAGGGCGCAAAGAAGAAAGTCGGCCCAATTCTGAATGGCGTTATCGGAGCCACTGCCGGAGCTCAAGAGGACTTCAAATACTCAAACGCGATGGTTGAAGCGGGCAAGAACGGCACCGTTTGGACGGTAGAAAACCTGGACACCTATCTCGAAAAACCCCGGGCCTTTATCCCAAAGGGTAAGATGGCGTTTGCCGGTCTGAAGAAGCCGGAGGACCGCACCAACGTGATCGTCTATCTCAAGCAGTTCTCCGAGACGCCTGCGGCGCAGTAATCTACAGGACTACGCGGCTCCCCAACTAGAGTTGGTCATTTAACGCGGGCATTCGCCTGAGCGCCCGTGCCTGCGCAATTGCCCGACCCCTTCTCTATGGGCTACCAAGGCGGAGCCATTTGCGTGCCGGCATTGATATCCGGTCCGCGCAAGGGCTTTGCCTGGCGTTCCGTTGAGAAGGGTTGAACCTTTGGCCACGCCTGCACAGTCATCTGAATCAGGCCCGCGGGTCGGACTGTTCGTCACATGCATCGTCGATCTGTTCAGGCCCTCGGTCGGGTTCGCGGCCATTAAGCTGCTGCAGGACGCTGGCTGCGAGGTTGACGTTCCGCAGACGCAGACCTGTTGCGGCCAGCCCGCCTATAATTCGGGCTTCCGGGCCGACGCGGCGACGATTGCCCGGCAGGTCATCGAGCTTTTCGAGCCCTACGATTATATCGTGGCACCTTCGGGATCTTGCGCCGGCATGTTGCGCAAGCACTATCCCGCACTTCTTGGCGACGACCCTGCTTTCGCCGAGCGTGCGAAGGAATTTGCCGAAAAAGTCCATGAGCTGGTTTCGTTCCTGGTCGACGTGCGCGGCGTGAGCGCCGTCGAGGCGCGCCATTCGGGAACCGTCGTCTATCACGACGCCTGCTCCGGCCTGCGGGAACTCGGCATCAGCGAACAGCCCCGGCGGCTGTTGCGGTCGATCGAGGGCCTGGAGCTTAGGGAGCTGAAGGATCCGGGTGCTTGCTGCGGATTCGGCGGCGCCTTTTCGGTCAAATATCCGGAGATCTCCAGCGCGATTGCCGAACAGAAGACGCGCGACATCGCCGCCGCGCAAGCCGATTGCCTATTGGCGGGCGATCTTGGCTGTTTGATGCAAATGGCCGGCAAGCTCGCCCGCGAGGGCCGCCCAATGGCCGCGCGTCACGTGGCCGAAGTGCTTGCCGGTCTGACCGACGAGCCGCCGATCGGCGCGCCAAAGGGCGAGAGCGCATGAAGCCTACGTCCAGCGCCTTCAAGGAGAACGCCACGCGGGCCTTGGGGGATGAGCAACTGCAGCAAGCCCTCTCCAATGTCCGGCGTGGATTTGTCGATAAACGTGCCAAAGCGCGTGCTGGGCTGCCCGAGTTCGATTCCCTGCGGGATCGGGCCCGCGACATCAAGGAGCACACGCTGGGCCTGCTCGACGTCTATCTCGAGGAATTCGAGCGCAAGGTCGAAGACTCCGGCGGCCAGGTCCATTGGGCGCAGACGGCAAGCGAAGCCTGCGAGACCGTTCTCGACATCTGCCGGCGGCGAAATGCGCGGACGGTCACAAAAGGCAAATCCATGATTGGCGAGGAAATCGCCATCAATGACCACCTCGAGGCTGCCGGCCTGAAGGTGGTCGAGACGGATCTCGGCGAGTATTTGATCCAGCTTCGCGGCGAGGCGCCGAGCCACATCATCGGACCCGCCATTCACTTGAACCGCGGACAGATCGAGCAGGACTTCCGGCGTGCCCACACTCAGCTTCCGAGCGACCGGCCCCTCGACGACGCCAGCCACTTGGTCGCCGAGGCCCGCGCGATCCTGCGCGAGCAATTTCTGGCCGCAGATGTCGGCATCACCGGCGCCAATATGCTGATCGCCGAAACCGGCAGCTCGGTGATCGTTACCAATGAGGGCAATGGCGACCTGACCCAGACCTTGCCCAAGACCCATATCGTGATCGCCAGCATCGAAAAGATCGTGCCGACCCTGGAGGACGCCAACACAATCTTGCGGGTGCTGGCGCGCTCGGCGACGGGCCAGGAGATGTCGGCCTACACAACCTATTCGACCGGCCCCCGCCGCGACGATGATCCCGACGGGCCGGAAGAATTCCATGTTGTTCTAATTGACAATGGCCGCACCGAGATGCTGGGCAGCGAGTTTAAGGACATGCTGCGCTGCATCCGCTGCGGCGCCTGCCTCAACCATTGCCCGGTCTACAATGTGGTGGGCGGCCATGCCTATGGCTGGGTCTATAGCGGCCCCATGGGCGCCGTGCTCACGCCATCCCTGATCGGCGTCGGCGGGGCAGGCCACCTGCCCAACGCCTCGAGTTTTTGTGGCCGCTGCGAAGAGGTCTGCCCGATGCGGATCCCGCTTCCCGGCATGATGCGCAGCTGGCGCGAGCGGGAGGTCGCCAAGGGCCAGATATCGACCGCCCAGCGACTGGCGATAAAATCTTGGGCGTTTATGGCGAAGCGTCCCGCACTCTACCGCGCCGCCGCCGGCGCCGTGATCGCTATGCTGGGGGCGCTGGGCGCCAAGCACGGCCGCTTCCGTTGGCTTCCCTTTGCAAGCGCGTGGACCGGGTATCGCGATCTTCCCGCGCCCCAAGGCCAAACCTTCATTCAGCTTTGGCGTGCCCGACAGGACCAGCAATGAACCGGGCCAATAGCGACTCTCGCGCGAAAATATTGGGCCGTATCCGCTCCGCACTCGGCGCTGCCGGTGCCGATGGCGCGCGCCGCGAGGCTGTTGAATCCCGCTTGGCCAGTCACCCCGCGGGCCCAGTGCCCGAACGCGCCCGCAAGGACGGCAAGGCTCTTGGAGAGCTGTTCGTCGAGAAGCTGCTGAGCCAAAAGGCGACCGTCGAGCACGTCGCCAATGCGGGCGATATCCCTGAGACAGTCGCGCGCTACCTACGCGAGGCAAATCTGCCCGCCAGAATCCGAATGGGTTCCGATGAATTGCTGGCCATCGCGCCCTGGGAAAAGGTGCCGGCGCTGGAGCGGCAATCGGGGCGGGCCCGCGGCGATGACCTGGTCTCTGTCAGCCGGGCGCAAGCGGGAGCCGCCGAAACCGGCACATTATTTCTGACCTCGGGGCCCGAGAATCCGACCACGCTGAACTTCCTGCCCGATACTCATATCGCCGTTATCAAAGCGGACGATTTGGTGGGCAGCTATGAGGAGGCCTGGAACCGGCTGCGGGCCAAAAATGGCGAGGGCCAACTACCCCGCACGGTGAATTTGATTTCCGGCCCATCGCGCACGGCCGATATCGAGCAAACCATGGTGATGGGCGCACACGGACCGCGCCGGCTGCATGTGATCGTCGTTGGCTGATTGCGGTTGGCCGCCCCGCTGCGTAATGGCGAGCCGAAACTGATAGACTATATTAGGTGGATCAGTTGCCGGCCGAGCCCATCGGATTGGCGAACGAGCAAACGGAACGATGACCAAGCGAACTCTGAGCAGACGCAGGCTATTAGCCCTTACCGCAGCCGCAGGACTTGCGCTTTCGGCCCTGCCCAATCGGTTGTCCTTGGGCGAGGCGGCGGAGCCCATGATTGGCGCGGACGGGCTCTACACCCAGCCGTGGTTCGTGCAGTCCTTCTTCGAGCTGCAGGACGACCTGGCGGAAGCGAACGCGGCTGGCAAGCAATTCGCGGTTCTCTGGGAACAGCGGGGTTGTCCCTATTGCCGCGAGCTGCATCAGGTCAATCTCGCCGATCCCGAGATCGGCGCCTATGCGAAGAAGAATTTCGCGATCCTGCAGCTGGACATTTGGGGCGACCGCAAAGTCACCGATTTCGATGGGGAAGAGATGAGCGAGCGGGAGCTTGCCAGGCGCTGGGGTGTGAGTTTTACGCCCACGCTGAACTTTTTTCCGAAAGATCCCGCTGCGGTCGAAGGCAAGGTGGGAGGCAAGGCGGAAATTGCCCGCATGCCGGGTTATTTCAAACCATTCCACTTCCAGACCATGCTGATCTATGTCCGTGACGACCACTACAAAGATGCCGGATTCCAGGAATTTCTGAAGGCCCGGGCGGAACAGCTCCACAAGGAAGGGAAAGAGGTCAAATTCTGGTAGCTGCCGGGTTATTGGACATTCGCCACGGCCTGGATTTGGTTAACGCCATCCCGTCAACGGGCTTTGCCCAGGCTAGGCCTTTCGCTATGGTCCCGCACCATCGAAGCCGCCAAGGTATAGTCATTTGGCTAGCCGAGCTTCGCCCTAAGATTGGGGAGCAGCCCGTCCTCTGATGCCGACAAATCAGTTCCGCACCTGGTTGTTGAAACTGCCGCGCTGGGCCAAGAGCGTGCTGCTGATCGGCAACGACTTCTTTCTGCTCGCCCTGGCGCTTTGGCTGGCCTACACGCTCCGGCTCAACGTTCTATACGTCCCTCCCGATCTCGAAACCGCAATGATTTTCGTCGCCGCTCCCGTGATCGGCGTGGCGACATTCTATTTTCGCGGGCTCTACCGGCTTGTGACCCGCTATATCACGCAGGAGGCTGCGGGACGGATCTACATCACCGTGGCGCTCGCGGTCTTGCTCTGGGTGCTGCTGATCCTGATGCTTGGCATCACCAGCGTGCCGCGCTCCGTCGTGGTGATCTACGGATTGATCGCGGCCGGCTTCATCCGGCTTTCGAGACACTATGCGGGCTGGGTGCTTCAGGCCCTGCCCCACGCCACGCCGGCAAAATTGGATCCTCGCACCAAAGTCGCGATTTATGGTGCAGGCGATTCCGGCACCCAGCTGCGCCAGGCGCTCAGCGGGAGCACCCAATACAAGCCCGTGGCCTTCATCGACGATGACCCATCGATGTGGGGGCAGAACATCGCGAACAACAAGGTCTATCAGCCCGACAAGATTCCGAAGCTGATCGAGCGCGACGGCGTCCGGGAGATCTTTTTGGCGCTTCCCTCCGCCTCACGGCACGAGCGGAAAGCCGTGATCCACAACCTCGAAACCCTGCCCGTAATGGTTAAGACTCTGCCGGCCCTGGAGGACATCGCCTCGGGCAAGGTTCAGATCAGCGACCTTCGTCCCGTCGATGTGGACGATTTGCTGGGGCGCGATCCGGTGCCGCCGGACTCCAAGCTGCTGGATCAGGACATCCGCAACAAATCCGTTCTGATAACCGGCGCGGGCGGTTCCATCGGCTCGGAATTGGCGCGTCAGGTGATGCGGTCAAAGCCCAAGTCCCTGGTGCTGCTCGATCTCTCGGAAACCGCGCTTTATCAGATCGAAATGGAAGTGGCGGAGCTTCGCCAGCAATTGCGTGATGAAACCAAAGCGGCCGGCAAACGTTGGCGGGACATCAAGGTCTTTGCGGTGCTCGGATCCGTTCTCGACGACCGCCTGATCCGCCACGTAATTTCGCAGAACAAAATTCAAACGATCTACCACGCCGCCGCCTACAAGCACGTGCCGCTGGTCGAGATCAATCAGCTGGCGGGGCTGCGCAACAATACGCTTGGCACCCTGGCGCTGGCCGAAGCCGCCAATGAGCTTGGCGTCGAGCGCTTCGTGCTGGTCTCGACCGACAAGGCAGTGCGACCGACAAATGTCATGGGCGCGAGCAAACGGCTCGCCGAGCTTGTCCTGCAGGCGCTCGCCGCGGAGCCGGACACGGGGACCATGTTCACCATGGTGCGGTTCGGCAATGTGCTCGATTCATCAGGTTCAGTAGTGCGCCGCTTCCGCGCGCAGATCGAAGAAGGTGGACCGGTGACGGTCACCCATCGGGATATCTTGCGCTATTTCATGTCGATCCCCGAAGCCGCCGAACTGGTGATTCAAGCCGGCGCCATGGCCGATGGCGGGGACGTCTTCGTCCTCGATATGGGCAAGCCCGTAAAGATCGACGATCTAGCACGCACGATGATCCGCTTGAGCGGCCTCGACGTGCAGGATGACGATAATCCCACCGGGGACATCACCATCGAATATGTCGGCTTGCGAAAGGGCGAAAAGCTCTATGAGGAGCTGCTGATCGGCGAGAACACCACCGGGACCCAGCATTCCCGGATCATGAAGAATCTGGAGCCGCTGGTGCCGCTGGCAAGCCTCAAGACCGAACTCGACCGGCTGAGGCAGGCCGTCGAATCTCAGGATCTGGAGGCCGTCGAACCGATGTTGAAGGCGACGGTAGAGGGATACCGGCAAGGCGGCACGCTGCACGAGGCGCCGGGTAGCGAATTCGAAGGCTGGACGGGTACCCCACGGACCATCCATTGACGTCCGAGCCCCAAGCCAAACGCATTGCGATCGTCGCGTCGCACGCACCCTCCTTGCTGCTGTTTCGCCGCTCGCTGATCGAGACCCTTCTGGGGCAGCGACATCAGGTGCTGTGCGCGGCACCCGATATGGACGAAACGATCGCGGGTGAGCTTGGCCGTCTTGGCGCAGAGACCAAGACCATTACGCTCGAACGCACCGGTCTCAATCCAATGCACGACATGAAATCGGTGGACGAACTCACTGGCCTGTTTCGCGATTGGCAGCCCGATATCGTCATGGGCTATACGCCGAAGCCCGCGATCTATGCCTCGATTGCGGCCAAGCGGGCAAAAGTGCCGCGCATCGTTCCGATGGTAACCGGGCTGGGCTACGCGTTTCTGGAAGGCGGCGGCCCTAGGGCTATCGCCATCCGCCAGGCCACAAGATTGCTCTATCGGTGGGCATTTGGCGCCAGCGACGCCATCATTTTTCACAATGTGGACGATCGAGGTGTGCTGATAGATATGGGCTGCGTTCCGGTGGGGCACCCCACTCACGTGGTCCGCGGCTCTGGCGTTGATTTGCAGCACTATGCCGAGCAGCCAATGCCGCCCCAAGGGGATGGCTTAACTTTCCTAATGATTGCGCGGTTGGTCGGCTACAAGGGAATAGCTGAATATTGCGAAGCGGCCCGGCTGCTGGCGCCTCATGTGCCAACGACCCGCTGGATATTGATCGGGCCAGTCGAACATGGCCCCGCCGGCTTCCCGCTCGCCGAGCTCGGCAAGAATGGCGCCGTCGACTATCTAGGTCCAGTCGACGATGTCCGCTCCCATCTTGCCCACGCCCATGTCTATGTTTTGCCCTCCTATGGCGAGGGCATGCCGCGAACCGTGCTTGAGGCGCTGGCTACGGGCCGGCCGATCATCACGACCGATGCGCGGGGCTGCCGCGAGACGGTTGAACCCGGCAAGAACGGATTGCTGGTGCCGCCGCGCGACGCGAACGCCTTGGCCGGGGCTATGGCGCAGATGCTCGAAAACCCTGACAGCTTGGCTAAGATGGGCCAAGAGAGCCGCGTCATCGCCGAGCGGGAGTTCGACGTGGAGCAGGTGAACCAAGCCATGATGCGGGCGCTGGGCCTTACCGAGGCGACCGCGACACCAAATGAGAGTCGCGTTTGATGCCGGACTCCGCCCCAGATACCCTGGAGGCTGGCCCAGATGAGGCGTGGCCCCATTTCGGCGAAGATGAAGTCGCCGCGGTTACGGAAGTGCTGCGCTCGGGCAAGGTCAACCAGTGGACCGGAACCCGCGTGAAGCAATTCGAGCAGGCGCTTGCCGAGCGCACCGGTATGCCGCACGCGAATGCGCTCGCCAATGGCAGCGTGGCGCTGGAGCTGGCGCTGCGGGCGCTCGGAATCGGACCGGGCGACGAAGTCATTGTGGCCTCGAGTAGTTTCGTCGCCTCGGCGAGCTGCGTGCCGCTGGTGGGCGCCACGCCGGTCTTTGCCGATGTGGACCCGGATTCGCAGAACATTTCAGCCGCCACCATCGAGCCCCTGATCACCGAACGCACGAGAGCCGTGATCCCGGTTCACCTGGCTGGCTGGCCCGCCGACATGCCGGCCATCATGGCGCTCGCAGAAAAACGGGGCGTGCCCGTTATCGAGGATTGCGCCCAAGCGATCGGCGCGGAGATCGGCGGCAAGCCGGTTGGCTCCTTTGGCGATGCTTCCATATTCTCGTTTTGCCAAGACAAGATCATCAGCACCGGCGGCGAAGGTGGCATGGCTCTGTTCCGCGACGCCGACGTCTGGAGGCGGGCTTGGGAGTTCAAGGATCACGGCAAGAGCTGGGACCTGATGCAAACGCCCGCATCGGCACCTGGATTCCGCTGGGTGCATCAGACAATCGGTACCAATTGGCGCATGACCGAGATGCAGGCGGCGATCGGTCTGGTCCAGCTCGAGAAACTTGACGGCTGGCTGCAAGACCGCCGCAGGAACGCTGGCATATGGCGCGAGGAGTTTGAGTCTCTAAGCGTGCTACGCCAGCCCGCGCCGCCCGATGACGTTACCCATGCCTATTACAAATACAGCGTCTTCCTGGAGCCCGGCCGGCTCGCGCCCGGCACATCGCGGGATGATGTCTTAGCAGCGCTCATCGATGGCGGAATCCATGCGCTTTCCGGCTTTTGCCCCGAGATCTATCGCGAGATGGCGTTTCAAGACCTTGGAACCGAAACTCGGCCCACCGCCCACGACTTGGGCCAAACTAGTCTGGCGTTCAAAGTTCACCCCACCCTCGACCCCCAACGGCTCGCGGCCAGAGCCCAATCCGCGCGCGCGATCATTTCCCGCTTCGAGGCCGACAGCTGAATCTGCTGTCGAGCGGGAAACGGAGTCTTGCGCGGTATCAACAACTTTGCTGAGCTGATGATGTATCGGCTGGATGGACGGCCTTATGGATCCAACAACGAAATTCCGACTCGAGGGCAAGATCGCGATGGTAACCGGGGCTTCAAGCGGTCTCGGCGCACACTTCGCGCAAACCCTAGCGGGCGCCGGAGCGAAGGTGATCGTGGCCGCGCGCCGCATGAAGAAACTGCAGAAAGTCGCGGACAAAATAAACGCCGAGGGCGGCGACGCGGTGCCGATCGAGATGGACGTCGCGGACCCCGCTTCCGTCGCCCGCGCCTTCGATGAGGCCGAGGCCGCTGCCGGGCCCATCGACATTCTGGTGAACAATGCCGGCGTTCCGAGCTTTTCCTGGTTCCTGGACGTCAGCGAAGACGAATGGCGGCAGCTGATGGATGTCAATCTGGATGGCGTGTTCCGCGTCGGACAGGAAGCCGCGCGGCGCATGAAGGCTGCCAAAACAGGCGGTTCGATCGTCAATATCTCGTCGATCACCGGTGTCGGAGGCTTGGTCAAAAAGCTCGCGCCCTACGCCGTCTCCAAGGCAGGCGTCGTTCAACTGACCAAGGTGATGGCGCTCGAGCTTGCCCGCGACAACATCCGGGTCAATGCGCTGGCGCCGGGATATTTCTCGACCGAGATGAATGAGGGCCACCTCACCAGCGAGGCCGGTCAGAAACTCATTGCCAAAATTCCACAAGCCCGTGTCGGCGAGCTGCACGAGTTGGATGGGCCGCTGCTGCTGCTTGCCTCCGACGCAGGGTCCTTTATGACGGGTGAAGTTATCGCCGTCGATGGCGGCGCATTGGTGTCCATGGCTTAGGAGTTCGCGCGAGCGATGATCGATTTTTCACTCTCCCCCGAAGTTGAAGACGTTCGCCTGAAAGTGCGGAGTTTCGTCGACGAGCACGTTATGCCGCTCGAACTCGACCGCGCGAATTACGACGATCACGAGAACATTCGCGGCGACGTGCTGGACGAGGTCCGGAAGAAAGCCCGCGCCGCCGGTCTCTGGGCACCGCAAATGCCGAAGGATCGGGGCGGGATGGGCTTATCGATGGTCGGCCAGGCCGTGATGTACGAGGAGTCCAACCGTTCGCTGTTCGGGCCCGTCGCCTTTAATTGCGCAGCGCCCGATGACGGCAATATGCGGCTGCTCAACCAAGTAGGCACAGAGGACCAGAAGGCCAATTGGCTGCAGCCCATCATCGATGGCGAAGTACGCAGCGCGTTCGCCATGACGGAGCCCCATCCAGGTGGCGGCTCCGACCCCGGCATGATCCGGACAAAGGCGGAGAAGAAGGGCGATGTCTGGGTCGTCAACGGGCACAAATGGTTCATCACCGGCGCGGGCTGGGCTCAGTTCTTCATCCTGGTAGCGCGGACTTCCGACGATCCTCGCCGCGGTCTGACGGCATTCCTCTTCAGCGCGGATGATCCGGGTTGGGAAATCGTGCGCCGGATCCCGATCATGGGACCGGAGGAACATGGCGGCCATTGCGAACTGACGTTCGACGGCCTGGAGATACCGGACGAGAACCGCCTGATGGAAATCGGCGACGGGTTGCGGGTCACGCAAATCAGGTTGGGGCCGGCCCGGCTAACCCATTGCATGCGCTGGCTTGGGCTCGCCGAACGCTGCATGGAGATCGCGCAGGCCTATATCGAAGAGCGCGAGGGCTTCGGAATCAAGCTTGCCGAGCGCGAGTCCGTGCAGCTGAAAATGGGGGAGATTGCCTATCAGATTCAGATCGGGCGGCTGCTCACCATGCATGCGGCCTGGATGCTCGATCAGGGCGATTTCGCCCGCAAGGAAGTCTCGATGGCCAAGATTCAGGTCGCCGACACGCTACACAGGGCGGCCGATACCTGCATCCAACTGAACGGCGCCCGCGGCTATTCCAAGGACACCATCCTGGAATGGGTCTACCGCTATGCAAGGCAAGCCCGCCTGGTGGACGGTGCCGACGAAGTCCACAAGATGGTGCTGGCGCGGTTTTACGCCAAGGAAGGCAATGACTTCTGGTCTTGGGGTGCGTAATGGCCCATGAAGACCGCCCCCGCACCCTCGATCCCGAAAATCTTGGACCCCTCGAGTCCTGGCTCGCCGGGGAGCTGCAAGCTGAGACCGTCAGCCTCGGTCCGGCAAAACTGCTTTCCGGCGGCGCGATCGGCGAGAACTGGCGGCTTGGCGCGCAAATAAGGGGCGGCCCGCACGACGGCACGCATGTTTGGGTGTTGCGCACCGACGCCCATTCCAGAGTCGCCACCAGCCACCAAAGACATCACGAATACGCCTGTCTGAAAGCCGCATATGAAGCAGGCGCAATGGTGCCGGAGCCGATCGCCCAGAGCGCGGACGCGGACGTGATCGGGGCGCCCTTCATGCTGGTCGGCTACGCCGCGGGCGTAGGCCAGGCGCGAAAAATCATTCGCGACCCCCAGGTGGGCGAATTCGGCGAGGCACTGGTGGAGAGGCTTGGCGGCGAACTCGCGAAAATCCACTCGATCCAGCCGCCACGCGACGACCTGGACTTCTTAGATGTCCCGGCCAAATCCCCGGCGCTCGCCGTGGTGGCCGAGCTGCAGGGCCATCTGGACCTGGTGCCGGAGCCCCAGCCCGCCCTCGAATACGTTCTGCGCTGGCTGCAGGATCATGCGCCCCCCGCCGCCGGGCTTGTGCTGGTCCATTCGGATTACCGCACCGGCAATTACATGGTCGACAATGGCGAGTTGACCGCCATCCTCGACTGGGAATTCTCCCATTGGGGCGACCGGCATGAGGATTTGGGCTGGTTCTGCGCCCGCTGTTGGCGCTTCGGGGTTGATCAACTCGAGGCGGGCGGCGTGGGCAGCCGCGAGGCGTTCTACCGGGGCTACAACGCGATCTCGGATACGCCAATCGATCCCAACTTGGTGCCCTATTGGGAAACCATGGCGGCCGCCCGCTGGGGCGTGGTCGCACTGCTGCAGGGCGAGCGGCACAATTCGGGCGAAGAGGAGTCCCTGGAGCTGATCTTGACCGGCCTGATGGCGCCGGAAATGGCCTATGACGCGCTGACCGACATCGCTGCGCGGACCGGCAAGACGAGGATGGCCACCAGTGGCTAGGCCAAATCACACATCCCGAGCTTTGCTCGATATCGCCTTCGAGACCTATCGCGATGAGATCCTTGGCGAATTGGCGGGCTCCAAGCGCTATACCGGGGCGATGGTCGCCAACGCCATGCAAATCGCACGGCGGGCCTTGGTGGCCGGTGATCCGGCGGACACGTTGCTCGCCCGACTTTTCCCCGACGGCTCCATGGATTTGCGCGCGCTAGCCGCTGGGATCAGAAAGGGGCAGTTCACCGAAGATACCAGTCCGGGACTGCTCGATGTCTTGCTCGACTACGTCACGGAACAGCTGGAAATCAGCAATCCCAACTTCCTCGAACGGCGCGGCAAATAAGACGATGCGGCCGAGGTTGGGCGTCACATGAACGTGAATCCATGTGAGCCAATTCCTGAGTAAGGTGGCGCGCCTGACGGACCTGACACATAGAATTCTAGGAGCTGCCATGACCGCCGCCAAGATTACTGCCCTCGCCATGTTCGCCGCCTCCCTGAGCTTCTGGGGAACCTCTGCGCAAGCGGGCAAGGGAATCGAGCTGAGCGCCCCGTCACCCTTTATGCAGCAGCAATGCAAGAAGGGGTGGATATGGAACCCGCGCACCAAGAAGTGCGTGCGCCAAACGCGCGGTTCCTACTAAGCGCTGCCAATAGGCCGGGCTGACGGCGCGCTTCGCGCCGTCCCCCGGCAGTTGGAGCAAGGCCGTTGGATCGAAACCGCAAGCCTTCCTTGCAGATCGGCGCATGGTGCGCCATTGGCGCCGGTCTGTTTGGGCTTGCCTTGATCCTAACCCTCGCCTCGCCGCTATTCGGATACGACCATTCGGTTACCGACATGCCCGTGCCGTGGCTGGTGGGCGGCCTGGTGCTGGCGGGTGTGCTGTATCTGGCGCTGGTCTGGTTGATCCCGGCCACGCTGCGCGAATTCCCCGGAAATTCATATGCGCTGCTGGCGTTCGTGCTGGCGCTGGGCCTCGCCATGCGGCTCCTGATGTTCGCGAGCGAGCCGATTCTGGAGGACGACTATCAGCGTTACCTATGGGATGGCGCTGTCACGGCCCATGGCCTGAACGCTTACGAAGTCTCGCCCGAAACCGCCAAGTCCGCGGACCCCGAGACCTCCGTCATCGGTGGACTTGCAATCGCCTCAGGCGACGTGCTCGACCGCGTCAATCACCCGGAACTGCGGACCGTCTATCCCCCGGTGGCCCAGGGCGTATTCGCGATCTCCCACGTCTTGGGGCCTTGGAGCCTGGGGACCTGGCGCGCGCTCTGCCTGTTGGGTGAAATGGCTAGCGTGGCGCTACTGCTGCTTCTATTGCGTGAACTGGGCCGATCACCCCTCTGGGTCGCGCTCTATTGGTGGAATCCATTGGCAATCAAGGAGCTGATCAACTCGGCGCATCTGGAGGCGATCCTGATCCCGGTCGTGCTCGGTGCCATCGTCCTCGCGATTCACCGGCGCTATTTGCTCTCCACGTTTGCCTTGGCTGTCGCTGCGGGCATCAAGCTCTGGCCGGTTCTTCTGCTGCCGTTGATCTGGCGCCCACTCGCCGAACGCCCGCGCGCATTGCTGATAGCGGTCGCCTCGACCGCCGGCCTTGGATTGGCATTGGCCGCCCCAATCCTGTGGGCCGGTCTTGACCAGAGCTCCGGTCTCGTCGCCTACGCGCAGAACTGGAAGACCAACAGCGCGCTGTTTCCCCAAGTCGAAGCGATCGCCGGCAGCTCATTGGCTTGGATTGGCGGCTTTGAACCCTGGATCGTCGGCCGGAGTATTGTGGCACTGGTTCTGGTGGGGTTGGCGCTCTGGCTGTCCCGGCGTCCCTTCAAGACGCCGGAAGAGCTGATTCAGAAATGTGTTCTGCTAGTCGGCGCGCTGGTCCTGCTGAGCCCGGCGCAGTTCCCCTGGTATTTCCTCTGGGTGTTGCCGCTGATGCCACTGCGCCCGGTGCTGGGCCTGCTGGCCCTGACAGCCACCATGCCGCTCTACTATCTGGGCTTCTTTCTTCTCGCCCGCGACAGTTACGAATTCTACGCGAGCACCATCGTCTGGTTTGTCTGGGTGCCGGTCTGGCTGTTATTGGCAGCGGAATTTGCGCCTCGCAAATGGCGGGGCCCACGCGACCTCATAGAGGCTGCCCATGCGTCATAACCGCAAGATCGGCGTCGTGATACCGGCCCTCAACGAGGAGCACGCGATCGGCAAGGTGATCGCAGACATACCCCCATGGGTCGACAGGATCGTTGTCGTCGACAACGGTTCTCGCGACCGGACCGCCGAGGTGGCCCGCGCCCATGGAGCTACTGCGATCAGTGAGACAGAACGAGGTTATGGGGCGGCCTGCCAGGCAGGGCTCGCTGCCCTAGGCGACGCCGAAATCATCGTGTTCTTGGATGGCGATTACAGCGACTACCCGGACGAAATGGCCGCAATCGTCGATCCGATCCTCGCCGATGAATGCGACTTCGTGATCGGTTCGCGGCGGGGTGCGGGCGTCCGCCAGGGCGCGCTCACACCCCAACAGCGCTTCGGCAATTGGCTGGCCTGCCGGCTGATGCGCCTGATTTGGCGCACCGACTACACCGACCTTGGTCCGTTCCGGGCCATCGACGCCGCGGCCCTGCGGCGGCTCGGCATGCGGGACCGCAATTATGGCTGGACCATTGAAATGCAGATCAAGGCGGCGCTAACGGGCTTGAGGACCCATGAGGTCGAGGTCGGGTACCGGCCGCGGATCGGTCTTTCCAAGGTTTCCGGTACCGTCAGGGGCTCGATTGGCGCGGGCACAAAAATCTTGGGCACCATTGCCCGCTTTGCCTTCACGCCAGCGCCCAGCGCACCGGAAGTAAGCCGCCCCATCCGCTAGTCGTAACTCGGCGACCAGATTTTTTTCTCGACCAGCGCCTCGACCTCATCCTGGGACCGGCAATCGGTGAGGCCCTGCTCGACCGCCACCTTGCCCACCGCAATCGCGATTCTGACGCTGAGCGGCCTGATATCGGTCATTGGCGGCAGCAGCGGCGCGCCCGGCACGGAAGCGTCGGGCGCGGCCTCGGCGATCACCTGCGCGGTGGCCATGAACATCTCGTCCGTTACCCGGCGCGCCTTCACCGCAATCACGCCGAGCCCGATGCCCGGAAACGCATAGGCGTTGTTGCATTGGGCGATGTGATAGGTCTGACCCTCGTGGATCACCGGTGGGAACGGGCTACCCGTCGCCACCAGCGCCCTTCCCCCACTCCAGCGCAGAACGTCCGCCGGCGAGGCTTCGGCCCGGCTGGTCGGATTGGAGAGCGGAAAGATGATGGGGCGTTCGTTGGTATCGGCCATCGTCCTGACGGCTTCTTCCTTGAAGAGGCCGGGCTGGCCTGAAACGCCGATTAGGACGGAGGGTTTCACATTGGCTACGACCGATGTCAGTTCGAAGTCGCCCTTCCAACCATCCAGCCGCTTCTTGCCGTGGGCAAAGGGCTTTTGGCTGGGCGTCAAGGATTTCAGCCCCTCGCGAACCAGGCCCTCGCGGTCCACCAGATAGAAACGTTCCCGTGCCTTTGTTTCGCTCAGGCCCTCCGCCACCAGACCCCGAACCAACTGTTCTGCAATCCCGCACCCGGCCGCACCCGCGCCTGCGATGGTGAAGACGTGCTCAGCTAATGGCCGGCCCGTTGCGCCCACGCCCGCCAGGACTGTGCCCATGGTGACCGCGGCGGTACCCTGAACATCATCGTTGAAGCAGCAGAGCTGATCCCGGTAGCGGGTCAACAGGGCGCTGGCGTTGCGCCCTGCAAAATCTTCGAACTGGAGCAGGACGCCCGGGAATTTGCGCTGGATCGTCTGCATCACGCTATCGATGAAGCCGTCATACTCCTTGCCGCTGATCCGACCGTGCGGCCAGCCGACATAGAGCGGATCGTCGAGCAGCGCCTGGTTGTCTGTCCCGACATCGATCAACAGCGGCAGGCAGACATTAGGATCGACGCCGCCAAGTGCGGTGTAGAGCGCGAGCTTGCCGATCGGGATGCCCATGCCACCCACGCCCTGGTCGCCGATGCCCAGAATCGCTTCGCTGTCGGTCATCACGATGACTTCGACGTGCTCATGGGTGGCATTGTCGAGCACGGCGTCGATATGGTCGGCCTCGCAATAGGAGACGAAGAGACCCCGTGGTTTGCGGTAGATTTCGGAGAATTTCTGGCAGGCTTCGCCGACGGTCGGCGTATAGATGATCGGGATCATCTCCGCCGGGAAGTCCATGATCAGCCGGTAGAACAGGATCTCGTTGAAGTCTTGCAACTGCCGCAGATAGATGTGGCGCTCCAGATCGGATTCCTTGGCTTCGTAGGCACGGTAGGCGCGCGCGACCTGCTCATCCAGGGTCTCGATGCGTGAGGGCAGCAATCCGAGCAGGCCATGTGCCAGCCGCTCCTCCCAGTTGAATGCGGTGCCTTTGTTGTGCTGGGGGAGCTCGAGCAGGTGCTGGCCGCGCGGCAGCGCGTCTTTGGAGGCCTTACGGTTCGAAGCCATCCCAAACGCCTCGCTACTTGCCGAGCAGTTCCCGGCTGCGTGCGATCGACGATTGCAGAAAATCCATGACCGCCACCCGCTTGCTGCCCAATTCACCGATCCGAGATGCGGTGGCAATTGCCCCCACATACCCCTCAGTGTGCCACCGCCCGGATGGCGGCAGCTTGGGGAGATTCCCCGCATCGGGATAGGGCCAGGGCGTCACATAGTAGTAGGGCTCGGAATAGGTCTCGTCACCCGGCGACAGGCCGACACCAATGGAGCGGGCCTCTTCGGCGTCGCCCTCCTCGAGGGCTATCAAGGTGGCGATGTCGAAGTGATGGGGCCAGCAGCGAACCGGCGAGGGTCCGGGCACGAGATCGCTTAAGGCTGTTACGACCGCTTCGAGAGCGCTATCGGCGGAGTCAAACCAGGCGCCCAGTTCCACGAAGGCGCCTTGGCTCGATCCAACCGTGTACTTGCCGCCCTTGGCGACGTCATGGGGCGGGAGCTCGTAGGGTGAGGGCTCGCCGAAACGCGCCGCGTCATAGCCCGCCTGCGTAACCCGCTCCGCGACCCAGGCCCCGGCGTCTGCATCGGCGTTGCCATCGAGTGGCAGCTCCGAAACGACATTTTCCCCCTCCATCCAAAGCAGGTTGAGATCCGCCAATCTCAGCCCAAGAGCTTGGCCGCCCGGCAAGGGCTGGGTGCGCAGGGCTTGGTGCCCCCGGTCCCATCCTAGGCTGGTATGGCTGTCATCGGGCTGGGCCTCGACATAAGCGCGGGCAACACGGGCTGCCCACTGGGAGGCGTAGTGAGCCTGCAACCGAGCTTCCTCGAGGTCCATGAGGTCCGTCTGTCCTAGTAGGTCCCAAGCTTCCTTTGGGCTCATGCCGTCTCCTTCGATATCTGGTTTCGCAGCCGGGCGATTGCGCTCGGACTACACCAATTCCGCGTCGGTAATGATTTCGACCAATGCCGGCCCGTCATGTTGGATGGCTTCCGCCAGTGCCTCGTCCAACTGTTCCAGCTTGGTCACCTTCAGCCCCTTGCCCCCGCAAAGCCGGGCATAGGATGCAAAGCTCGGATTATGCAAGGTGGTCTGCCAGATCGGCCATTCGCCGGCCAATTGCTCCTTGGAGATCTTGCCGAGCTGCGAATTGTTCAACAGCACGTGGGTTATATCCATGCCGTATTTCACCGCTGTGGTGAATTCCGCCAGATATTGCGCGAATCCGCCATCTCCGCTCACCGATATCACCTTGCGGCCCTTGTATTGGTCGAAGTCTTGGGTCGCACGCCAGGCGCCCAGCGCTGCTGGAAACGAGAAACCGATGGAACCGAGATAGCCCGACATCAGGACGCGCTGTTCCTTGCACTCGAAATAGCGGCCGAAGGAATAGGTGTTGTTGCCGACATCCACCGGAATGATGGCGTCCGCCGGTGCCTGCCGGGTGAGTGCCGCGAATATAGCGGCCGAGTTGAGCCCCTTCCCGCGGTCGTCGACAGCCCGGCTCTCCTTTTCCTCCCGCCAGGCCTTCCAGCGTTGGGCGAGCTCCTTGCGCTGATCCCGAGCCGCGATCTTCTTCGGCAGACCCTTGCGCAGCAGCTTCGCGGTGACCCCGATCTCACCCCAAACCGGTACCGTCACCGCGTGAAACTTGCCGAGCGCCATCTGGTCAAAATCGACCTGGATGATCGGTTTGCTGGGCTCAATGCCGGTGTGGTTGGAAAACGAGGCGCCGAAGGCAATGATCAGATCGCATTCATTCATGAACCAGCTCGCGATTGGCGTGCCGGAGCGCCCCAACACCCCGCCGGCGTTGGGGTGATCGTCCGCAATCTGTCCCTTACCCTTGAAGGTGGTGAGCACCGGGGCCTTTAGAGCCTTTGCGAGCGCCGTCACGTCGTCCATGGCCTCCCGGGCGCCATAGCCCACGATCACAATGGGCCGCTTGGCCGCACCAATCAGCTTGCACGCATGATTAAGGGACTCTTTGGCTGGCGTGATTTCACGTCTGCCGAGCCGGCCCAGCGGATGGGAGGCTTCGGCGCCGTCGGCTGGAATGGTTTGGACGTCGTCAGGAAATATCAGATGCGAGACATCGCGGTGAACCAGCGCGTTCTTGAGCGCCAGCGACATCAATTCGGCGTGGTCCGAGCTGTGCAGCACGCTCTGGCTGAAGCGGCTCACCGCCTCGAATGCGGATGACAACGGGATTTCCTGGAAAGCGCCCGGCCCGAACACCTGGACGTTGACTTGGCCCGTAAGCGCCAGCACCGGCGCCCGGTCTACTTTGGCGTCCCACAGGCCGGTCAGCAGATTGGTGGCGCCAGGGCCGGCAATGGTCAGACAGGCTGCTGGCTTGCCGGTGAGCTTGGCGTAGCCCGAGCAGGCAAAGGCTGCGGCGCCCTCATGGCGGATGCCGACATAGCTGATGTTCCCCTCGGCCTCCTGGAGCCTCAACGCATCGGCCAGGCCCAGATTTGAATGGCCGACCATGCCGAAGACGCTTTTCACGCCCCAATTGACCATGGTCTCGGCCATCACGTCGGTGACCGTGCGCTCGCGCTCCGCCTCGGCCTCGATGCCGACATAGATGCCGTCCTCCCGGGCCTCGACCGGGAACATTTCCTGGCCCGTGTCCTCATGGCCGCCGGGCGGCCTGCCGGTCAGCGGATGGAAATCCCAGCCATGCCAGGGGCAGCGCAGCCAGCACTTGCCGTCTATCCCGGTCTCGATGGAGCCCTCGCCAAGCGGCCCGCCTTGATGGGGGCAGTGATTGTCCATCGCCGCGTATTGGCCCTCGAAGCGCACCAATGCCATCGACTTGGTGGCGGCCGTCACAGTTTTCACGCGCCCTTCAGCGACTTCATCGGGCTCCGCGACCTTGTGCCAGACGATTTCCTGAGAGTTATCAGCCATTGCACTTCCTCCACAGCCAGGGGGACGGTTGACCACGCGGGCGAAAGGCTACGCGAAGCGATCGTGTCCGCCCACGCAAACTTGAGCAGCGCCCATAGTGTCAGGATGACGCCGGCCCAGCGAAAATTTCAGTACAAATGCAAATTGGTTGCTCGGCCATGCCGCGCCTCTCCGCCAGCCCTTGCTTTGACAATCCTTCGGCCAAGCCAGTTAAACTGCGGCGACCGCAAAGTCTGCCGCTGCCAAATGAGGACCATCAAATGCGACACATCGCCCTGCCACTTTGTTTCGTCATGGGACTCGCCGTGACGCCCCCCGCGGCCCTTAGCGACGATGCCGCGACAATCGCGGCGATCAATGCGTCTTCCACTGCACTGGACGACGCCTTCGAGCGCCAGGACGCGGAAAAAATCCGCAGCCTGATGACCCCGGATCACCTTGCGATAACCTCCTATTACGGCGCTCCAATGGGTTTCGACGAACAGATGAAGACGCTGCCTGACATCGAGATGGACCAAACCATCAAATCGGACGTCACCGTGACGTTGCTGGGACCCGACGCGGCGCTGCGAAGTTTCATCGTGGACATGAAGGGCAGCTACAAGGGAAAGCCCTTGCCGTCCCGGATGTTCATCACCGAAACGCTCGTTAGGCGCGACGGCAAATGGCTGGAACGGCAATACCAGACCACGCCGCTGACGCCGCAAAATAACAACTAGACTGGCCCGAGAGGGCGATGAAGCGAAGCAGAAACGGGCAGGAATTGGTACCGCTGCCTGGAATCGAACCAGGGACCTCTTGATCCACAATCAAGCGCTCTATCCAACTGAGCTACAGCGGCCCAGGCGATACCAAAGCCGGGGCCAAATTAAGCGCAAGAAGGAGATGTTGCAACTGGGCCGGCGGCCGGGCGCGCCATTGCACCGATCGATGCGCTACGCGCCAAAATAAACTGGCCCGGAACCCATGAAGGGAACCGGGCCAGCCACGCAATACCGTGTTCGACGCCTACTACGTGTTACGCCAACTCACAAATTAAACTTCGTTCAGTTGCTTAGGACGCCCGGTAGCAGCCCTTAACTTGCCGCCCGTACCGCCTCGAAGCTGCGGGTGAGATGGCTCTTCACCGGCTCGGACGTCTCGTTCGTGACCTTGGTGGCAAGCTCGCGAATCTCGCCCGCCTGGGCATTCAAACGGTCGAATTGACGGCGCATGAATGCGGCCTGGATTTCAACGAGTTGCGGCAGCGTGTCGGCTCCTGCCATCTCCTTGGCCAAATCGAATCCCGAATTGAGATTGCTCTGCGCGATGTCCAGCGCCTTCCTGTTGAGCGCGGCCGTCCCCTGGCCCGCCCTGTCGAAGGTCGACTCCAAAGCGTCGATCGCGTCTTCCATGGTCTCCCTGGTGCGCTCATAAATCTCGCGGTTCTGGGCGACCATTGTCTCGGCCAGCGAACGCACCGACTCGGGCACGGAGAAATCAGTGGCCTCAGGCGTCTCATTTGCATCCATTGTGTTGGAGAACGACTCGGGGGCGGCAGCTTGTGCCTCCTCACCGGTTTGCGTCTTGATCGTCTCGGACATGGATTTCACCTTTCAAATTCGAATGAAGACCGGGGAAGTCGCGAATCAACCATCACCTGCGGCCCAGATCGTAGTCCCTATCTAAGACGAGTTTTGCTGCATTGCAATAAATTTATTGCACCGCACAATCTATGGTGGAAATTGGCCATAAATGGACGGGTTGGCGAATCCGCGCTATTGACGGGGATTACGTGGAATCGCGCATTGTGGGCCGGCCTGCGGCGGGGCCTGAGCGCAGTCGCGCGGCGAACCAGACCGTAACATTGGGCGCCAGCGAACCTCGCCGCCCGTTTTTTGGTTCGTCAGCTACCGGCCGAATTTCGATGGTGGAGCATAAGCAGACATCGGGCTCGCCCCAAAGCGCTAAGGATCGCGAGGCGCTGCAGGAGATTGCGCGTCTGATTGCGGAGAGAAACGAGGACGTTTCACCCGAGGCCGGAGACGGCGACGTCGATCGCCACTCCGAAAATCCGAGCCCCGAAGAAAGCCCACCCCCCCTCATCCGCCAATCGCCCGAGGCCGGCGCGCTGCTGATGCTTCTGGATGCGGTTCCAGCGGCGATCGCCGTCTGCATTCGGAATGAGCTGCGTTATGCCAACGCGGCCTTTGCGCTCGCATTTGGCTACAGATCTCTGGACGAATTGGTCGCGGCCGGAGGCCTTGGCCGCATTTTCGACGGGGCTGGTGCTGAGCTGCTTAAGGCCAGCGACGCAGCCCCAGACACCGATGAACCGCGCGAAATTCAGGTGAATGCGCGGACTGAAAGCGGGCGTGAGATTATGATGCCGATCGCCATTCATCGCAGCGGCGATCCGGAAAACCCAGTCGAGCTGCTGGTTTTGCGGCCCTCAGAGGATCTGCCCCGCCAGGAGGCGCCCTCCGACCCGCAGGCCGACATCCTCGCCAAGGTGAGTCACGAGGTCCGCACGCCGCTGAATTCGATCATCGGGTTTGCCGAACTCATCAAGGAGCAGCGATTTGGGCCGCTCGGCCACGCCAGATATCTGGGCTATGCCGAGGATATCTACGAGAGCGGGCAATACGCGCTTGAGATCATCAACGACCTGCTGGATCTCTCGAAAATCAAGGCCGGCAAGCTTGAGATCAATTTCACGACAGTGGACCTCAACGAGCTGGTCCACGAATGCGTCCATTTGATCGAGCCCCAGGCCCGCGCCGAGCGCGTGGTGCTGCGAACGTCGCTCGAAGACCCGCTCTGGCTGGTGCTGGCGGACCGGCGAAGTTTGAAGCAAATCCTGCTGAATCTGCTCTCCAACGCTTTAAAGTTCACCGAGGCCGGCGGCCAGGTCATCGTGTCGACCCTCCACGGGGAAGCGGATTCGGTGCTGCTGCGGGTCCGCGACACCGGCATCGGCATGTCACGGGACGAAATTGCCCAGGCCATGAAGCCGTTTCAACAATTGGAGACCACGCCGCAACAGGCGCTGGGCACGGGGCTCGGTCTTTCCTTGACGCAGGCGCTCGCCGAGGCCAATCGCACCAAACTCTACCTGGAGAGCGAACCTGGCGCCGGCACCTGCGTCGATTTGGTGTTTGCCTCGCCGCGCGTTTTGAAGGAATGAAAAGCCACGCACTTAC